>Ga0074195_1001310_pt1 | contig 36076 bp, 34 predicted proteins | sample EPASupsiteHSE623_FD_64525 | JGI IMG/M metagenome (GOLD analysis project Ga0074195, IMG submission 64525) | Bioremediated contaminated groundwater from EPA Superfund site, New Mexico - Sample HSE6-23 | ecosystem: Environmental > Aquatic > Deep subsurface > Groundwater > Contaminated ... | reverse complement strand
TGCCACCTTTGCCGGCCGGGACGAATAACATCGGTGATGTTGATGTTCTGACCTTGCCACCTTTGCCGGCCGGGACGAATAACATCGGTGATGTTGATGTTCTGACCTTGCCGAATGTGGAGCAAATTGGATGGACCTGGCGGAAGGTAATTGCAGCTGCAGCTGGTGATGAGAATGTGAAAGTTACTCCCGGGAAAGTGGCAAAATTGGTGGCTGAAGGTGCGATTACGATTCAGCTGAAAGATGGGGCTGACCCGGCCTGGAAACAGGGGGATTGTGATTTCCTGAATCCTTTAGCTTGCTTAACGTCAATAAAAGTAAATTTCAGCGCGGCCGGCTCGGCCTGGATTCTGTATAAGTAGGAGGTTTTTATGGTGCTTGAAGTGCCGTTTCAGATAGGGACTGGTGCCGGAGTCATAAAAAGCACTGATTTGGTTAGGGGCGTGAATCCTCTTAGTTTAGGTGCTGTTGGTGACGGCAAAGCAGATGATACCATTCCAGTTTATTTGGCTATACAAGAATCAATATTATCAAAGCTGCCTGTTGTTATTACCAGGCCTCACGCTGTGAGCTCAGTTGGCTATTCTAACGTTGAAAATGTGACCATGGCCATGTTAGGGGATGGAAGGTTAATAGGTTTAACAGGTACTGACAATATTTTTGTTCTAAATGATTGTGCTGATGTAAACCTAATTAACCCCTGGATTATTGGCAAAGGTTCGGGTGTAGTTGATGTGGGTATTTTCGCAAATAACTATTCTGGATTACGTATCATCAATCCGCGCGTTACCGGGTGCGCTACCAAGGGAATTTTGCTGCAAACGGCATTGAATCCGTTAAACAAGCCCAATCTGATCTTAGGTCAGCAAGTACGTTCTTGCCAGATAGGGATCTGGTTTGATATGGGCGCCGAGTATATTACTGTCATGGGAGGCGTCATTACGGACTGCTCGGACCACGGCATAATTGGTGGCTTGGGCAATTGCTATATTATTGGGAATCAAGTTATCGACAACATGTATGGCCTAGCTATGGTGGGGAGTTTGGGCAGTAATCCTGACCATGGAACTATCCTTGGGAATAGCTTTAACCACAACCAGGTATATGGCATTAAGTTAGAAAATAACGTAAATAACGAACTGCTGGAAGCGAATGTCGCTCTTTCTACTGGGTATTCAACGAACTTCCGTACTACAGCATCAATTACCTCGGGAAGTAATGTCGCCACCCTGGCCAAGGCTATTAAATGCGTAAACGGTCACGCGGTGAAGATTGCTGGAGCTGGGGTAGCCGGGGCCGACTTGATTACAACGATAACCGGGGGTGCAGGTACAACCTCCCTATTGTTGGCCGCAAGTGCATCAACCACCGTTTCTGCGGCGGATATGAAACTTGTCTGGCCGACAACAGGGAAAAATCACAGCATCCTGATTAATAACGGTTATAACCTGCGGGTTGCTCATAACAGATTTGGGGAAAATCCGTATATTTACGGCCATGCTAAGTGTAACTATGTGGACAATGAGCTGCTTTACGATGGCTTGACTGAGATGTCGCACCCCACCGGAGCATTGGCGGGGACCTATCCCAAGAACACCGATGTTCTATATTTTGCCAATGATGCGAAAGCCAAAACAGTTACCAGTTTGGCTGATGATGTGCGCGTGCAAAAACGTTTGAATACTGAAAACGGGCAAATGGCTTCGACTTCAAAGGTTAATCCTACACTGTTAAACAACTGGACTAACACGGCAGGTTATACCCAGGCGGCGTATTGGATAGACGATGAGGGAACTGTACACATCGAAGGAGTATTAACCGGGGGTGCAGGAAGTGCTGGCGCGGTGATTTTTAATTTACCAGCAGGTTTTCGCCCGACTGTTTCGGGAGATTTTGTGACAGTTGGGAATGGAAATACCTTGGGTGCTGTCCGAATCTATCTTAATGGTGATGTCCAACAAGTCTCTGGTGGTACTGCGTTGTTCTCGCTAAACGGCATTAATTTTAAGCCTTAATAGGGGAGGGGTATCACATGCTTTTCTGTCTTAACCCCGGTCACGGGGGGTCTGACCCCGGCTCATCGGCGTGAACTGAAAATATTCTGAGAGGAGTGTTCCTGATGAAATTTTGTTTAGACCCTGGCCATGGCGGTTTTGATCCGGGTGCTGTTGGAGTCAACGGTTGCCATGAAAAGAATATCAATCTGACCGTGTGTTTGAACCTGGCTGCAAAACTGAAGAAGGCTGGCATAAAGGCGGTCTTAACCAGGGAAGTTGACTCTACCGTGAGCCTGGCCGAACGGGTGCATATAGCCAATGAGGCTGGCTGTGACTTCTTCCTGAGCCTGCACTGCAATTCTGCTTTAAATCGGGAAGCTCACGGAACGGAGACGTGCTGCTATAAACTGGGGCACAAAGGGGAGCAGCTGGCCAAGGCTATCCAGGGAGCCCTGGTTGATTCCCTTCAGTCTAAGGACCGGGGGGCAAAACAGGCTAACTTTTATGTTTTGAGAAATACAAAAATGCCAGCTGCTTTAGTTGAACTGGGATTCCTTTCGAACCATGATGAGGCCGACTTGCTCATTACGGGGGATTACCAGGCGAAGTGTGTCCAGGGGATCCAGAAGGGGATTCGGCAGTTTCTTAAAGCAATCTCAGAAGCCCATTAAACTGCCTTAAATACCTTGCTTTTACAGTTTTTGTCAACCTTACCAAGGAAACATTTAGAAATATTTTTTTGTTATTGCATTTTGTTGCAGGAATTGGCTCATCAAGTGTCGAAAGTCTGCGGCACCGATAATATTAATTTTGTATCAAGGGAAAAATTCTCTTTTGAGGAGGGGATTTTTCCTGAAACCAAGGTGTACTGGCCGACCAAACGGGCGGCCCAAGGTTGACCTGAGTCGTGATGATTTAGTTAAAAAGTATTCGGTACACGAAAACTGGGATTTGGTCGCTAGGGATTTGGGGGTGAGTAGGAAAACGGTTTATAGAAGGATTAGAGAGTATAATTTGAAATACCATAAAATTTATTCCTAAAGGTTCTTGTGGACTAAATACAGGGGAATTTTTCCCTTGTTAACATAATTACTATTATCGGAAGTTGTAAAAATAACCGGCCAACATCAGACGACCAACCATATCCCCTGTTCCCACTGCTCGCTTCAAATGGCACGAAAAAACGGCCCTCTAGATTGCCCTGTGAGCCGTTAAAAAACGGTGCCTAGTATGATTTTACATGTCCCAAATTCCCTGTTTTCTTTTGTGTGGCGGCCTCCCGGCAAGAAACTGAAGATTCTTTTGAATTTAATCTTCCGGAAGGGATTCCTGTGTAGTCATAATCCAGTTTCCCTCCAAAAAACCATCATTGTCTCGGTTCTGATTTAATTCTCGCTTCAGATTCCTTGGAGCGGGGATTATTGATTTTGCGATTACCCCATTTCAAGGGCAACTCCACAAGAGCCCACAGCTACACCCGACTCCGCCTCCGCCCCTCTCCGTCCCAGGCCCACCTTAGTTTACATAATATCGTCCTCACCCCGTTGCGGTTGCGGACTGATGTCTTCTCCTTGAAAAAGGGACTAGCGCGATATAGTCGAATAACATAACCGGGGGCAACCAGCAATTATTGGGGGCACCGAATACAAAAAGCGCCCTTGAACGCGGCGCCCATCATGATACGGTTTGGTTTGGAGGCAGCTGCAGTGAGCACAGAAAAAACACAGTCACGTTTATCGAAATACTCCAGTCCGTGGTACTTTTTCGCACTGACTTTCACCCTGACCTGGGTTTTCTGGATACCTGCCGCACTGTCGGGCAAGGAAATAACCACGTTTTCGGTCGGGGTGCTGATTGCGCTTGGAGGACTCTTCGGCAAAGTGCTACCAGCCGTTATCTTTCCCTACCTTACGCAGGGCTCGGAAGGCTGGCGGGATTTTTGGCGGAGGGTTATTGACTTCCGGCGGATCGGCCTCGGCTGGTACGCGGTTATCCTGATTTCCTTCCCCCTGTTCAGTGCCCTGGGCGTCCTGACTGACGTGTTAACTGGAGGAAGTGTGCCCTTATTTGAAACGGCCAGACATTTTCTAATGAAACCTTTGACAATCCTCCCCTTCGCGGTATTCACGCTGCTGTTCGGCCCACTCCCAGAGGAACTTGGATGGCGCGGTTACGTACTCGACCGCCTGCAGGCGAGGTGGAACGCTCTTGCCTCCAGCCTCATTCTCGGTACTCTGTGGCTGCTATGGCACCTGCCCCTCTTCTTTATAGAGGGATCATACCATCGCGAGGGAATCAGCTTGGGTTCCCTCCGTTTCGGTCTGAGTTTTGGTCTCTTCACACTAGCCCTTTCAGTCCTGATTACCTGGATTTACAACAATAACGGGCGCAGCACCTTGTCCGCTGTGTTGGTCCACTTCATGGGGAACTTTACCGGGGAATTCTTAAAGCTTCCAGTTGCGGGAGATTCCTTTAAAGCCCTTTGGACCGTCATCGCCGCCATAACGGTCGTCTTTATCTGGGGGGCCAAGACGTTAACCCGCCGGCAAAGGTCCACATGAGGCAAAATACCCCCGGCGTGAATCATTGCGGATAAGTTTCCGGGCTGCCCATGCGGTTCATTCTAAATGATGGGATTTCAACCCCGAAATTATCGACAGGAGGGTCAATAGTGTGGCGACCCAAAGCACCACGATTTCGGCTATTTGGGGATGCTTTTTCCGGTAAACTAAAACGTGGGCGCCGGCAAGACCGGTAACAGCTACAAGGGCAAAAAACATATGGTACCGATGGAAAGACATCGCCATTCCGCTGCCGGCAGCAAGTCCCGCCAAGAAAAGAGAAAAATCTCGCCATGATTTACCCCCACCTTCCGGTAATTTGTTTTGATACCAGTATATGGGGGATAGTCTCGTTTATTCTATCGGATTAGTTCAGCGCCACGCTGGCCGTTCCAGGCTGTGCAGCCCTGCGACCAGGATCCCTTCCTCCTCTATCGCTTTCAGAATCGAGCTTTCTCCTGTTTTCTCGTACCTGATGGCCACACCACAGCATTTGCTGAGTTCCCGCGGCGTTGGCACCATCGTAAAAGGAACCGCCAATGATTTTAACTTCTTTTCCAGGCGCAAGCCGTGGTGAACCGAGTGAAACAGAACGTAATGATCAAGTTCCATCCTTCCCCCTCCTCTCACCGTGCAGAGCCGCGCCGAAAGCTCCAATTATTTGGGGGTCCGGAGGGACGATGACATCCAAATTCAGCTTTTCCCCGATCATCCCGGCCAGAACCTCAATACGGGCCAACCCCCCGGTAAAAACCAGCGGTTCTGCAAACCCGGTTCTGTAAACCATAGAAGTGACTTTTTCACAAACTGAGTTTAACAAGGCTCGGGAGATCTCCTCCACTGGCGTGCCGTTGGCCTGCAGTGACACGACCTCCGATTCGGCAAAGACCGTGCACATGCTGTTTATCTTCACAGTCGCGGTCGTTGCCCCGCCCTTGTGGCCGAGCTCAGTCAGCGACAGGTTCAGGATCCGGGCCATGACTTCCAGGAACCGGCCCGTGCCGGCGGCACACTTGTCATTCATCAGGAAATCTTCCACATTTCCGTTGATGTCCAGGCGAATAACCTTGCTGTCCTGGCCGCCAATATCAAGCACCGTCCGGCAGCCGGGAACTGACTCCCAGGCACCGATGGCGTGAGCCTTGATTTCGGTAATTATCTCGCCGGATAGGGCGGTCCGGGCCGCATGCCGTCCATAGCCGGTGCTGACAACCGTCGTGAAACAGTCCGGGTCACCGGCAAGGCATAAAGCCCGGGCAACCGGATTTGGCCCGCTGTCGATCACTGCGGATTCAATTATGCGTCCGGATTCCAAAACAACCTTGGCGATGGTTCTGGAACCAATGTCTATACCTAATACAGCCATATTTTTATACCGGCCTAACGCAGGATCTCAATGAACGCTTCGATCCTGGTGCGGATCTGCTCACTGTCTTCCTCGCCGTAATCCGTCTCCACTTTAATTACTGGGATCCCTTCCTGTTTCAATGCCCGTTCCACCTGATGGTACTCAATGCTGTAATTGTGGCAGAACGGCAGGTTGTAATGAACTACCCCGTCCGCATGGTATTCTTTGGCCAAGCGGACAATATCATCAACCCGGCCAGTGTTGGGGGTAAAACAGGCGCAGTTAACACCCATGTACCTGTCGGCCAGGTGGCGCATCTGCTCGTCGACCGTTTCGCCGCCTTCATCAACCATATTTTCAAAATACCGGGTGCCGGTGCAGGTTTCTTCGCAGACAATTACAGCCCCACTGTTCTCAATGATGTGATGCAGTTTCCAATTGGGGATGGCCTGGGGAGTTCCGGAAATCAAAATTCGCGGTGTACTCTTGGGGAAAACCCCTGTCCCTTGATCAATTCTTTTCTCCAGTTCCTCACAAAGGGCATCCGTTTGAGTTATAAACCGTTCCGGATCATCGTAAAACGCTATCTGGGATATGAGGAGGGCGTCTTTGCCGCTAATCGGAACCGGATCAGCTTTCCGGGCCCCGTAAAGGCGACTAAGCACGCGTCTTTTTTCATTAGCCAGGTGGATGGCCTGCCGCAGGTTGTCGGAAGTTATTTTTTGCTCGGTTAAGGCTTCCACTTGTTCACAAAAACGGCTGACCTCATCCCGCCAATTACTCAGGTCCTTTTCCCGCTTCATCTGCGGCAGATCCATCACATACGTCGGTGTATACTCATTAAGAATTTCCCAGGCCTTCTTTTTTCCATCACAGGTTGTCTCCCCGACGAGGAGGTCGCATGATTGAAAATATGGGCAGGTTCCGCTGATTTTAGCACCCACGGAAGCCTTGATCAGGGGGCAGAGGTTTCTAGGTAGAACCTTTTCTCCATCAGGGACCCAGAACTGCGAGCCCCCGCAGAGCCCAACCGCAATGCCGTCACAGGCAGTGATTAACTCGGTGGGCACAAATACGCAAAACGTGCCGAAGACCTTTCTCCCGGCTATGCGGGCGGTGTGCAGTTCTTCCACCCGCAACCCGTGAATTTCCGCAATGACAAAGTTAAAATAGTTCATTCCTTGAGGCCGGTCAACCTGACTAAGATAAATCTCATCAAAGAGAGGGGGCAGTGCCTGGCAAAGAACGTCGTGCTTTTCTAAATCCATACCGAGTGATTCCCACAAGTTCCGGTAATCTCCCATTTTGACTAAACCTCCTCGTTTTGGTACTATTCAATGCTTATCTCACTTCGCCAGCAAACGGGTTTCTCCCTCCGGAACGTTGATGAGACTTCCTTATTGCGGGGTGGCGAACCATAAGCAAACATAATGGATAAATTGTGAATTGGCGACACCCTCGAAAAAATAAAAACCCGTGGAATTCAACTTCCGCGGGCCTGTTCTATCCTGTTTATATCCGGCTGCAGTTCCTAATGAATTACCTTACTCAAGAACAGCTTGGTCCGATCATGCCTGGGCTGGGTAAATATCTCTTCCGGGCGTCCCTCTTCGACAACAATGCCTTCATCCATGAAAATAACGCGATCACACACTTCCCGGGCAAAACCCATTTCATGGGTAACAACGACCATCGTCATTCCTTCACGGGCCAGGTTTTTCATGACCTCCAGGACTTCCTGGATCATCTCCGGATCGAGGGCGGATGTGGGTTCATCAAAAAGCATGATATCCGGCCTCATGGCCAGGGCCCTGGCAATGGCAACCCGCTGCTGCTGTCCGCCGGACAGTTGAGATGGGTAGGAGTGAGCTTTATCCGAAAGTCCCACCTTTTCCAGAAGGTCGTAGGCAATCTGTTCCGCTTGCGTCTTGGGCAAACCCAGGACTTCGGTTGGAGCCAGGGTGACATTCTCCAACGCGGTTTTATGGGGAAACAGGTTGAACTGCTGGAATACCATGCCGATTTTCTGGCGAACTTTATTCAGGTCTGTTTTGGGGTCGGTTACCGGAACACCATTGATGTAAATCTCCCCGCTGGTTGCCTCTTCCAGCTGGTTTAAACAGCGGAGCAGTGTGCTCTTGCCGGAACCGCTGGGCCCGATAACCACTACTACTTCACCCTGCTTAACACCGTTGTTGATGTCCTTCAAAACATGGAGGTCACCAAACTTCTTGTGCAGGTTGCGAACGGAGATCATTTCGGAACTGCCGTTCTTGGGAGAGGCCCCGTTACTGCCAAAAATGTTTTCTTCCTCTGCCTTCCTCCGTGAACTGATCATTCGGTCTTAAGCCTCCTCTCAAGCCTTCCTGCCAGACGGGATAAAATGAATGTCATCACCAAGTAAATCGCCCCAACGGCTCCAAAAATCTCAAAGGGCCTGAACGTACGCGTAACCCAAACCTGACCAGTCCTTGTCAGTTCCGACAGAGCAATAACGGATACCAGGGACGAATCCTTGAGAATAGCAGTGTACTCATTCACCATGGGCGGAATAATCTGCTTGAAGGCCTGCGGCAGAATAACCTTGCGCATCGATTGGGAATAGGTCATCCCCAGCGAGCGCGCCGCCTCCATCTGCCCTCGCGGAATTGCCTGAATACCGGCCCGGACAATTTCGGCCGTGTACGCCCCGCAATTGACAGCCAGAGCTATGATAGCCGCTCCATATTTTCCGAGGTCAACTTGAAGGTAACCCAAGCCAAAGTAGAAGAAATAAATCTGAAGCAGCAATGGCGTTCCACGGATGATTTCAATGTAGGTGCTGGCTGCACCGTTCACCAAGCGTTTTTTGGATACTTTCGCAATCCCGGTTAAGGTGCCGAGCAAGGTGCCAATCAATACGGAAATGCTTGTAATCTCAAGAGTAACGACAGCGCCCTTAAGTAATGACGGTAGAGCCGCAATAATTAAGTCCATTTTCTCCTTCTCCCACAGATGCTGTCTGACGGCAATTTTGTCTGTCTGCGAAAATAAAACGCCGGTGAGAAATCTCACCGGCGGTCATCACGCAAGCACTTGCCTTCCTAGCCTGTGAGATAGCGCTCCACCCGAAGTGTAGGATAACACGTTCCGGTGACAGTCCTGCACCTGTTCGGTGCAGTCCCAGCAACGAACCCTGGGCTGGTTCGCCGCTTCGGCAAAGACCCCCTTCCGGACGAGTCATCAAATACCCGTTCTCTTCGCCCGTACTCTTGATCCCTGCTCCTCTGCCTCACCCCGAAAATGAAATGAGGATTATGATACTGTCGTTTTCACCTTAGCATGAATTGTTAATGTTGTCAACGATAACCTATTCCTTGAACCACTTGTCGAAGATTTTCTGATATTCGCCGCTGTCCTTCAAGGACTTGATCGCTTTGTTTACTTTGTCAAGAAGTTCGGTATTATCCTTCTTCATGGCAATACCGTAGAATTCTTCAGTCAACGGATCACCAACGATCTTCACCGGCTCCCCTTTCCGGATGTAATCCTGGGCCACCGGCAGGTCGTTGAACACCGCGTCCGCTCTCTTGTTCTTCAGTTCCATAAAGGCATCGACGATGGTGTTGAACCGCTGCACATTGACGCCGGCTTTTTTGGAGATGGTCAGATCGCCAGTGGTGCCAATTTGAACGGCTACAGTCTTGCCCACAAGGTCGTCAATACTCTTTATGCTGTCATCATCGCTGCGAACGGCGATTACCTGACCGGCATTGAAATACGGATCGGAGAAATTGACCTGCTTCTTCCGGTCATCGGTGATGGTCATCGACGACATAATCATATCAAACTGGCCCGACAGCAACGCCGGGATGATGCCATCCCAAGCAGTATCCTTGAATTCAACGTCTGCACCTATTTCCTTGGCTATTGCCTTGCCAAGGTCGATGTCAAACCCGTTAATGACGTCCTGTCCGTTTGCCTGCTCATGGAACTCCATCGGCGGGTATGTAGCGTCAGTCCCGACAACGATTTTTTCCTTCGGCTGTTCCTGATTGGCATCACTCTTTGGTTCAGTCTTAGCCTGTCCACAGCCGCTAGCCACCAATACCAATCCCACTACAACCAAAACCGCAACAAACAGTTTCATTGTCTTTGTAACCCGTAACATCTTTTCCCCTCCCCTAGAATTAATCGCAATAATTATACCCCGGCTGTCAAAAATATGCAATAAACGATTTCCCGAAGCGCAGGCCAATAGTTTCCAACAAGTTGCTATCACAAAAAAAATTCCCCGCAAGGGGGAAATCCATGAAGAGGTGAGTCCTTTGGGAATTAGGAATGAAAAGGCTTGAAAACCATGTCACTGACTGATGATTAAAATTCAACAACTTTCTTGAAATTCCTTCTATTTTGAAATAAATAATTAAAAAGTTTTCAACCTTTCTATTCCCCGTCTGTAGTCGGGGAATCCTTGATCAGGGTATCTTTGCGCAGGTCACAGCATCCGCAGACCCGGGGGCGTTCCAGGGCATTTTTTAGGGCTGTCAAAAGGATGGCTCCCACCGCCGTGCCTTCGGTGTGAAAAATGTCCTCGAGTTCCCGGTGTTGCCAATCTTTGATCACACCTTCGGCAAAGTTTACGACCATTTGCAGGCTGGCATAGCAGGCTCCGATTTCTCGCGCCAAATAGACCTCGGGGCAAAGGCTCTGGCCAATAATGTCCCCTCCCCACTGCCGGAAGGCGCTGACCTCCGCCGGACTTTCAAAATGCCTGCCATCGGTGCACACGTAGACACCACGGTCGAAAACCCTTCGTCCCGGCAGCGTTCCCGCAGCCTCAGTCAAGCACTGGCGTAGTTCAGGGCAGAGCGACTGACGCATGATCAGAAGGTGTTGGCTCCCCAGCCCCACATCCCGGCGCATGGACCAGTCGATATAGTCGTTGGGAATAATCAGGTCACGCGGCCGCAGTAAATGATTAATGGCACCCACTCCGCCCTCGGCCAGGATCCTGGTGACACCGGCCTCCCGGAAAACCCAGAAAATCTGCTGGGAAGCCTGCCCCCGGGTAACCCCAGGACGCCATCCGTGCATCCGGCAGGTTAAGACCCTTTGTCTGCTGAACTCAAACAGGGTAAATGGCGGACTTGATCCATAAGGTGTCTCAAATACTAAATCCCGGTCGATTACCGCCGCCCCTTGGTTAACGTCCTCTGGAAACCGGGTGGAAAATGTGCTGGAACCGCCCATAATGGCCCATTTTGTTTCCGGTACCTGTAACACGGCGATTCACTCCCTGTAAATTCGGTTGCTCCAAAAGGTAAAACCCAACCGCCATAGATGCGGCCGATATAATACCCGTTTTCGCCTAAAGGTTATCGTACGTTTTCAAAACCCGGTAGGCAGTATCGCGCAGGGCGGGCTCTTTGCCCGGCGCCCGGATCAGGGAGACCATTTCCTCCTCGGTCATGGCGTAAGAAACCCCGGTCGCCCGGACTACGTTTTCCTCAATCATGATGCTGCCCAGGTCACTGGCGCCAAACAGCAGGGACAGCTGCCCAATTTTCTTTCCCTGGGTCACCCATGAGCCCTGGACGTGGTCGAAGTTGTCCAGAAATAACCGGGATACGGCCAGGGTATTCAGATATTCCACGCTGGAAATCTTTTCCCCTCCCAGCTCAGTGTTCCCCGGTTGAAACGTCCAGGCGATGAAGGCACGAAAGCCCCCGGTTCTGTCCTGAAGGTCGCGTAAAGCTTGAAAGTGCAGTACCCGGTCGGCAATTGTCTCACCGCACCCCATCATCATGGTGGCAGTGGTCTTGAGTCCCACGCGGTGGGCTGTCTCCATGACTTCCAGCCACCGGTCAGCCGATATCTTGCCCGGGCTGACCCGGTGCCGGACTTCGTTGACCAGAATCTCGGCGCCTCCCCCCGGCAGCGAATCAAGGCCGGCCCGCTTCAACCGTTCCAGGGTCTCCTCCAGGGACAAACCCGAAACGCCGGCGATGTGGCTGATTTCGGGCGGGGAGAACGAGTGAATCGTTATCTGAAAACGTTCCTTGATGGAACTCAACAAATCCTCGAAGAACTCAATCCCAAGCCCGGGGTGCAGCCCACCCTGGAGCATGATCTGGCAGCCTCCCAGTTCCAGCGTTTCGGCAATCTTGGCGAAAATTTCATCCCTGGTCAGGAGGTAAGCGTCCGGGGCGGATTCCTCCCGGTAATAGGCGCAGAAACGGCACTTGCTGGTACAAATATTGGTGTAGTTTATATTCCTATCAATTAAAAAAGTTACCCGCCTGCCATGGCGACGGTCGGCAATGTCAGCGGCAGCCCGGCCCAGCTCCAGGAGATTCCCTTCCTCAAGAAGCAGGACCGCCTCATCATGGCTTAACCGGGTTCCTTCCAGGCAGCGCGCTAGTATCTCCCGCGTTTTCATCTGGTCAAACCTCCACAAACTTCAGGTGCCGCACATCCGGGCAGTATCCGAGCGCATTCGCTCGCCGGTAGTATTCAAGCAAGCCGGCCTGTTGTCCTTCATCAAAGGCGAACTGCAGGCCCAAGAAGTAGTCGCGCAGGAATTCGGCGTCAAACGGTTCCCAGCGGGCCGCCTTCACGGCAATCTCCTCAACATGCTCAACACTGTACTTCATAGACTCCAGGAATGCCCGGTATACCTCCCGGCCCAGTTCCGGCTTGGCGTCGGCAAACCCTCTTCTCACCGCCCAGACCGCGTACACCATTTTGTGCCCGGTCATATCTTTCCATTCCTGCCCCAGGTCGTAGACAAACACCTTCTCCTTGGGGCGATAAGCCGCCCTGAGGGCACTGTCGCCAATCAACAGGGCCGCGTCGGCTTCCAGGAACATCGAGCCAAGTTCGGGCGGGCTGACGAAATACTGTGCATTCACCCGGTAACGTTCGTTAAGTATGATTTTCAACAGCACCTGCGATGTCGCGGAAGTGTTGGTGAGGGCCACAGTTCGCCCGTTAAGTTCCTCGATCGGAACCTTGCTCAATAACAGGATGCTCTTCACTTCCCCGTCCGAACTAATGGTTAGGTCAGGCATCAAAACCAGTTCTTCGTGGTTGCGGCAGTATTCTATGGAAGACATCAGGGAAATATCCAGCTTGCCTTCCAACAGCAATTTGTTAAGCTCCGTGGGGGTCCCCTTGGTCAGTTCAATGTCCGTGAGGATCCCGTTATGAATTAAGCCGTAATAAAACGGCAGGCTGTTTAAAAACTGGATGTGGCCGACTCGTGGTCTCAAACTAATTCCCTCCCCCGTACACCTTGAGGATATTGTAAAGGGTATCGCGCTCTACCGGCACCAGGCCTGCCTGCCTGATCAGCCGCAGCAGGTCGTCCTTGGTAATCCCTTGGGCCGTTTTGGCGCCGGCGGCATGAGTGATCTTTTCCTCAACAACGGTGCCGTCCAGATCGTCAACCCCAAAAGCCAGCGATATTTGAGCCAAATCAATCCCCAGCATAATCCAAAACGCCTTGATGTGACTGAAATTGTCCAGCATCAGGCGGGATATGGTGAGCATCTGCAGGTCTTCAAACGCTGTTGTGGGCCGGATATGGCTTAATTCTGTATTTTCGGGATGGAACTTGAGGGGGATGAACGACTGGAAGCCGCCGGTCCTGTCCTGCAATTCCCGCAAGGCAATTAGATGATCGATCCTCTCTTCAATCGTTTCAATTTGGCCGTACAGCATTGTCGCATTAGTCCGGATGCCCATGATGTGGGCCGTTTCCATAATTTCCAGCCACTTTTCCCCGGATGCCTTCCGCGGGCAGACCTCGTCCCGGACCCGCTGGCTGAACACCTCGGCCCCTCCTCCGGGCATCGATCCCAGCCCCGCATCCTGAAGGGTGTGCAGAACGTCGCTGATGCTGAGCCCGGAGATCTTGGAGAAGTAGTCAATCTCCACGGCGGTAAAGGCCTGAAGATGCATTTGGGGGAACTTGTCCCTGAGGGTGCGGATCACGTCCACGTAAAAAGAAAACGGCAGATCCGGATGCAGAGCGCTGACGATGTGCAGTTCCGTCGCCCCATCCGCTTCTGCCTCCCGTCCAATGGCGACAGCATCGTCAATGGTCATAGCGTATTCCTCTTGATCCCCTTTATCCCGCCCGAAGGCGCAAAAACGGCAGCGCGAGCTGCATACGTTAGTCAGGTTTATATGGCGGTTGACGTTAAAGTAGACATGGTCCCCGCTTTTCCGTTCCTTGATGGCACGCCCCAGGGAACCCAGAAACAGAAGGTCCCGGCAGGAAAAGAGTTGAACCCCCTCCTCCCGGGTCAGTCGTTCGCCTCTGGCCACTTTATCGGCCACCGCGTTCAAAAAACGCCGCTCTTCCATGTTGAATCTCCTTCCATCCCCAACTGTAATTCCACCTGAAAAAAAGGAAACGACGCCAAGCATGCGCGTCCCTATATGTTAAACCTAAAATTGACGATATCCCCATCCTGAAAAATATATTCCTTACCCTCGAGCCGGAACAGGCCTTTTTCTTTGACCTTGGCCATTGATCCCGAGGAGACAAAATCCTCGTATTTGACAACCTCAGCCCTGATAAAGCCTCTTTCAATGTCAGAATGGATTTTCCCGGCTGCTTTCCTGGCCTCTGTTCCCTGCTTAATTGTCCAGGCCCTGACCTCATCCTCACCTACCGTAAAAAAGGACATGAGGCCAAGCATGTTGTAAATGGCCCTGGCCAACCTGGCAATCCCCGGTTCCGAAATCCCGAGTTCAGCCATAAACTCCTGGCGTTCTTCATCCGGCAGTTCCACGATCTCGGCTTCGATTTTGGCACAAATATCAATAAGGGGTATCCCCCTCGATTGGGCAACCTCTATCAGCCGTTCCCGCCCCGGGTAACCGGCACCCGCTGCCTGGGCTTCATCGATATTGACCACGATCAGCATGGGTTTCTCGGTCAAAAACGAGTAATTCCGCACCAGGTTCTGTTCGTCCGGGCTCATGGCCACGGTGTGCACCGGCTGCTCAGATTCCAGAGCCGTCCGAAAACGCTCCAGGAGGGCAAGTTCCTGCTGCTGTTCTGTCTTAACTTTCTTGCCGGCGTGGATCCGTTCGATCCTCTTCTCGACGAGATCCAGATCCGACAACAGGAGTTCCAGGTTCACGGTTTCGATGTCACGAACGGGGTCAATGGCATCATCCACATGGAGGACCTCATTGTTTTGGAATGCCCGGACTACGTGAATTAGAGCATCGGAACCGCGGACCCCTTCCAAAAAGGCGTTTCCGGATCCCTGCCCCTCGCTGGCACCGCGCACCAATCCGGGAACATCCACAACCTCCAGCTCGGCATAAATCGTCTTCCGAGGCTTGAATACCCCAGACAGGAAACTGACCCTGGGATCCGGTATTTTAGCCACACCCCGGTTCGAACCGGTTTTGCCGGAATAAAAACTTGACGTTTCGGCCCCACTGCCGGTTAACAGGTTAAAAATGGTTGTCTTGCCGACCATCGGCAGCCCGACAATTCCGCAATTCAGAGGCATTCAATCCGCTCCCATGTAAGAATTCCAGATCAATTATACCCCTCGCAGCCGAAAGGAATCAAGGACAAGCCCATAAATAAAGGGCATTTTCCCTAAAATGCCCCAAAAAACCAAAACATTGTCACCGTCCGCCCCAACTGCTAATGTTTCGCCGGCTTGTAAACCTTTTTCCGCGGAGTCTCTATGTGAAAGAGGATGTCTTCAATTTCCACGCCGTTATAATCGGGTGTGTCCAGGCATTCGCAGCAGTTGTCGCAAATCTTGGTCTTATCCAGATCGCAGTAATCGCACTCGCCACACTCATCGCAGATCTTGTCGTCCAAAACGCATGCCTTCCCCTTCAACATGCCCACCTCAGTTTATTTATTTGACCAACCGGCCTGGTAAGTGGTACTTTTATTTTACCATAAACGAGGGCCAAAAGACAAATCAGCGCCGGCCTTTGGCGTTGTCAATTTTTGGGCGACCGTGCCCTTTTCTAAACTGGATTTTGCGGCCTCTTTCATCTATACTATTCTTGGTTAATAAGAGTTCTGGACCCCTATTCCATTGCGAGGGTGGTAATGATGAAAAACCCGAACCTCAAACCCCTCTTAAGCAAAGTCGGTCGGGCCATCGGGGATTTTAACCTCATCGAGAAAGGTGACCGGATAGCCGTCGGCGTGTCAGGCGGAAAAGACAGTTCCTGTCTTCTGTTCGTCCTGAACCAGATCCGGAAGATTTCGCCGGTGAAGTTCGATCTCCAGCCCATTCATGTGGCCATGGGATGGCCGGTAGACATTACGCCCCTGACACAATTCGCAGCCGGCCTTGGTGTAGATCTTATAATAGAAGAAACCATGATCGGCCCCACAGTCTTTGAGTACCGTCAGGAACCGAACCCGTGTTCCCTCTGTGCCAAAATGCGCCGGGGAGCCCTCCATAACGCGGCCGTTTTCGCCGGCTGCAACAAAGTAGCTCTGGCCCACCACCAGGACGATGTGATCGAGACCCTGTTTATGAGCATGTTCCTTGAGGGCCGCCTGCAAACATTTCTACCGCGGACCTATCTTGATCGGAAAAACCTAACCGTAATCCGGCCCCTGGTGTACACCCCGGAAAACCTCGTCAGGGAGACGGTGGCCAACATCGGCCTGTCTGTGGTGCAAAACCCGTGCCCGGCCAACGGCCACACCAAACGCCAGGAAATGAAGGAACTCGTGGCCCAGTTGTCCGAGTCCATTCCGGACGTCAGAAACAAGATGGTTTCGGCCCTGCGCAACGTGAACTTTAATAACCTCTGGCCCCAGAAGCACCAATATCCTAAACCTGGAGTGTGAGATAAAGGGGTCGGGAATAGCAAAAAAAAAGGGAAGGCAACTACTTAAGGCCTCCCCCCTCAAGTTTCAACTTGTCCGCCACACTTATTTTTTTGCGTGGGGTCATGTCACGGTTTCCAAATGACTAGTACTTCTTGAGTGACGTCGGTACCGGTGGTTCGTAGTGAAACAAAGAACACGCGGATGCAGACCCAACACTGGCCAGCAGGGTTGCCAAACTGACCAGTGCCGTTAAGATAGCGAACTTGGCCTTCGACATCCCCATTCACCTCCCCTCAGTTTATTTTTTTGGCTGGCATGGGAACAGTGAATCAGCGCCACCTGCTTTTACCCACTGAATTCAACTGTGTTCCCTGCAGCCGTCTGATGCCCAAATCGATTCTGGCGAGCAGCCAATCAAATCCTCCAATCAGTTTGGAACCCGCCGGAGAAATGAGAAGCGACTGCCACCCGAAGCCTATGGCAATGCATGTTGATATCAAAACGTAATCCAAATAGAAGGTCCAGAACATTATCCCCGTGAGCATTAAAATCGCCGCATAGCTTAAAAACCGAAATTTCCTTCGGTGTTCTACGCTTTGAATAGGCTTCTGGGGAGAAGCCAGCGGAGCCCATATATACGTCGATATTAGAATAAGTTGAACCGTAAGTACCTCAACGTACTCAGGCTTTACCCACTCAACCAGCCGAGGGGCGAAAAACCCGAGCCCACCAAATATCACCGCGCTGGTGACGGCGCACCTGTATTCCGTGTCGCAATGGGCTCCGCCCCCGAATATCCTGAGGATAGCTACCACCAGGGATATCAGTAAGGCGCCCAAAAGATTGCCCGCAATTACACCAGCCAACACTACAGCCGCCAGGGATAGAAGAGTGCTCCTGATCAGCAGCAGCCCGTAGGAAAGAATCTCTTCCTGTTCCGTTGTCAAACCCAGGATGCCTGCTATGCGGGGGGAAATCCTCTCTATCATCCGCGTCCGTCCTTTCCTAATCAAACCGGGTGCTTTATTGTGATTCTCCTCCAGGCTCCGTCTCGGGATTGATCCCGGTGACAGGCAGCCTCACCGTGATCGATGTCCCCTGTCCCACCTCACTGTCAACATTAATCTCGCCGCCGAATTCCCGTACTATCTTATATGTAACCGGCAGCCCCAGACCGGTCCCTGATTCCTTGGTCGTAAAGAAAGGCTCAAACATTTTCGGCAGCAGCTCCGGAGGAATGCCGGCGCCGGTATCCTTGACTTCCATAGCCAGCCACCGTCCCTCTCCCCACGTCCTGACCGTGAGGCGGCCGCCACCGGAGATGGCCTCCAGGGAATTCCGGGCCAGGTTTAAGACAACCTGTTTAAACTTATCCGGATCCCCTTTTACAGGTGGCAAATTCTCACCGAATGCGGTCACCAGTTGCACATCCCGAAGTAGAGCCTCATTTTCCACAAAAACCAGACACTCTCCAATCACCTGGTTTAAATCGAACAACTTTTGAACCTTGGTAGGCTTGGCTAATAACAGGAATTCCTTTATAATTTCGTTAATGCGGTCGATTTCCGCAAGGATCAGGGGAATGTACTCGGTTTGTTCTGTCAATCCATTCTTGATCAATGAGCGTTCAATAAGCTGGACAAACCCCCTGATTCCCGTCAGCGGGTTGCGGATTTCATGGGCCGTACTGGCTGCCATTTGTCCAATTACGGCCAGCTTGTCTGCCAGGCGCGCCTGTTCCTCCAACAGGTGTTTTTCTGTTTCGTCACGCAAAAGTAACATCAGTGCTGACGGTTCTTGATCTTTGGGTGCGGGGCCCAGTAAGAAGCTGTCCAATCTGATTGTCAGGTTAGAATTGGCCAGATTCAAGGTTACATCCCGGTTTTTGAGTACATGGGGATCCGGGAAGCAACCTGTCAGCTCCAACACCTGGGGGACATACTTCTGCCCGAAGTCGACCCAATTGGTGTGCAAACACTGTTCACGCTCAACCGCCAGAATACTGGCCGCAAACTGATTCATAGACACAATGGCGTTGGTGTTGTCGATGACCACTACCCCCGTACTGGTAGACTCCACGAAAAAACCGTTTTCCAACTGCAGCCTTTCCATCATGCCCCTGTCTACCGAATCCAGAACAATATACAGGGTTCCAATACTGTCTCCATGCTTCCCGATTATGGGAAACGAGTGCACCTCCACAAACTTGCCCTGGCGACCCACAACCAGGGCCGGAGTGGGATGTGCGTCGGAGAATCGGGCGGATTCCGCTGCCGGAGCGGCGGCCTCCTCCAAGAACGCCAACGGCGTGCCGCCAACCTGCTTTCCCACCAGGCAATTAGCGTTAGCTTCAACGTATCCCGCCATCCGGCGGTTGATCAATATTATATTGTTGCTCTGATCAAGAACCGCCAGCCCGACGGGAAGATTGTGAAGGATGTTGCCGACCAGAATGTTTTCCTCGAGAATTTCTTTGGAAAAGGCAAAGACTTCCTGCAGTTCCCCGCCAATCCTGACCTCACCCTGCTGTGGTACAACTCCCTGGGATCGGGCCGAAATTAGTTCGCTCTGGAAACTGGATACCTGTCGCGCTATATCCTGGCGGAGAACAGCGTAACCCAAACAGACCAGAACAGTCAAAACAGCGATAAAAAAAAGGTAGTCGGCTCGCCTGCGCCAACCCTCCGCTTCCAGAATGTCTGTTCGTTCCCCTACAAATAGGTATCCTGAAACAGAGTTAGCTCTTTGAATTACATGAATACAGCCCAGATGTTTGCCAACTTCGGTCAGGCCATCTAAATTTTGGTTGCAGGTCCTTATGAGCTTGTCCAGGGAAACTCCGGTGAGGTCCGAAACCGGGCTGCCGGCCAAGTCCGTCCAGGCTCTTCCGTCCCGGCTGTACCATACCGCCATGCTTGTGGAGTTGTCCCTGTAATTCGCTATTAGCGGGCACGTCACGGAGCCAATCAGAACCGCATCTTTTTCACCTGCACCTTCGACCTCGAGGAACCTAGACATCAGTGTGGCAATTGTTTTATATGTTTCATATTTTTCCTGGCGAAAATCCACAATTTTTTGGGGAATCTGAATAAATACAACCAAAGTTATTGGTATGATCATCCAAACCAGAAAGGTCTCAATCAAATGCCTACGAGGTTGTTTCATTGGAACATACTCCTTAATTATCGGAGGGTCTCTTCTTAAGCGATCTGCGGTACAGGATGATTAAAGCCAGCAGCCACAAAACCGCTACCTGAGGTATGCACCAAAGCGTCCATACAACAGGTTGAGAAATGGCTTCCTGATAAGTCGTTTTGGTAACGATAACCAGCAGTTCCGTGAGTGCGGTCTCGCTGATATACAACACAAAAGTCGCTATCAATATGTTTTTCGCCGCATCGACTAACCTGACATTATAGAAATATCTCAGAAAGATAACATTCGCAGTCAATGAGAAAAGGCTGTGGACGCCGAATGGGAAAGGACCATTTCGGATCAGGTATATCAATACTGCAACAAACGTTCCCATGGGAATCAGCTTCCGCCATTCTACCTTTTTATTTAGAAGCACAACCACCAACAACAACAATCCCACGGATTCCGGAATCCCCATCAACAGAAACAAAAATAGGTTATTATTCATGATGCATCAACCTCGCTGCTAAGAAATTGGTCTTAATTTTTTAAACTTTTTATTTAATTTTTTATTCTACAACAATTTTTAATTACCTTCTTTTGCCAAAATGTTTGTTATATTTTGGTTATTAAATAAAAAAAGCCAGGCAAAAGCCTTGGCTTGAAGCTGCTGAAAAACGACTAAGCTGATCGACACCTATCCCCGCGGAATTTTCAATACCTGCCCGGGGTAGATGTTAACATCTTCCAACCCATTAGCGGCTAGAATAGCCTCGACTACCAGCCGGGGATCCATATGTTGCGGGCCAAAGCGGTCCGCAAGGGTCCAAAGCGTGTCGCCCTGAGCCACCGTAACAGTGACCATCTGCTCCTCTTCCCCGGAGCGAAGCGCCTGAACGACGGACGTGGCTCCCAGCAGGATCACACAAACAATAAACAGTATGGTCGCCAACCTTAATACCCGCAGTTTACGATGCCTCACTCTTGCCATCAACCCGCACCCCCATGAGAACGTTTGTTCTACTGTTAACTATACAGAACGCTTGTTCCCCTGTCAAGATTATTTACACCATTTTTTGAAAAATTTGCGAACAAATGTTTTGCGTTTCTATTTTTAATATGCTAAAATAATCCAAGAGGATGGCATGTGTAATGGAGGTTGCGTATGGACAACATCTTAACCGAACGCCAAAAGGCCATTTTGGTGTATATAAAAAAGGTGATTAAAACCAGGGGTTATCCCCCGGCGGTCCGGGAAATCGGCCAGGCGGTTGGCTTAAGTTCCAGTTCCACGGTTCACGCCCACCTTTTACAGCTTGAGGAAAAGGGTTATATTCGGCGTGACCCGACGAAACCGCGTGCCATCGAGGTTATTGATCCCAACGATCAGACCATTAAAAAAGACATGGTTAATGTGCCTATTGTGGGCCGGGTTACCGCCGGGCAGCCAATCCTGGCCGTGGAAAATATCGAAGACGTATTTCCTTTGCCCTTGGATTTTGTTCGCAGCGACAATGTCTTCATTCTGTCGGTGCGCGGGGACAGCATGGTTGAAGCCGGCATTCTGGATGAGGATTATGTCATTGTCCGGCAGCAGAGTACCGCCCGCAACGGCGATATAGTCGTAGCGTTACTCGGTGAAGAGGCCACTGTCAAGCGGTTTTTTAAGGAGAAGGAGTACGTCCGCCTGCAGCCGGAGAACCAGTCCATGGAGCCTATCCTGGTCCGGGATGTCGCCATTCTGGGAAAAGTGATCGGGGTATTCCGCCGGGTTTATTAGCTTTGAGCTTTATCCGGCTCCCCTGTTAACATTAGAGGCAGCCTAGGAGTCTGCTGCAAAACCTGTTTTAGGCACATGATTTGTATAATTTGACTCAAACAGAGACTAGTTGAAAAAGCTCCAGATGCTAGGCGCATCAAGCATTCGCAGCGATGGCGTACTAAACGTACGTCGAGCAAGAATGCGCAGATGGAACAACGCAGATGGAACAACGCAGATGGACTTTTGCAACGGTCTCCTAGGACAAAAAAGGCGGTACCCATGCGGTGCCGCCTTGTTCTCATCTTTTTACTTTTGGCTTACCCGGTTTCCGGGGCGAAAACAGCCGGAAAGCTATCCTCCGGTAATCCCCGGGACAAAATCAAAGCGGTTTTTCTCTCAATAATCCGACAAGGAGGGGGCCAAGCAGCCGGAATGCCTCTCGCCGGGTCACTGCTCTCGGGTTAACCGCCCTCCCCTTCCCAATCCTTCCTTCTAATTTGTACGACTCTCCGGTGACATCAGCCAGCCGGCCCTTGACCCGGGTAAGCCTATCTAGGTCCAGCGGTCGGTCCGCATTTCGGATCCCATCATTGTCTATAACGCCCAAATTCATGGCCAGACCGAGGGCATACGCATATGGGTGGCTCTTGGTGTCCCTGTCTGACTGTTTTACCATAAAGGGTTCGGGGTTCCGGGCGGCTGCAACAACCTCCCTCCCCGTTCCCGGCTCCCGGCCACCGACCAGTGTTTGGGCCAACTCACCGACCGTCATTACCCGATCTGGCTGGAAGCTGTTGTCGCGGTAACCCAGGCAAACGCCCAAGGCGGCTAGTTCCCTGACCACCGGGAAAATATCCTCGGAATCTGGAAAATCAATATACGGAGAAATAGACATCAGTTCGGTAACGGTGACCACCCGGTAACCGTGAGATTTTAACAACTCCAGCTGCTGCGGCAGGGCATCGACAACCGGTGTCTGTTTGGACATGTTGTAGCCGTCTTTGTGAAAGATTACTTGACCGTTTAGGGAACCGGGGTTTGCCTTAAGAGCCCGCCGCAGCGGTTCCACCATGGCCTCAACATCCTGCCTGTACGACCCCAGGGTGGGCTTCCAGCCGCCCCCGTCAAAACTGGCGGCCAGGTAGTTGTACCCCAGTTCCCGGTAAACATCATACGAATTGTAGTTGTCCGCCGTCCGGTCTATATAATGGGGAGGCCGCCCCAGGCGCATCGTGAAATCGAAATTTTCCCGGATCAAATCATGCAGCCGCCTAACATCCATTATAACCGATCCCAAATTGGGCAGGTAGCTGCGGGATCCGTACACCAGGCGGGATGGCCCGAAAGCAACATGGCTGTAGCAGTGATTGGACAGTTCGTGACCGCCGGCCAGAATAGCCTCCACCAGCCGGAGCTGATTGACCGCGCCCGCTTGTTCGTCCCGGCCAAATTCGGGGTAATGGTCGTGTTTCACCCCGCCCCACTGGGGTGAATGCAGCTTGCCCACGCGGTCCGGATAATTGTTCGCCGTGGTGCCGATAATGTCAAACGTCCCTTTAGCGCCGTAGAAGGCCAGAATCTCCAGCAGCTTCTGCGTCAGGCCTTCCGCTCCCCCGGAGCTTGGCGGAGCCGCCGATGGCCCATCATCAAACGTCAAGGACACAATTCGGTCATTAGAAGGCGGATAAACCCGTTCAATCCGCCGCACCGGGCTCAAATGCCGGGCCATGGCCAGTCGTCGGCGCTCCTTGACGAACCTGTTCCCCCATCGGGCAAGTTCCATTAACCTCATTTCTCCAACCTCCGAAACTTCCGGCCGGCAGGTCCTCACCGTACTATCAGTTGAGGCGCGGGCCTGATCAATAATTGAACTGAACCTGGCGAGTCCCGATTAACCGCCCGGCTTAAGGCTTGCCAGGCCGCGAATTGCCTCCTGCCCGGTCACCCACAGAATTTTGGCCAAAATCCGCGGCAGCCGCTGGTATTTCCGCAGCCTGAAGGCTTTGGCCAGCTGGCTGAAAGGTTCCATGTAAGGGGAACTGCCGCTTCCGTTGACCTCGACCATACCCAACCGCAGGGCTTCCCTGATTTCGTCAAGGGTGGTGACTCCGGGTGTTCCGGGGACCTCGACAAAGGCTTGACCCACCTCTCGAAGCCAATGGGCATCGCTGCCGGCGGACATCCCCAACTCGCGGAGAACAGCAGTCTCCCGGGCGAGCCGGTTTCCCCCGGCCCGACCTCCCCGCTCCACCCTGGCGTTGAAGCATTCCAATCCATCCACGGTGTCCAGCAGTTCATCAGGCAGTTTGCCCGAACGTTTGAACGGGTGGGCTACAAAAACCAGTCCCCCGGCGGCTTTGACGGCCCCGACCACATCCTTCCAATGATACAGGCCGAGTTCGTTGACCCGTGCCTGCGACAGGTCTGGTTCCAGCTTAAAAAAGTAGGCCAGGAGATGACCCCGATCGGTGGAGTACTCCACTCCGGGGATGACGTAAAACCGCCGGTCTTGGTTAATTAAACGGGCTTCGTTTGACCCTTCGGTCGAATTGTGGTCACAGATAGCAATTCCGTCAAGCCCGCGGTTCCTGGCCGTCCGGATGATTTGGGCAATATCGGACGCCGAATCGTCCGAGTACCGGGAATGAATATGGAGGTCCAGCAGCATCAATCATCACCTCCAGATCCCCGTAACCGACGGGGCAGGACCCGAGCCGCCGCCCGCAGCGTATAGAAAAATCCGGGGCACATGTCGTCACGGTCGAAGACGCCGTCCACCACCCCTGAATCGAACAGATCCCGTGTAAACTCCCGCAAAAACCGGCCTCTTTCCGGCACCTTCCGCATGTAGCCCTTGACTGACAGCATATCCTGAAACAGGTACCGCATGCACACCCCTTGCCGGTAAGCCGGTTCACCATGCCCAATCGGGGAACCATGGCCTGACAACGGATGCGTCTCCCCGGCCGCCAGCCGGGCCAGAAGCAATGGAAAATCCACCCCGGCGGCAATGGCCAAGGGCAGGCTGCCCCAAAATCTGGGGTTGATTTCCATCAGCCGGAACTCGCTATCGGCATCCTGCTTGAACTCCACCATGGCCACTCCGGTCCAGGCCAGCTCAGTCAACAGTTTCAGGGCATATGCCACCATGCGCGGCTCCCAGACACTCTCACAGAAGCAGCTGGGCCCCCCGCTGGCCGGGTACTCCCGAATGCGGCGGTGCGCAAACCAAACGACCGGGCGGGAGTTCTGATCGAAAAGAGCGGACACCCCGAACCCCTCCCCGGGAACATACTCCTGCACTAATGGTCTTTCCTGGTTGGCAGACATGTGGGAATAAACGGCCTGAAAGCGGTCACCGTCCCGGACGATGGCATACCTTTGACTGGGACCGAGCTGGAGGTCCTCTCCCCGCCTGTACTTGATGACAACGGGATACTGGAGCCGGCCGGCCAATTCGGCAGCCGTTTCCCCGTCGCCCTGGCAGGTGGTGGCGGGAACGGGAACCCCGATGGCTGATGCCACCCCCAGTAGTTCGGCCGTATCGTTTGCTTTTATAATAGAAGGAAACGGGGGAACCAAAACGCCGGTCCTCCCCCGAAATTCGCGAGCGTGTTCCGATACAGTCATTACCCCGGCCAGAGAAACGGGAATGAACACATCATGCCCGGGACATATCTGAAGCGCTTCTTCCAGGAACCGTAAGGGCTCCCTCGCCGCGGAAGCCAACGGCACCCGGTGGGAAACATACCGCGAGTGAAAGCCGATTACCTGGTACCGGGGGTATGTAAGGTCTTCGGCAGCGGTAACCTCCGCCCCGGACCTGCCCAGCGACCGGATAACGGCCAAACTCATCCGGTATCGGGAATCAGTGACAAGCGCCTTCATCAAACTCCGCCTCTCGCCTCATCATGGGGTTCGCCAAATTCATATTACCGTAAACACCCCTGCCAATCAATACCAAACAGCCAGGAAAACCCTAGTGGCCCGCCCAAATGCCCTGTGCTATAATGGAGTGAGACTTCGGGGAAATGGAGGAAAGGCATGAAAACCATAGTCGAGAGCCGGTTTTTTTCATCCTTGAAGATGTTGTCCCTGACCGTTTTAATCGCCTTTCCGGTCTTGGACTTTCTGCTGCGGCAGGTCATTCACATTCCGATAATCTCGTCCACCTGGGACGACCTCCTGGTCATGACCCTTTTGTTACTCACTGTTCCCCACCTGGTTAGGGAGTTTCCGGGAAGGAGCCTGGGTCGCCCCATCCTCGTCTTTATCGTCGTATTTTTTGCATTATCTTTTCTTGACTTTTCCCAACTGGGTATCGGGTTGGAAGGTTTTCGGGCCGTGGCCGAGTATGTGGTCATTTTCTTTGCCGGGGCCTGCCTGGTCCGGAATCGCCGCACGGCGGACATGCTTCTGACACTGGCCGTCATCATTGCCGCAGCCGTGGCCATCCACGGAATCTATCAATACATGGCCGGAATTCCCATGCCCGGTCGGTGGGTCGATTCCGCCGAATCCCTTCGGACCCGCGCGTTCTCCATAGTCGGGAGCCCCAATGCCCTGGGGAGTTATATGGCCTTGATGATTCCTATTTCTCTCGGCCAGATGATGGCCTCCTCCAACTGGTTCAAGCGCTTCGGATTCCTGGGCGCCGCCGGGGTTATGGCCATCTGTCTCATGGTCACCTTCTCCAGGGGAGCATGGCTGGCACTGGCCGGTTCGCTTGCTGTTATCGGCATTATCTATGACCGCCGCCTCCTCTATGCCGGTGCCGTGGCAGCGGTTTTGGTCCTCCTTTTTGTTCCCTCCGTATCGCACCGGATCACCTACATGTTTACCGATCAGTACTGGATGAAAAGCGCGGAGAACGGCCGGATTGGCCGCTGGCTGAACGCCTATGACCAGATGCGCTACGATCCCTTGTTCGGGGTCGGGCAGGGCCATTACGGCGGAGCCGTGGCCCAGCGGCACTTCGGCACGACCTATGTAGACAACTATTACGCCAAAACTGCGGCCGAAACCGGCCTTATCGGTCTCGGCACACTGCTCTGGCTCCTGGTCACTGCCCTGCGGCAGGCCTTGAAAGCGTGGCGTTCCGTGGGTGACCGGCGGCTGCAGTATGCCGTTCTGGGGCTGTTTGCCGGCTGCCTGGCGGTGGCCTTTCATAACGCGGTAGAAAATATTTTTGAGATTCCTTTCCTCAACCTTTACTTCTGGTTTATGATGGGGCTGATTTTCGCCTTGGTCCAAGGGTCAGCCCATGCCATTTCGAATCGAAAACCGAGCGGAGGTGAAGCCCGTGCTGCCTAAGCTTGGCCGCGGCCTCCTGATGGTTCTGACGGGAGTTTACCTCTTCGCCCTTTATCACCTGCTGGTAATTCCGGCCGTTTTGGACTGGTCCATTTACGGCATTATCCTGCTCTTGATTCTAACAGTTCTGCTTTACCTATCCTTCCCGAGGGGCCGTCGTTTTGCCCCGGTCCTGCTAGGAACGGGATTTCTGTTTCTGGTGCGTGCCTTCTATGCCACCCAGCAGTTAGGCCTTGCTCATCGCTTGGTCGCTGTGGTCGTGATTACCGGGATCGCCTGGTTCGCCCTGTATTTTCTCGGGGTCCGGTCGTGGCGCCGGTACGCGGTTCTGGCCTTAACCGCCCTTGTACTTACTATGGTAACCAATCCCCAAAACATCAAGTTTTGGCCGGAATTCAAGGTGGCCTGGGCCAGCTCCGTTCTTTACAACGGCTCGAATGTCAGCGGTTTTCCCGTGTATGTTGCCGATGTTGACCACGACGGTAAGGATGAGATTATTACCGAAGGGATCCCGGGCCAGAAATCTCAGATCGCCAAACCTGTAAACAACCTTCTGGCCGGGGAGAAGACATCCTACCTCGCGTTGAACTGGGATCGAGGAGCGTTCAAAATCTCTCCATACCCGGCCGCCCAACAGCGCTTGTTGGCCGACCTGGCGGGCCACAACCCGGTGAACTTCCCATACTACCAGTCGAGCTGGATTTCCGGTTCATCGGGAATTGACCACCTTTTGAATCCTTTGGTCAACCGGCAAACCCTCGTGGACAGAATGACCGATTTTGGGGCCGCTCCGCTGCAGGCTTTGTCCCTGAGCATTCGCTCTCTTGGTGAAACTCGCTCCAACCTTGACCAGATGTCGTCGAGCTCGGGCGGGCAACCGGGGCCATCCTTGGCTGCCGAAACCCCCGTAGGACTAAAGGTGACCTGGAAAGGCCAAACCTTCACCATTCCGGGTAAGAGCAATAAGCTGGTGGGCTTGGGTTTTTTCCGCGACCGGCAGCACACCGGATTCCTGGTTCTGGGAACGCGTTTGGAATTATGGGAGCCTACCGCTAACGGCTCAGTAACCAGGATCAACTCCCTTACCGGCGACCAGGTTCCCGGCATACCTTACAGCCGAGTAATCATTGCCGACCTGAATCACGACGGCCTCAACGAAATCCTCCTGTCTGCGGATCGGTCCAGGATTTTGGCTCTGAACCCGGACGGACGCTGGCGGAATCTTTGGGTGGCCAGAGACGACTCGTTCCATTTTGAGGATTACGCGCCGCTGTCCGGTAATAACGGGGAGATAATCGCCCTGACCAGGAGTGTGGTTCGCCATGATAATTCCCGCTTCCTCACCGGTCTTTCCTGGAATGGCTCCAAGCTGCAGACTGACTGGAAGGTGTTTATCGGCGGGCTGGTAAACGTTCGGGCCGGCGATTTCGACGGTAACGGTAAAAATGAATTTGTAGCAGCCGCTTACCAGAACCACAGGATTTTTGTCCTGATAAAACACCACCTGCCGGTTGTCCCCATCCTGTACTTGATTACGGCGGGCTTAATCGTCTTCAACTTTTTCCGGTCGCGCCGCTTGGCCCCTGCGGGGGAGGTGTCCAAACATGTTTAGAAAAATCGCAGTTGTTCTGCTGGGCGTGGTGCTGATGTCCCTGCCCGCCTGTGCAAACCCTTCCGGCCCCCTCCGTTTCGAACGGGCGGAGCGAGGGGTAACTGTCGCCGGTGCCGCGGACACCGTCAGTGAATCGGCCGCTTTCACTCAGGCCAATGCCCGCAAGTACTGGTTCAGCGGCTGGGTTGTGACTCATGTTGCCAACCGGAGAACCAACAGCATGTACGACGGGATCGTGTTGATGCCGGACCGGGTCTTGGTCAACGCTCGCGTATTCGGGCATTCTTACCGGTACTACCGGCATGGGAACGACACAATGATTTTCGACGACGGCCGTTGGAGCCATACAGACAAGGGCTCCGCCACCCTGAACCCGATGGCGAATTTGGAACTCCTGTCCGATCTCGTCCGGGGCCTGCCGGCCAGGCGGCTCAAGGATGAGGTGATTGTGGGGCAGCCCACTACGGTTTTGGAATTCCGCGTACCAGCCAAAAACGTCCGAAAAACCCTGTCGTCTCTTGGTCTGAGCGAAATGGACCTGAAAAAAGCCCGGGTGGATCAGGCGGAAATTAAGCTGACCGTCTGGGTCGGTCAGAAACAGCCGTATGTCTACCAGTACCAATCGGTGGCCACCCTTCCTGTTTCCGGCGTCGGCGCCATGGAACAAGAAGTGTATTACCGCTTCTGGGACTTCAATAATGAACGGATTCAGCCGAAGGAATTCACCAGGGTGGAACAGGAAATCGGCGGTTAAATACGTGCCGCACTTTAAAAAGCACATATAAAACCACATCATCTCCAGTCCCCGCCTCTATACATGTAGCCCGGCCTTTCCAGAAAGACCGGGCTACAACGTCTTTATGTTCGGGAATTACCCCAATCCAATCCCTTTGTGGAGTAATATGGATTATCGTTCTCTTGTCACCACTCCCAATAAGACAGCCCGTTTGGAGCCTTCCGAGGGACATCACTCATTTTGATATCTTCAACCTTATTCTTGGTAACATCATAGACCAAGTGGGCGACAACATGATTGTCATTAATATTGGGATAACAGGAAAGAAGCAGCTTTTTACTGTCCGGCGACCATTGAATACGAGGATGAAGGTAGATTTCTGTGACTTCTTTATCAAATGTACCGAGTTCGTTAAACGCTGAGATAATGGTTATTGGGTTTACGAAATCATAAAACTGATGATTTCTTGAATTGTACAGATAGGCGCAATTGTCCCCTCCCGCCCTTCCATTCAGAGTGGTCATATTGATAAAAGCTCCATAAACGCTGTTGGGTGACCAGCAGACCCTGCCAAATGAACCAGCTTCACTCATGGTAAACGTCTTGCCATCATCTAAAACTTTTAAGCTTGCTGCCTGTTGTTTTGTCTCATCATATTCTATCTCGGCAACCTTCTTCCCATCAAAGCTTTCATAGGTTTGTAGATAAAAATCGCTTCCTTGGGCACTTGCAGCCAAGAATTGTTCAAGTGATTCCGGCCTGCACGGGAAAAAAATGTAATTGGGCTCATCATTGTTGCAGAGCGAGGCGGTATATCTGTCAGGCAGGTTTTTTTCATGAATGTATTTCAAGTCGAAGCTAAAACCGTTATCCAGGGCATATTGCCATTCTGTATAGGTTTCATCTTGAATGACCTTATCGGCCATATATCTGTTGATAATATCTTTTAAGGTTAGTTTGCCATTTGCCAGCATCCTTAAGGAATCCATATCCAATGAGCGTTTGGCAGCTTCATTTATATTAGGGGATGTGGTTGCTTCATCGGATTGGTTTTTCGCTCTATCATCCATCACTTGAGCAGTAGATTGTATGTTTTGCTCACCAAATACAGGTTCATCCTTTGCCCCCGTTAAAGTCATCACCCCAAGCAAAACCACCAACCCTACAGCAATAGCCGAAACAGTCTTCAATGTCTTGGGGCGATTTATAATAATGTTGATTCTTGTCTTTATGCTGCTTTTTCCTGATGCCATTGTAGTAACAGTATTGAGAAAGGCTGCTTTCTTGCGACAGGTACTTAACAGTGTAAGGAGCGTATGACCGTATTCAAGGCCTTCCTTTTCATCCAGGCAACGCAACACCAGGTCATCACAGCTTAATTCGGAATCGTCGCGGGAAGCTATGGCCGCTGCCCATACCAGGGGATTAAACCAGTAAATGGTGCAGCAGATATTCCTCAGCAGCGAGAAAAGATTGTCTTTCTGCTTGAAGTGACAAAGCTCATGGAGCAATACATGTCTCAGCATCGTCCTGTCCGCTGCGGCCTCCGGTGTGACGGCAACAAAAGGGCGAAAAAGACCGACAAGGCAGGGGGAAGGCAACTGGCGGGAAATAACGACAGGCAAAGGGATTTTTATTCCGACCTGTTGGCACAGGTCACGGTAGAAGGGGATTTGGTCAAGTTCCAGCTCTACCGATGATCTGCGCAGTCTCCTCAGCAATACTATATTGAGTAAGGCCATATACACAAACACGCCAAAAGCACCGGCTATCCATAAGATAAACAGCATTTGGAATATATCGGGCTTTTCTTGGGGCTTTTCTATGAAAGAACTAATATTGGGGTCAGGTATAGCCTGTACTGCGGAATCGCTCCCCCTCCCATAATATGGCTGCGGGTCCATAAGAAGGTAAGGAAGTGATTGAAAACCCATTGAGGATGTGTCAACAGCTACAGCTGACGGATGATTAATAATGTTCATAACACTTGCCGGGCTGGAAATATGCAGCGGGATAAGCAGCCGTATGAGCACCAAAAACCAAGCTGCATATTGCCAGGTTGGCCGCACTCTTTCCCTAAATACCCTGCGCAATACCAACAATACAGCAATCAACAGGGATGATGCAAAGGTGATTTGAAATAAAATGCGTAAAGCACCCTCAATCATTTCGTGCCGCCTCCCTTCTATTTTTTGGCTTCTTGCACCTCCTTCATTAGTTCGTTAATTTCTTCTTCGTCCAACTGCTCATTTTTTATCATGGCGGATACCATTAGCCCAATGTTGCCGCCCCATATTTTTCCCACAAAAGAACGGGTCTCCTCGGTCACGGCTTCCCTATAGTCAAGCAGGGGATAATAAAGCTGGGGGCTTGCATCCTCCCTTCGCAATACGCCCTTTGCCTCCATGCGCTTTAGAAAAGAAAAAATGTCATGTCTTGTCCAGCCGGTTTCCTTCTTGAGAGCGTTTTCAATTTGGCGGCAGGAAAGAGGAGAGCGGTCCCAAAGGAGCCTCATAATCTTCCATTCCGAATCTGAAAGGGCAACCTTATTGCCTATCATTGCCTCAGTCCTCCAATCTAATAATCTTCACATCTTCCAAAGTAATATCATGTGTATACGGATTGATTGTCCGATTCACCATGCTTATCACGTCTTTTCCCGCCAGGTACAGGTAATTATGTCCCCGGTAGTCTCCGAAACCGCTGTACGGAAGGGTTTGCACAGTAAGGTCTTTTTCTGTGTCAAGTTGCATCAGCTTGCGGGCAAACCATTGCATTTCCCGAAGCGACAAATCAGTTTCTACATGCTGCTTAAAGATATCAATAAATTGAGTAATCTTTGGAGCGTTTAATACAGTTAATAGTTTATTCGCAAGTGCCATAAGAAAATGCTGTTGTGTTTCCATGCGTCCTATGTCGGCGCTTGGGTAACCCCTGTATCTTACAAGCTGCAAAGCCTTGTCTCCGTCAAGAATTTGCATCCCCTGTTTAAGATGGATGTGCAAGCCCTGTGAAGGATCGTTCTCATCCATGTCTTGGGGAATATCGTATTCCACTCCGTCTACCGCATCGACCAACTTTTTAAAAGCTTCAAGGTCTACTACAATATAGTACTGGGGCGAGAACCCTAGTATGGATTTTATTTCCTCTTTTAATTGATCCACGCCGCCGACAGCATAAGCGGAATTGATCTTTTTGGGATTTCTCGGGACATCCACTTGCGTGTCTCTTGGCACTGAGACAATGTTGGCTTTATTGCCAGCAGTATCTAAGGAAATAACCATAATGGTGTCAGTGTGATAATCGTTCTTGTCGGTTCCTGCCACCAAAAACGTATAATAGCCATCTTTGCAATCTCCACCCAGCCTGACCGGCATGTCTTGGTCATGAAGACCGGTAATCTCGTCTTTTTGGGATATAAGTTCCGGCGGACGGTTGAGGTATGCACTTAAAATAAAGCCCAACGAAAAAAAAATTGCGACTGCAGTTAAACCTATTATTAAACGCAAGCCCGACTTCTTCCGGAATAAGTGACCCGGGCTATGGGGCACGTTATGATTACCTAAGTCAGCAGGTGTTTTGTTATTCAAATTGCCAAATCGATTCATGTTAATAATCCTTTCAAACTAGATAAATGCAGCTGTATTAGAGTACTTGGTCTTAAGATGCACCTTTTAAAAGGTAAAGTAGCAGTAGGCAAACGCCTACTGCTACTTTACCTTTTTTGGGTTTTAATGTCAATGTGAGATGAATAATTAATTACCTTTTAGACTTTTTCAGATACTTACTAAAAAACCGTCTCACAAAACTATGATAAAACTACTATTCTTTTTGTAACATTTTCTGATTTCGTTGATATATAGGCAAAGGAAAGGGGGTGATACCGATGTTCAAGTAATTTAAGAATCGCAGTTTATGTCTTAAAAAAAAAAAGTAAAAGGGGGAAAATGATATGAAAACAAGGCGCTCAAAGATAACATCAGTTATTTTAACCGTTATCTGCATAATGTCAATGTTTGCTGTTCCGGCATTTGCATTTGATTACACCGGTTATGATTCAGAAACAGTTTCTACCCCATATGGAGCCCTTACTGGAGAATTTATCTTATTTAACGATATGCCAGAGGGTTATAGTTTTACCATTAACGGAAGCGTTGACTCCAGCAGCACCTTCAGCAGCATGTTCGCAGAATATGAAATAGTTAATTATTATTCTGGCGCCACGTTGTCAACTGACTCCAAATCCGTACCAAATTCCAACTATGTTCAGATTGACAAATGGTGGTCAAATCTCAATGTTCCAGTGACCATTTATGGATGTGTTGAAGTCAGGCACACTCAAACATATACTGCCAGACCAACTCTGTATGGGACTTACGGCCGCTAACAATTCAGAAAGTAACCCGGTACCCATTTTACAGGGTATCGGGTTACTTAATAATAAATGTTGAAAAATCAAGATTACTTTTTAGGGATTTGTAGTATTGTCAGCAAGTATATCGTATTGGAAGTCTTAACATCAAAAATACAACCAAAGCCCCTGAATACACAAAACTAACTTTTCATTTAAATTTGAGTTGACCGCAGGGACGGAATGGAGGTTAAAATGAAAAGACATTTTATATATCTGATAACATTATTGATGATGATATTACTTATTAACGGATGTGCTTCTGATAATAAAGAAGATAAACCTTCATCAAAGATTAAATTAAGACAAGAAATGTTTGCTACATTTAGTCATGGAATATTAGCTCCCGATCCTGAAATCAGAGAGCTGTCATATAATGGCAAAGATATTACTGTTCAATATAACATAACGAATGGTGAGCAAGACGCATCTTTCGGATTGTTGATTTTTGTTAATGGAATTTTGCAACCATATCGTGTCAATGAAAATAATACAACAATGTATAAAATTAAGTTGTCAAAAAATCAAAAATTAACAATACCGATTTCTTTTAAGCCAATTCAAGTAAGCAAAAACAATGATAATACAGTTAATTTTTTACTTATGTTAAATCCATCCTTTTACCCTGAGGGTGAAATAAAATCTTTTGGGCACAATCACACCATAAGTCAATTACTTCCGTGGAAGCTTGTAAGCAATATTGAAAGTCAAAATATTTCCTCCGGCAGCATTATCGCTTTAGAAAATTATAAATTTACGCAAATAGAAAATAACAATACTGAATCAGCCGAAAGCAACCCACCATACAATAAATCTGACATTCCGTTAGAAATGAGCATTAACTCTAACACAGCTATTGTTTTAGATAAAGACAGTGATAGGTGTACTATTCCATTATATATATCCAGTAGAATTAGTGGTAAATATAGGGTGAGCATTTATATTAATCATAAGCTAATCAAAGCTTTCGATGGTTATGATTATATTGATGTGGACTTCAAAAAGGACATCGCTTATAAGCTATTATTTAATATAGATTCAAGTAGTCATAATAAAAATGTCAATGAAAGTGAAAATTTCATATATGCAATGGCTGTGCCTGTCGATTATGACTATAATAATTCTGATATTGAAATGGTAAAGTCTAAGACAATAATTTTAAAAAGCAATTAGGGTATTCGCGTTTTCAAAGAGTCTGTAAAATAAATTGTGCTTCTGACCTTTCCAAAATAAAATTAAGAAAAGGAAAGGCAGGGCTATACAAATGACAAAGAAAACGGAGAAACGTAAACCTCTTTTTTCCCGCGAGATCATGCGGGAGTTCATCAAGCAGAATAACATCGTCACGACCGAGGATGCCCAAAAAGCGGTGAAGGAGTTGTTTGCCGATACCCTCCAGCAGCTACTGGAAGCGGAAATGGACCATACCCTGGGCTACGAGAAAAACGACACGGAAAATAAGGAAACCACCAACCGGCGCAACGGTCACAGCCAGAAGAATGTTCGCAGTGACTATGGCGAGTTTGAACTGGAAGTGCCCCGCGACCGGGAGGGGGAATTTGAACCCGTCATCGTAAAAAAGCATCAGAAAAACGTTACGGGCATCGAAGACCAAATTTTAGCCCTCTATGCCAAAGGGGTTAGCACCCGGGAAATCCAGGACCACCTGCAACAGCTGTATGGAATCGATGTTTCGCCAACTCTGATCTCCAACGTGACCAATAAGATCATGCCCCTGATCAAGGAGTGGCAGAACCGGCCCCTGCAAAGCATTTATGCCGTGGTCTTCCTGGATGCCATCCACTTCAATGTCAAACAGGAAGGGCAAATTGCCAAAAAAGCCGCCTACATGGCCATTGGCATTGACCTGGATGGGAATAAGGATGTATTGGGCATGTGGATTGGCGAGAACGAATCGGCCAAGTTCTGGCTCAGCGTCTTAAACGAACTGCGAAATCGCGGAGTCCAGGATATTCTGATTACCTCGGTGGACAACCTCACCGGGTTCACGGAGGCTATCGGCGCTTGTTATCCTGATGCTGAAGTGCAGAAGTGCATCGTTCACCAGGTCCGCAACTCGATCCGTTATGTATCCTACAAAGACGTCAAGAAAATCACGGCAGCCTTAAAGCCGATCTATACAGCTCCCTCCGAACCTGCAGCCTTGGAAGAACTGGAAAAGTTCGAGACCGTCTGGGGAGCGAAGTACCCATTGATTGTACGTTCCTGGCGCAATAACTGGGCGGAGATTGCCACATTTGTCATCGCCGGTGCTAAAATGACCCTATGTGGCGGTTGAAAATTGACCCCCCTCCACCAAAAAGGAGGCAATGACATGGGTCAAGCGGAAACCATCTCTCATGATTACAATCATGGGAGAGA
>Ga0074195_1001309_pt1 | contig 36101 bp, 44 predicted proteins | sample EPASupsiteHSE623_FD_64525 | JGI IMG/M metagenome (GOLD analysis project Ga0074195, IMG submission 64525) | Bioremediated contaminated groundwater from EPA Superfund site, New Mexico - Sample HSE6-23 | ecosystem: Environmental > Aquatic > Deep subsurface > Groundwater > Contaminated ... | reverse complement strand
TAGCGGAAGCCATCGAAGAATGGCTGAAAATGAGAGCAATTCAAGGATAATGGACATCATGAGTATGAAAAAAAGCGCTAATCTTTGAAAACGCCTCTGTAACATAAGTAAATAGGAATCCTCTTAAGAACCAGATTAAGCGAATTTGAGAGAATGCGATTCTTCCAATCAAGCAGTCCAAAGCTGCCAGATGATTATTATGAGAACGATATGTATTTAGATAAATGATCTGCATGGAACTAGTTGAAGGCACGCCATTTCCAAAAATATTTCAATATGAGTGGGACGGCGATTCTAAAAACTGTTTACTCCAAGGGGATATTATTGGTAAAGATGTTAAATTATTTGGAGAAGATGCAGATATTGTTGGTTATTTAATTATATCAAATTCATGCGATTTAGAACATAATAATACGAGAAAAATATCATTAGCGCCAATATACCCAATCGATGTATGGTTTAAAGAAAACTCTTTTAGAAAGAGAAAAGAGTTAAAAGATTTGCTATATGAAGAAGTAAATTATGGGAGAAAGTTAACGTTTTTTATATCACCTTTATCATCACTCGAAAATATACCTTCTATTGCTTATTTAGATGACATTCGTTCTGTGGATATGTATAGATATATATTTAATTGGCAGAACGTTCCTGGAAGCGAAACTGAGTCATTTATAAATTTTTTAAATTATATTTTAAAAATTGAATGGGTAAAAACCGCAAACGTTGAGAAAATCGATGAAGGTAACGTCATCTCAGTATCGACTGAAAGAAATACCCTATTTTTGGTATATAAAAAAGAAGAAGATAAAAACGAAGAAGAGGCAACCCTAGTAATTGATGATGGACGAATTAATAAACTCAAAGCGGCCACCGAAGACGATAAATTACTAATAAGTTTTAGAACAATCGACCTCTTATTAATAAATAGATTATGTTCTTTAAAGTCTCCTTGGAGAGAACAGTTAGGGCATAAAGTAGGGAATATCTTCAATAGAATTTCGACATATACCCCGCCCAAAGACAGAGTAAAATCGTGGGCAGATTCATATAACGCCAATATATAAAAATATTTTTATTACTTATCATCTCTCCTTTTAATTATAACTCTATCTCCTTCAATCCTCGCTATTAGCTCCTCTCCTATTTTAAACGGGAACGCACTATCTATAGTTACGGCAACCCTATCCTGCATAGAAAATTAGCGAATCTCAGAGATATGTCTTCTCTATATAGATCAGAAACTCTGCAAACAAAATGTTCCTTCCTATTTAAAATCATTTGTTCGATATTAACAGAAAAATAATGCTTAAAATCTATTATAGATGGCACAATAGGTATATCTTTCGGAAATTCTAAGTAATGATATCTACATCTTTCGTTTTGTTTTAAAAATTTTCCTGGAGTTGCGTCTTCAGTTATTTTTGCCATTGATTGGTACTTTTGATCAATATCAGATAAATGTTTTTTATGAATATCATCTAAATGAGTCCCTGCAAAAACGTGGTCTGCGTTATAAAGGGGAGCTACGAGTGCCGAAATAAGAATTTTATCTTGAGTTTTTCCTTTAGCACCGCGAAATCCGCGAAACATGGAATCCTGAGCCAGATCACAATCTTGAGTTAACACAATTACCAATGGGAATATTATTTTTGAATAATGTATATGCCCATCCTTTTCAAACACATATTCAATATGCTCAATTTCTTTATAAATATCCCCTTGAGATATCCTATCTTGTTGTCCGTTATCCACTTTGATTGCTTTATTTACTGGACAGCTACTTGTTTTCGTCATATACAATTTTCCTATCGATTGTTACTCTTCTTGGTTTATTTTTACCATAAAGAGTTTCTTCTATGATTCCTTCGGGAATTGTCTTCGGATCTTCCGAAATCGCAATCTGGGTAGATTCCCCAACTTCATACTTTTTAGACGAAATACTTGTCTCACTCATTCATTTTGACCCTCAGTTTGTCTTTAATTGAGCTTTCAAATGCAGATTCTATGTAATCGTGATGCCTCCTGATCCTTTCAGGCACTTCGCTTTTATCTATCTCTCCCACATAGTACGCATCATAATCTAATATAAATTGTTTTTTCTTGATCGGAGATGGGTAATCTGGATTATGCATACCGTATTGAAATTTTACGTTCATATCGTCGTATTTTAATTCGATATTATGAAAAATCCGCGAGATGAACTTCTGGTCTTTTGTAAATTTGAAGCTACTTAATAGATTTGTATTTATGTATTTGTTCCAGTTTAGAGGATTCTTTTCGTTGATATCTATGTTGTTTATATACCTTACTCCAATGCGCTCAATTTTTGATTCAGGAAAGACCATTGTTACTTTGTCGAATATTGAAATAAATTCATCTCTCATTTTATCAAATGATTCATACTTCAAATAATCGACAGCGACAGAAGTCTTTTCTCTTTCTGCGCCTCCTTCTCGCATTATACTGAAAACCTTCTCTCTATTTTTCCCATAGAAAATCCAATTATTACTATCGACTCTTTTAACCACCCTTACTCCATCTGTGGAAAAACTGAATTCCTGATGAGTCATAGGTTTTGGTTCAAATAGTGGAAATATATTTGACGCAGCATCAATAATTTCTGCGGGCAAGGCATCGTCTATCGGAAGCGCGTTATCAAATTCTACTTTAATGATAACATGCTTTAGGAAATTTGTTTTGTAAGTAGGCATTTTCACCACATATACCAGTTATTTTTTAGTAGATTTTCCTGTCTTGATTCTTTCTCTATCCCAATAAGGACTCTTACATTTCGGATTCGGGCAAACCTTTGGTGGTTTATGGGGATCTCTCGGATACCACTCATGACCACATCTCTTGCATGTGTGCTTTACGGGTTCAAAATCATGGCCGCATTGAGGGCATTTCACCATAAATCAATCCTTATCTTCAATCCTTAAAATGATTGACGTTAATAGATTACCGTTAGTATATAAACCTATTGGTATATGTACCATAAGGTATATATCCCTTAAGGTACATAGTATAGGTGGTGAATTGCATGGCGGATATGAGGGCGGTTCGAGGTAAAGAGATTGTAGACCAAGGCGACCAAATCAAAAAGGTCAACGAACACTCCTTTAAGGTAAAATCGCAATCAGGAAACAAGTATTATGATGTGAAGGAAACTAAGACGGGCTTAACGTGTACTTGCCATGATTTCGTCTATCGCGGTGGTAAGTGCAAACACATAATGGCCACGAGGTATTATCTGCAAGTCGAAAAAGACACGCCCGAAGGCATAGTTACCGAAAAGGTACACCTAACCTATAAACAAGCATGGGATGCCTATAACGCAGCTCAAAAGGCCGAGATTAAGTTATTTGATGAGCTGCTTAAGGATTTAGTAAAGGTCATTCCAGAACCTGAGCCACAGACGTTTGGAAGGCCACGTATACCACTTCATGAAAACCTCTTCTGTGCTATCCAGAAAGTCTATTCGCAGTTATCAAGCCGTCGCGCACATGGACTCTTCCAAAACGCAACTGAGAGAGGGCAAATTGAACATGCTCCAAACTTCAATGCGCCTTCAATCCTCTTCAGAAATCCAGAAATAACGCCAATATTGCACAAGTTGGTTATGTTATCAGCTTTGCCCGTTGCAGGAGTTGAGGTTGATTTCGCAGTCGATTCAACTGGTTTTGCCGTGAAAACCATTACCATTGATAAAGAAATAGTCATCCAGGATCCCCTTTCTTGACCTGGTATCCTGCCTTTATTACCAAGTCAATCATTTCTTGTAGAGATATCTCTTTAGGCGGCCTAGCAGGCTCGAACTTAGGAATCCTCCACTTTTTGAATCCTACCTCCTCGTACTTCTCTTTGTTCACTAAGAGGTGATGAAGTATGCATAAAATCTTCCTGGCCAAAGCTACAGCAGCTACCTTTGGTCCTTTCTTAGCCTGGATCTTTAGGAAAAACTGATTGAGCCTGCAGTTTTTTGTTCTTGAAATGGCAAAAGCAACTTCCACCAGCATTCTTCGTATATGCCTTGAACCTTGTTTTGTGATCCCACCAAGCAAGCATTTATCTGCAGATTGGTATAGAGAAGGAACAAGACCACACCAAGCAGCAAGCTTCTCAGGCTTATCGAAATCGTCATAGTTTCCTATTTCTGCAAGAATCGCAGTAGCAGAAATAAAGGCCATTCCTGGAACCGATAAAGCGATAGCCAAATTTCCTTTACGCTTAGATATCCTGATCTTAATTTCCTCATCGATCTCATCGATTATCTTTTGAATCTGATCAATGAGCATCAGGGCTTGCTTTATAAGAAAGATCTGAGATACCTCCAGGTTACTTTTTATGGCTTCCCTAATCTGGTCTGCCTTCTTCTTCACTCTCTTGGAGGGTATTCCTTCTAAAAGGTCCTCGATATTCCTTTTATCAAGCAGACCGTTCAGGACATGTCTTCCAGATCCACCGAAGATATCTGATAGAACCGATGAAAGCTTGATGCAAGATGAATCAAGAGCCTGGTGGATCTTATTCTTCTCTTGAGTCATCTGTTTGACATAACCTTCTCTGGCTCTGGTTAGTCTTCTTAGCTCCCTATCTTCTTTGGGAAACACCCTCGAAGGCTCGATCAAACCATTCAAGCAAAGCTCAGCAATCCATTCTGAGTCCAACTGATCTGTCTTTTTTCCTGGTATGTGCTTGATCTTATAAGGATGAGCCAGAATAAGATCAATTGAGCCTTCCAGAACCGCTTGAAGCGGATACCAATAGGTTCCTGTTGATTCAATTGCTACTTGCTCGCAGCCATTATCTATAACCCATTCCTTGAACTTCAAGAGGTCTTCTATTGTCATCTTGAAGCGTTGAGTTATCTTAATGCCATCTCTGGAAAGAATTGTAGCTACGAGGAACCTCTTGTGGATATCTGCTCCACAAACTTTATTCCTTTGCTGCTCCATTCTAAACCCTGTCCAGATATGGGCAGACTGAAAAGGTCCTCAGTGGGTGCATTTTGCCGTACGCGTTCTCTAGACGCATTCTTGCATCCGTTTGAGGATGCTAATTTAGGAGACGCGAGATCCAGGTCTCATAAACCATACAGCCTTATCTGCCCATATCAGGAACAAGATGATTCGGCGACCTTATCAGGTTTTCATCCTACCTGCATGAGCAGATCGCTCATCGGGATTTAGGATAGGCTCATGAGCATATCCTGTTAAACCTGAGCGATTTCAGATCAGGCCCTCTGAATTCTGAGGCTTGCAGCTTAATCCCGATAGGATATCTAGCCAGCTAACTTATACCGAAATAAGCGGTATGTTCAATTTCTTTGGTAGCTTTCGACCATTGAACGAGAAGCTTTAAACGAAATGAACTGCTACAATAAATAAAAAGGCAAAGGGCTGTGAAAGTACTGAAGACTCATTATTCTTCATAAAGACATGCCAATCTTCTGGTAGAAGCCGGAGGATATGAAGATGGTCGAGCGGCTGCGGTGAAACGAGGGCTCTGCAGCGGAGTTTAGCCATGTGCCTGAGATTATGAGTAGCGAGATATTCAATCCTCGATTAACAATCTTGATTAATAATGCAAGTTAGCTATAGGTCAGTTGAGGATAAAGAGGTTAGTGATATGTGTCGTGCAGATGCGCCAATGGGCATGGGAATGCATAAGGAAACGGAGGATAAGGGAATGGGGCATAAGGGAATGGGGCATATGAGCATGGGCCATATGGGCATGATGCACCATATGATGCACGGCGGGCAATCGGGATTTCCCCTGATAGGAGACAAATTCCCAGAGATGGAGGTCAAGACCACTCATGGTGTGATAAAGCTGCCTGACGCCTTTACTGGCAAGTGGTTTGTCCTATTCAGCCATCCTGCAGACTTCACTCCCGTCTGCACGACGGAGTTCGTGGGCTTTGAGAAGAGGAGGGCAGAGTTCGAGAGGCTTAACTGCGAGCTGATAGGCTTATCCATTGACCAGGTGTTCTCCCATATGAAGTGGACGGAGTTGATCCGCGAGAACTTTGGAGTGGAGATCAAGTTTCCAATCATCGCCGATGGTTCCGGAAAGGTGGCTTCACATTTGGGAATGATCCATCCAGGGCAGGGGTCCAATACAGTTCGAGCTGTCTTTATCGTCGATCCGGAAGCGACTGTTCGGCTGATCCTGTTCTACCCGCAGGAGGTCGGCCGCAACATGGATGAGATCGTAAGAGCTGTGAAGGCCCTACAGATTTCGGATAAGCATAAGGTAGCTGTTCCCGCTAACTGGCCTAACAACGAGCTGATCGGCGACCAGGTTATCATTCCTCCGCCTAAAGACGAGAAGACGGCAGCGACGAGGAAGACAGGCGGGGATATGGTCTGCGAGGACTGGTGGTTCTGCCATAGGAAACTCTGATTTTACGAGGAACGCAGGAGAAAGCCCAGGACTTTAGTCCTGGGATGAATCCGTACGGTCCACCGCTAACTATATCTTCGAGTCCTGTCGTATTAGTTCTCAACTGATGTACTATTGGTTGCTCTGCAACCAATGCAGCTTCTGGGTTTTGTGCCACGGGGTTCGATCCTTCGGGACAACCAAGCACAGTTGATCGCCTAGATATCCAAAGGGAATCTCTGATCTGAGGAGTCTATGATGGCAGATCGATCTACGGCAGACAGAGATGTCGTGGAAGGGAGCACTGATCCCCCTAAAGATGCTCTGGCTTGATTCGGCTAACATCAGAACCCCACAGGCTTTAGCCGTGGGAGTAGGTCAGGGCTTTTTTTATTGGGATAACAGCAGTAGGGATTTTCGAACCGATTGCCTGACGTAAAGTAGCATGAACCGCGGCAGCCACCCCGACAGATATGTCCCATATCGCAGTCCTCACAAGCTCCCGCCAAATTCGCGACCTTAAAATTTCGGTTATAAGCGAAATTGCCCACCTTCGTCCAGATATTTTTCAAGGATTCTTCCCTAAGGTTTCCTTCAATAAATTCGTCCGAATAAAGAGATTCGCAGCCTTTGACGTTACCTATGCTATCAATTCCTACGACTCTGAGACCTGCCTGGCATCCACGCCAAACAGATATCTTTCCCGGGCGGTTTCTTAGGTAGTACTCGTTTTCATCATAATAGCCGATATCGTCTCCTGCATAGACCCTCACTTTCATTTCATTGCGTTTCTCTCTTATGAATTTGGTAATCAGTGGCACTTTGGCCGGGTTCAGTATGAGATCTCTATTGTTCGCCATGCTGCCCATAGCATTTGCTATCTGAATCTGCCAGGAAGGAATCCCTTTTGATGCCAGCAGATCATGTAACGGCTCAAGGTCGTAGAAATTGAAATCCAGAAGGCTAGTAACTATCGAGATGGGAATATTTTCCTCATTGAGGCGATCAATTGCTTTTATCACCCTTTGAAAAGAGGTATTTGAGTTTCTAATTCGATTATGGGACGCCTCCATACCGTCCAGGGATATGCCCACATTTCCAAGCTTAGCATACCTAATCTGCTCGATCTGCTCATCACCGAATAGATAAGCATTGGTGATGATGTTAACATCAACGCCGCCATCCGATAGCTCCCTGGCGATCTTCTCCCATTCATCATACAGGAAGACCTCTCCTCCAATGAATGTTAAATACTTGCAGCCCAGATCTATCAACTGGTCAGCTACGCTCAGGCATTCTTTCAATGATAGCTCATTATGTCTGGCCTTGCCTGCACTGGAACCGCAATGAATGCATTTCATATTACATTTTAGGGTTAACTCCCAGACACAGTTTTGAGGGACATAATCTGATTGCATCTTCGAAAACCTCTCGAGATATGCTTCGAACTATATAATAATAAAATTGGGTCCCTATTCGAAAGCTCTTCAAATACAGCTTCCAAGCATTTTTCTAATGCATTCCGTGATGCTGGAATAGGGAACCATCTACTATATGAGATTCTGACCCGTTTGAGATTAGTCGCTTTTGCGGAGAGAGCCATATAGCAAGTTTGACCTATGCAGAGCAGCGTACTTTAATATGACCTCTGGATCTAGCTCAATATAATCACACATTATCTCAGCTTTTGTGCCCATTATTTCTGCTATCTGCTCCTTTTGGCCATCTTCTAGATACATTCTTTGAGCATATGGTTTGGCCATTGCCTCTATGTGTGGTGTCTTATACTTTACCCAGTCACGAACATCCCCGAATATATCCAGAGTAGCCGTTGTTACTCCGAACATATCTTTCAACATTTTTTGCTGCCACTTGGTCAGGTCTACAGTTGTAGATATCGATTTTTCTTCCATAGGTATCCTCTTAAAAAAGATTGATTTCAACTATTGATATATAAATTTTACTGTAAGGTGTATAAATTTTATAAATCTCTATTAAAAATGTTGCTAAAATGTAGCAACATTGTCTAAAAGAGGCATATTAAAGTATAAGAGAATGAGCGCCTTTAACCATCGATAATGTCTTTATTATCGAGAGTAACGCTTTTATATAACCAATTTTCTGTCGTCTATTGCTCTCTAAAATGATGTAAGAATTTTGAAGATGCAAGTGAGGTGATCTCATTCCCCGGACATACCCAAGGCGGAGCGAATCTATCCTAAAAATCCTCTTTTAATACCATAAAAATTATGTGCTGACACTAGCCTAATCTTTTAAATCGAGGTTTTATTAGAACTTCCGATTAATATATGATGTTCCGCAAGTTATGTGGATAGATCCAACCCATTGCTTACTAAACTATATATATATGATCGTATGCTAATTAGTTTGAAGGTATAAACATGTCTCGGATAGCAGGAGACATAGCAACTGGACCTATGAAAAAGCGATAAGGGGTTAGAATATGACAGAAACCGGTGAAAAGAGGGAGAAGATTATAGGAAAGGTATACCTCAAGGATGGCGAATATCTTTTGGAATTGCCTCCTGCCTACAGGCAGAGAGTCCAGGGTGAAAGGGATAAGATATTCCTTGGAAAAGAGGATAACAAGGACCTCAAGGGCTTGGAAAAAGCAGAAGTTGAAGTCCTGCTGTCAGAGCCAAAGAGTTTTGTGGCCGGACTTGTAGTCTTAAAGGCGAGTGATCCAAGTGCCATAAATAGAAGAATGACTTGCTACGCACCAGCTGCTTATGCCTTTAGGGATTTTACGGTAGACCAGGCACTGATCAATCAAAAAACGGAATACCTCGTAAAGAAAGGAATAATATCACCTGAAGTACAGAGTATCCTTAGGGGTAGATAAATTGGATAACTTCGAGTCAAGGCGCCTTCCAAAGACTTTCATCCTCGAGTTAACACAGCGCTGTAACAATAGATGCTTATATTGTTACACTCCATGGAATGGCCAATGCGGCGATTATGGCAAGAATTATCAAAATGAGATGTCCACAGAAGAAATCAAGGACATAATAGTGAAGCTGCAGAATGAAACTGGTGCGGATAATATTGGCCTCTCTGGAGGAGAACCAACACTTAGGGAAGATCTTCCGGAGATCCTCAATTTTCTAAAAGAAAGAGGTATTTCCGCTAATGTTATCACTAATGGAACGCTCTTGACAGATGAACTTGTTAGCAAGATTGCAGACAAGTGCCTATTTGAAATTACGCTTCTAAGCTATCGCAGAGATATACATGATAGGTTAGCCGGAAGAGAGGGGGCATGGGATGAAGCTGTGAAAGGTATGGCCAGGGTCAAAAGGGCCGATGGTACACTCATTGCAGTCTTTGTAGCAACTAAGCTCAATTACATGGATTTGCCGACAACAATCGATTTGGCCATCGCTCTAGGTGCTAAAGGATTAATGTATAATCGCCTCAATATTAGTGCCCATAATTTACGATATGCAGAAGAATTGCTTCCAACGCAAGAGATGATACAGAGGAATCTTGATTCACTAGAGAATCTTGGAAAGGAATACGGCCTGCCAATCGCTGCATCGGTAGTTATTGAGCCGTGCGTTGTTGATATAGAGAGATATCAACATGTTAACATATGTTGGTGTCCCTTAGCGGGCGAAGAATCTTATTTCACAATAGATCCGGCTGGCAATATACGAATTTGTAATCATTCCCCAGTTATTCTTGGCGATTTTAGAAAGAACAACTTTATTGACATATACTATAATAATCCTTATGTTCGTGCAATTCGATCTCTACCTGAAGACTGTCGAGACTGCAATTCCAAATTTAGGGAATTATGCTGCGGAGGTTGTAAGGCATCATCTGAACAATGCTATGGTACAATGAACCGTCCAGATCCTTTTGTTAAGCTGGTCAAGGTGCATTCCATATATCAGCCAAGCTGCGGTCTCCTCATGAATCCTGATGTTAATAAACAATATTAGGTAGTAGATCCAGAACTCTAAGAATTTCTAGATAGAATGCAGTAAGCATTTGATACTAACTCATTTCCAGCAACTGCTGTGAGAGCTCTATGAATATCATCACCTTTTGTTTTCCAGCCAAGGCGGGCAAGGATAGAGGTCCCTATATTACCCAACGGCTGCAGACATATAACGTATCTAATATAATCTAAGCATCATCCAGATGCAATAGACATGCCACCTGATCCTTCACTTGTTCTTTCTAAAGTAAGTTTGCAAGGCGATATAATCCCCTGCCCTCAATGTCAGTTTCCTTCCGGCAACATAATCATCAAGGAGATTCATGATAGCCGGCTCAATCTCTGCAGGAAGAGGCGTTCTATCCTGTAAATACGAATTCATGTGTTTAGCTATTAACTCGTAAAATTCCTTTCCCGGCTCTCTCTGGAACATATATCCGAAGTTCTCTAGTATTCGATCGTTGATAACAACATAAGGCGGCTCGATCCTGCGCTCGATAAACCACGAAGGTATCTTGATTGAAGCTTTTTCCATTATCTCAAAACTCCTTTTCCCCATGTGAGCAGGGCTATTTTTTCTTTCTGAGGTAGTTCTGCAGGGAGATATAGTCACCAGCTCGGATGGTCAGCTTTCTTCCCGCCGCTTGATCGTCGATCAGATTCAAAATGACGCTGGCGATCTCTGTTGGAGGCATCTTACCATCTTGTAGATAAGCGTTCATATGCTTTGCTATTAACTCATAAAATTCTTCTGTAGGGGGCTGTTGAACCAACTCATCTAGCTCCTTTCCCAGCAGGTTATCAACTATAGTGTAATCTACTTCAACTCTGCGTTTAATTGCCCAAACAGGCAAGGCGACATGCAAGTTCTCCATAATATATCATCCGCCTCCCAACGTACTTAAAATTTTCTAAATCTATAAAAAGGAAAATCAATTCATTTGACAATCTCCTGGTTACGAAGGTAAATTCCCTGTAGGCAATAGGGGTCGTTGTGGAATTGACCCGTGTTCCCATAGGACTTAGCAGTACACCCGCCCCTGCAATCTTCTGCCTTAACACAAGACATGCAATTCAATCCCATCTTGCCGGCTGAGAATTGACGGGTGTAGGCAAAGGATGAAGGGTTGAACCAAATGTCCCAGAGATCTTTCTTCCTCAGGTCGCCTTCAATAAGGCTATCAGGCAGAGATAGGCATCCTTTAACCCTGCCATTGCTAGTGATACCACAGGACACTATGCCTGCCGGGCACCCACGCCATGGGCGGTCATCTGCAGGGTCTTCACAGAGATAGCCCAAGCCGTCACTACGAAGCAACTCCATACCTTCGTTCCTTGCCCTCGGCACCCATTGCTCAACAAAATTTTCCAGCTGCAAGTATGTCGCTTCATCCATCATCATTTCCCTGGAATTCTCAACTCTTCCGAAGGGTATAATGGGCTGGACCCTCCAGCGTTTAACGCTAAGGGATCGAAGCAGATTAAAGAGAGAAGGAAGCTCATCGATATTGAATGCGTTGGCTGTAGTTATGACAGTCAAAGGAATACCAGCTTTTAATACCATTTCTATCCCCCTAAGTACCTGCCGAAAAGATCCTTGATGGCCTCGGATACTATCATGGGTCTGTTCAAGTCCGTCCAAGCTGATACCCACTCCGCTAATTCCAGCATCTTTTATCGCAGATATGGCGTTCGAATCTAAGGCGACTCCGTTAGTGAGAATCTTCGTCGTTATGCCCATATTCTTCAGGTATAAGGCTATATCCTTCCAGTCGGGCCGCAGCAAAGGCTCTCCTCCGGTAAAATCAACCTCTTGAACAAGAAGTTCCGGAAATTGATCGCATATCTGGAATGCTTCTTTCTTTGTCAGCTCGGCGAGCCTAGGCTGACCGGCAGAAGAACCACAATGCTTACAGCGCAGGTTGCATGCTAGGGTTAGTTCCCACCCCACTATCAGGGGAAATCCCTCAAAACTCAGATCATGACCTCCTTATTCGAAACACGGTGTTAATCGATATCGAGTCAGTGTACTTATGTGCCTATTTCTTGACCTTTCTGAGATAGTTTTGCAAGGAAATATAATCTCCAGCCCTTAAAGTCATGTTCCTGCCAGATTTCTGATCATCTATCAAGTTCAAGATAGCTGGTGCGATCTCAGCAGGAGGTAGCGTCCCATCACGCAAATAGGTGTTGATATGATTGGCCACCAACTCGTAAAACTCTTTTCCTGGGGCTATCTGGATGACTTCAAGTAAATCGCGTTGGAGCCAAGCGTCATCGATGACGTAAAGCACCGCTATCCTACGCTCTAGTATCCAGGCTGGCAAAACAACCTTTACTTCTTTATCCAAAATCATTCCTCCTTTTATTGTGATATGGTTTCGGAAAATACTTAAATTTTTTTATACCTTATGTTTTATCTATTATTTTCACTTGCTCAATAACTGGTATCGTTTCTCAGATCGCGCAGATGATATTTATTCTACTTCCTGCTTTAAGATCATACGGTTAGTAGCATTTGATCAATACAGCATATTAGAAAAATATTTAAATTAACAAGAGACAAACTCATAATTTAATTTGAAGGTGAGTTATTGTCTCCCAAGAAACAAACCAATTCAAGATCTTCCTGTAGGATACCTGTCGAGTTGATCAAGGAGTTTGAAGGAGATTTAATATTGGTCGGCGGCGAAGGGCATCCGGGAGGTATTGCTCTAGAAGAAAAGCTTCTAGCCAATCGCGAACTTCTAAGCAAGTTGACGAAAAATTTTGGTGTCCTGCTGACTCCCAAAGAATTCGTTCAGAGGTAGGCGCAAATTCATAGCCGATGAATGTTGCATTGCCACTGGAGTTGTTTGCCGAGCGATAGAGGCAAGAGTACCACGTTCTACCACGCTCAAAATTGTAAATTTAAGTAGGGAAATAACAAAATTAGGAGATGTGAAATGCATGGAAGAAATGAAAAGCGAGATGCCGACTAAATCATTCGTAATCCCCCAGGAACTATTAAAGGAGTTCAAAGGAGATATGAGGATAATAATCGATGGCCCAACGCAGGGTATCTGGATGATGCCAGAAGAATTTGAAAGGAACCTGGATGTGATAAAGAAATTTGGCAAGAACTTCGAGGCGGTGTTGATACCCAAAGAGTCCTTATGAATCTCGAGCATTAGTCGGAAGAGAAGATTATCGGATTCGACCCCAGCCTTCTTAGTCTGGGGTTGAAGAATATTATAAAAGAATATGGTTTGAACATCTTGCCGAGTCGATTCCATGGACGAGATGCCCTTGAGACTCCCTTTCATGAGCACTGTCGGACTGGTCATGACCTATAGATGCCAAGTTGCTTGCCCCCACTGCATCATTGAGGCAGGTCCAAACAGAAAAGAGGAGGTCCCGCTAGACAAAGCCTCCATCTGGATCAGACAGATAGCAGATTACGGAGATGGCCATGTCAAAATACTGGCCCTGACCGGAGGCGAACCTTTTTATGATATTGGTAATTTGGAAGCTATATCATCCTTTGCAGAATCTTGCGGCTTGCTGGTCTCTGTGGTGACTAATGCCTTTTGGGCTGTTACAGAAGAGGAGGCCACGAGAATCTTGAGGAGCCTTCCAGCCATAAAAATGATTTCGTTCAGCTCCGATGTATATCATCAAGAATCAATACCAACGGAGAGGGTAAAGAATGCCATGAATGCCGCAAGAAAGTGTGATATTCCTCATTACATATCCGTTACTACTGATAGCAAGAACGATGATGGATATAAACGGCTAATGGATGAGCTAAAGGAATTTGCGGAGAGGAAAAAGATAGTGACAGTGACTACATTTCCAGCGGGAAGAGCTCTGAAGAATCTAAATAGATTGAATTATGAGACCATAGATGAGCCACCTATATATTCTTGCACCTCAGTGAGTTCTCCCATAATATTCCCTGATGGCCGCGTTGTCGCGTGCATCGGACCAATCATAGATCTGCATTCCAATCATCCTCTCCTGCTAGGAGACTTGAATCGAAACTCCATGGAGGAGATCCTTGATGGAGCAGAGACAAACTCAATCTTGCAAGCGATAAGGATCTGGGGTCCAAGAAAGCTCATATCCCTTATCAAAGAAGGGGGACCGGAAGAATGTCTGCCGTCAAGCTATGTAAAGGATAGCATCTGCATAACGTGCTATCGCCTTATGTCCAATAACAAGATTGTGGAGTTCCTGGCAGAATTATCAAGGGATTCCGATTTCAACCAAAAAGTCGCCTATGCTCGGGCCTACTACTTACATGAGACCAAGATGATGGAACGCCTCGGACTGATCCCTTGAAGTTGAATTTGACATTTACATGCATATTACAGTGATTATACTGAAAATATTGAAAAATTAAACATAATAAGAAACAATTTGGCTTTCTTTTCGAGACAACTGCATAATGTTATAGGTCAATAACCTACCTTGTTCGCTTCCCGAAGCTTAAGAGGATTAACATGGAGCCTGTCCCGAAACCTTCTATTGTCCCAAAAAACCTATTATCCTGAAACCATCGAAATTATGAGAGTTCGATATGAGAGCATATGCTGGAGTGGCAAGTCGATATAAGGGCGTTCTGATCATTCACACTTCCAGGGATCGCGCTGCCCTGGATCGGGCCTCGAACTCTCGTATGAGACTCGGTAGAGCCGTGGCCAGGGGAATGTACTTCGAATCTATCTCGACGAGGGCAGCCCTCTCCAAGGCCCAAGGTATGTAATCCTTGGATTCATCGGTAGGGCCCGACAGTATCAGAGAGGCTTCCTCATGCGATATGAAGCTGAAATTCTGAGATCCAGATAAACCCCGCGTATCCAGCAATATATACTGATCGCCCTCAGACTCCATCACAGCGAGGACGGGTAAAAGGCCCTCTGATCGCCAGGAGCTTCGCCATGCCCTAATGAGCCCATTCATATCGTCGATCAAATCTGGATGCTCCAAAGATCTACTGCTGTAATCGGCGAGGAAGTGGTATGCGACCTTGGATATATTTGCTCCCTCTGGAAGGATCGAGGAGTAAATAGCCGCCGGGCGCAAATTGCGTATACCATATCTCTCGGGATGATCGAAATATGGGCTGAACCTCTGTATGCAGACCTTATAAAGCCCCGTCGGTGGGTGGAGATGGCGCATTAGAGGGAACAGCGCCATCATCTCCTGATAATCCTCTATCCTGTCTCCGGGAATGCCGTAGAGGAGATTCCAATCCACGGCCAGGTTGACAGATCTGGCATATCTAAGCAATGCAATGTTCTGCCTTGCAGTCACCCCTTTGTTCATCAGCTTGAGGCAGTGCGGGGAGATCGATTCCATGCCGGGCTGGATGAGCCCAATCCCCGATCTTTTCAAGGCCACAACATCGTCCAGAGATAGGTTGGCCTTTTGCTCATAGAAAATATGAGCGCCAGGTATCTCCGCTTCCAGGCGCGGCAGGAGGGTCCTGAAGTAGGAGTAGGGCATAATGTTGTCTACCATGCTTATATTTTTATTGGGGTGGCTTCGCAGCAGCTTCTTCAAATCGGCTATGACGCGTTCTGGCGATTTTTCTCTGAATTTTATCATGCCTCCGTTGAGCCCGCAGAAGGTGCACTGATGTTTCTGACCCCACCAGCAGCCCCTGCTGGTCTCATAAGGTAGCCAGAGATAGCTCTCCGCAGTCACTGATCGCTCAGGGGGCATGGACCTGACCTGACTATAAAAACTATTGAAATCGGTAGTCGGAAGGCGGTCAAGATCTCTGCAAGGCTCTCCTATTATGATCTTATCCCTGGGAAGGAGGCCTCTTTGAAGATCCTTTAAGAATCGGGGGAAGGATATATCCCCCTCTCCAGAGAAGACATAATCTACGGCTGAACTCAGAGTTAGTATCCCCTCAGCCATCTCCCCCTCGCAGTTTGCGCCGCCAAGAACGGTGATGACCTCAGGACGGAGGGCCTTAATCCTCTTGAGCAAGGCTATGCTAGCACCCGTCTGTTCAAAGCTCGTGGTGCACCCGATCACTTTGAAATCCTTCTCAACCACTGACCTGCTGACGAACTCAGACCAGGGTATGGCTTTTTTCTCCATATCTCTGAGATCAGACTCATTTATCTGAGGCTCATCAGGCCCCTCCTGACCGGAATCTGTCGGGAGGTCGCCTAAGTGAACTCTGCCTAGGACCGGAAGATCGTATGCTGCTGCCGCAAAGAACCTCTCTCCCATCATGATACCCTTTCTATCGTAACATATAGCATCGTAGTTCCCTCTGCCGATCTCAGAGGCCAGGAGAAGGTTGGCGTAAAATATCTCAACGTTTAATCCCTGGGCTCCAGCACATGACTGCAATATATGGGCACCAATAGAGGGTCTATCCAAACTGGCGAAGGGTGGAACGATGATGAGAGCATCTCCGCCCTCGAAAGGCAGATCTAAAGATTTCATAACTGCACTGCCTGTTTGGCGATCCCTGTAAGGCGGATGTCTTATAGCGGATTTCCTTTCAAGTGGCATATGGAAGGGTAGGGAGCACAAAAAAATTAGAATGGATCTTCAGAACCGGACCCCTACTGTGACGACTACCTCGGCTGCTGCTTTGCTTACCCCTGGGCGCAAGCTGGATCCCGTCACAGCTGTAGCTTGGCTCCTGAAGAACTCGTTAATATCTTGCTCTTTTTCTTTGGGGAGGATAACGCCCTCGCGCCGGAGTGTCTCAATGGGATCCTTCGAGAGCTGCTGTCTGAAGGATTCGTCCCTCATATGTTCATTCAATCTGTTCTGAAGATCATTCAGATCGCATACTACTCTTCCCTTAGGTGCAGAAGGCTCATTTCCAATGGCCATGATTTAACACATCCTATCTCTATTGGAGGTATTTCCAATAAATCTAAGAGGACAAAACGACTTACATGTATAAATAATTAAGTATCTTCAGTACCATGTCTCTACCTCTCTTCTCAAAAACAGCTATTTGCATATTATATAGATGGCCATATATAATCGCCGGTTATCGCTCAGATGGCTGTTCGAGCGCACGTGGATAATCATAATGACCACGCCTTATCTCTGGCTTGAGATTTGGTGAACTTCCATCTGACAGTTCCCGTTGCCTTGTTCCGATCTTTTTCCCGAGCGCCCGCCTCTTTGGCTAACGTCTTGATGTCCCCAATTCTCCTGTTCAGGCATTGTCTTGTAGAGTCCTAAAAGTATTTCGCACACGCTTTAGCCCCGGACCCGTAACACGGTTATGAAATTAAACAAGCGCAAGATCCACTGGATCATTCGCCAAAAACAGAAGGGGGTGTCTACAAAACAGATTGCGTTGGATATAAGAATATCACGAAGACTAGTTCAGCAAATCTGGAAAAGCTATAAAACCACTGGGCAAGAACCTGCCATTGGCGAGAACATGGGCAGGCCTAAGAAGCTCTTCGATGAGCGAGAAGCCCAGATTATCGGCGAGGCATACACGCTTTACAGATTTGGTGCACGGATGCTTGAAGTTGTCATAAGAAAAGTGTTTAAGATCCGCATCTCCCATAATCGTATTCACATGCATCTGAAGGCTGCTGGCCTGGCTCATGATGATCAGAAGAAAAAGAACCAGCGCAAGTGGGTTCGTTACGAAAGAGAGCACAGCCTGTCAGCAGGACACATCGATTGGCATGAATTGGATTGGTCTGATCTCAAGGTCTGCGTTATCATAGATGACGCATCCAGAATGATCCTTGCGGGTGGTGAGTTCAAGGATCAATACCGAGAACAGTAAGCTTGTGGTGGACCAACTGGTTGAAAGGTACTGGTGGCTCTGTCCTTTGAGAGAGCTGATCATGGATCGTGGTAGCGGATTTGGCGCCCATCGAGTCCATGAAGACGGCAAGTGGGACAGCGATTTCAAGCGACACCTTGAACGGCATGGTATCAAACCAATTCTGGCAAAGGTAAAGCATCCTCAGACAAACGGAAAGCTAGAACGGTGGTTTGGTGAATATAAAAGGCATTGATTAGCCTTTTCTTCATTTGAAGAGTTTGTAGAATGGTACAACAACAGACCGCATGGAAGCCTGGAGTTTGAGCACCTGGAAACCCCAGAACGAGCTTTCAGGCGAAAGATGCGCCCCGAGATGTACTTCGCCATAGGTCATAGGTTGTTCGGATTATGAGCAGAAATATGAACGCTTTACACGAAATGAAATCTGAGCAGGTGCGAAATACTTTCGGTACTACACACGAAGACAGGTAGGATAACAGGGCCTATATTCCTTATTCCCAAATTACAGAAAAACGTCCATGACCTTAAGGTCACCCATGAGCATGAAAATGGATCCAGGCCAAATGGCATTTTCATACCAATTCGTTACATTGCCACTGATCAATAAATTATCTACTGCTGCAATAGAGATGCCCTCCTCTGATTATGACTGTGCATCTTCATAATCGAGGGGGGCTCACTATCCACCGCGTTTATTCCATAGCGATAATGCAGTTTCCACGTAGCTTAAAAGCACTCTACCTGCTCTGTTCGCTACTCCTGGAGCTCCTTCTTGAGCTGCCCTCAGCTTGCTTCCCCTCTTCTATGAGCTCCTTGACCCTCTGGCCGCCCTTGTGCCCTATCTCCTCGTAGAACTCCCTTCCGTGAGTCTCAGCAGTCCTCTCTCCGCCCATGCGTCCTGCCTCAGATACTGTCATCTCGCCCCTGCTCTCTCTGCTTCTCTCTCTTCTCTCTTCAGCCATTTTTTTCATCTCCATCTAAAGCGTTTTATTTCTATCTTGCTAAGTATCTGCAACATCAAAGTTGCAGATACGACATCTCCGCCGATTTCTTAGTCTCAACCCTGCAATCATTTTTTGGCAGAGCGATCTATTATATGACGTAATCATATTTAAAAATTTTCATTATCAGTAAGCCCTATGCGCTTAAAAACCAATCGTCCTAACAGGATTAAAAAAGTAATAATATTCTACCTTAAATCCTTATTACCCATTTGCACTACTACGATAAAGTCCCACTAATAATACCATTATTATCTCACCAGAAAGTAAGGGATTGTAGGTTCGGCAGAAAATCTGTTGAAAATGCTTGCTCGTATCATGTCTACTTCATGCCGAAAATGCTTAAGCTGCAAAATGCCTTTTATATCAATGAAATGCATGCTACAAACCTGTTAGAAATAGTCGAGGCTCATATCTCTAGGTGTACCTGCGATTTGGGCTTAGATGAGAACGTGCAGGAATTGCTTCGTTCCCCTTTTCGTGAGCTTCAGGTCTCTCTGCCCGTGGTCATGGACAGCGGCCGCCTGAAGGTTTTTCGAGGCTTTCGGGTTCAGTACAACGACGCCTTAGGCCCGACCAAAGGCGGTGTGCGGTTCCATCCAGACCAGAGCCTGGAGAGCGTACGTGCCCTGGCCGCCCTCATGACATGGAAGTGTGCGCTTCACGGTCTCCCTTTAGGCGGGGCCAAGGGAGGCGTGATCTGCAACCCCAAAGAGCTCTCTGAAAAAGAGCTTGAGCGCTTAAGCAGAGCCTATATCAGAGGCATTTACGGCTTCATTGGACCTCGCAGAGATATCCCTGCTCCAGATATGAAGGCTGACTCCAGGGTCATGGCCTGGATGATGGATGAGTACTCCAGGCTCGCCGGAGAGAACGTCTTTGGAATAGTGACCGGCAAGCCCTTGATCCTCGGTGGATCTGCAGGCAGGGAGGACGCAACTGCCAGAGGCGGCTGGTACTCCATCCGTGAGGCCGCGAAGGCCATGGGCCAGGATTTAAGAGGTGCAAGGGCAGCGATCCAAGGCTACGGAAATGTTGGATACAACGCTGCCCGGCTTGCTAAATATTTCGACTGCAAGGTCGTGGCCGTGAGCGATAGCAGAGGCGGCATCCTTTCCGAGGATGGCTTGGATGCAGAAGCCGTTTATAAGCACAAGCTCCAGACAGGGTCGGTCATAGGCCTTTCCGGTACTAGAAACATCTCCAACCAGGAGCTTCTGGAGCTGGACGTGGATATCCTCATCCCGGCAGCCCTTGAAAATGTCATCACCATGAATAACGCTAAGGCAGTGAAGGCAAAGATCGTGGCTGAGATGGCCAACGGACCGACGACTCCCGATGCGGACGAGGTGCTCTTTGCAAAAGGGGTCCACCTCATACCAGACATCCTCTGCAACGGCGGCGGAGTGATCGTCTCCTACTTCGAGATGGTGCAGAACTTCGATATGTGGTCATGGGATGAGGACGATGTGAAAGGGCTCTTGGAAAAGAAGATGGTCCAGGCCTACTCTTCTGTGCTGAACGCCTCCAGGGAGAACGGGGTTAATATGCGTCAGGCGGCGTATGTCGTGGCCGTAAAGAGGCTGGTGGAGGCTATGAGGGCGAGGGGGTGGGTGTGAGCAGCAGAGCAATGATCTGTTAGATCTACTGTAATCCGTTAAACCTACTCTACTAACTCTACTCACGACCTTTGATAGTGCCGGTAGTCCAGAGTCTTTGCCAATTTCATTTCGTCGGGCACACATCGCACTCAGGACGTTCGGGCTTCACCTCTTCAGGCTTCATCATCCCAATCTTAACCCAGTAATCCTTGATCGCTGCATGCAGCGCATCCGCTCCCAGGTTGGAGCAGTGCATCTTCTGGGGCGGCAGGCCCTCTAGCTCATCGGCCACATCCTTGCGGGTGATCTTCATGGCCTCGTCCAGCGTCTTGCCCTTGGCCATCTCAGTGACCATACTGCTAACAGCTATGGCTGAACCGCAGCCGAATGTCCTGAACTTTATGTCTTCGATCTTGTCGTCCTTCACTTTGATGAATATCTCCATGAGGTCGCCGCAGGTCGGATTGCCTACTTTGCCGTACCCGTCCGGGTTCTCTATCACCCCGACGTTTCTGGGGTTCATGAAGTGCTCCATCACCTTCTTGCTGTAACCTATCTGTGCCATCGGAATCACCTTTGAAGGCTCTTTTAGCCCTTTTTGGATTTTTATCATTTTGGACTATTTCATAAGCCGGTTTTATAGTGGAGACAGAGCCCTCAGCCTCTCTACAGTCTTCCTCACAGCGTTCGTGATCACTGGTATCTGATCGGGCTGGTTGTACTTTCCCAGAGTCATGACCATGGAGCCATGGGCCTCTTCATGCTTAAGCCCGATGGCCAGAAGGACGTGAGAGGGCTCCAGCGTTCGGGAGGAGCAGGCCGAGCCTGTAGCAACCTGGATGTTGAACATGGCATCCAGAGTGAGGAGGATGCTCTCGCCCTCAATGCGGCTGAACCTGAAGCTTGCATGGTGCGGCAGCCTCTTTGTGGGATGGCCTGTGAGATATGCCTCCTCAATCTTCTGTATCTCTTCCATCAGCTCATCTCTCATGGCTTTCAGGCGGAGGCTCTCATTCTCTATCTCCAGCTTTGCCAGCCTTGCAGCCTCGCCAAAGCCAGCGATTGCGAAGAGATCCTCTGTTCCAGGCCGAAGTCCCTTCTCCTGGCCGCCTCCGAAGAGCACAGGCTGAATTCTTATGCCCGGTTTCACGTAAAGAGCGCCTGCACCCTGCGGCCCGTAGAGATCGTTAGAGGAGAGTGTGAGAAGATCTATCCCTTCCGTTTGCACGTCTATTGGAACCTTGCCCTCTGCTGCGGCCGCATCAACATGCAGGTACATTCCCTTTTCGTGAACGATATCGCTTATCTCCTTTGTGGGCTCAATCGTCCCTATCTCGCCGTTGGCGTACATCACCGATGTCAGGATTGTGCCTTTTGTGATCATACTGTCAAGGGCTGACAGATCCACGATGCCTGTAGGGTCCACCGGCACTAGACCCAGGTCAAAACCGGTCTTCTGGAGGTACTTCATGGGATTTAGCACTGATATGTGCTCAATGGCCGATGCCAGCACCTTCTTGCCCTTACTCGCGTTCTTGGTCACCGTCCCCCGGACGGCGAGGTTGTTGGCCTCGGTCAGCCCCCCTGTGAAGATGATTGTCTCCGGACCTTCGGCATTTATCAGCTCTGCGACCTTTGTCCGTGCGTCCTCCACAGCAGCTTTTGCAGCGATCCCCATGGAGTGAAGGGCTGATGGGTTCCCAAACTCCCTTGCCAGATGCCTCCCTGCAAACTCCCTCACCCTTGGGTCAACAGGAGACGCAGACTGGTAATCCAAATAAATGCCGCACATAGGCCTCGTGACTACTCCCCCGAATTTATTCGGGGGCATCTAGGTTGTATCCCAACCAAGGACTGTAATCCCAGTCGAAGGATGTTCTTAGCAGCATTCAGATCTCTATCCAGGGTCAGACTACATCTAGGACAGTTATGGACTCTTTCAGAGAGATCTTTCTTCACAATTGTACCACAACCAGAGCATATCTGAGATGTATAGGCTGGACTTACCAGAACCATTTTACGACCGGCGCTTGCAGCCTTGTACATAACGTAAGTTCTGAATCGGTTCCAGCTTGCGTCCAGCACGCTCTTAGCCATGTATGGCTTCTTCTCTATCATGTTGGTGATATCGATATCTTCCATACAGATGATGCCATAATCATCTACGATATCACGGCTTAACTGATGAGCAAAGTTATCCCGAAGGTTACAGAGTTTTTCATAGATGTGGCTGACCTTCCGGTTGGCTTTCCTTCTTTCAGGAGATCCTTTGGACAGCTTATCTTTTTTACTTTGAGCTTCAGAAAGTCTGGATTCGCATTCAGCAAGATGTCTTTGGTTCTCTATGAATGTCCCATCAGAAAATACTGCAAAATTGGATATGCCAACGTCTATGCCTATTGCCTTCTCAGATTCCGGTAGAGCTTCTCTAGGACCATCCTCTACCAGGAAAGATACGTACCATTTCTTTGTAGAGGATCTTCTGATAGTCAGGCGCTTAATGGTTCCTTCGATAGGACGATGGAGCCTGACTTTGATATCTCCGATCTTAGAGAGATGCAAGATGTTGCCTTTCAGAGAGAAACCGCTCTGAGGATACGTGATACTATCGTACCATCCTTTGCCCTTGAAACGAGGATACCCTGGAACTTCTCCATTTTTGACCCTTCGGAAGAAGGCTTTAAGAGCCAGGTCTACCCTTTGGACAGCTTCCTGGAGAACCTGGGAATGGACTTCTTTAAGCTCTGGCTTTGCATCTTTCCAGATAGGAAGCATCCTCTTGGACTCGAAGTAACTCATTGATCTGTCTTCCTGCTCCCAAGCATTCTTTCTCAGAGCAAGTGTTTCGTTATAGATCCATCGGCATAGATCAAGATGCCTGTTCAATATGGCAATTTGGGCCTTTGTTGGCCTCAATCTATAACGAAATACTTTAGGCATCTATGAGATATAGGCTTTATTGCCTAATAATGTTTATGGTATCCGTACAGGCTGTATCCCTCCAATTTATTGGAGGGGGATTTGCCCTGCTTTTCTCCTAAAACGTCATCACCGCATCAGCATCCAGTGCCAGGTCATTTAGAGTACCTGCTCCCGCAATTATGGCCTCCGGCACAAAATCGCCTCTGGGGATGCCTAGAAGCTGAGTGCTCTGCTCGCAGATGTACATCTTCACCCCTGCAGCCATTGCCTGGTTCATGGCCTCTTTGAGGCTAGGGAAGCTGCCGATCTTCACCTTCTCGGCTTCGCCTTTTTTTACTACGGTTATGCCCTTGATCATGAAGAATATCGATGCCTCCACGTCCATGGCCCTCGCCGTCGCCCCCAGTATGAAGGGTGCATAAAGCCTCTCGGGCGTGTCCAGGCCGCTTGTCTGAATGTAAAGTATTCTGCTCATGCCTATTCACCAATTACCAGAAATCATTTTGTCCTTCTTATCCAGAACGTCAGCACATCTCCAGACTTCTCGAACTTGACAACCTCATGGCCTACTCGCTTGGCCCACCTCTTGATATCCTCCTCTGCAGCAGGATCGTCGGCCTCCACCTTGAGCACCTGGCCGATCTCAATATTCTCAATCTCCTCTTTCGTTCTGGCGATGGGCATGGGGCAGTAGAGCCCCACACAATCCAGCTCAGCGTCTGGGACTATCTCTGGGTTCAATGCATTATCCTCCTTAACGTGGGGGCCAAGGTGATATTATTGATGTTATATTACATAATTCAGATTATTTTCTTTTTGCCTGTATGAGAGCCGGCAGTGGTCAACGGCATGCCGCAAAGTAGCATGGTTATACCTGTAAGTGACGCGAAGCGCCAAATAAGACATGAACATGATGTTTCGCAGTTAAAAGATTTAAAGACTTCTGAAGGGTGCACCCTCCTCATTGGCAAACAAAAACGCATTCCTCCAGACCTTAGCATAAATCCGTGAAACCGTCTTTAATAAGCTGCAAATTGCAGGCTACTGGTTCTTATATTCGGTACAGCTCAGAGGTTTATGATCTTATGGTATTCCTCCAGTATATCGCTTGCAAGCATGCTTTCCCCATGCTTCTTTCCTGCAAGCTTCCCAGCCAATCCGTTTATATAAGACGCGGCTAAGGCTGCCTCGAAGCAGGAGACTTTCCTAGCGATTATTGCGCCGCATATTCCTGCAAGAAGGTCTCCAGTGCCTCCTTTTGTCATATATGGCGAGCCGCACTCATTTATTTCAGTCTGTCGGCCGTCTGAAATAATATCTTCGATCCCTTTATACAGAATTGTGCATCCAAATTCCCTTGCTACATTTTTGGTCGCTTCCATTTCGGCCTCAAGCTTTTGGGCTACTTCCGATTTAATCAGGCTTAGGAATTCATTTCTGTTTGGAGTAAGCAAAAATGTCTTTCCTTTAAAGATCTCTGGCTTTGAGGCCACGGCATGTATCGCATCTGCATCTATTACGCATGGCAGGTCTGTCTTTTTCAGAAACTCACAGACTGCTTCAACGGTCTCCGTCTCATTTCCGATTCCGCTGCCAATGACGCAGGCACTGAACCTTCTCTTGATTCCAAATATCTCTTTTATATGCTTCCTTGTAAAATAATCTCCTTCCAGCGGATAAGTCACGAGATCAGGCGCGAACCCAGCAATGATATCTGCAGGTCGCTCTACTGCCGCAACAGTCACCATATCAACGCCGCACCTCAGGGCGGCAAGGGCGTTAAAAGCCGGAGCGCCGGAATACATTTTCGATCCACCTATTATGAGGAGATGGCCATAATCATACTTGCGGGAACCGGGGTCTCTTTTTGCATAGATACTCTCAATTAACTTAACTACTTCAGTCATCTTCTAATAATATGCTCGAAGGGTATTATAATAACCACTAGTAGCGCGGCAAATAGTTCTCTGCATCTTAGAACCTCAGACCCAATGGTCCCCTGACACCTATGTATTAGATAGCCATACGTTATTTAATATTTCAGGATTAAAAGTAATTTATGTATCAAAGTATTTCAGAGGTAATAAACGTTTTTCTAGGGCTGGATGCTGAGAAGCTCAATCTCTGGCAAATGGTATCACGAGCCATAGTTATCTATATTTTTGCACTTACACTCATAAGGTTAAGTGACAAGAGATTCATGGGCAAGGCATCAGCCTTTGATTTTTTCGTTGGCATAGTATTTGGCACAATAACTGGAAATGCTATCTTGGGAAATGCTCCGTTCATTCCGAGCTTTGGGGCATCTATAGCGGTTGTAGCCGTTCAATGGGTATTTGCAGATCTTTCCTATAGATATGATAGCTTTGGATCTATAGTCAAGGGCAGACCTCATAGGCTTGTGAAAAACGGCGAGATCCAATGGGATGCGATGAGGAAAGGACATATTAGCAAGAGAGATCTAATGAGCGTTGTACGTAGTTATGGGAGAACAAGTCTATCTAATGTTAAAGAGGCATGCTTGGAAAGGAGCGGCGAAATAAGCATAATCTTTTATTGATATTACTTCAGATCATTCTATATCTATTTTGTCAGAAAATTATGCGGCAATCGTTGATCCGCTGTATCGTACAGGGCCTAAACCTTCCGATCTATCCAGCAATCCCGGCTCTTTTTAGCGTTTGCCGCAGCAAAAAGCTTTAGTCTGTTGAGCTGTTATATTAATAATATAATAATCTTCATGTTATCTCTAAGAGATCCCTTCTCTAAGAGATCCTTAGAAGATGGAGGCTTATGTCTGAGATATGCACAAAGATCGTGGAAGAGGCGATATCCGTCCAGAGGGCGGAGATGGAGGTCATCAAGAATAAACGTGGGGGAAGGTTCGCGATCGATGATGTCTTGCCATATGTTGAATCGGTAAACAAGATGAGGGCTGCAGGCGATCAGAGCAGCTTCGTCATCGATCTATATGTCGATTCAGTCAATGCTCACTTCTTAGCCCTGAAGGATTTGGCCAGGACCATTCCTCCTGAGGACGAGCCCTTCCTGGAACGGTTGCAGGTCCCTGCCGTGCTGGAGATCCTCTATCGAGAGGACGATGCATTCAGGAAAAGCGTTAGGATGTTCATCAATGCTGTGGAGAGTTCAAGGACACTTTTCGGCATAGAGGCGATGAGTGGACTAGGAGGTTCTATTGGACGCGAGAATGAACCAAAAGGACAGACATTGCCGTCTGGGTCGGTAGAGCAGGTGCTGAAGTCAATGCGGCCTATGGAGATCCATGAAGAGCACAGATTGGCACTCATGGCAGCAAGCTCCTGGCTCCTGGACGATTTGCAGGGCGTAGGCGACGTCATCTTCAAGAAGATCGAATCTGGAGCCCGCCTGGAAGATGCTTTAGATGAGGGGATTTATTTTGTAAAGAGGGTCTTCGAAGAGCCTGCAAAGGCGCAGATCGATATAGAGGATTCCCGAATAATAGACCCTCTAAGTCCAAGTCACCTCTCCCTTGATGTGAGAAGATACATTGAAAAATACAGCAGCGAAGTTGAGGATGCTGTAAAAGAGGCGATGAAAGACGGAGTGCACTACGCCAACATTCTTAGCATCCCAGCCTTCAGTGCGGGAAGCGCATCTATTCTATCCCAGTCTACGCTCAATATGGCCAAAGATGATCTGGCCATGGCAGTTCTAGAGGCAGTAGCCAGAGTAACGGAGGCCTCTTTAAGGGGATCTGCAGATAAATTCAGGAGCCCTGGCCAACTCTTGGTTTTAGCTGCGGGCTCTTCAGGGTGTGCGCTCGAATACATACTTGAGATGGATGGACTCAGTGCCCTGGATATCATTGGCCAGCTTCGGAGGAGATCTACTCTGGACCCGCAAAGCCCGCAAAAGCGCCCCGTCTCAGGCGGATCTTCGGGCTTCTACCATCTGGATTTCGTCGACCTGATCTATAATGGCTGGAGATATCTCGATAACACCTCCAGGAAAGGCAAAGCCTGCACTGCGAGAGGCCTGCCAGTGCCGAAAGTAACCTGGTTCGATGTGGACTTAAGCCCTTTGCTGGATAATGATGTACTGATGAAACCGCAGAGGTACAGCAACCCTGAATCTCCTCATTCTGCCAGGCTTTCTGCCCTGATGAGGCTGTCAGACCAGCCGAGGCTCTTTAACGGTGCAGCGATCTCCGTCATCATGGCCAATCTGCTCTCTACTCAAAAAGAGAACGCTGTCTCCCCTGCGGATATCTACAGGAGCTATGTCATGGGAAGGCTGATGGGGTCAAGCAGCGATTATTGCCAGTATGCAAAGTCAGCTTAACCATTTTTTTCTTTAAGACAGCAGGTTTTTATATGCTCAGGTCGAATAAGGATATGAAAAAATTGAGGATATATGCTGAGATAGCCCCTGAAACCTGACAGCTGAATTAAAAACCTCTTTGGAGATTCAGGATGGAGAACTTTTCTACTCTTGTGGGCGGGATTGCCGGAGATGGCATAAATGAGGCGGGGCTCACTGTAGGTCGCCTCTTTAACCGTCTGGGCTACCGCATTTACATGTACTACGATTACCCCTCTCTTATCAGAGGAGGTCACAACTTCTCCATAGTGAGGGCCTCAAGCCGGGAGATTGGGACTCACCTGGAGGAGATAGATGTGCTCATAGCCTTGAACCAGGATACCCTGGAGAGGCATAAAAGCCGGTTGAAGGATAGCTCTTTCGTCATTTACGACATGGATAAGGTGAAAGTTGCTGGGCTGAAGAATAAGAGCTGCGGCCTGCCCATCACCCAGATCCTAAAAGAGGAGGGCGCAATTCCAATAATGCGCAACACTTGCATCCTGGGCGGCTTTTGCAGGGTTGTGGGCATCCCCTGGGAGACACTGGAGGAGGTCCTAAAGAAGCACATACCAAAGAAACTGGAGCTAAACCTCAAGGTGGCCAGGAGAGGATACGATTCAGCCGCTGAGTTCTGCCGCATAGACCGGCTGAACCAGCAGCCTCTGCCAATCATTACAGGCAACCAGGCCATAGGTCTGGGACTGATCAAGGCAGGGCTTAAGGCTTACGTGGCCTATCCCATGACGCCGTCGTCGAGCTTGCTGGACTTCATGGTTACCTTCGCCCCCAACTTCAGCCTGAGGGTCATCCATCCTGAGAACGAGATTGCAGTGATGCTCATGGCACAGGGATTTGCCTATGCCGAAACAAAGGCGGCAGTTGGAACGTCAGGCGGAGGCTTTTGCCTGATGACTGAAGGCTTGAGCCTTGCAGGGATGGCAGAGATGCCTGTCGTCATCATGATGGGTCAGAGGACAGGACCCTCCACCGGCCTTCCGACATACACAGCCCAGGGAGACCTGCATTTTGTCTTAAACGCAGGCCAGGGCGAGTTCCCGAGGTTCGTGGTCGCTCCTGGAGATGCCGGTGAGGCATACTTCTGGTCGGGCGTAGCCCTGAACATGGCCTGGAAGTACCAGGTTCCTGCCTTCGTGCTGTCCGATAAGAGCCTCTCGGAAGGGCTTTACAGCTTTGATATGAGTACAGCCGGAGAGCTGACGGAAGAGGCTCCTTCACTGTGGGACGGTCAGGGAAAATACAATCGGTACAGGCATACGGAAACGGGCGTCTCGCCTCTCGCCTTCCCTCCCCATAAAGGCCAGGTTATAAAGGCGGACAGCTATGCTCACGATGAGCTGGGGATAACTACAGAGGACCCGAAGATCACGAAGGAGATGAGCGACAAGCGCTTGCTTAAAGGAGAGTCGCTGGCAAAGGAGCTTGAGAGATACGAGACTGTTAAGGTTTACGGCCAAGGCGATGGCCGAGGCAAGGCTGCATTGCTCTGCTGGGGCTCAAACAAGGGAGTCTGTATGGAAGCTGCAGAGAAGTTCGGGTTGAAGGTGATTCAGGTTAGGGTTCTATCGCCTTTCCCGGCCGGAAAGCTCAAAGAGGCAATGGATGGGCTGGATCGAGTCATCGCTGTGGAGTGCAACTCCACTGCCCAGCTTGTCAGGCTGGCTGCATTCCACAAAATTGAGGTCAAAGAAAAAATTCTGAAGTACGACGGCCGGCCATTCTCGTTGAACGATCTGGAGGCCGATCTTAGGAGGGTTCTGGCATGAATCCGAAAGATCTGGGGACATACGCCCAGAACACCTGGTGTCCCGGCTGCGGCAACTTCTCAATCCTCTCCGCCATGAGGACTGTATTGGCACAGCTGGACGAGGAAGGCTTCCCCATAGAGAAAGTTGTGCTGGTCTCGGGGATAGGCTGCCACGGAAAGATCGTGGACTATATGAATGTAAACAGCTTCTACTCCATCCACGGCCGGACACTTCCAGTGGCCACGGCCATAAAGCTGGCAAATCCTGATCTGAAGGTCATCTGCTTCTCCGGCGATGGTGACTCTCTGGCAGAAGGCCTGGACCATCTGATCTTTGCTGCAAAGAGAAACATGGATATAACCCTCATACTTCACGACAACCGCGTCTACGGCCTCACCACAGGCCAGTACACGCCCACGTCGCCTAAGGGCTTCAAGGGCAAGTCCACGCCTCTGGGAACTGAGGAGCTTCCCATGAATCCGCCTGAGCTGATGTTGGTTTCCGGCGCTACATATATCGCTCGAGGCTACACACATGGCATAGACTTCCTGCAAAAGCTGTTTAAGGAGGCTATCTTGCACAAGGGCTTCTCTTTCGTGGACGTGCTCCAGGTTTGCGTGACCTACTTCAACATGTACGAGTCGTACAACAAGCGCGTTTACGAGGTAAAAGGCAACGACACCAGCAGCTTTGACGAAGCCATGAAGATCATTCGCTCCTGGAACTACGATGGTGGCGATATACCAATACCCTTGGGCAAGTTCTACCAGGCGGATGCGCCGCGGTTCAACGAAGTCTTCCCTGGCTTTGAGATCAAAGATGTTGATAGAGATGCAGTAACTAAGGAATTGCTGGAAAAATTAATTTAGCTCAGATATTAATTTAGTTCAGACTCTAAGGAGTGGTTAAGGAATGGATAAGTACGTCTGCACAGTCTGCGGATATGTCTACGATCCGGAGAAAGGAGACCCCACGCAGAGCATTGCTCCAGGGACTACCTTCGAGAACTTGCCCGATGACTGGGTGTGCCCTGAATGCGGCGTGGGCAAAGATCTGTTTAAAAAGATGGAGTAATATTTAGTAATGGCAAGAAAGGGCTACCATAGAAGTCACAAAGTCATAGAAGTGATATCATGCTTAGCGAAAAGATGACGGAAGCGCTCAATACACAGGCGAACAGAGAGCTTTATTCTTCATATCTCTATCTATCCATGTCTGCCTACTTCGAGTCCATTAACATGAAGGGCTTTGCCAGCTGGATGAGAGTCCAGGCAGGGGAAGAGCTCGTGCACGCAATGAAGATGTACGACTACGTGGTCGCCTCAGGCGGCAGAGGGAAGATGCTGGCCATCGAGGCTCCTCAGTTCTCCTGGGCATCTCCTTTAGATGCCTTCCAGCATGTTTACAATCATGAGCGCATAGTCACAGGATTGATTCATGCCCTTGTAAACACTGCTGCTATGGAGAATGACGAGGCCACAAAGAGCTTCCTGCAGTGGTATGTGGATGAGCAGGTGGAGGAAGAGGAGTCCTCAGACATGGTGCTGAGCAAGGTCAAGGCAGCGGGTGACGGCAAGGTGGCGCTAGATGCTGCTGATAAAGAATTGGGCCTAAGACGCTTCAAGTTTCCTCGGGGATATGATATATTTCCCTATACAGCCTGGCAGGGGACGACTATTGGATCTTTGAAGAAATAATGGTATAATGATAGAGATATTATGGATAGAATGAATTTGAGAGACGAGATTGTCGAGACTGCAAATAAGCTCTTCGTATATACCGATCAGAGGAATTGGGAAGGCATTAAGGCCACATTCGCCGATGAGGTTCTTTTCGACATGACCTCTATGTCGGGCGGCGATCCAGTCAGGCTCAAGCCGCAGCAGATTGTAGATATGTGGGACTCAGGTCTGAAGAAGCTTAAAGCTATACATCACCAGGTTGGCAATTACCTGATCACGGCAAGGGAGACGGATGCAGACCTCTTCTGCTACGGCATTGCCATTCACTATCTGCCCAATCCCACAAACGAGAATATCAGAGTCTTTGTGGGAAGCTATGATCTCCATCTATTGAAAGTCGATGGAGTTTGGAAGATAGATGGCTTCAAGTTCAATCTGAAGTTCATAGAGGGCAATAAAGATCTGGAGAAATTCGTCGAATGACATGTCAGAAGGCGCTCCGCTTAAGCAAAAGACCATTGAGAACGTCGATTCATGGACGTCCGGAACGATAGTACTATCATGAATAACCCGCTTACGGATTAATCTGCTTACGGATTAACCCGCTTACGATTTTCGAGATATCCATCACAACCGACACAATGCCTCGATGATAATACTGAACAAAAATAAGGACAAGTAGTTCAGCTAGATCTGTTCATTTTGCTTTTATATCTGAATGTAATCGTCTATATAGTTCATAATCTACATACAACTTTTCATGGGAAGGCGTGGTATAGAGATATTAATCATGTTAATAATCTGCTCAATAGCAGCATCAATTAGCGCAAGAGCGGCTGATGAAGATATATCCGATCTGAAGGATTTGACATCGGCCTTCGATGATCCTCACATGACATCTTACGATCTTGCGTTCTTCCTCGCCACCCATGGCTATGACGCTATGCCTAAGGATGATTGCGTTGTGCTTGTGCTGAAAGGATCGACTTACAATCTCATTCCCAACGGCGAAGAGCCGGAGCTATGCGATATTGTATTGAAAGCTTCAAACTGAACATCAATCGAGGATAATATTATGAAAAGGAGAAGCATTGAAAAAGGTGTTTGGAGGATAATTAGGCCTTTACGACCACGGTCTTTGCTATATTATCCCCAAGACGCTGCTTTTTATCAGAGCGCCAGATCAGCACAGCTCCTACCAGATAGATTAGCAATCCATCGATTATCCTTAGGATATTTCTTGTAAACGCCTGGTTCATGTCAATCCGCCCTCCATCCTCCCTGACGACCTTTATTCTGGTGATCATCTTGCCTATAGTTTGCCCTCTGGTCCCCTCCAGATACGTGTAATAGGCGATGTAGATCACGAAGGACAGGGCCCACCACCACCATGGGACCATCTCAGGATCTCTGAAAATCCCCAGAACCATGGCTATTACGCCCTGAAGTATTCCAACGATTATGCCATCTATCAATATCGATACGAACCTTATCCCCACGCCCTGGTAATTCATGGCGCTGGGAGCCCCGACCACATTTTGTGGAACTGCTCCTGCCATAATTTCATCACCATCGATAATGTACAACTTCCATACAATTGATATTATTAAATACCGGTCTATTGCCCCTCGATATCCAACGAACCTAACGATCAGTCTTCACCCAATAACTAATCGATTCAGTTTTAATTCAATGCTCCATTACTATTTAAATATTTCGAAACACTTAGTCAAAGATGACTAGCGTAGTTTCGATGGAGATATAAGACAGAGCAGTTCAATTTAACGAGAGGAGTTCTTAGACATTATGCGCTTTCAGGATAGCCCAAAAAGATCAGATAACCGTCCGCATCGTCCTCATTTTGGCTTGACGGCGCTGACCTTTATGCTCAACACGGAGCTGGCAACCTCTTTGAGCTGCTGCTGCGATACTTTCGGCATATTGATGATGGCAGGCCCTGCTGAATCACAGCAGACCAGGGACTCGATTGGAAACGCTGCCTCCTCTACTATTTTGATCTCTTTGAAGCCTACAGACCTTATAACATCGAGGTACTCGTCTCTCATGATGGCCCCGGCCAGGCAGCCGATATAGGCCTCTGTCGATTTTTTGACGAACTCAGGCAGCTCTTTTACGAGAACCACGTCTGATACTGCCAGCCTCCCGCCGGGTTTTAGAACCCTGAAGGCCTCTTTGAAGGCTCTGTTCTTATTGGGGACGAGGTTGATGACGCAGTTGGATATCACCACATCCACATAGTCATCGGCAACCGGCATGTTCTCCAGGTCTCCCTGCCTGAAGTCGATGTTGGTGTAGCCGCCTTTCCTGGCATTGGCTCTGGCCTTGTCAACCATCTCTGAGGTCATATCAACGCCGATGACCTTTCCAGTTTCGCCTACGCGAGTAGACGCCAGGAAGCAGTCGAAGCCCGCTCCTGCGCCCATATCCAGGACGATCTCACCTTCTTTTAAAGATGCCAGAGCGACAGGATTTCCGCAGCCCAGCCCCAGGTTCGACTCCCTTGGTGCGGCCATTATCTCCTCATCAGTGTAGCCCAGACGCTTGCTGATCTCCTGGGGGACATCGGCGCATCCGCAGCAGCTTCTTGAGGCATAGTAGGATGTCGCTTGCTTGGCTATGCGAGCGTAACCTTCCCTCACCGCCCTCTTGATCTCTCTTTCCTTCATCATATGAACCCATCAACCTTTGATACTTTGTTTTTATAATTTATGTATTATCACTTGTTTCTCTTATTGCCTGTCTTTCTCATCGCTTGCCTTTCACATTGCTTACCTTTTAACCCATATTCGTGACGGAGGTGAATTGTATCGGCTTATGTTGGCCCTAGGCTTTAATTAACTTTTCTTTATCATGAATATCGGCTAGAAATATGGCCTGAAATAACGGAGCAGAGATAAATGCGAGAGCCCGTCTGTAAAGTAAAAAAGCGCCTGGTGATCAGCGGCCTGGGAGTCGCTCTCTATTGAACGGGGCATAGTCGCCTATGCTCTTGATCTGCACCATATGCCTCATCCAGAGCCAGACGATGATTAAGAGAGAGATGGCAAGCCATGTGGCAAACCACAGCTTCATGCCGCCCGTAAGCAGAGTCTGCTGGGAGTGAATGAAGACTGCTGCAGCCACAGTTACTATTATCGAGAAGAACATGTTAGCCGATGGAGCAAGGCCGTCGCGGTAGACGACACAAAACCTCTCCCATTCCCGCTCTGCCGCTCCTGCGCGGGATACTGGATGCCTCCCTAGGAAGATGCCTATCCTCTTTATCCTGGAGTCTGCAGACATGATGTAGAGATCATAGCTAATGGCCACCAACGGTATGAAGTAAAGAAGCCAGCACAAATCGGCTATCTTGATTCCCATATCTACAGAGCTTATTCCGAAGAGCACAGTGACGAAAGCAAGCTTCCGGGTGACGTAATCGGCTCGCTCGTTCTGGGTTCGAATCTTCTCCTCGTGAAGCGCCCGAAGGAACTCCTGATCGCTCTCGTCCATTGCTGCCCCCAAGGGATGAAAATGAATTAATTCTATTAATAACTTTTGTATGTTATGCAGCATCTATTACAAGACTTGTTCTCGGTTTATCGGCCAATTTGTCCATCCATCACTTCTGCTTCTGTCCATGATTTCGATATCACCCTATCACTTCGGCGCATAAAATGTGCAAGATAATGTGCAGAGCATCATTACTGATTATATCTGAATAAAAATAGATAGTATACTTAATTATAAGGCAAATTATTTATACTATTAGTAACTGATATATGAAAAATTATAAGGGGTAGCAGCAATGAGGGGAACAGCAGTAAGAGTACTTGACGGAAGGTACCTGGAGTTCATTGAGGCTCTGCGAAGCCTGGGCGAGCTTGGGAGCATTACCCGGCTGATCGCAGATCTCTCCAGAGCAGGCGAAGAGTCCTGCGGGGATGCGGATCCAGGCGGAGGTTCCGTCCGGCCTGAGACGAACAGAGATATCCATGCCTTCTGGATGATGGGCTGGATTGAGGTGCGGGAGATCACCAGAAATAGCAAGTACGGGCCGAAGAAAAGTTACCGGCTCAAGGTCTGCCTTGACAAGATCTCTGGCCACTTCGAGCAGGAGAGGATGCGCAGATCCGTGCTGACTGCGGAGGCCTTCAGGTTACAGAAGGCCGCGGTCACAGCTTGATGTTTTTTTCGGGGGCTGAGAGTGGGGGTTCGGCCTCCTTGCCTTTATTTTTTGAAGAGATGGGATAGTAGAAGCTATATGTTATTATCCGCTCTAATTAGCTAAGGGCGCCATTAACTTACGGGCACGCTCCTGCCACGTGATTGAGTTGCCTTCCCGAGAGATGCTAACGGCAAAGCTACATAAAGTCATTCGGATGGCTTGCAGATAACTTGCTCGTAGGAAATAGGATTGGTATTATGGTTGAAAAGGATGAATGGACGGAGGAATGGGAAGCCCTCGCTCAAGAGATCGACAAGGCCTGGAAGAGCGATAAGAGCGCACTGGAGATCCTATCCGAGATGAGGAGATAGAACAACCCAATTATAGTGCTTAACAAAACTTTTTATACTAATCTGTATTATTCAGTAGTCAGTGTCAAACGTAGAACAAATACATATCGATAAGGATCTTAGCAGAGAAGAAGTACTAAAG
>Ga0074195_1001308_pt1 | contig 36117 bp, 38 predicted proteins | sample EPASupsiteHSE623_FD_64525 | JGI IMG/M metagenome (GOLD analysis project Ga0074195, IMG submission 64525) | Bioremediated contaminated groundwater from EPA Superfund site, New Mexico - Sample HSE6-23 | ecosystem: Environmental > Aquatic > Deep subsurface > Groundwater > Contaminated ... | reverse complement strand
GTATATGGCGCCTCAGTGGCTTAGTTGGCAGAGCGGCTGACTTGTAATCAGCAGGTCCCGTGTTCAAATCACGGCTGAGGCTTCAAAATATCAGGCTCAATTTTTCTTGAAAATTTTTCCAACACATACACGCGGGGGTATGAAATCTTGCACTCGACGACATATTTCTGACAGAAATTTTCATAGGATTAAGACGAATACCCCGAGCAATATTTTGTACCCGACTTTCAGCAGTAAAAAATCCTGCTAATATTATTAATTTTGTACATAGAATTATACCGGAAGAGATCTTACCAGAAACTATCGCCGTATCACGCTGATAGAAGGATCGAATATAACAATCGGACATTTGGGCATAGTAGCCGGAATGTTTGACAAGTTAGAGATAGGCAAATATATCGATGAAGAGTTACCCAAGACCCGTCATCACCATATCAGCCATGGGACTGCAGTAAAAGCCCTGACACTAAACGGACTGGGGGTATACTGAGAGCCGGTTGTTACTGATACCCGAATTTTACGAAGATATCGCGACCGAGCGGCTCCTTGGGGTGGGAGTCCGGCCAGAGCATCTGAATGAATACGCATTAGGAGAAACACTGGATGCGATAGCGGCGTATGGGCCGACGCGACTGTTCACTGGCATCGTATTGCGCATGATGAAAAACATGCCCATGGGGATTCAGCGCCTGCATCATGACACGACGTCGATCAATGTAACCGGAGACTACGACAACGAGAGTCGAACCCGGCTCATAGAGATCGTTCGCGGCCACAGCAAAGATCATCGGGATGATCTCAAACAATTTGTCATATCGCTGGTGACAAATCAGCATGGGATCCCCATGTTCATGGAACCCCTGTCCGGCAATATGTCGGACAAAAAGAGTCTTCTCAAATCGATTCAGGCGGTGAGAGAGAATCTGGTCATGGATCAGAAGATTTACCACATGGCTGATTCAGCGTTTTATACCGAAGAAAATATCCAGAATCTTGGTCAGCAGTGCCATTGGATCAGCCATGTTCCCTTAACAATAACAGAAGCAAAAATCCTGATATCATCGGAAGTCGCCTGGACTGCCTGCAAGGATATCCGGTACAAGTATACGATATACGAGAACACATACGGAGAGATCCCGCAGAAATGGGTTCTGTTTCACTCCGCTGAACAGCAGAAACGTATCAATGCAACGTTCAGAACCCAACTTGAGAGGCAACTGAAGAAAGATAAAACGGCATTGAAAAAACTCTGCTCGAAAGGATTTGCCTGTGAGCCGGATGCTCGTGCCGTCATTGACCGGTGGTTCAGGAAAAATCCCCACTACCGAATCGATAACCTGACAATAACTCCATAACACCGATGACAATCAGGGAAACGTGGCCGCCCGACGAAAAACGAGATCTGCGATGTGATTTGTCTTCCCGCCTGCGAGTTCTCTTTGGATGAAAACTGGGTACTGACGGAGCAGGAACGGGCCGGCCGGTTCATCCTTGCCTGCAACGATACCGGGATTGATCCGTAATCCATGCTCGAATATTACAAGGAACAGAACGCCGTTGAACGCGGGTTCAGGTTCATTAAGGATAAACGGTTCCATGTGTCGGAAGTTTATCTGAAAAATGAGAACCGTATTGCTGCGTTGTCCATGCTCATGGTGCTCTGCCTGATGATTTACTCCGTGGCGGAATGGTGGTTCAGGAAGACCCTCAAAGAACAGAATGCTACGGTTATGAATCCAAGAAAAAAGCCTACATCCAAACCTTCGATGAAACGGGTATTCTTCTTGTTCAGAAGAGTCAGGTAAGTCTTGGAAATGGTTGAGGAAAATGTCCGTTGCCACGTCCTGAACGTTAACGACGAGATCAACCAGATTCTTCGGATGTTCGGGGAGGATTTTGAAAAATATTATGTCTGAAGATTTTTCTGCCGAATGTCGGAGGTACCGCTGAAATATCGGCAACAACGCAACCCCTCGATTGGGTTCACGACAGAGAAAACGCTTACTAATTTATAATTGAGTCTGACTCCAACATACTGGTATGAGAAAATGGTTTAAGTACGAACTGGGTTTCACGTCCGAAGACGCCCAAATCCCCATTTATCGGAATTCCGATCATGCTGCAGCAATGGGGGGGTATGATATCGATCAATCCTATTCCGATAAGAATTTGTTGTTTAAAAAATACTTTTTTGGATTCCAGTACGGCAGGCTGGAACGTTACTATGATTTTATCTTAAAAAAATTCCCAAGGATTCAAAGATTTTATCGATAGCGAGTGGGCGGGGGATATTGGAATATTATATGAAGAAAAATGGATATCATTCAATTACATCTTCTGATTTGGAGACCAGTGTCAGCTGCGATACGCTTGGTCTGGACTTTGTTGAGATGAATATCCTAGAATCAACATCTGAAGAATCCTATGATGCAGTCATTTGTTTAAGCCTGATTCACCTGTTCGATAACGAACAATTATCCCTTTTTTTTAAGAATATTCAAAAAAAGTTAAAACCCGGCGGATTATTGATTTTAGACACCACGGGCTCCCCGGATACGTCTTTTTTCCCATTTGAACAATGAGGTGTATCTGTTTTACGAGATGTGGTTTTACGGTATCATATCCAGACGAAACATTTTGGATACCGGAGAAGCGATGAGGAAATAATCTCAATTGCAAAAGAAAATGGTTTCATATTCCATTGCCAGGAGAATTCAAATTTTCTTACAGAATTCCGGCGTTCCATGATTTTTAGAAAAATGTTCAGGGAAGGATCCTATATCGAAAGAATGTTAGGTGATACACTAGGGAAAAAAGGTCTCTATGTCCGGCTTTTTCAATTCCAGTCAGTAAAATAAGAATCAGCCCTTTTTATTGTCATCCCTTCTGAATATCAATATTTATAGGTGACAGACAAACACTAATCTGATGAAAAAGAACGATCCTCTCGATGTTATCATCTTTTGTGGAGGTCGTGGCACGCGGCTCAGTGAAAAGACCCGTGAAATGCCAAAGCCCCTTATTGAGCTCGGGGATTATCCCATCCTCTGGCATATCATGAAGATCTATTCATCGTTCAACCATAACCGGTTCATCCTCACTCTCGGGTACAAGGGAGAGATGATCGTTGATTATTTCATGAACCGCTTCTCCCTGCAGCAGAATTTTTCCATTGATCTTCAGAATATCCAGCCCCCCCGGGCCAAAGAATCCTGGAATATCTCTTTTGTCCAGACAGGAATCGAATCCAAAACGGCAAAACGACTTTTGTTATGCAGGGATTTTGTCAAATCCCGGCTGTTCCTTGTTACCTATGGTGATGGTGTTGCCGATATTGACATTGAAAAGCTTGTCCGGCATCATGAAAAATTACAAAGAGAGAAAGGTATCATCGCGACAATTACCATCACCCGCCCCGAATCAAAATACGGCATCGTTCAACTGGATGGAGATATCGTCCGGCAATTCAGTGAAAAACCCCGGATGAGCGAATACGTGAATGTCGGCTTCATGATCATGGGAAAGGAAATTTTTGATTATATCGATCCGGCCTCCGATATCATGTTTGAAGATATCCTTGAAGTGATTGCACGGGAGAAAAAACTCGGCTATTACATTCATGACGGGTTCTGGCATGCCATGGACACTTACAAAGATTATTGCGATCTGAATGCGATGTGGAGAAACGATCCAAAATGGAAAATCTGGAAAGAGTGAAGTTCTGGGAGGGAAAACGGGTTTTTGTTACCGGCGCCACCGGAGTCGTCGGGCTCAATCTCGTAAATACCCTTCTTGACCATAACGCGGATGTTGTCACCCTTGTGAGGGACTGGGTACCCCGTACAAAAATACTTGGCTCATGGCTTGCTGATTCTGGAAGAGCAACGGTTGTCCGGGGGGAACTCGAAGATTATAACTGCATCCTCCGGACTCTTGCCGAATATGAAATTGAGTACATTTACCATCTCGGTGCCCAGACCATTGTAAACGTCGGCAGCCGGTCACCGCTCACGACATTCAAGGCAAATATCGAGGGAACGTGGAACCTTTTGGAGGCAGCACGGGTCCTGAATACCTATTCCGATACCATAAAATGCATCTGTGTTGCATCGTCCGACAAGGCGTACGGGACCAGCAAAATACTCCCCTACACGGAAGATATGCCTCTGAAGGGAGAGCACCCCTATGATGTATCCAAAAGCTGCACAGATCTCATCACCCAGAGTTATGCAGGTTCATATGGATTACCGACATGTGTGGCAAGGATGGGTAACATTTACGGGCCGGGCGATCTGAATTTCAACCGGGTGATTCCGGGAACCATCAAGGCTTTATTCGAGGGAAAAGCCCCCCGGATACGGAGTGACGGAACACCGATCCGCGAATATTTTTACGTGGATGATGCGGTTGACGCTTATCTTACGATGGCAGAAATGAGCAATAAGAAGAAGATTTTCGGGGAAGCATTCAACTTCAGCAGCGGGGAAAAGATCCGGGTCATCGATCTGGTAAACCGGATTATTTTCCGGTTCGGTTCTGAGGTTAAACCGGTAATCCTCAACGAGAGCCGGAACGAGATCGAGAACCAGTATCTATCCATTGAAAAAGCGAAGAAGACCCTTGGCTGGTCCCCGAAATTTTCGGTCGACGAGGGGCTCGCACGCACGATTCCTTGGTATACAAAGAAGGTGTTTGCATGATCGATGGCGTAACCATAATTCCACTCAGGACAATCCTGGATGAACGCGGACTTGTCCGCCATATGATGAAAGCAACGGATCCCCATTTCCGCCAGTTTGGCGAGATTTATTTCTCCCAGATCTTCCCGGGAGCCATCAAGGCATGGCATGTTCACCGGAGGATGGAACTGAACTATGCGGTCGTATCCGGCAACATCAAACTTGTCCTGTACGATGACCGTAAGGATTCTCCCTCATACAAGGAGATCCAGGAAATTTTCATGGGGGAGGATAATTATGTCCTGGTTAGGATTCCCGTCAATGTTGTCAACGGGTTTAAGGCCATTGGTAACGAGAAAGCGATCGTGGCCAACTGTTCAACGATCCCTCATGACCCGGCTGAGATCGAGAGATTTGATCCGTTCGATAAAAAAATCGGATATACCTGGGATATCCGGCACGGATAAACGGGGCCTTTTGTGACAGTCAGGAAGGTTTTTGTCACCGGTGCAACAGGCTTTATTGGAAGGCACCTGGTAGCGAGGTTAATTGCAGAAGGATATTCGGTCGGGGCTCTGGTCAGGTCCTCGTCCTCACTCCGGAAAACGGAGGGCATGGGGGACATCTCCCATTATGAGGGAGATGTCCGGAATTATGATGCTCTCCAGAAGGCATTTTCCGCGTTCCAGCCCGATGCTGTCATTCACCTTGTCACCTATTATGCAGTCATGCACCGGGCCGATGAGATCGGTGTGATGCTGGATACGAATGTGAAAGGAACGATAAATCTCCTTGAGGCGGCAAAAGAATCCGGCACCGTGAAATTGTTCATCAATACGAGTACCTGTGCGGTATATAAACCGGAAAACCGGCTGCTCACGGAACAGGATGCTGTCCGTCCCCAGAACCTGTACGCGATGACAAAACTCCAGGCAGAAGAAGCATGCAGTTACTATGCTGAAGCATTTGACCTGCCCTGTGCAACCCTTCGTCTCTTCCCTCCTTACGGTCCCGGGGACCACGAGCGACGGCTGATTCCCTATGTGATCGACAGCATCATAAAAAACATCCCCCCCAATCTTACCACCGGGAAGCAGGAGTGGGATTTTGTGTATATCGATGATATTGTCAGTGCCTTTGTGGCAACACTGAAGGTTTCCCCGTTTCCGGATAAGCATCCCGTATTCAATATTGGCACGGGAAACGCAGTCTCCATCCGGACGGTCGTGGAAAAAATCCGGAATGCTCTCGGATCGGATATCGACCTGCCCTGGGGATCCGTGCCACACCGGGTGAATGAAGTCTGGTACAATTCGTCCGATTCGGCACAAGCAGCAATTATCCTTGGATGGAAACCGGAAACCGGAATCGATGACGGGATTACCAGGACCGTTGCATGGTTTAAGGATTATTTCCAGAGGAAACAGGTATGAATCCATCCCTGCCCCCCGCACAAAAACCTGCGTCATTGAACCGTATTCCGGAATGCATCATGCCCGATGAACCCCTCGTTTCGATCTGCATCCCGACCTATAACCGGGCGGGGATGATAAGTCAGGCAATCGAGAGTGCCCTGAGCCAGACCTGCCGGCACATCGAAGTCATTGTCATTGACAACGCATCAACGGATACTACCGCTGCCGTTGTTGGTTCGTTTGCTGATGAACGCCTGAAATATATTAAAAATGAACGGAACCTCGGCCTTTTTGGGAACTTCAACCGGTGTATCGACGTAGCACGGGGGAAATACCTGCATATCCTGCATTCGGATGATTATATCGATCCTGATTTTACCGCAACGTGCGTCACATTTTTCAAAAACTATCCCTCGGTCGTCATGACATCAACCCGGACCCGGATGGTCGGGGATGGATTTGAAAAAGATATTCCGGGAAGTGACACTGATATGGTATATCCGGCGCCGGAAGGATTCAGGCGCCTTCTGGCCACCCGCTCATTCATATCCTGCCCCTCTGTCATGGTCAGGAGAGATATTTATGAGGAAATCGGCCCATTCCTCCTGGAATATCCCTATTCCTCGGACTATTACCAGTGGCTTAAAATTGCACGGAACTATGACATCGGGTTTGTCAGCGGGGCGTTTGTTTTTTACCGGGTCGGCGAACATTCCGAGACATTCCGGTTCATGTTTTCATCGCCGCTGGGATACCAGGATATGCTGAGAATGTTTATCCAGGTCCAGGCAGATTTGGGAACCGATCTCGACCGGTATTCTGTTGAACTACTTGCTGCACAGCGGCGTTTTATCCACGACTGTATCTTTGCCGGTTTCACCCGGTGGGACACCATGGCCGGATTCTCCCCCATGGTTTTTATTGGGTTTTCGCTCACCTGCTGGACGCTCGAAAAACCGGTTTCCTTATCCGGCTGGCTTGGTAAAATCCGGGATCTCCTGATCATCCTACCGGCAGGCCTCCTGATGAGCTGCTCACTTTCACGCAGAATGGTAACATCGCTGTTCTTTTCCCGGAAGGAAGGTTACTGATATCCGGGAGACTGTGGATATGTGCAAATCTTCATCTTAGATTTTCAGACGATCTGAAAATTTTTTAGTGGTACTACAAAAAATGGAACGGGAAATTCCAAGAGGATCCCGCTTCGATCAGGTCAAGTTCTGGAGATATTCGCAAAATATGTCCCACACGGGTTTTTCCGGGGTGCCTTGTTTTTTGATATAGTGATTTTTATACCGATGATAGATCTCCTTATTGATGACCATCTCCTTTTCACAATCGAAACCTGATAACCGATCGATGTTGATGGGATCCTTTCCAAGCCCGGCAGCAATAGTCCGGATATCCAGACCAACGATGTTTTTTCCCGAAACCATTTTTTCAAGTTTATCCGTTGTCAGGAACAGGATCGGTTTACAGAAAAGAACTGCAAAATCGATCGATGTCGTACTATGTGCCATGACAAAAGACGATTCTTTCACAAGACGGGCAGTATCTCCTTTTACAATGGATCTGCCACAAAAGTAGTCCGGCTGATGATCGTAATCTGATCGGGGATGTGCTGCAATAACAATATCCACATTCATCTGCTTTTCAAGGATCTGAAAAAAACTGCACATCTTCGGATAATAATCCTCCGGCGACAGCGGGAAGTCGATACCCATATGGAGGAAATCGGGATGGAGGGGGAGATACTGGTCCAGAAAAACACCGGTTTTTTTATTGGAAACGTGAGGCCTTGCATTCTCTTCCAGGAAAATATCATAATCCATATAATGCGCCCATAACCGGGCGGTTGTTTCATCCATCGGATATGCATGGCTGTATGAGGACTTCTCACCCCCAAGCAGAATAATCGATGCCGGCGCAATTCCAAGGAGAGAAAAATGTTTCAGGAGTATTCTGTTCAGAACATGCTGTATCATTTCATCGAATTTTATCCAGTCCCCCTGTTGGATCCGGGAGATAAACCTCCTGATCGGATTTTGATAGAGCGAGTGAGCGATAGGGTAGGTAATCATCTCAAAAACGGAGTAATCGATGTGATTTTTTGAAATGGCCCTGAAGATAAAAAATGTCCGGAGACTATATTCGATCATGCAGTTTATCAGGCAATCATTATCGAGGAATGTTATCGCATTGAATATATCCTCCTTTTCTGTGAAAATCCGGAGACCCGTAAAATTTTCCGGGTCTTCCCTCATCAACTGATTGATATACTCTTTATGCAAAAAAGGAGTGATGTCCCAGATCTCGACAGTGATACCGTGGTTACGGATGGTTTCAACACCGAACCGTTCATAATCGCGTTTGTTAAAAGGGTAATCAACCAGGATGATTACTCTTTTTTTCCCACCCATATCCTATTTTATGCCCCTAAAAATTAAAAGACTATCCCGCAAATCAGGATTGGAGCCATCGGATGCCCCCGAATAACCGGAAAACTAAAATTTTAGGGCGCTGGTCCGCATGGACAAGAAAATGAACCAGATCATAAAATATCCGGGTTGAAAGGCAATAAAAAGATATTTCAAACAAAGAAACGAAAAATGAACACGGGATGGAGACAATTTCTTGAGATACCTGCTTGTGGGTTTCGGGAGTATCGGCAGGCGCCACCTGAAAAATATCCAGTCGATAGATCCCGAAGGAAAAGTAACAATCTGGCACACACACAGGAAACAAAAAGATAACGATATGCAGGATCCTCGTTCAGAACGGGTCGTGTATTCGTATGAAGATGCGATCGATCCAAAGCCCGATGTTGCCCTTATCACGAATCCTTCCTCTGCTCATATACCTGTCGCGATCAGGCTCACACAGGAGGGGATCGACCTGTTCATTGAAAAACCGCTTTCCTCAGATTTAACGGGGGTTGATGAACTCCTGCAAATCCAGGAAACCCAAAAAAATCTCATTATGATCGGATACAATCTCCGGTTCCATCTTCCGCTGCAGATCTTAAAACAATATATCACGGAGGGGAAAATCGGCAGACTCCTTGAGATCCGTGCCGAAGTCGGGCAGTATCTCCCGGAATGGCGGCCCGGGTCTGATTACCGTTCATCGGTAAGTGCACGAAGAGAACTCGGGGGGGGAGCGGTTCTTGAGCTCAGCCACGAGCTGGATTATGCACTCTGGATCGCCGGGGATGTGGTTTGTGTGACTGCCCAGACAGCCCATGTTACCGATTTGGATATTGATGTCGAGGATACCGCAAATATTATTCTGAAATTTGCCAGCGGGGCGGTGGGGAGCATCCACCTTGACATGATCCAGCAGCCATCGACACGGTATTGTAAAGTGATTGGAAGCGAGGGAACGATCATATGGGATGGGACAACTGACACGGTTAGAGCATTTTCAAACAAAACCGGTCAATGGGCAGTCCTGCATCCCGGTGAGAAAATTGACAGGAATCTGATGTATATCATGGAATTACAGCACTTCATCTCATGTACCAGAAACCGTACCTTGCCTGCGATCACTGGTAATGAAGGAAAACGGGTGCTCCAGGTCGCCCTCGCTGCGTTACAATCATCCCGTGAGCAGAGGAGCATTTCCCTATGACACCGTATGTTGCGGGATTTATTTTCGCACGCGGGGGATCCAAGGGGGTCCCGAGAAAAAATATCCGGCCACTTGCCGGAAAACCCCTTATCGCCCATGCCATCCAGGCCGCAAAGGAGAGCCGGTTCATTAACCGGATTATTGTTTCCACAGATGATGATGAGATTGCCCGGGTTGCCACGCAGTATGGTGCGGAAGTCCCGTTTATGCGTCCTGCAGACCTTGCAGGGGATACTGCACCGGAATGGCTGGCTTGGCGGCATGCCCTTGCAGAATTTCAGAAAATATACCAGATAAAACCTGGGGTTTTTGTCAGCATCCCGACAACATCCCCCCTCAGGACTGCCGGTGATATTGATGCATGCATTGGAAAACTCCTTGAGAGCGATGCTGATATCGTAATCACGGTAAAAAAAGCGGAGCGAAGTCCCTATTTCAATATGGTCAGTCTGAACAACGAGGGTTATGCTCAGGTCGTCATCGGGAACGGGAAGAGCATGACACGGCGGCAGGATGCACCAGTTGTATATGATATGACGACCGTTGCCTACGCAGCCCGCTCGGATTTTATCATGCAATACGATAGCATATTTGCCGGAAAGGTCCTGGCTGTTGAAGTGCCTACGGAACGGGCCATTGATATAGATACAGAAACTGACTTCAGGATCGCAGAATGCCTCATGAAGGTAAAACAGGAAAATCACAGGGAATCAGTTTGAAGGAAGTCTTATGAAAACCATCAGTGAATTAATGAATCTCAAAAACCGTGTAGCCCTTGTTACTGGCGGAGCCGGTCATCTTGGTTCTGCAATCTGTGAAACATTCGCGGAGTGTGGCGCGGATGTAGTCATTATTGATTGCAACAAAGAATTGTGTTCTGAAAAATGCGATCAGCTAATCCGGGACTACGGCGTTAATGCCCTTCCTCTGGTCCTGGATTTGGCGGATGAAAAAAAACTCAAAAAGGTACCTGCACAGGTACTGAAACAGTTCGGATCTGTCGATATTCTTGTTAACTGTGCGGCACTTGTTGGCACTTCATCTCTGAAAGGTTGGGGCGTTGAATTCCAAAAACAGGATCCCGAAACATGGAGGCTTGCCCTTGAGATCAATCTCACCGCCCCGTTTATCCTCACCCAGGCTTGTTCGGAAGCATTGATCCAGTCACGCCACGGATCGGTTATCAATATCGGGTCAATCTATGGAATCCTCGGGCCTGATATGGACTTTTACAACGGAACATCCATGGGAAATCCCGCGGCATATTCAGCAAGCAAAGGCGGACTCATCCAGATGACCCGATGGCTTGCAACAGTGCTTGCACCCCATGTCCGGGTGAATACAATATCGCTGGGTGGAGTTTATCGTGGCCAGCCGGAAACATTCCACGCAAAATATGTGAAAAAAACACCCCTGGAGCGGATGGCTACAGAAGAGGACATAAAAGGAGCCGCCTCCTTCCTTGCAAGCGACCTGTCTGCCTATATAACCGGCCAGAATATCATTGTTGATGGTGGATTCTCAACCTGGTAATACTTTTTTATGGGCACGAGGTCGGTAAACCAATTATGAAAAAGGGAAAAAATTACTCGAGTCCGCGTAAAATCTTCATGAGTTCATCCTTGCCAACAAGGGGGGCATTTTGTGATGAAAAATTCTTACTTTTCGTCTTTTTAAAACCTTTCATGATTGACGGGTCCAGAGGATCTTCATAAGGTAATGTCTGGGGAATGATGAGGAACATATCATCATTCTCGTATGCCCGTTCTGCTTCCTCTTCAGCCATAAGATCTTCATATAACTTTTCGCCAACTCGTTTTCCAATTATTTTTAATGGAATTGATTTTACACGGGAGCCTGCACGGGGTGCGAATTCCTCGATCATCGCTTCCGCGAGATCGGAAATGCGGAGCGCCGGCATTTTCAGGATAAAGATCTCTCTTCCTTTGGCAATTTCCCCGGCACTTAAGATAAGGTTGCAGGCTGACGAGATTTCCATAAAAAACCGGGTCATCTGGTTATCGGTGACGGTGACCGGTCCGCCTTCCTTGATCTGCTTTTTAAACAACGGGATAACCGATCCGCGGGAATTCAGCACATTCCCAAACCGCACACTGGAAAAAACCGTCCGTTTGTTCCCGCTGTAATAATTTGCAGAGATGGTGAGGCGTTCGGACAACAGTTTGGTGGCACCCATGACATTCGTGGGACTGACGGCCTTGTCCGTGCTGACATTGATGACCTTTTCGACCTCGTTTGCAATGGCCGCCTCGAGAACATTCTGGGTACCCAGAACATTTGTTTTTACTGCATCGAAGGGATTGTATTCACAGAGGGGGACGTGCTTTAATGCCGAAGTATGGAAAACGATATCGATCCCATCCATCGCCATTTTCAGCCGGTCCTGGTCCCGGATGTCTCCAAGCAGAGTCCTGATTTTATTGGTGCGGAGTTCCTGCTCCAGATCAAAAAGACCGGTTTCATTATTATCAAAAACACGGATCGTTGCCGGGTTGAGGGTCAGCAGTTTCCGGACGAGATTGCTGCCAATCGATCCAACGCCCCCGGTAACAAGGACTTTTTTATTGTTGTAGAAATTGTGGTACATCATTGGCTCTTCGCCCCAAATTCCCTGATTCCCTGAATTACCATATCCATTTCGTCCCGTTTGATGCCGGGATAGAAGGGAAGGCTGATGATATCTTTTGATACTGCATCGGTCACGGGCAGCTGACATGTATACCCGAGTACCTTGCGGTAGTAATGTGTTTCATGAACCGGCGGGAAATAAATTTTGGTCATGATCCCTTGGCTCTCGAGATATTTCATCAGCCCGTCGCGTCTCTTTGCCCGGATGGAAAACAACTGGTACACCGGAAATGAACCGGGTTGTTCAGGAGGGACAAATATACCAGGGACTGATTGTAATTCCGAACGGTAATATGATGCATCGGATCGCCTAGTTCGGATGATATCCTCGACCTTGTTGAATTGTGCAATTCCGAGCGCTGCTGTCAGGGTGGAAATCCGGAAATTATACCCGAGGGAAATGTAATCCAGTACTTCGGTTGTTGAAAAATAATCAAGAGTATCCGGGCGGCCATGTGATCGGACCAGTTTCATCATCTCGTACAGGTCTTTATTATCCGTGACAACAGCACCACCTTCCCCGGTGGTGATGATCTTGTTCTGGCAAAAACTGAGGATCGCAGAATCCCCAATGGACCCAATAGCATGACTGCCAGCCTTCGCACCGAACGCTTCAGCAGCATCTTCGATGAGGATGAGGCCGTATTCGTCAGCAATTTTTTTGAGTTCCTGGATCTGACAGGGATACCCACCATAATGGACTGGGATAATGGCTTTTGTCTTTTTGGTGATTTTTCTCTCAACATCCGCCGGATCGAGACCGAGCGTAGCGTCCTCGATATCTGCAAAAACCGGTGTTGCACCAACAAACTTTGGGGCATTGGCTGTTGCAATGAACGTGAATGACGGGACAATAACTTCGTCACCCTTCCCGATCCCATAGGATAAAAGGGCTGCATGAAGGGCAGATGTGCCTGAATTGAAGGTCAGACAGTACTTCGTGCCGGTAAAATCTGCAAGCATCTTTTCAAATGCGGGAATCTGCGGGCCCAGCGCCCAGTTCATCCCGCTTTTTATTGCAGCATTCACCTGCGTAACATCCTCATCATCCCAGTACATTTTGAACAATGGAATTTTCCAGGTCATGGTTTCTCCTCATCAGGTTTAGACTTAATTTCTTCAGGAGTCAAAGGGCGGATTACCCGGGCGGGTATGCCAAAGGCTAGAACATTCTCCGGAATATCGGTACTCACAAAACTGAATGCACCGATCCGGGAGTTTTTTCCCACCGTAACACCCGGCATAATTACCGAATGTGAGCCGATACGACAGTTGTTCTTCAGGTTAACGTGGCCCTGCTTATTATCGATAGTCGAGACAGAATAAACCGAACAATGGGACCCAATCTGCACATTATCCTCGATTGTTACACCATGCCGGGCATTGATATAGGTGAATGCACCGATATCTGTCCTGAACCCAAGGCTGAAATTTTTCAGGTGCTGGACAACCCAGTTGTATTGAGTAGGTTTTCCTTCTTCGATGTCAGGATATTTCCAGTCGGCAAATCTCATCAGTACATCATCCTTTTCTGCAATAAATCCGGTGTTATTTCAAGAGTATTGAGGATTTCAATTATTTTGCTGCTGCTGTCCCCCACACCATAGGGGTTATGTGCTGTTTTAACTTTTCTTTTGAAAACCTCATCCGTCAGGGCACGGTCAACAGCCTTTGCGATTTCTCCCGAATCGTAGCCGGCATCAATAACATTAGCCCCCCTCTCCCTTCCCCTCTGCCTGCTCCCGATATTCACCACAGGAATGCCAAACGAGGGCGCTTCGATGATCCCACTGCTGGAATTTCCCACAAGCACCGCGGCAATTTTAAGCAGGTTCAGGAAATCCTGATGGGCAAGACTGGGGAACGTACGAATTTGTTTGCCCGTTTCGTACTTTTTTATTACCTCTATCATTTCTCTCCCGCCGGCATCCGCATTGGGATAAATAATAAAAACCTGAAAACCACGGTTACAGACGGCCTTCAGGGTCTGCTTCATCTGAAACGATGGAGCACCTTTTTCGAATGAAACCGGGTGCTGGAGCACCATAATGAGGGGGATTTCAGGATTGATCTGGAACTTATCTCTTGTTTCCTTCGGGGGAACCGGTTGGATAAGACGGATTTGATCCAGTCCCGGAGCCCCAACGACAAAGACATGACGGGGGTCCTCTCCCATCCGGATAATCCGCCGGGCACTCTCTTCGGTTGCAGGAAGATGGATATGGGATAATTTGGTAATTGCATGACGGGCAAACTCATCTACGGTTGAGGTTACTTCCCCCCCGTGGATATGAGCAACCGGGATCCCCATATATGCCCCGACGATGGCCGCTCCCAGCATCTCTCCACGGTCCCCGAGAACCAGGATTATGTCCGGTCTTTTTTTTTGGAGGAGGGGGATAAATTCCTGAATAAAACGACCAATAAAAAGAGCCATCGAGTCTTTCGTGTCGCTCCCGTGTATTATATCCACCGTAAAGCAGGGATACCCGTCTTTTTTTATCTCATCCAATGTTGAGCCGAATTCGGGCATCAGGTGCATACCGGTAACGGCTATCTGCAGTTCCATGCCCGGATGTTGGTGGATGGCAGAAAGCACCGAGCGCATTAATCCATAATCCGCCCGTGTTCCCGAGATGTAGAGAATTTTTCGTTTCATTCAATCATGTCCCAGGTAATCACAGTGTCCTTCAAAATCCCATGTGGAGCAGTTTTTCCGATTATCTCCTGGATATGCCCCGGTTCAATGCCACTACCAGGTCGTTTTATCGTCAGCATATCTTCAGAAATGAGTGCCCCGGGGGCAATATTTTTCGCTGCAACAATACTTTTCCGGACAACTGCGCGAATACTGACTTCACATGCCTGAATATCCTTTTTACCATTTCCGGCAGCAGATTCAACATCCCTGACAGCACGGACCATCTGCCTGAATTCTTCCGGTTCGAGTGATGCTGCATGATCCGGCCCTGGCAGGGTACGGTCAAGGGTGAAGTGTTTTTCAATAACACATGCTCCCATCGCAACAGCGGCGATCGTGATACTGATACCAGCAGTATGATCCGAATACCCAACGGGAAGCCGGAACTCCTCCCGGAGCGTGTTCATGGCCCTCAAATTCACGGATTCCGGCGGTGCCGGATAACTTGTCGTACAGTGCAGGATAACGATTTCTTTGCAGCCATGTTCCCGCAGGCAGGATACGGCATCCTTCACTTCGGCCATTGTGGACATACCTGTTGAAAGGATCACCGGTTTCTTCTGCTCTGCAATCTTTGCGAGGAATGGAAAATTGGTAATTTCCCCGGACGGTATCTTAAATACCGGGACATGAAGCCGGAACAGCAGCTCCAGGCTTTCTTCATCGAACGCAGTGGATAAAAACAATATTCCTTTCTTTTTTGCATACGCGGCTAATTTTTTAAAGACCGGTTCAGATAATTCAAGACTTTTTAACATCTGGAACTGGGTGGTCGAGGCAGAACTCCCTATTTTCTGGTATTCCGCTTTTTGAGCAGATGGAGTAACAAGAATCTCTGCAATGAAGGTCTGGAATTTTATCGCATCAGCTTGCGCTTCAACAGCAGCATCGATCAGTTTTCTTGCGCACTCCGGATCCCCGTTATGGTTCACACCTGCCTCTGCAATGATAAAACAGGGTTCGCCTGCGCCGATTTTTCTGTTACCTATAGATATCATCATTCGTGTTTCGGATTTTGTTGATCTTTTTTCCACACAGGAACGTTTGCCTTTCACATACCATCAACTTTCTTAACAGAATTCCTATAGTGCGTTTTTTCGGATACTATTTCAACTGATTTCCCACCAGAATATCTGCATGCTTTTTAAAAAGTACATTAATCCCAGTGGGAAAAGGGATTTGTATCCCCGTAAGAAGCAATGTTCTTATGCCTCAAACAGAAAACTGTACTAGAGAAAAAAATGCCTTTACGGATTATTGCACGACTGGATGCCAAACCCCCCTATATTGTGAAACCCGTTCATTTTGAGGGTCTCAGGAAAGTAGGAAATCCCCAGGATCTGGCATTAAAATATTACCAGCAGGGTGCAGATGAAATTTTATATATCGACATTGTCTCAAGCCTCTATCAGCGGCCGATCCTTCTGGATACGATCTGTGAAACATCGAAAGATCTCTACATCCCCTTTGCAGCGGGTGGCGGCGTAAAAACTATTGCAGATTTTGAACACCTGCTTCACCATGGTGTGGACAAAGTCGTGATAAACACGTTTGCCCTGCAGCAGGACGCACAGATAATCAGAAACGCGGCAGAGATCTTTGGTTCCCAGGCCGTTGTTGTCCATATCGTTGCAAAAAAATGGAACAACTGGTGGGAATGCTACAGCGATTGCGGCAGGATCCGGAGCGGCAAGGATGCCCTACAGTGGGCAAAAGAAGTCGAGAAACTCGGCGCCGGTGAGATCATTGTCAGTTCGGTTGATACCGATGGTCGGAAACGAGGGTTTGACATAGAACTGATCTCCCAGATTGTCAGGAATGCCAAAATACCGGTCATTGCTGGAAGTGGTGCCGGATCCCTGGCACATATCGGAGAGATGGTCCTCCAGGCAAAACCTGATGCTGTTGCTGTTGGCAGCCTGCTTCATTACAATACGGAAACCATCGGTACCATCAAACAGTACCTCCATGATCAGGGGATTAAGGTGGCACTATGACAACGCACGTGGGATTAGTGAATTATGGTAATTCTGGAAACACATATAATGTGCAAAAGGCGCTTGAACTGGCTGGTGCACAGGTAACATTGATCCGAAATTCCAGTGATCTTGATTCCGTTGATAAGATTGTCCTGCCGGGCGTTGGCTGTTTTAAAGACACCATGGAAAACATCGCCGGTATCAAACCTGACCTCATCAGCCATATCCAAAAAAAACCCACCCTTGGCATATGCCTTGGTATGCAGATCCTTGCAAAAATGGGGTACGAGTTCGGGGAAACCCCGGGACTGAATTTCATTGATGCCGAAGTAAAAAAAATTGAAGTCAAATGCAAAGTGCCCCACCTCGGATGGGGATCGTTATCCATCATCAAAGATTCCCCGATCCTTGACAGGATTACTGAAACAGACCAGTTTTATTTCATGCATTCGTATGAAGTGATTAACTATACTGACGTAATCGCTCTGACGGATTATTGCGATCACAAGTTCGTTTCTGCTCTCCAGAATGGGGACATCTTTGGCGTTCAGTTCCACCCGGAAAAGAGCAGGCGTGCGGGGATAAAAATCCTTGAGAATTTCCTTAATAAATGAATGAACAGGTTCTCCGATTATGACAGATGAATTCGGCATGTATGGGTTGCCCACAAAAGTCCAGTTCTGCAAAAAGTGTACGATGAATAACCAGCGACCCTCGTCCACGATCGAATTTAAGAATAAACCGGGGGACAAAAAGAGGGTTATTGCTTTTGATGACGAAGGGATCTGCGAAGCCTGCAGGTTTGCAGAAAAGAAAAAATTAATCGACTGGGAAAAACGGCAGCAGGAACTTCAGGACCTCTGTGACCGGTTCCGCAGGACGGACGGGAGATATGATGTAGTTGTTCCGGGAAGCGGGGGAAAAGACAGTGTTATGGCGGTTCAGATCCTCAAGGAAAAATATCACATGCACCCGATTCTCATCACGTGGCCCCCGCATATCTATACCCGGGTGGGAAGACGGAATTTTGAGGCATGGCTAAACTCCGGCTTTGCAAATTATACCTACTGGCCGAACCAGAAAGTTCACCGGCTCTTAACAAAACTCGCGTTCGAAAACCTGGTTCACCCGTTCCAGCCGTTCATCATAGGTCAGAAAAATCTTGCACCAAAATTTTCCATCCAGCTGGACATTCCACTCGTGATGTTTGGGGAGAACGAAGCTGAATATGGGAATCCAATTGCAGACAACAAGAGTGCAAAACGTGATTCATCTTATTATTCAATGGAGCACGAACTCGATCAGATCTATCTCGGCGGAAAAAATGCAAAGGATCTCATGAAGGAACATAAGCTGGAGCTGAGCGATCTTGAGGCATATCTCCCGACCGAACCTGCACGACTGGATAAAGTCGGGACGGAAGTTCATTATCTTGGCTATTACCTTCCCTGGCACCCCCAGGAGACCTATTATTATTCCGTGGAAAACTCAGATTTCCTGCCAAATGACATCAGGACTGAGGGTAGTTACAGTAAATACAGTTCCATTGACGACAAGATTGACTGGCTTCACTATTACACAACCTTTATAAAGTTCGGGATTGGCCGGGCAACCTATGATTCGGCACAGGAGATCCGGAACGGCGATATCACCCGGGACGAGGGAATCCGGCTTATAAAAAGATTTGACGGGGAATACCCGGCCATGTATCTCAGGGAGTGCCTTGAGTACATGGGAATTTCAGAAAACCGGTTCCACGATATCATCGAAAAAGCCAGGACGCCTCATCTCTGGGAAAAAGAGAATAATAAGTGGGTGTTGCGACACAAGATTTGGGAAGAAGGATAAAGGGTCATTTTTCTTGCGGTTCTGCGTGTTCAGTTAAATCAAAAAAATCGTTATCCATTGATCGAAGCCAGACCGTTGCCGCCTTGCATTCCGGGTGTCTCCACCCGTGGCATGCATCAAAATCCGGAAATTTTTTGAGGATTTCCCAGAACTTTTTCTGACGCGATATATCCTCTTCTGTGTCAACCCATTTCCCCTGCATACGTTGCCATCGTTCCTGAACAGCACTGAGAATAATTTCCGGAGAAAGATCAACCAGTTTAACACCCAACGGTTCCAAGTGCAATTCCTGTGAACAACGGTAATGGTCATGCAGCTTCACCATTTTTCCCGTTGAAGACCAGACAAGATTTTTGGGAATATGAATTGCATTACTCCATGAAAAAAGTAACTGAACCGGACTATAATTCAGGATAAGAAGGGGTCTCCGATAGGTACTGCTGATAACATCAGGGCCGGCAAAGTTACTGATGCATAGATCACAGTGTGCAAATAACCATACATCGAGAAAATCGCTTTTTTCAGGATGAAATGCGTAATCGATAATCTTGTGATGACTACTGGGAATAGGTCTGGCCATAATTTTTCCCATCCGGAGAACCCAAACACCCTGATTCGCAAGCCATTCTGCACCTTTGATATATGTCGTGATATCAGAATCCCGGTAATCCAGATGAGACCAGCCATATCCTTTTTCCGGGTCAAATTTTTCTGAACTACTCGTCGGAGTTGTGTTGGGATAGGTTTTATCAAGATAACTGCTGTCCCTTACAAAAAGGCAAATAAATGGCTCTCCCTCCTGCCACCCCTGATTCCGTAACCAGGCTTTTGCCTGAATATCTTCCTCTGGGAGAAAGGAAAGGGCTGCATGAGTCTGTTCAAGCCAGCCATGGATATCACGGCATCCCATGGTTAATTCAAGCGGGAGGGTATGAAGCATCCCCCCAGGAATAATACGGTTCCAGAAATCAATTGGTTGGACAAGAGAATTGACATGAAAATTCCTTTGAACAATTTTTGCCAAAAAACTATTGCAAATCGGTTTATTAAACCAGTAGAGATCCAGATATTTCCCATTCTCCATCTGGGCCACAACCCATTTTTGGCCAACTTCCAGAGCAAAACATCCCATTCGACTGCTTGTTATCGATCCCATCCTTATGATCCACCATGGCCGTAGACAGCGGATGACAATTACTGCCGGTACTGCCCATATACCGCAAAGGAATAATACAAGTTTTTTTAAAACAAACTGGATTTTTAACCAGATAACGGGCCATCCTCCGGAAAGTATTTCTGTAAAGTGATGGTCAAACGCTTTCAATATAAACCTCGCAATAATGGATAAATCGGGGTAAAAATTCGTTTTTTCAGAATTTATAAGTAATGTTTGAAAAACTCATTGATACAAGAAGCCAAAAAAAACAATCATCATTTCGAAGGAATCTTAAGATATACTGAGAAAATCTGGACTGTAAACCTGCATTAAAAAAAAATGAACGAATAGTTTAATATCGATAAACCTCGTATAAATCTTGCAATTTTTCAGTATTATATTATGCGGCAGTAGTTATCAGGGTGTATTTATGAAAAGTTTAATTATACTTATACGATATTATCGTGAAGCTTCTTTCAGCCCCGATACCGAAAAAAAAGAATACAATTATAATATCCCTGTTGGTCTTGCATACATTTCTGCATATCTTCAGCATCATGGCCATGAAGTACAGTTTTTAAATCTTAACCATCTCGAGGGAAAAGTCGAGGATCTGATCAGAGAACGGATGTCCAGGGAGGTTTTTGACTTTGTTATTACCGGGGGCATTTCACCTTTTTATGCTGATGTAAAGTACTGTATCAATTGTGTGAGGGAAATCTCGCCGTCAACCCGGATTATCGCTGGGGGAGGCATAATCTCCAGTCAACCCGAAATAATGTTCGGATTATTAAAACCAGATTTCGGTGTAATTGGTGAAGGCGAACTGACAATCAAAGAATTATTTGATTGTCTGAAAACCAATGGCGACCTTACCATAGTCAATGGATTAATATTCCGCGATAAGAACGGGGAGATTTACAAAACCGGCATCCGGGATCCTATTCTTAATCTGGATGAGTTACCTTGGCCGGATTACGAGGGTCTTGGATTCAGTGAATATATAGACCACATGCTCCCGAGTGATACATATTATAACACAATATTTGACACCCCAAGGGCATATCCAATTATTGCCAGCCGATCATGCCCATATTCCTGTACTTTTTGTTTTCACCCGCTGGGAAAAAAATACCGGCAGCGCTCAATTGACAGTATCATGGCAGAACTGGAATCTGCAATAAAAAAATACAACATTAACCTGATAATTTTTTATGATGAACTTTTTGCAAATGACCGGAAAAGAACCTATGAATTGTGCCGAAGACTTACTGAATTAAAAAAGACCGTTTCATGGGAAATCAAATGGTTTTGTCAGATGCGGGTCGATATTCTCGACGCTGAACTGATAACGGTCATGAAGGATGCCGGTTGTTTTTACATCGGGCTTGGTCTGGAAAGTTATAGTCCAAAAGTTCTGAAAAGCATGAAAAAATTCATTACTCCGGAACAGATTGACAAGGCATTCCATCTCTGTCGTGAGTACAATATGGCAATCACCGGGAATTTTATTTTCGGCGACCCCGCAGAGACAAAAGAGACATATCAGGAAACCCTGAACTACTGGAAAAACAACAATGCGACAATATGCAATCAGGTTATCCTGGGTCTGATCACACTATACCAAGGATCCCCCCTTTATCAGCGTGCAATTGAAAAGGGAATTGTTAAGGATGAAGTAGAATTTATCGAGGAACGGGCAAAACGGGGAATAAACCCGATAAATCTGACTGATAACATGAGTGAAAGCGACTTCCAGAAAATGGTTCAGGAAATCGCAGAAGCAAATATCATTACCCCGCAGTACTCAGTGCCTCTGAAAATTAAAAATCAGGATGGAATACCAGAAGTTCATGTCATGTGCCCCCACTGCCGGAACATTTCCATCTACAAGAATATTGTTATCCCCCCGCTATTCAGTTTTGAGAAATCAGATCGACGTCTCCTGGAACTTGTGTGCAGGAAATGCAGCGGCCGTATTCGTCTGATTACAAAACATGAAAACATAACCATCACCATTTACCGGATTTTTGGTTATAAGACCGGCGTCATCATTATTCGTCATATCCTCAGCCCCCCATTGCAGGGATTAAGAACATTTAACAAGTTTCTTCACAAATTTATAGATTAGCGAAAGTCTTACGAGGTTTTTAATCCCGCTAATCAGCACTTAGCCCGGTTGTGTTTTATGCTTACCAATGCCTGTGATATCTCCCCGGAAATATTGCACAGATTTCTCTATACCATGCTCTACATCCGTTTAGTTCAGGAGGAGATTGCACGGGTTTATCCGGAACAGGAAATGCGATGCCCGGTGCACCTTTCCATTGGTCAGGAAGCAATCGCTGTGGGAGTATGTGCACATTTATCCAAACAGGATTTTATTGTGAGCAATCACCGTTCGCACGCACATTATCTGGCAAAAGGAGGGGATCTGAATAAAATGCTTGCCGAGCTTTATGGAAAACAGACAGGATGCTGCAGTGGGAAAAGCGGATCCATGCATCTTGTTGATATTTCTCAGGGTTTTCTTGCTGCAGTCCCGATTGTCGGCAGCAGCATCCCCATAGCGGTAGGTATTGCAATGGGAGTTAAAAAGAAGGACCAACAGAATCTCACAACTGTCTTTTTCGGCGATGGGGCAATAGAGGAGGGCGTTTTTCATGAAAGCCTCAATTTTGCCTCCCTGAAAAAACTCCCCATCATATTTATATGTGAAAATAATTTTTATTCGGTATATTCCCCGTTATCCATCCGCCAGCCCCCAAGCCGGGAAATTTTCTCGCTTGCACAAAGTCACGGAATCCAGAGTTTCCAGGGAGATGGAAATAATGTTATCGAAGTATACAATCTTATGAAAAATGCAATAGAGATTATAAACAATGGAGATGGCCCTGTATTTTTGGAATTGAAAACCTATCGCTGGCGCGAGCATGTGGGGCCATATTATGATAATAATCTGGGATACCGGAGTGAAGACGAATTTAACCTCTGGATAAAAAGGTGTCCTATTGAAGGATTCCAGAGCGATTTGTTAGAACACGGGTTACTGGATCTTCCTACACTCAATGCTATGAAAAGTAAAATCAGCAGTCAGATTCACCGGGCTTTTAATTTTGCAAAAACCAGTCCATTCCCTGACAAAGAACAGCTCATGAAGCATATTTACAAAGATTAAATGAAAAGGCGGAAACGGGATATGACCAGGGAATTACATCTCTATGAGGCAATCAGGGAAGCAATCGACATCTGTATGGAAGATGACCCCTCTGTGTATATACTTGGTCTTGGCGTCCCGGATCCCAAAGGAATTTTTGGTACTACACTCGGTCTTCAGGAAAAATTTGGAGCTGACCGGGTTATGGATATTCCCTGTGCAGAAAATACTATGACCGGAGTTGCATTAGGGTCTTCTCTTGTCGGCTTCAGACCAATTATTACGCACCAAAGAGTAGATTTTTCACTCTTATCTTTAGATCAGATTGTCAACCAAGCCGCGAAATGGCATTATATGTTTTCCGGGCAGAGTAGTGCTCCCATGGTAATCAGAATGGTTATTGGCCGTGGATGGGGACAGGGACCTCAGCACGCACAAAGCCTTGAGGCATGGTTTGCCCATATTCCAGGTCTCAAGGTTGTAGCCCCGACAACACCCTTTGACGCCAAGGGTTTACTCATTGAAAGTGTCAGGGACAACAATCCGGTAATCTTTTTTGAACACCGGTGGCTTCATAATATCACCGGACCTGTACCGGAAGGAAGTTATACAGTACCCATCGGAAAGGGTAGAATGGTCAAGGAAGGTGATGATGTTACAATTATCACGTTCTCGTATATGGTTTTGGAAGCAATGAAAGCGGCTGATTTCCTCCTCAAATATAATATTCATTGCGAGATCATTGATCTCCGCTCATTAAGACCACTTGATACTGATATCATTTTTACCTCAGTTAAAAAAACAGGCAGACTTCTCGTTATCGATAACGACTGGAAGACCGGGGGGTTCGGAGCTGAAATAATCTCAACTGTGGTTGAACAAACCTTCGGCTATCTCAAAGAGCCACCTCACCGGATTGGTTTTCCGGAATGTCCGTCCCCATGCAGCCCTGCACTTGCTGAATTCTTTTATCCGCATGCGAAGGATATTGTAAAAACAGTGATGAAGATGATGAAAAAAGAAATCTCTGATGGTGAAATCCCGCAGATGCATACAGGTCCACTCGATGTCCCGGATGCATCATTTACCGGACCGTTTTAGTGGATTTATCTAATACTTTAAAGGTGCGCTATCCTAAACATATATGAGAAAGTGATGATCGATATACCACATCTTCAATCAATTGCCAGACAAATCCGGAGAGATATTCTGTTCCAGACGAATCTGGCCGGATCAGGTCATCCCGGTGGTTCTCTTTCATGCACGGAGATACTTGTTGCTCTTTATTTCCATGTCATGAATGTTAACCCGGTAAATCCTGAAGAGGTCAGTCGGGATCGCTTTATTTTATCAAAAGGCCATGCAGCACCAGCACTGTACGCAACACTAGCCCGGAAAGGTTTTTTTTCTCAGGATTTGCTCAAGGAATTCAGAAAATTTGGCTCTCCGCTGCAGGGTCACCCGGATTTTCAGACCCCCGGCATTGAAGTATCTACAGGATCTCTCGGGCAGGGATTATCGATTGCAAACGGGGTCGCCCTTTCGGGAAAAATGGATAAAAAAGAGTACCGGACATTTGTACTTCTTGGAGACGGGGAATGCAATGAAGGGCAGATCTGGGAAGCTGCAATGTTCTCGCCACATCATAAATTGAAAAATCTATGTGCAATTATTGACAGAAATCAATACCAGATTGATGGCACAACCGAGAATATTCTCGCGCTGGAACCATTAAAGGAAAAATGGGAGTCATTTGGATGGGATGTTAAAACGGTCAATGGGCATGATTTTAATGAGTTAATCTCTCATTTTGACCAATTAGGAAAGAATAACCAAAGACCTTCACTAATTATCGCGAATACCATCAAAGGGAAAGGGATCAGCTTCATGGAAAACCAAAACGCATTCCATGGAAAATGCCTGAATGCAGAAGAGATGAAAAAAGCTTTGAAGGAACTGGAAGATTAAATGACCGTTATGGAATCAACAAGAGAGACTTATGGTGACACGCTTGCAGAATTGGGAGAAGTCTATCCTGAACTTGTTGTTGTTGATGCGGATTTATCAGTTTCAACGCAGACAATCCGGTTTTTCAAAAAATTTCCTGAACGGTTCGTAAACGTTGGTTGTGCAGAACAAAACCTTGTTGGAACTGCAGCAGGTCTTGCTGTTGGTGGAAAAACAGTATTTGCAAGTTCCTACGCTATCTTTGTCTGCAGAGCATGGGAACAGATACGCAATACGATTGCGCATGATAAACTCAATGTCAAGATTGTTGTGACTCATGCCGGCCTGTCCAATGCACCTGACGGGGCATCCCATCAGGCTCTTGAAGATATTGCAATTTTCCGTGTTATTCCGCATATGCGGGTTATTGTTCCGGCAGATGCTGTACAGACAAAGGCAGCTATCCGGTTTGAAGCCAGCCATAAAGGACCGGCATATATCCGATTAAACCGTGAAAAAACCCCCCGGATCTTTGAAAGTGATTATCAGTTCAACGATAATGCCATCGTTTTACGGGAGGGAGCTGATGTGGCAATCGTTGCCACAGGTACAACAGTATACGAGGCGCTGAAAGCTTCTGCCCAGTTGCAGAAAGAACAGATCTCTGCAGAGGTTATCGAAGTTCATACCATCAAGCCACTTGACCGGAGATCAATCATTAAAGCTGCTAAAGAGTGCGGACATGTACTTACGGTCGAGGAGCATAACCGGATGGGCGGGTTGGGGAGTGCTGTTGGGGAAGTGCTTTGTGAGCAAACCCCCGTACCCCTGAAGATACTGGGCATTGATGACAGGTTCGGAGAGACCGGGCAGTATCCCGAGTTATTCCATAAATATCAGATATCGGATACATTCATTGAACATGAGGTCAAGACCCTCTTAGCACAAAACAAATAGTCCTAAAATCCTGTGGTGATCCTTCGTGACTATTATCCACCAATCTGAAGTTTTTTCAAGAGTAATTAGTACATAACAGAATTAAGGGATGTAGGAAAATTATGGGAATGTCTCACCAAAAAATCGTCCTTGACGGCCACAAGATGATCTATCATCTGGATCGGGTACGTGACTGGCTCAAGGGAAAACGAATTGCACCCATTACCATGGATGTTGCACTTACCCGCAAATGTAACTTCAGATGTAAGTATTGTTATTCTCAGCTTCAATACAATGAAGGTAAGGAACTTAGTAGGGAAGTAATACTGAATTTTGCTGATGATATCGCTGAAATTGGGGTTAAAGGGGTAAGTATAGTAAGCGATGGCGAAAGTACCTGCAATCCCTACTGGGTTGATTTTATCTGCAGGCTGAAAGCCAACGGTGTGGATGTCGCTCTCGGTACAAATGGATATGCTATTGATTCGGAGGATTTCGACAGGATTCTTCCACTTTTGACATATCTCCGTTTCAACATATCCGCTGCCAGCGAAGAAGCGTATTGCCGGATTCACGGCGTTACACCCCGTATGTTTCAGAAGGTTCTTGAGAATATCAGGTATGCGGTTCAGGTAAAACGGGAGAAGAATCTTGATGTCACCATCGGTTTGCAAATGGTATTAATCGAGGAGTGTTTGGACCAGGTTGTGCCTCTGGCAAAACTGGGAAAGGAACTTGGCGTGGATTATACGGTAATCAAACATTGTTCAGACAGCGAGCTCCAGGAATTGGGTGTGAATTATGACTGGTACCTTTCGATTGAGAAAACGCTGAAAGAGGCTGAAACGTATACTGATGATGCATACACCGTCCAGGCAAAATGGAGCAAAATCCTCAACAAAGGGAAAAAGTCATATAAACAGTGTTTAGCAATTCCATTCATGATTCAATTCAGCGGGAGCGGTCTGGTTGCACCATGTGGATTTCTGTTTAATGAACGGTATGAAAAATATCATATCGGAAATCTTACCGAAACACGGTTCAAGGATCTGTTCAACAGCGAAAAATACTGGCAGATTATTGATCTATTAGCATCTGAAGAGTTCGACGCACACACCATGTGCGGGACAAACTGTCTTCAACATAAAGTCAATGAATTTCTCTGGGAGGTAAAAACAAAAAAAATCGATATCGATTCTATCGATGTACCTGAGGAGAAACCCATGCATGTCAATTTCATCTAGGTGATGGACAGGATCCTATGAAACGTTCATCCTTACCAACATCCATCGTTTGTCCGGCATGCAGCGATACTTCCGAAAAGGGAACGATCACGTCAAAACATTCCTATGATATTTTCAGATGCAATTATTGCGGTCTTGAATTTGTTCATCCCATGCCAAGTCCGGAACAAATGGATCATTTCTATCGGGATTACTCTAATTTCAGGGCAGAGATAACCGTAGTAGAAAGAAATGCCCTAAGAAATATTGAGCACCTGAAAAAATTCGGTTTAAGCTCTGATAGCCGGTTGCTGGATTTTGGATGCGGTGAAAATATCTTTGTCCGAAAAGGAAAAACGAAAAACTGGTTTGGGTATGATTATTACCAGAAACCAGATAAACAGGCAATATCAGATTTCTCCGGCCGAAACTGGGATTTTATCACATTATGGGGAGTCCTTGAACACCTTGTCAATCCCCGCGATCAAATTCAGGAGCTTGCAAATTCATTGACTCCTCAGGGAGTTCTTGCATTAACAACTGTTACAACAGAATCATCCATACCATATCAGTTCAAACCACCAGAACATGTAACGTACTGGACAAAAAAATCCGTGCAGGTTTTATTTTCCGCGGCTGGATTATCTATCCTTGAATATAAGAATTATAAAATGATCCAGAAAGCAGATGTTTACCTAAGTTGTGTCCTTAGAACGGTTCCGGAAAAATTTCAAAGGAAAATTTCTCATTCACTTCCTGAATACATCGAAGTACCGACAAATGAGATCTTTGTTGTCGGTGTAAAAGAACAATAATTTTTTTTAGGGGGTTGTGAAAAGTCCACCGCCAACCGTGAGGTATGGTGGAAAAATTGTATCGTACGGATTTCTGATAATTTGGGAGACCTGTGTTACAAGACCGACTCTCACTTGAGTATCGCTGGAAAGACCGGGCAGATAACACAAAGGGAGAAAGAGTTCTTTAAAAAAAATCTTGAGGAGTTGATATTACGTTAACGGGTCTTTTTGGTGGATATTACCTAACCACTTATAAAAAATAGAGGAACGTCCTGTCAGACTTCAAGAGCCCCTTTAATCCTGCTCCTCAAAAAGAATGGGAGATAATCTGCATTATCGTAAACCCATTTCGCAATGCGATGTGTGGTACGGTATCCAAGAAGATTCACCACAAAAAACTTCAATCGTAATCTTTTTCCGGGTATAATAAACCGTGACCTGCACTTCCTGCAACAGATATCGATTTTTGCAAAATCCGGCGAGATCCGATAATTTTTATAATCACTAATCTGATTGCAGAACGGACATTTTACACTGACTTCATGAATAGTATCTGTCTGAATATTTCTAATTGGATTTGCATAATAACGGACTGTCGCACCAGCTTCTTTGAAATCGTAAAGCATTTGCTGGTATTCTGAATCAGTCATTTTTTCAGTGAAATTTATTGGATAAAGATAAGCATCAAATTTTGTTGCACGTTCTTCTATGAATTTTATTTCGTCATTGATGATACCTTTTTTGACTGCATATTGATAGATATAGGAACCCTGGTAAATGGTGATCGGCATCATACCAATGCAGGTCTCACATAAGTCCCGGTTGTTTTTCCAGTAGTTCAGGGTTTCCTGATATGTCTCTTTTGTCTCTGCAATATCACCAAAAATAAAATTCCCCGTGTAACTGATACCTATATTCTTACAGATTCGCAGCGCTCGATCAATTTGCTGGGGTGTGATCTTTTTCTTCATACTTTTCAGGACTGGAGCGCTGTAACTTTCCAGACCAAGGCTAAAGAAGTAGCACCCTGCATCTTTCATCTCTTTTACCAAATCCTCATCGAGAGAATCCACCCTCATCTGGCATAACCATTTTATCTCCCATGGGACGGTTCCTGCAAATTCCTTGATTTTCCTGCATAACTCAGATACACGTTTTTTGTCATGAGCAAACAGTTCGTCATAAAAAAATATGATATTGATATTGTATTTATGAACGGCATATCTTATTTCATCCATGATATTTTCCACGGATCTCTGCCGGTATTTATTGCCAAGGGGATGGTAGCAAAAAGTGCATACATAGGGGCAGGACCTGCTGGATATCATCGGATACATTCGTGGATAGTCAAATACATCATAATAGGAACAGTCACTTGGGTATATATGAGACAGGTTTTCTGAAAATCCAAATCCTTCATAATCTGGCCAAGGCAAGGTGTCAAGATCTTTTATTGGCTCCCGTTGATCCGTTTTGATGATATTTCCATCAGAATTTCGGAAAATGAGGCCGGCTACGGTTGTGAGAACACCCCGATCCTGGAGACAGGTCAGAAGCTCAGTAATTGTCCGCTCCCCCTCCCCGATGATAGCATAATCGGGGTTCAGAAGATTATACATTATTCCCGGCTGACTTGAAATCAACCCTCCCCCGAGAATTATTTTGATGTCCGGGGCATTTTTTCTGACAGAATCTACAATTGTTTTGATATTCGGATAAAAAGGAGATAATCCTCCGGTGATTACAAAGTCATAGCTGTTCTTTTGCAATTCCTGTTCAATTATGGTGTTTACGGATCCATCAATATGGTTCAGGTTCAATACTGACACACTGTGCTGGTTTTGTTTTAAAACCGCGGAAATGTACGCAAGTCCAACAGGAAAATTATAGTTATAATTGGCCTTCAGCCCATCCGGGTCTTCATCAAAAACCCGTTGATCCTTCATCAAGATGATTAAACACTTCATTTCAAAAATCCCCGCCATGTATTTTGAAGAGACTTCCGGCCCGGAGGGAGATTTGGGAAGCTCGCGCACGTTCCTGCTGTTTTTTTACCCGGAAAAAGTTAACCATTTTTCTCTCATCCCCTACTCGTAACATTTACCGCCCAAACATTTTTATAATATACATTTATAATTCTCCTTTTTCCTGTCCAAGATATAACTGATAATATTCACATTTCATATCCATTAATTGATCATGAGTACCACTCTCGACGATCGATCCTTCTTTCATGACATGAATGATATCGGAATCCTGAATGGTGGATAATCGGTGAGCTATGGTAATTACCGTCATCTTTTCAGACAGACGTTGGACTGCATCGATAATTTTCTTTTCAGAGATATTATCAAGAGAACTTGTTGCTTCATCGAGAAGCAATATTTCCGGGTTTCGAAGAATTATTCGTGCAATTGCAATCCGCTGCCTTTGCCCCCCCGATAGTTTTATCCCCTGATCTCCGATTACGGTGTCATATCCCTTATCAGTATTAATAATGAACTCGTGTGCATCGGCAAATTTCGCTGCCTCAATTATTTCCTCTTCAGAACACGACAAGCCGAATTTGATGTTTTCTTTGATAGTATCATGATAGATAAACGTTTCCTGACCAATGTACCCAAGTGACTTGAGATAATCAGAATGATCAAATTCGTTCAGGTTAACACCGTCAACAAATATTCCTCCGGAAACAGGCCGGTATAACAATGCAAGAAGATTTGCGGTAGTCGTTTTTCCCGATCCAGAATTTCCCACAATTGCAACTTTCTTATTCTTTCCAATCGAGAATGTCAGATCGACAATACTATCCTGGGAGGCTGCCGGGTATCTGAATGTGACATTCCGGAATTCGATTGTCTGTTCAAATGAAAACTGCCTTTTTCTTTCCTTCGGGATATCATCCCGTTTTGTTTCAGGTTCAGCAACCAGCTCCTGGTAGACAAGGGTTAGCGCAGGCAGGGACTGAACAATACCGGAAAGGTTGCTCTGGGCTGCACTTAATGTTGGAACAAGCCGGTATAAGGCAAGCATGAATGTCCCAAAAATACCTATGTAGGCAAGGAAGTTCCCGTTGGTAAAATAATAGAGTAAAATTGCACCGAGAGAAATTATTGAAAACATTATCAGGTCGTTTACTATAGAGGGAATCTTGCCAAGAGCAACAACATTGGTATTTCTCTTTAAAAGTTCTGTAACTGCAGAATTGTATCTGACCTTGAACAGCCCCAGAGAATCGGTGATAAAGATTGTTTTTATTCCGGTAATCAGTTCCTGGTAGACAACTGATTTTTCCATTAGGGCTTTGTTGAGAACGACACTGTTTGTGTACATTTTTGAGAACAGATATTCCTTGATTAAAAAGGCATACAGGACACCGACAATAATGATCCCTATCGACAGCCAGAATGACAAATAAAGGATAAAGATAAGATAAAACAGGGCAGTAAATCCATTTTTTATCAGGTCAATAAATGAGCTTATCGCAAGGCTTGATTCATTGACTGCACCCTGGCCGATGTATAACAGGTCACCCTGTTTTTTCCCTGCAAAATAACTATACTCATTACTGGTTATCCTCTCAAAAACACGACGGTCAAGAGAGTCACGGATCGATGCGAAGACATAGGCGCCGTGGTATGCCACAATTCCATAAAAAACTGCAATAATAATTGTGACAATGACCAGGAGCAGGGCTGACATAATAAACGGATTAATGGATGCAGGCAGCAGGTGCTCATAAAACACATCCAGGAGCTTAGGCTGGTTCTGCACCCCAAGACCGTAATTAATAATGGGATATACGAGAGATACCCTGAATACTTCAAGGAGACTGAGCAGGATGACCGCGAGCAAATATATTGCAAGTGTCCTTTTAAACGGGCTGAAAAGATAATGCAGAATTTTTACTGAATCCTTGTAGACGGACAATTCACGACCCCCCATTTTTTTTAAATTTTAATATTAAATTCACGTGTATTCAGATCTCCAATGATTCCTGTAAACTCATTGTGTAAAAACCAATCAGGCAGAATATCCCGCAACCGGCTTCAAATTCATGATTGTTGGACTTTTTTCCAGTCATTCAGGAACTGCGCCATACCGGTATCAGTTAAATTGTGTTTCGCCATCTGTTCAATCACAGATGGGGGGATGGTTGCAGCGTGGGATCCTGCCTTGGCAGCTTCCAGAACATGCATTGGGTGACGGATACTTGCGGTAATAATTTTTGTCGGGTAATGATGTCGGGCAAAAATCTCAACAGTATCTCTGACAACGGCCATACCTTCATTACCGATATCGTCCAGACGACCCACAAAGATACTCGTGTAGGTTGCACCGCAGTTGGCGGCCAAAAGAGCCTGGTTTGCGGAGAAAACAAGCGTGACATTTGTCGGTATTTCCATCTGACTGAGTTTTTTTGTTGCTTTTAACCCTTCAAGGGTCATTGGGACCTTGATAACGATATCCGGTGAAATCCGGGATATTTTCTGTGCTTCAGCAACCATCTGATCTGCTTCGAGACTCAGGATCTCCACACTGATCGGGCCTCTGACATTCTTTGTAATTTCTGATATCAAATCTTCAAAAGAAAAACTGGTTTTAGATTTGGCAATCAGGGTGGGGTTTGTCGTCACACCATCGATAAGATAACTATATTTTTTTATCTGATCGAGTTCAGCAGTATCCAGGAATATTTGCATAATTCAACACTCACCAACAATCTGTGATTTTGAATACTTTTATCTTTGTATTGAGAGAATAAAACTTTGAACCGCATCGAGGAGGTCAGATGCAATATAATCGACAGGATTTTTTTTCGCCTCGAGTTCCAATAATCCATGACCGGTTTTGACAAGGACTGTCCTGCAACCCACTGCCCGTCCAGCCTCAATATCGCTCCACTTGTCTCCGACAACAAACGATAAAGCAAAATCAATGTTTTCCTTTCTGCTTCCTTCGATGAGCATCCCCGGATGAGGTTTTCTGCAGGTACAGGTCTGCCGGTATTTTAGAGTTTTAGCTTCAGGATGATGGGGGCAATAAAAAATTGCATCTACATGGGCTCCAGATTCAGCCAGTCGGGATACCATTTCATTGTTGAAAATGTTCACATCGTCTTCAGTATAATAGCCCCGGGCTACGCCAGATTGATTGGAGATAACGATGACACGAAATCCATTCTCATTCAGCAACCGGATCGCCTTTGCACTACCCGGAATAATTGATAACTGGTCTATGCGATGAGCATAATGAGGAGGATCCTCAGTTATCACGCCATCACGATCCAGAAAGACGCCTTTATTGAAGCTCATAATAATACCAAAACCTCCAGGGGAATAAATCCGACTGACATGTTCTTTTTACGAGGGTTTAGTACCCTGCTGAAGACATGCCACATTTCTTCCACACCTAAATTGATTAAACGTAACAGGAATGCAGCCGATTCCCTGAAATCCCTCATCGGAGAAGTGCCTCATTCTCCCTTAAAAATTTTGCACCAACCCGGGCCGGAGTTCCATAGCAAAAATCAAACGGACGGAGCAGGGACCGGAATCTCTGCTGAAGTTCTTCATCTTCCGGTGTGATAATAAAAGTTCCATCCAGTCGTTCGTTCATCTCTTGTGCCAAATCAAGGATTTCCTCAGCCGTGTTGTCATATACAATGAATTTTCCTTCAGCAAGTTTTTTACTTGTGTAGGTCCCGGGGTCGAGTCCCTGCCGGATACCATCGTCTCGGATATCCCCACCAAATTCAATCATTTCACGAAATGTCAGGAAGCGTTTTTCTTCTACAGACCAGATTTTTTTTGGGATGAATAAATCTCCTGTTTTCCAGGGGGTATAAAATGGAATGATATCTGCGGCTGCTACAGGAACATTGAAAATTGCAGGAACCACAATTATTCCCGCAGTGCTCCCAAGAAAAAACTTACATTTCGCTGACACGTAAATATCTCCGAAGTCCGATCTGAAGTTGCTGGCATAATCGATAATACGTGAATTACCCAAATCGGGAAGTGGATTGGCAACAGTTTGGCCCATCCTGATTGCAAAATTATTGTACGTTGTAATATATTTTGCAGCATCAAGATAATTCCCGATATCAGAATTCCGGTAATCCTGAATATAAGTTTTTGAGAACGCGGAATCACGGCAGTGAAAGCAGACAAACTTTGAGTTCTCGCCAATCCCCATCATCATGAGTAATTTCTGTCCATCACGTTCTTCTTCTTCAGTAAACTGAAGATCAGGTTCTGTAATGTCAAAGTCAAATTCATGGCCATAAAACGGGAGATCCAGATAAAAACCGAGCCAGCGGATGATGAAAGCACCGTTGCCACAGATGCGGACGAGGAAGTCGTTCTGGATAATCCAGAGTTTTCTCCTGAACATTTTAAGCAGTTGTGTGTTGTCAACGCGGGTTGCACAGATCCCGATATACAAGATATTTTCCTTTCCGCTCCCTTTTTCAAGCTGCAGGCGCCGTAAAAACAAAGCAGTATTACCAGCCTGCTGTCCGATGGACTGTGACCGGATTTCGATCAGTTTGATGGTTTTTACCGGCTTCAGGATGAAAAGACCTATTGAGATGAGAATTCCGAAAAAATTCACATATGCCAGGGATACCAATTCTGAAGGGCTCCGGGCCCGAAGTTTGGCAATCATGGATGCAATTGTCGTTTTATCGGGTTTCACTATGATCACCATAAAAAACAGGCAGGTGGTAAATCTTCCATAATTGGTTTAGTGGTTATCCTTATCAATTATATTCCTGATAGAATCAACGGTAAAAGCGCTGGGCATAAGTTAAAAGTGCGATAATTGTCATTGCGTCAAGGATCTGTCCATTAAATACCATCCCAAGGCAGGTATCAAGGGGCATCCAGACAGACAATTCAGGTTTTTTAATTGTGGTATGGCAGGGATTATGGGAATAAAAGATAAACGTCGGATTATTGGTAACATCAAGACCTGGAGAATAATGAAGCAGAAGCCGGGCATTTTTGCATTTAACCCCGGTCTCCTCCTCGCACTCCCGTATTGCCGTTGTTTCCGGGTTTTCCCCATCATCGACTTTTCCCCCGGGAATCTCAAGGCTAATAGCATTGATAAGAAGGCGGTACTGTCTTACAAGTAATACATCCGGCCCGCACGTTACCAGGATCCCTGCCCGCTGTCCTGTATCAGAAACAAGGTACTGTTTTGAAAAACCCTCAAATACCGCTTCCTTTCGATAGATTGAACGGAGACGATCCTGATACACCAGTTCAGGCTCACTAATCGTTTTTGGTAACTGTATGGTTTCTATCATGATTGTCCGTTTTTATTAATTCATTTACAGGATTAACAATTTTCGGCTCTGTTGAAACCCTAAGCAACCGGTAGTGCTAAGAACAAGTAGCTCCCTGTAAAAGTTATGGCAAACCCAAACAAGGAGCACTACTTCTTCTCAGATCAGAAGTATATTTGTTTTCTGACATCGTGCCAGAATGCGGTTAGGCTGACCGGTGTCCCAGAATACTCCTCACGCTTTTCGAGGAGAGATTTCACTCAGCATCAATTACTCACGTTACTTTTATTCAAAGAATATCTCGGAGCTCACGATCGCGATTTCGTACAACTTGTTGAGATCATGGGCATTATCCAGGAACAATTGCAACTCGATGAGATCCCGCATTATTCCACACTCTGTAAATATTCAAAAAGAGTTCCTGCAACCGTCTTAAACAAGTTATTCCGAAAAGCGTGTTCATTCATGACGGGATGGAAAAAACCACATCGGTAGTTGCAATTGATTCATCCGGTTTCACACCGGACTCTTCCAGTACCTATTACTCTATCAGAACCGGGAAGACCCGTCATGACTATCTCAAAACGACAATCTCCGTAGATTCGGATCGTATCTCCCTGCTAGCATTTCACGTCACAAATAGTCGACACCACGATTCACAAATCGCTCCTATCGTACTTCGTGCATCGAATCGGGTAAAAAAATC
>Ga0074195_1001306_pt1 | contig 36179 bp, 36 predicted proteins | sample EPASupsiteHSE623_FD_64525 | JGI IMG/M metagenome (GOLD analysis project Ga0074195, IMG submission 64525) | Bioremediated contaminated groundwater from EPA Superfund site, New Mexico - Sample HSE6-23 | ecosystem: Environmental > Aquatic > Deep subsurface > Groundwater > Contaminated ... | reverse complement strand
CAGTTAACCGTCTCGTTGATCTTGGCAAGCGGGTCGCCGTTCTTGTCGATTTTATGCAATCGGTCCTGCAAGTCGAAAAAGCCGGGCTGGATCATGGCTGGTCTCCATCGGGTTAGGTTGTCGGGCGGCCCCTTAAAACGATTGAGACAGTAACATATATACACAAAATCAACAACTTGATATTTAAATATGCCGCTTGTTGCTGCATTTAATTTTCAAGAAACCCTGAAGCTATTCTTTCCGGTTATTCTACATTGGAGCAGAATAGAAAGAAGGATAGTTGTTGGAAGGGGCTAACGTATGGATATATTGATTCTCAAAGATTGGATCATTCCTCTCGGTAGCGTTGCGCTATCCATTTGGTTTGCTGCCAGCAAGAAAGGATGCAGATCGGGCTGACAAACTGCTTTCCCAGATTAACGAAGCGATTCAAGGGTGGCAAAGGCAAATTATGAATTCAGCCACCAATGTTCTTGATTCGTTACCGCAGGTTATTGAAGGGAAAACCGCGCTCGCCAAAATGCAAGCTGCGGAACTGCTGATTCAAACGATAAAGGAGCAAGCAGCAAATCCGAAGGGCTCGGCTCATAATCACGAGCAAACCATGCTCGCGTTGTCTGCACAGTTATCAACGCTCCTCGAAAGCACAACACAACAAGACCGTTAATAGCGGTTGACTACTCTTTCGTCGTGGTGCGAACCGGCGGAGCAGAATCGCTGCTTGCAAACAGTTTGCCCTGTCATGCATCTCGCGCCGCTGGTTCAGCGGTGCCACTCCTGATCCGGTTGCAGACCGGTGCTGAGCGATACTTGGATCTTCCCGGCGTAGTCGCCGATTTTGGCGGCAACGCAATCCCTGAACGCAGGTTCGAAGGCCTTGACGGCGGTCTCCGGGCTGGCAACGATCGTGGCAATGCCCACCGTGGCTCCGGCCGTTATGGCGCAAGCGACCACCTCGCTCCAGCGACTGGTGAAAATGTCCTCCGGCCCGCACAACTCCGCATGGACAACCGTTGATGTGGTTCTGAAATACATGTAAGGAGCGGGGATGGCACCTTCCCACTTCACCATTGTTTCCGGGGTGGAACCGCTCCGCCCGATTTCCACTCGTCGACATACATATTCCATGATCGTCTCCTCGCCAGTGGTCTATGGCTTACACTCTCCCTTCCCTGCCCAGATCCGCGATTGCCTCGGCCCATCCGGCATTTTTCCGGGAAGTCTTGCTACTTGAAACCAATAATGATGAACGGCTGAAATGACAATTGCCACGTGCACAGCATTTCGGGGACAGCATATAGATTGTCGTGCCCCGCATGCGATATTCAGGGGACAGGATATTCAGGCGGACAGCATATGGATGTCGTGCCGCTCTGTTCCGCCTGCCCCGAGAGTGCTTGACAGGCCATCGCCTTTTCGGTACGACTCTTCGGTATTGGTTGCCATCAATAACGTATCGAATTTGAGGAGGAAGCGATGAACCTGCCGATGTCGATTGTCCGTGCAATGCTGGCTGTGGCGATGCTGGTCTGCTGTTTTTCCGGCCCCGCCGCCGCTGCCGAGGAGGGGAAAAAGGATGCCTGCACCCTGGTGACTAGGGAGGAGATCCAGGCCGCGGTCGGCCAGAACGTGAGTGAAAGCACGCTCAACCCCAACGCCAACCCGGCGGTGGGCAAGCCCTGCCAGTATGTGGTCGGTTCGACCGGGGCCTTCAGCATCTTCATCAAAACCGTCGGTCCGGGTGAAACCGCGGACAAGACCATCGCCGCCCTCAACAAGATGGAGGTCGCCACCACCGACGTCTCGGGTCTGGGCGACCGCTCCTTTTTTTCCAGCCCCGGCTACGGCATGATCCAGCTCAATACCTTTCAGGGGGCCAACTATCTGATTATTACCATCATGGTCCCCGGCGCCACCGAGGAGGCCCAGAAATCAGCCGCCGAGGCCTTGATGCGCAAGGCTCTGGCCAAGGCGTGAATCCGCGCGGGCCAGACCATGGCGGGAAGCGGACTGGCGAGCGAGGTCCCGGACCATGGTGGACGAAACCCCGCTCGCTGGGCGGATGGGCGGTTGACCGCATGACCAGCGCCTGGTGATGGCCGCTTGTCGGGAGGCCTCGGGTTGGCCCGGTCCGATCCGGTCGGGTTTCCTGCTGCTGACAGCCCTGTTGCTGATCGGATGCGCCGGGCAGGCCCCCGACCGCACCCGGCAGCGGCAAACCGTGGTCGTCCGGGCGGAGGCCGCCGCGCCGCCGGTGGCGGTCATGGCCCCCGCCTTTGTCCTGGACGAGGTGGAGGAACCCCATAACCGGATCGGTCGGGTGCGGGCCCTGGGGACCAAGGGCGCCGAGACCGTCACCGTCGATCCCCAGGTCCCGGTCATCTATGTCGATACCCGTTCCTTTGCCACCGCCAACACCACCTACACCAACCTGATCTACCGCATCCACTTCCAAAAACAGCCGTTCAGCCTCATCCCCTTCCACCTCGGTGCCGGCAACCATGTGGGGCTGCTGGTCATCCTCACCCTCGATGCCCGGCACCAGGTGCTGCTGGTGACCACGGTCAACACCTGCGGCTGTTACGCGGCGAGCGTCCCCACGGCAACGCTGCCGGCCGCCCTGTATCCCGACGATTGGCCGGCCACCTCGCTGCCGGTGTTCGGCGAACGACTGCCGGCCCGCTTGCCGTCGATCGGTGCCGACGATCGTCTCCAGGTGCTCGTCCGGCCGGATGTCCACCGGGTCATGGATCTGCGGGTGGTGCCGAAAGCGGCGCTTCCGGAGGAGGTGGTGGCCGCGCCGGTGCTTGCCCTGACGACCTTGAACGAGCTGCCCCTGGAAGACGGCAACGTCACCAGCTTCTACTACCAGCGCTGGCCGCTGGCCGGCCACGTCAAGGGGGCGATCAAACCCTGGGAGACCCTGCTGCTCAGCCTGGTCAGCCTGGATCTGTTCATCGGCATGGACAAGGAATACGGCGACACTGCGACCAGCGGCACCCCCTTTTACACCAGCCTCAAACCCTGGAACCGGCACACTTCGGACCTGAACGATTTCGCCGCCTATCTCCGTTTCAACGGGTGGCGATTATGAGGTGCCTTTCCCTCGGCCGCCGGACGGCCGCGTGGGGCGGCGGCCTGCTGGCCTGCCTGCTGCTGGCGGTGTTGGCGGTGGGATCGGGCCGCGCCGCCGAAAAAGTGTTCCTCGACGAGCGGTTTGCCACGCTGGATCGTTGGCAGCCCCTGACCTTTCCCAAGATCGCCCGCCATTCCTCCTACAGCCTCGTCCGCTGCGAGAGCGGAACCTGTCTCTTGATGGCGAGCGACAACTCGGCCTCGGGCCTGGTGCTCAAGCAGTCGTTCAACGTCTACGCCTATCCCACGTTGCAATGGCGCTGGAAAGTGAGCAATGTCTATGCCAAGGGCGACAGCCGCACCAAGGCGGGCGACGATTATCCCGCCCGGCTCTATGTCCTGTTCGCCTACGACCCGGCCCGATCCTCCCTGGGCAAGCGGCTCAAGTACCAGATGGCCAAGACCGTTTATGGCCAGTATCCGCCGGACAGTTCCATCAGCTATATCTGGGACAATCGGGTCACCGGCCAGCCGTTCATCGTCAACGCCTATGCCGCCGAGGCCAGGATGATCCCGGTCAGCGCCGGCCCGGCCCTGGTCAACACCTGGCAGGAATACACCGTCGATATTGTCCGCGACTATCGCCTCGCCTTTGGCCAGGACCCGCCGGCCACGGCTAGTCTGGCGGTGATGAGCGATGCCGACAATACCCGCGAGTCGGCAAGGGCCTGGGTGCAGTACATCCGCCTCGAAGGGCCGCGCTGACGGTGCTTGACATCGTGCCACCTCTTCGGGTACCCCTTTTCGATGGATGGCCCCACCGGCATGCCATAGGTGCCGGCTGGGTGCAAAGATGGCTTTATCAGGTTGTTTTGCAATGAAGAGTATACGCATGTTGATGGTCCTGGGGGTGCTCGCGCTGAGCGTGGCCCCCTCTTGGGCCGGGGCGATGCAGGACGAGGGGGCCTCGCTCTATGCCCGCACCCTGCTCGAACAGATCAATCTCTACCGCCAGGACAACGGCTTGAACCCGCTACGGTTCGACGCCAACCTCATCCGGCTGGCCAAGAACCACAGTTTTGAGATGTTCCGGCAGAAGATGATGAGTCACCGCAATTTCGACGAACGGTTCGAGCGTTCCGGCAGCCGGCTCTGCGTCGAAAACGTCGGTTGGAATTATTCGAACCCGCTCAAGCAGTTCGACGGGTGGCGCCATTCGAGCGGCCACGACCAGAACATGCTCAAAGAGGGGGTCACCAAGGCCGGCATTGCCGAGATCGGCAATTACGTCACCTTTTTCGCCTGCAAGTAGCCCGGCGCACCGTGCCGGGCGGACGGGCGCGGCCCATTTGTTGCTATCTTTTTCTCCCCGGATTCGATATAAACACCGCTGGACCGGCCGGGCCGTGGTAGCCCGGCCTTGTTCCGAGCGAACGCGACCGGGGTAACGGCTGGCGATCGATCGCCTGTTTTCTTCATTGTGGTGTGGGCATGGGACGCATTCTTCTTGTCACCGGCGGGGCCAGAAGCGGCAAGAGCCGCTTTGCCGAGCAGTTGATTGCCGGCATGGGGACAAACATCGCCTATATTGCCACCGCCCGGCCCCTGGACGACGAGATGCGGGAGCGCATCGCCCAGCACCAATTGCAGCGGCCCGCCGCGTGGCGGACCTTCGAGGCGCCGGAGCAGCCGTCGACAGTGATTGGTGAAGCGGGCGCCGAGTGGGACGGGTTGCTGCTCGATTGTTTGACCGTGATGACCACCAACCTGATCCTGGCGCAGCCCGTCGACTGGGAGCATCCCGATGTGGCCCGGTTGGCCGAGGTCGAGGCCGAGGTGCTGGCCGAGATCGAGGCCATCGTCAGCGCCGTGGCCGGCAGCCGGGCGGACCTGGTCGCGGTCACCAACGAGGTCGGCTGCGGCATCGTGCCGCTTTCGCCGCTGTCCCGGTTCTTCCGCGATTGCGCCGGCCGGGTCAACCAGCGGATGGCCGCTGCCGCCGCCGAGGTCTACCTGGTGGTCTCGGGCATCCCGGTGCGGATCAAGGAGCAGTGAGGCGGGGGTATGCAGGCGCTCATCCTCATGATCCAGTTCATGACCCGCTACCCGATCCCGGTGGCCGTCGACTTCACTGCCGAGCGTTTTGTCCAGGGCATGAAATGGATGCCCCTGGTCGGCCTGCTGGCGGCCCTGCCCGCCGCCGCCGGCTTTGCGCTGGTCGATGGGCCGCTCGGTCGGGAGATGGCGGCCATTGTCGCGGTGATCCTGCTGATCGCGGTCACCGGCGGCCTCCACCTCGACGGCATCGCCGACACCGCCGATGGCCTGTTCAGCTACCGTTCCCGCGACCGGATGTTGGAAATCATGCGCGACTCGACCCTGGGGACCAACGGGGTGATCGCGGTGGTGCTGGCCATCGTGTGCAAATACATCCTCCTGCACACCATCCCGGCGGACGGCGGCATCCCGGCGGTGCTGGCAGCGCCGGTGCTCAGTCGCATGGCCTCGACCTGGCACGCGGCAGTGGCCTCTTATGCCCGCGAGGAGCGCGGCATCGGCGACTTCGTCAACCGGACCGGACTGGCCCAGGCCGCCGCTGCCACCCTGCTTTCCCTGGTCCTGGTGACCGGGATTCTGCTTCTTTCGGGCCTGCCACCGGCCCTGGTGCCCGTGGTCGTCCCGCTCCTCCACCTGCCGCCCATCGGGCTGGCGGTGGGCTTTGCCGCCTACCTCAAATGGCGGCTGGGCGGCATCACCGGCGACACCATCGGCGCAAGCATAGAACTTTCTGAAATTTTGAGTTTTTTTGTCTTTCTTCTTGTCTGGAAATTTGTCGTATGAACATCACCAAGCTCTACCTCATCCGCCACGGCGAAACCGAACCGAACAAAACCGGCGTCCTCATGGGCAGCACCGACGTGCCCCTCAACGAGCAGGGCCGCCTCCAGGCCGTTTCGCTCCGGGAGCGGATCAACGCCCTCGAGGTCGATTCCATCTTTGCCAGCCCCCTGTCGCGGGCGGTGGAAACCGCTGCCCTCGTTTTCGGCGAACGCGCCCCCATCATCACCGACTCCAGTCTCCAGGAATTCCATTTCGGCGAGTGGGAGGGTATGCATTTCTCGGCCATTGCCAAGCAGTATCCGGAGATCTGGCAGATGTGGCTCACCGACTGGGAAAAAACGCACATCCCCGGGGCCGAGGCCTTTGCCGCCTTCAAGTACCGGGTGATCAGCATGGTCGAGGAGATTGTCCGCGCCAATCCCGGCAAGCGGTTGGCGGTGGTCTCGCATGGCGGCTGCATCCGCTCGCTCTTGGCCCATTTCTTCTGCGAATCGGTGTCCAAGGGCTACTGGAAATTCAAGGTCGACAACGCCACCTTGAGCGAAATCGAATTCATGGGCGAGCTGCCCATCCTCATCCGCTTCAACTACAGGTAACCGTCGCATGCAACTGCTTCAACAGACCCTGGAAGCCATCAAACCCACCGACCGGGCGGTCATGGCCGCCGCCCAGAAGGAGATCGATTATTGCCTCAAGCCGCCGGGCAGCCTCGGCAAGCTGGAGGATATCGCCCGCCAGATTGCCGGCATCACCGGCCAGGTGCACAACGCCATCAAACGCAAGGCCATCGTGGTGATGATGGCCGACAACGGCGTCTATGCCGAGGGGATCGCCATGTATCCCCAGGACATCACCCGGATCGGCGCCGACTTCGTCACCTCCGGCCGCATGGGGATCAACTTTCTCGCCAACTATGCGGGGGCCGACCTCATCGCCGTGGATATCGGCATCCAGGTCGATGTCGATCTGCCCCGGGTGATCAAGCGCAAGATCCGCTACGGCACTGCCAATTTCCTTAAACAGCCGGCGATGACCCGCGAGGAGGCAATCCGAGCCATCGAGGTGGGGATCGAGGTCACCAACGCGGCCATCGACCAGGGCTACGACCTGATCGGCACCGGCGAAATCGGCATCGGCAACACCACCGCCAGCAGCGCCGTGCTCTATGCCTTCACCGGCGCGCCCATCGAGCGGGTGGTCGGGCGGGGCGCCGGCCTCACCGACGAGGCCTTTGAACGCAAGAAAGCGGTGGTCAAACAGGCGATCCACCTGCACCGGCCGGACCCCGACGATCCCCTCGACGTGCTTTCCAAGGTGGGCAGCCTCGACATCGCCGGCATGGTCGGCGCCTACCTGGCCTCCGCAGCCCGCCGGGTGCCGGTGGTCACCGACGGGCTGATCTCCAACGTCGCCGCGCTCGCGGCCATGCGGCTCAAACCCGAGGCGGTGGAATACATGATCCCCTCGCACCTCTCCTTCGAGCCGGGGGCCAAGCTGCTGCGGGAGATCACCGGCCTGGAACCCATGCTCGACATGAACATGCGGCTAGGCGAGGGCACCGGCTGCGCCCTGATGTTCTCCATCATCGAGGCGTCGCTCCGGATGATCGAGGAGATGGGCACCTTTGCCATTATCGGGAAATCGCGCGATGAAATTGGGGACCACATCATGGCTTACCGGGGAAAATTTCCTCGATAACGCCCGTTTGGTGGCGGGGAGGGTCGATTTTGTCGAACTCCTGGTCTACACCTGGGATCGGGCCATGCGGGCCAAGGTCGGCCGCTGGCTCGACGGCCTGGCCGGGCTCGATCTCGAATACACGGTCCACCTGCCCACCGACGAGGCCGCGGGCGCCCTGGCCGCGGCCCGTTTTTTTGCGGCCAGCGGTTTTCCCCTGCGCAACATGACCCTGCACCCATTGCCCGGCTGGCGGGAAATGGACTGGCCCGATCTGGTGGCCGTGGAAAACCTGATCGACCGGGTCGAATTCCATCCCCGCTTCACCTTCGATCTCACCCACAGCCTCCTGGGCCGGCCGCTGCCCGACCACTTCCGTCCCCACATCGTCGAACTCCATCTTTCCGGCACCGATGGCCGGACCGATCACCTGCCCCTGGACGAAGCGACCCTGCAGGCAGCCAGGCCGTTCCTGGGCGAGGAACTGCTGGTCTGCTGCGAGATCTTCGATCCGGATGACGCCCTGGATGCGGTGGACCGGTTGCGGGCGCTGGACCCCGGTCAGGATTGAGGCGATCGCTCCAGTTGTTCGTGGAAAAAGGCGGCCGTCAGCCGATCGATCAGGCAGCCGGTGCGCCAGGGAAAGGGCCCGTCGATGAAGCCGACGTGGCCGCCGCGGGGCTGGATGGCCAGCCGGACTCCCGGTCCCACCTGGTCCGGCCGGGGGACGTTGTGCGGATACATGAAGGGATCGTCGGTGCTGTGGAGGATCAGGGTCGGGGTGGTGATGCCGTGCAGATAGCCCAGGGAACTGCATTGGGCGTAATAGTCGTCGGCCCCGGCAAACCCGTTGAGCGGGGCGGTGATCCGCTGGTCGTATTCCCACAGGGTGTGGACCCGGTCGAGATCGACCCGCAGCGGCGAGGGTATGGTTGTGAATTTCCGGCTGTAGGACCGTTTCAGGCGGTCGATCAGGTACTGCTGATAGAGGCGGGAACTACCCTGTTCCAGCCGCCGGGCCGCATCGGCGAGGACAAAGGGGACCGAGACCGCCATTGCCGCCCGCAACAGCGACGACTCGCCCGTTATTCCCAGGTAACGGAGCAGGAGGTTGCCGCCCAGGGAAAAACCGATGGCTGCCGCCACCGGCCGACCGCTGGCCCGGAGCAGCATCAGGACCTCGGCCAGGTCCTCGACAGCGCCGCTGTGGTACGTGCGGGGCAGGCGGTTGGGTTCGCCGCTGCACCCCCGCAGGTGCATGAACACCGGCTGCATGCCGGACCGGAGCAGGATGGCCATGATCGGCAGAACGTAGTGCGAACGGAGATTGCCCTCCAACCCGTGGAGGATCAGCGCCACCGGGCCGCTGCCGCCGGTCGCCCAGGCCAGATCGATGAAATCGCCATCGGCCATCTCCAGCCGCTCGTGCCGCAAGGGCAGGGCGGGCCGCCGGCGGAACAGTTTGGGCCACAGGGTCTGGAGATGCGGGTTGCGCAGCCAGCAAGGCGGATGAAAGCACTCGGGGGCATCGGCGATGGGGATGCGCCGAGGGTTTGGGAGCGGGTGGTCTGACATGGCGGGCACGGTGGCGTCTGGATTTTTGCTTGTCAGGCCTGGCGAATCCTGATAGGGATTTCAACGAGGTACAGATCCAAAACAGATCGGGTTCGAAGAGGCGTCGAGGTCGGACAACACGAAACCGGCCCCATAACCGTAATGATTCAGGAGGATGGTATGGCTCAATTTCTTTTTGTCTTGCGTGACAACCATGTCGAAAAGGCGACCCGTTGCTTCCAGTTCGCCAAGATCGCCCACGCCAAGGGACACAAGGTCAATCTGTTCTTCATCGACAGCGGCGTCGACTGGGCGATGAAGGATCGGGATGGCAGCCAGAAAACCGATACCGGCGATTGCGTCAACGATTATCTGCCGTATCTGGTCGAAAACGAGGTGCCGGTGGGGATTTGCACCCCCTGCGCCAAGAACCGCAAGCTCGACGAGGCCCGCTTCCACAGCAACATGGTCCTTGACGGCGGCCCCCACCTGATCGATATGGCGGCCGAGGCCAAAATCTTCAATTTCTGAAAGCGTGATGTTGTCCGGACCGGCGGATATTCCTGACCGTCGGTTCCGGTCATTCGCTGAACAAATGATAAAAAATGTCGGACATATAGATCACGCCGACCAGTTTGCCTTCCTCCACTACCGAAATTCTTCGGATACGGTTCTTTATCATCCGGTCGAGGACCGACATCACCGGTTCGTCCGGTTGCACGCTGAGCACGTTGTCGTTCATGATCTGCGCCACCTTTTTTTCCTTCACTGCCCGGACGAATTCATCCACTTCTCCCTTCCAGCTCAGTTCGTTGCCGTCGATACCGTAATTGAGATAGGAGGGCCGGAGATGGTAGAGGATGTAGTACATGCTGATGGTCCCCACGAGCGCGTGCACATCGTCGATCACCATCAGGCTGACGGTCTTGTGGCCGGTCGGGCGGACCTTGGCGTTGAGGATTTTTTTGATCGCCTTCTCCACCGGTTCGTCCACGTGGATGGTGTCGAAATTCTTGGTCATGATATCTCGGGCGAACAGTCGCATATCTTTCACTCCTTGTCTGGTTGAGGGTTGCAGCCGGCGGAAATAACCCCCGGCCAGCGGACCGCTCCCCTTTTTGCCGTAGTTTGCGGCGTTTAGCAAGTGATTTAAACCCGGTGGCCGATTCGGCAGGGACGAAAATGAACGGTAGCGCCACAGTGTGGGTCGCTGGAAAGGTGTGGCCGGTCGTTACCCCGCGAACCGTTGGTGCAGTCCCCTAATCAAGAGTGATTCTCAACCTTTGTCCGGCGAAAATGGTAACCGTTTTGTCCGGTCACGAACAATTTGACTTTAGCCCGGATTCGTGTATGAAGAATGGGAAAATCCTCGTCTGGCGTATCATTCCCCCGATGCAATCGGGGTTCAGGATAATAATTTTCGCGGTAAAGGAGGTTGCACATTGATTGGGTTAGAAGCAATTGCACAAAACAACGGGTGGACAATCGCTGCCACTGGCGCCTGTATCGTCTTTTCCGGACTCGCCTCCCTGTCCTTTGTCATTTCACAGTTGCATAAACTGGTCGCCTTGCTCGATCGACCTCCCAAGGCACCCGAGGTGATTGTCGAGGAACAGAAAATTATCTGGACGCCACCCGAGTCCCCCAACGACATCGAAGTGGCCGCCAGGCTCCTGCAGCCCCTGTTCGATGAATTGTCCCCCGAGTTCGAGCTGTTCGAACTTTACGAACTGGCAAGAAAATACCATCTCCCGCATCCCCATCTGTCCATTCGTTGCCTTCGCAATGCGGGCCGGCTGGAATCCTTGGGTGACGGATTTTTTCGTTTTCATGCCTGATTTCACGGCGACAATCGATTCTGAATAAGGGGAGAAGAGAATCATGGACCTCATTTTGCAGTTCCTCCACAACACCGGGTTTTATCTGGCCGACTACCGCAACCTGATCATGATCGTGGTCGGCTCGTTTTTTGTCTGGCTTGCCATCAGCAAGAACTATGAGCCGCTGTTGCTCCTGCCCATCGGTTTCGGGGTCATTCTTGGCAATATCCCCTTTTTCAAGGGGTTCGGCATCGGTATCTACGAGGCCAACAGTGTCCTCCACTACCTCTATTTCGGGGTCACCAGCGGCGTCTATCCCTCGATTATCTTTCTCGGCCTCGGGGCGATGACCGATTTTTCCTTCCTCCTGGCCAACCCGAAGCTGATGCTGCTCGGCGCTGCCGCCCAGATGGGCATCTTCTTCACCTACCTCTGTGCCCTGGCCCTCGGTTTCACGGCGCCGGAAGCCTCCTCCATCGGCATTATCGGCGGGGCCGACGGCCCGACCTCGATCTTCCTCACCGCTAAGCTGGCCCCGCACCTGATTGGCCCCATTGCGATCGCCGCCTATTCCTACATGGCCCTGATCCCGATCATTCAGCCGCCGATCATGAAGCTTTTGACCAGCCGGGAGGAACGGTTGATCCGGATGCCCGATATGCGCGAGGTTTCCCGAAAGGAAATCATCATCTTTCCGGTGGTCGGGATGGTGCTCTGCACCTTTCTCGCCCCAGCCTCGATCCCCCTGCTCGGGCCCTTTTTCTTCGGCAATATCCTCAAGGAAAGTGGCGTGGTCGACCGACTGGCCAACACGGCCCGCAACGCCATTATCGACACCGCCACCATCCTGGTGGGTTTGACCGTGGGGGCCTCTACCCAGGGTGACGTCTTTCTCAACGCCAAATCGATAGGTATCTTCGCCCTCGGCGCCGTGGCCTTCAGTATCGCCACCGCCTCCGGGATTTTGTTCGGAAAATTCATGAACCTCTTTCTCAAGGAGAAAATCAATCCTCTCCTCGGTGCGGCCGGGGTTTCCGCCGTGCCCGGTTCGGCCCGCGAAGTGCACATGATGGGGCAGAAAGAGGATAAAACCAATTTCCTCTTGATGCACGCCGTGGCCTGCAACTCCTCGGGGGTCATCGGCTCGGCGGTCTGCGCCGGTATTCTCTGGAGTTTTCTTATCGGTTGACCGAGTTCTAACGGTTGCCTTTCCTCGAGGAAGTTTTGAAGGGGGTGCGCGGAAACCTACCGCTCACCCCCTTTTTTTTTGCAGACGAGATCCGGGAGGATATGCTACATTACCACGCTTTTAAGCCGCCGGTCCGATTGAGGCAGCAACGAAAGCGCACAAAGGCGGGGTCTCATACCGTCGGTTTCCTCTTAAAAATTCTTGATCATTGCGGGATCTGCCGACAACCATTCCGGGTGGCGGGCAGGACCCCTTTACCAGGTGATGACCATGGACACCCAATACAATGCAACCCTTGAAACCCTGGAGCGATTGCGGGCGAATTCCATTGCCGCCGGCGGGGAGGAGAAGAAGGTCGATCAGCATCGCAAAGGCAAGCTGACGGCGCGCGAACGACTCGATCTGCTGCTCGACGACGGTTCCTTCGAGGAATTCGATGTCCTCAAACTCGGCCGGGGGGGCAGCCTGGGCGAGGAAAAAAGTTTTCTCGGCGACGGCGTCATCACCGGGCACGGTTCCATCGACGGCCGCGAGGTCTTCGTTTTCAGTCAGGACTTCACCGTCCTGGGCGGTTCGCTCGGCGAGGCCCATGCCCAGAAGATCTGCAAGGTCATGGACCTGGCGGTCAAGGTGGGGGCGCCGATCATCGGCCTCAACGACTCGGGCGGGGCGCGGATCCAGGAGGGCGTCGACGCCCTGGCTGCCTACGGCGAGATTTTTCACCGCAACGTCCGGGCCAGCGGCGTGGTCCCCCAGATCTCCTGCATCATGGGGCCCTGCGCCGGCGGCGCGGTCTACAGCCCTTCGATCACCGATTTCGTCTTCATGGTCGAGGATTCTTCGTACATGTTCGTCACCGGACCTTCCGTGGTCAAGACCGTCACCCACCAGGACATCACCTCCGAAGATCTGGGCGGGGCCAAGGTCCATGCCTGCAAGAGCGGCGTGGCCCATTTCACCGTCCACAACGATGTCCTGGCCCTACGCGAGGTGCGGCGGCTGATCAGCTACCTGCCCTCCAACAACCGCCTGCGGGCCCCGATCCTCGACTTGAGCGACGCCCCCGGACGCACCGACCCGGCCCTGGATTTCCTCATTCCGAGCAATTCCAACCAGACCTACGACATGAACGTACTCATCCATTCCATCCTTGACGGGGCGGAGTTCATGGAGGTCCATGCCGGCTTTGCCCGCAACATCATCTGCGGCTTCGGCCGTCTCGGCGGTCAGACCGTGGGCCTGGTGGCCAACCAGCCGGCGGTGCTCGCCGGCGTGCTCGACAACGACGCCTCGTTCAAGGCCGGCCGCTTCGTCCGCTTCTGCGATTCGTTCAACATCCCGCTGATCTCGCTGGTCGATGTCCCCGGCTTCATGCCCGGTCCGGACCAGGAGCACGGTGGCATCATCCGTCACGGCGCCAAGCTGCTCTACGCCTTCACCGAGGCCACGGTGCCACGCATCTCGGTGATCATCCGCAAGGCCTACGGCGGCGCCTACCTGGTGATGAACTCGAAACACATCCACTGCGACGTCAACTACGCTTGGCCCACCGCCGAGATCGCGGTCATGGGCCCCAAGGGCGCAGCCGAGGTTATTTACCGCAAGGAGATCTACTCGGCCCAGGATCCCGAAATCGTGCTCAACGAGAAGATGGAGGAATACCGCCGCACCTTTGCCAACCCCTTCCTTGCTGCCCAACGGGGTTATATCGACGACGTCATCTTCCCCCGGGATACCCGCTCGCATCTCATCCGTACTTTGCAGATGCTCGACAGCAAGAAGACCAAGGGCCCGGATCGCAAACACGGAAACATTCCCCTGTGAGGCACGAACGCAATGTTTGAAAAAATACTGATCGCCAATCGCGGCGAGATCGCCATCCGCATCATCCGGACCTGCAACCGGCTGGGCATCAATACCGTGGCCGTCTATTCCAGCGCCGACAGCCGCAGCCTGCACCGGCATATGGCCGACGAGGCCGTGTACATCGGCGAGCCGCAATCGCAGCAGTCCTACCTCAATATCGACAAGATCATTAAGGCGGCCAAGGATACCGGCTGCCAGGCCGTGCATCCGGGGTACGGCTTTCTCTCGGAGAAGGCCGACTTTGCCAAGGCGGTGGAGGAGGCGGGCCTGGTCTTTATCGGCCCGCCGGTTACGGTGGTCGATGTCATGGGCGACAAGATCACCTCCAAGGAACTGGCCAAGAACGCCGGCGTGCCCGTCATTCCCGGCCACATCGAGGCGATCAGGGATGAGGAGGAGGCCATTGCCGTGGCTGCGGAGGTCGGGTATCCGGTGCTGCTCAAGCCGGCGGCCGGCGGCGGCGGCAAGGGAATGCGCATCGTCCGGGCGCCCGAAGAGATGAAGGATGCCCTGGCCGCCAGCCGCAAAGAGACTCAGAAGGCCTTCAACGATACCCGGGTCTTTGTCGAGCGCTACATCGAACAGCCCCGGCACATCGAGATCCAGATCCTGGCCGACAGCCAGGGGCATGTGGTTCATCTGGGCGAGCGCGAGTGCTCGATCCAGCGCCGCTATCAAAAGGTGATCGAGGAGTCGCCTTCGCCGGCGGTTTCCGCCGATCTCCGCGAGCGCATGGGTCGGGCGGCCTGCGAACTGGCACGGACGGCCAAATACGTCAACGCGGGCACGGTGGAGTTCGTCATGGATGCCCAGCACAATTTCTATTTCCTGGAGATGAACACCCGCCTCCAGGTGGAGCACCCGGTCACCGAGATGGTCACCGGCCTCGACCTGGTGGAGTTGCAATTGCGCATCGCCAGCGGCGAGCCGCTGCCCTTCGACCAGAACGGCGTCACCTTCCACGGCTGGGCCATCGAGGCCCGGATCTGCGCCGAGGACCCCACCCGGGGCTTCATCCCTTCCACCGGCATGATCACCCGCTACGCCTCGCCCCGGGGCAAGGGGATCCGGGTGGACTCCGGCGTCAACATCGGCGGCAAGATCGACGTCTACTACGATTCCATGCTGGCCAAGCTGATCTGCCACGGCAAGACCAGGGAGGATGCCCGTCGTGCCCTGATCGAGGCCTTGAACGGCTACCACATCGAGGGCGTCTCCACCAACATCGATTTCGTCACCAGCGTGCTCTGTCTGCCCGAGTTTGCCGAGGGCGCCCTGAGTACCGGCTTCATCGACCAGCATTTCGACGGCGGCGTGTCCAAACGTTCGCCCTCGCTGCAGTATCTGCAACTGTTGGCGCTCGCCGCCACCCTCATCTATCACACCCGTACGGTGGCGGTCCGCGAATCCCTGCTGCACATGGTCTCCGACATCGGCGGCAAGCGGGATCTGGGCCGGACCCATCAGTACAAGGTCCGCTCCCAGGGGGAACTGTTCGAGGTGACCCTGGAGGGCACGCCGGTCAGCGGCGAGATGTGCACCATCCGGGTGGACGGCAGCACCCACCGGGTCGAGATTCCGACCTTCGAGTTTTTCCGCCGTCGGCTGAAACTCAACATCAACGGCCAGGCCTATCGTTTCCGCATCCGGTTCGAGGAATCGTTCATCTTCATGAGCTTCAACGGGATCTCGCGGCTGTTCGAGGTCTATACCCCGAAAGAGTGGGAGCTGATGCGGTTCATGCCCGAGAAGGCCGACAAATCCCCCAACAACATCCTCCTCTGTCCGATGCCCGGCCTGGTGGTGGATGTGCTGGCCCAGAAGGGCGAGCGCGTCTTCCGCGGCCAGAACCTGGTGATCCTGGAATCGATGAAGATGGAAAGCGGCGTCGCCTCGCCGGTGGACGGGGTCATCGCCGAAGTCCTGGTGAACAAGGGTCAGGCGGTGGAGGCCGACCAGACCCTGATCAAGTTCGAGGTGGAGGAGAAAGTGGCCTGAAACGGGGGGAGCCATGGCCGCATAACGTGGGCTCTCGCCTCCCCCGTCGACAGTTGTTAGGCAAAAAAGAGGTCGGCCGTTTTCCCGGTTGCACGCGGGAACGACGGCCGGCCGGTTTTCCGTCCCCGAGGCCCGGCCTCATTGTCCCCCCTTTTTCGCCATGATCAAACTGACCCGGCTCAACAACTCGGAATTCTATCTGAATCCCGATTTGATCAAGAGCATCGAAGAGACGCCCGACACGATCATCGAACTGATCAATGACGACCATATCCTCGTCCGGGAAAAAGCCGAGGAGATCGTCGATAGAATCGTCGCCTATCGCATCCGGATCGTGCGGCAGTCGCGGCAGGATATCGACGTCGCTCCCATCGTTTGAGCGGATCGCGGCGCGGACACCGTTGTCCGGAAAGCACTCCGGCCTCGAGTGCGCCGTGGTCCATGTCCCGATGAACCGCAGCACCGGTTGTTCGGCGTCCCTCCTTTTGCGTTTTTTTTCTTTTTAATCTCCGCTCCTTCCCCTACAATACCATATCTCGGCATTCCGGGCGTTCGGGCCGAATTGTCTCGATAGCCCTTTCCAATCAGCACTTGTAGAAACTATGGATATCGCAACCCTCATCGGATTAGTCATGGGGCTTGGCGCCATCATTGGCGGAGCCGCCATGGAAGGCCTGCACCTCAACGCCCTGGTCCAACCCACCGCGGCCATGATCGTTTTGGGCGGCACCTTTGGCGCCGCCTTCATCAGCTTTCCCCTCGACATCGCCATCGGCGCCGTCAAGGATGTCAAAAAACTGCTCGCCAACTCGCCTAAAAACGATGAGTTGATCGTCGAGATCTGCGGTTTTGCCGCCAAGGCCAGGAAAAACGGCATCATCGCCCTGGAACAGGACGCCCAGAATCACAAGGACCGGTTCATGAAAAAGGCGATTTCCCTGTCGGTCGACGGCGTCGAGCCCAAGGATATCCGGGAACTGATGGAAATCGACCTCGGCGCTTCCGAGGAACATGCCAAAATGAGCGCCGAATTCTTCGAGGCCGCGGGCGGGTATGCCCCGACCATCGGCATCATCGGCGCGGTGCTCGGTCTGATCCACGTCATGAGCAACTTGGAGGATACCTCCAAACTCGGCGCCGGTATCGCCGTTGCCTTCGTGGCCACGATCTACGGCCTGATCACCGCCAATATCCTCTGCCTGCCCGCCGCCACCAAGATCAAGCACCGGATCAAGGACGAATCGGTACGCAAGGAGATCATCATCGCCGGGATCGTCGCCATCCAGAACGGCGAGAATCCGCGGTTTATCGAGGAACGGCTGAAGTCCTACCTGGGCGGTCATGGGGGCAAAACGGCGGCTGACGAGGAAGGGGGCAAGAAATAGATGGCCAGGAAGAAAGAGCCGGAAAAGGCGGCGAATCATGAGCGGTGGCTGGTTTCCTATGCCGACTTCATCACCCTGCTGTTCGCGGTGTTCGTCACCCTCTACGCCATGTCGCAAACCGACAAGAAGAAGGTGGAGCAGGTGGCCGCTTCCTATCGCAGCGCCTTTGGCGTCACCACCGGGGCTTCGTCGGGCAAGCCCCAATTGATCAACAAGACCGACATGATGCCCATTCCGTCGATGAAGGCCCAGCTCAAGAACGTGGAGAAACCGAAGACCAAGGGCGACGGCACGCTCAAGATGCAGGCCACCAAGAAGGACTTCAAGGAGATCCTGGTTTCGCTGGAGAAATTTCTAAGCGAGAAGAAGGCGCAGGACAAGGTGCAGATCGAGATCACCAAAAGGGGGTTGGTGATCAGTCTCAAGGAGGCCGGATTCTTCGATTCGGGGAGCGCCACCGTCAAGCCGGCGTCCTTCGAGCTGCTGGCCAAGATGGCCGAAACCCTCCTGCCCTACGGCAACCAGATCAGCTTCGAGGGGCATACCGACAATATCCCGATGCGTTCGGCGACCTTCCAGTCCAACTGGGAACTGTCGACCGCCCGGGCCACCAACCTGGCCCGTTTCTTCATGGATCGGCACGGGTTGAACCCGGAAAAGATCGCGGTCACCGGGTACGGTGAATATCGGCCGGTGGCCGACAACGCTACCGAGGAGGGAAGAAAGCAGAACCGGCGGGTCGATCTCGTGCTGCTCGGCGCCACCGAAGGAGAGATCGAGGAGCCGCAACCGGCGGCGTCACCGCCTCCGCCGCCGAAGGTGCCGTTTTAACCCCCATGGTTGGAGCATCCGGCTCAGCCACCACCAAAAGCGGAGCTTCGACGAAACAACAAGCCGGCAAGCCTGGTATCGCCCGGAGGGCCGGGCTCCTCCTGCGGCCCGAGGGGCAAGGGCAGAGGGTGTAGGAGCCCACCCTTGTGGGCGAAAAAAAGATCGAGCAAGACATTCTGGACCCCGGCCTGTGCCGGGGGGGACGAAGAACACGCGACAATCCCTCAAATAAACCCGGAACCACATCAGCCGCCAGCCGTTGAGCCGGACGGTCTCCCCCTTGCATCCAGGGGGCGGACCTCCGGCTTTTTTTATCGGCCGACGGTGGTCCGCGGCAGGGGGCGAGGGCAAATCATTCGCCGCGTTGGTGGAGCCGGTCGAGCAGGCCGGAGAGATCCGCGGCCTTGGGTTTGACCAGCCAGAACCGGCCGATATGATCGGGGAAGTCGTCCAAAAGCCGCCAGCCCCAATCGCTGTTGGTCTCGCGGCAGAACTCCTCGATCACCCGGTGGAGGTGGTTGCGGTAGGCCTCCATGTAGCCGGAGTGGATGCGTTGGATCTCCACCAGCTCGTGGTTGTATCGGTCGACAAAACTGTTGTCCGGATCGAGCACGTAGGCGAAACCGCCGGTCATACCTGCGCCGAAGTTGCTGCCGGTCGGGCCGAGCACGGTGACCAGGCCGCCGGTCATGTATTCGCAGCCGTGATCGCCCACCCCCTCGACCACCGCATGGGCGCCGGAATTGCGGACCGCGAACCGTTCCCCGGCCCGGCCGGCGGCAAACAGTTTGCCACCGGTGGCGCCGTAGAGGCAGGTGTTGCCCATGATGCTCGTGGCCTCGGTCCGGAAGGTCGAGCAGTGCGGAGGCCGCAGGACGATCTTGCCGCCGGCCATGCCCTTGCCGACATAGTCGTTGGCGTCGCCGCTGAGGTCGAGTTCCAGGCCGCCCACATTCCAGGCCCCGAAGCTCTGACCGGCGATGCCGGTCAGTTTCAGCCTGATTGGGGACTCGGTCATGCCCTGGTTGCCGTAGCGCCGGGCGATCTCGCCGCTGAGCCGGGCGCCGATAGCCCGGTCACTGTTGCGCAAGGCATAAGCAAAGACGCCGCCGCTGCGGCTCTCGATGGCCGGGAGGATCTCGCGGACCATGCGCTCGGCCAGGAGGCCGCGGTCAAAGGGTTGGTTGTGGGCCAGGGTGCAGTGCCGGGGCTTGGCCGCCAGCAGGGGATCGGTGTGAACCAGCGGCCGCAGGTCGAGACGCTGCTGTCGGGGGGTGAGGCCTACGACCGGCTCCAGGAGGTCGACCCGGCCGACGAGTTCCTCCAGGCTGGGTACGCCGAGCACGGCCAGCCATTCCCTGGTTTCCTCGGCCACGAAGCGGAAGTAGTTGATCACCATTGCCACCGTACCCTTGTAGCGGTCGCGGCGCAGGTCCTCGCGCTGGGTGGCGATGCCGGTGGGGCAGGTGTTGAGGTGACAGATCCGCAGGACCTTGCAGCCCAGGGAGACCATGGGCGCGGTTCCGAAGCCGAAGCTCTCGGCCCCCAGGATCGCCGCCTTGATCACGTCCAGCCCGGTCTTGAGGCCGCCGTCGACCTGCAACCGGACCTTGTGGCGGAGGTCGTTGGCCTGGAGGGTCTGGTGGGCCTCGCTCAAACCCAGCTCCCAGGGCGAGCCGGCATGATGGATCGAGGAGAGCGGGCTGGCGGCGGTGCCACCGTCGTAGCCTGAGATGGTGATCAGGTCGGCATAGGCCTTGGCCACCCCGGCGGCGATAGTGCCCACTCCCGGTCGCGCCACCAGCTTGACCGAGACCAAGGCCTCGGGGTTGACCTGCTTGAGGTCGAAGATCAGTTGGGCCAGGTCCTCGATGGAATAGATGTCGTGGTGCGGCGGCGGCGAGATCAGGGCAATGCCGGGGACCGCGTAACGGAGGCGGGCGATCAGCTCGTTGACCTTGCTGCCCGGCAACTGGCCGCCCTCGCCGGGCTTGGCCCCCTGGGCGATCTTGATCTGCAGCACCTCGGCATTGACCAGGTAGTGCGGGGTGACGCCGAAGCGGCCGGAGGCGATCTGCTTGATCTTGGAAACCTTGACGGTGCCAAAGCGGGCCGGGTCCTCGCCGCCCTCGCCGCAGTTGGAGCGACCGCCCAGACGGTTCATCGCCTCGGCCAGGGCCTCGTGGGCCTCGGGGGACAAGGCCCCCAGCGACATGGCCGCGGAATCGAAGCGTCGGACGATCGCCTCCGCCGGCTCAATCGCATCGAGGGGCAGCGACGTCGCGGCCGGGCGCAGGCGGAGCAGGTCGCGCAGGGTTGCCGGATCGCGGCTGTTGATCAGCTCGGCGCAGGCCCGCCACTCTCCGAAATCGCCGCTTCGCACCGCTGCTTGCAGCTTGCGCACTACCTCCGGATTGAAGGCGTGGTACTCCTGGCCGGGCATGTACCTGAGCAGGCCGCCGGGCCGGACCGGGACCTGGCGGTCGACGGCCTCTCCGGCCAGGGCCTGCTGGTCGGCTTCAAGGTCGGCAAGGTCGGCGCCCCCCAGGCGACTGGGGGTGCCGGCAAAGCACAGGTCCACCACCTCTTCGTCCAGGCCGATGATCTCGAAGAGCTGCGCCCCCCTGTAGGAGGCCACGGTGGCGATCCCCAGCTTGGAGAGGATCTTCAACAGCCCCTTCTTGATCCCGGTGCGGTAGTTCTGCACCGCCAGATCCGGGGCCAGATTTAGGGCGCCGCTGCGGCAGAGGTCGCCGAGCACGGCATAGCTCAGGTAGGGGTAGACGGCGGTGGCCCCGAAGCCGATGAGGGTGGCGATCTGGTGGGGGTCCCGCGCCGTGCCGGTGGCCACCAGCAGGTTGGCGTCGCAGCGCAGGCCTTCCCGGCAGAGGTGGTGATGGACCGCGCCGGTGGCCAGCAGGGCGTGGGCCGGCAGCAGGGGCGGGGCGCAGTCCTGATCAGTGAGTAGGAGCAGCACGCAGCCAGAACGGATGGCGGCGGCGGCCTGGCCGCACAACCGCTCGATGGCCGCCCGCAGGTCGTGGGTGGCGGGATCGTAGCCCAGGGACAGGCGGCAGAGTCGGTAGCCCCAGCGGTCGAGGTGGAGCAGCGCCCGGTATTTCTCGGTGGAGAGCACCGGCGAGGTGAGAATCACCCGGCCGGCGTGCTGCTCGGTCTCCTCGAAGATCGACGGCGGCTCCGGGCCGAGGCAGGTCTCCAGGGACATGACCACCGCCTCGCGCAGGGGGTCGATGGGCGGATTGGTCACCTGGGCGAACTGTTGGCGGAAATAATCGTAGAGCGAGCGTGGCCGGCGGGAGAGCACTGCCATCGGGGTGTCGTCGCCCATGGAGCCGGTGGCTTCCTGGCCCGACTCCGCCAGGGGGCGGAGCAGTTGGTCGCGCTCCTCGGTGCTGACCTGGTACATCTTCATCGCCATCTGCAGGGCCTCGCCCTCCAGCTCCCGGGTGGCCCGGTCCTGGGTGAGGGTGCCTTCCAGACGCAGGGTGTTGTCCTTGAGCCACTGTTTGTAGGGATGGCATCGTTTGAGTTCGTCGTCGATCTCGGCGGTGTGGCGGAGCCTGCCGGTCACGGTGTCGACCGAGAGGATCTGGCCCGGTCCGAGACGGCCCTTGGCCACCACCTCGCCGGCATCGTAGGGGTACACCCCGATCTCCGAGGCCACGGTGAGGAAATCGTCCCTGGTCAGCACCCAGCGCGAGGGCCGCAGGCCGTTGCGATCGAGGGCACAGATCGCATAGCGGCCGTCGGAAATCACCAGGCCGGCCGGGCCGTCCCAGGATTCGGTGTGCAGGGAGTTGAACTCGTAGAAGGCGCGGAGATCGGCGTCGAGATGCTCGACATTCTGCCAGGCGGGCGGGACGAGCATGCGAATGGCCCGGTGCAGGTCCATGCCGCCCGCCACCAGGACCTCGAGCATGTTGTCCAGGCTGGAGGAGTCCGAGCCGGTCCGGTTGACCAGGGGGGCGATGGCCGCGATATCGGGCAGCAACGGGGTCTTGAATTTGCCTGTGCGGGCATCGGCCCAGTTGCGGTTGCCGGTGAGGGTGTTGATCTCGCCGTTGTGGGCCAGCAGGCGGAAGGGCTGCGCCAGGGGCCAGCGCGGCATGGTGTTGGTGGAAAAGCGCTGGTGAAAGACGCAGATCCCGCTGTGCAGGTCCGGATCGGCCAGGTCGGGGAAGAAGCCGGGCAGGTCGACGGGCATCATCAGCCCCTTGTAGACCACCACCCCTTCGCTCAGGCTGACGATAGAGCAATCGGGATCCCCGGCCAGCCGTTTTTCCGCTTTGCGGCGGGCAATGAACAGCCGGGCGGTGAGTTGCTCGCGGCTGAGTCCCTCGGAGTTGACGAAGACCTGCCAGAAATCCGGCAGGGAGGCCAGGGCAATGGGCCCGAGACAGTCGGGCCGGGTGGGGACCTGCCGCCAGCCGGCCACCCGCAAGGATTGCCCGGCCAGTTTCTCCTCCAGGACCCGCTGGGCCAGCGCGGCTCGGTGCTCGTCCTGGCCGAGCATCAGCGTGCCGACGCCGTAGAGCGGCGTCAGTTCGCCCGCCCCGCCCTCGCGGGCTACCTTGCGCAGAAACCCGTCCGGTTTCTGCAGCAGCAGGCCGCAGCCGTCGCCGGTGCGGCCATCGGCGGAGATGGCGCCCCGATGGGTCATGCAGGTCAGGGCCTCGATCCCGGTCCGCACCAGCCGGTGGCTGCGCTCGCCCTTGACATGGGCAATCAGGCCGAAGCCGCAGTTCTCCTTGGATTCGTTGCAATCGTAGAGTCCGGTCATGGTCCTCCGCGGGGTGCAGCAAGGTGGGGAGTCGGAAAAACACCGGCGGCACGGGGGGCATCGGGATGGTTCCCGGACGCGGGGCTCTCCCCGGCGTTGCAAGAGCGTGCCGCCGTCGACTCTTTCGTTGACAGTTTCTTCCTTTCCTATAGACTAACACCATAGGTCCGAAGCAGAAAATCGGAAATCTTTTTTTCGTCGGCGAGCGGACTTCGCCCCATGTTCTCCGCCCCTTCGCATCCCGGCCGCGGGACCCAGCCCGAACGTGATTCCATGCACATCGCCACCACCCATCGCAATACCGACTTTGACGGGCTGGCGTCCATCATCGCCGTCACCCTGTTGTATCCGGGCACGATTGCCGTCTGTCCGAAGAACGTCAATCCCAATGTCCACCGGTTTCTTTCGCTCCACAAAACCGCCTTCGATATCATCCTGACCAGTGAAGTGGCCTTAGACACCGTTTCCCGGCTGATCGTCACCGACACCAACCAGTGGCGACGACTCGACCGGATGGAGCATCTCCGGGACCGGGACAATGTCGAGGTGCTGCTCTGGGATCATCACCTAGGCATCGGCGACATCAATCCCCATTGGCAGTGCGTGGAGAAGATCGGGGCCGCCATCACCCTCCTGGTGCGCGAAATCCGGCAACGGCAACTGCGTCTCACCCCCTTGCAGGCCACCCTGTTTCTCCTCGGACTCTACGAGGATACCGGCCAGTTGACCTTCAGTTCCACCACCCCCGAGGATGCCCGAGCCGCCGCCTTTCTCCTTGAGCAGGGCGCGGATTTGACCATCGCGGTCGATTTTCTCAACATGGCCTATGGCGAGATGCAGAAAAAGGTGCTGTTTCGCCTGATGCGCGACGCCGAGCAGCACGAGATCAAGGGCAAGCGGGTGGGGATCGGCGTGGTCCATATCAGCAAACACGTCGAATTGGCCATGGTGGTGCAGTTGTACGGCAAGATCGTCAATGCCGACGCGGTTTTCGTCATCTTCGTCAACGAGGGGAGCGGCTCTTTCATCATCGGCCGCAGTTCCACCCCGGAGATCAACGTCAACACCGTGCTCCAGCGATTCGGCGGTGGTGGGCATCCGGGGGCAGGCTCGGCCACCATCGCCGGCACCCGGATGACTGCCGGCGAGATCCGGCAAAAGCTCATCGCCGCCCTGCACGAGGTGCAACGGGGCGCGGCCCTGGTGGCGGACATGATGTCCTTTCCGGTGACCACCGTTGCGCCGAATACGCCCATGCACGAAATTCGGCATATCATGGAGGCGGAAAAGATCCGCGGGGTGGTGATCGAGGAGGACGAATGCCTGCGCGGCATCGTGGTGCTGTGGGACCTGAAGAAACTGCGGCAGGACAAGCAGTGGGACAGCCCGGTCAAGGCCTTTATGAACCGCAAGGTGACCACCATCGCGCCCGAGGCCCTGGCCAGCGAGGCGGCGGAGATGATGGTGCAGAAAAATATCGGTCACCTGCCGGTGGTGCAGGGCGAAAAGGTGATCGGCATCGTCACCCGCACCGACATCATCAACTACCTCTACGGCATGCTGCCGGCCTAGCGGCGCGGGGGGCGGGGGCGGTATCGACCGCGCGGGCTCAGCCCGGAGGCCAGGCCATGTTACGGCCGCCGAGGATGTGCATGTGGAGGTGGAAGACCGTCTGGCCCGCCTGGGAACCGTTGTTGAACACCACCCGATAATGCGACACGCCTTCCTTGCGGGCGATGTCGTTGCCCACCCGCATCAGTTTGCCCACCATTTGCTCATCCTCCTCGGCCACCGCCGCCGGACCGCTGAGATGCTTTTTCGGGATCACCAGGAAATGGACCGGGGCCTGGGGAGCGATGTCGCGGAAGGCGAAGACGTCGTCGTCCTCGTAGAGCTTGCTGGCCGGGATCTCGCCACGAATGATCTTGCAGAACAGGCAATTGTCGGACATGAAGGGCCTCTTGGGGTGATGGGTTGGGGAGCGGTTACCGCCGGGCGCCGACCCGCGGCGCCAGGTGAAAGACCAGGGCGTTGTCGACGCCCGTGATGCTGACCGGCTCCATGGCGATGGGGATCGATCTGGCGCCGATCTTGAGGTTGATCGTCTCCAGGGCATCGAGATCGACCGGGTATTCCCGGCCGCCCAGGGCGGCAAGCAGAGGGGTCAGCGAGTCCTGGCCAGTGCCCCCGTCCCGCTGGGTGTCGCTGAACCGGGGGGTGACGAACAGTTTGCGCCGAACCGGATCGAACCGGGTCTGGAGGTCGCAGGTCATGGGCAGGCGGACTTCGCCGACCCGGAGCTGGATGTCCTGACCGGCGAGATTGGTGGTAACCACCAGGTTCCTGCCGGAGAGCACGCCGCGCACGGTGATGATGTTGTCGCGGATGACCAGCCGGTCCAGGGATTCGACGGTGATGTCGCCCTGCACTTGCCGGCTCTGCGAGGGGATGTCCAGGGGCAGGGTCTTTTGCAGCGAGGTCAGCACGGTTTCCGCCGGCAGGGAGAGAACAATGTTTCTCTGGCTGTTGCCGTTACCGGCGCTCATGGCCGGGTAAGGGGAGAACAGCAGCATGAGCAACAGACAGGCGATGGACAACGGTTTTATATTGAACATGTCGGCATAACAGGCAAGAGTATCGGCGATGCCGCCCGATCTCGTTGAGATCCGATAGGGTGGATGGGGCAGCGTTGACGAAGCAGCATTCAAATTGATCCCAATCGAGATAAAAAGCACCAAAATGCTCTATTTTCGCCGTGCTGTCAAGACCGGCAAGCACCGGCCGCCGGTGTTTGCTCCCGGAGGCAAGGGGCGATGACCGCCGATTCCGGCCATAGACCACCGACGCCGTTGCTGACCGTGGATCGGGAGTGCTGCCTCGGCGGCGCGTCTGCCTCGCTGCTGACCGCCCTCCGCGCCGAGCTCACCATCGACAACCCCAAATACCAGGCGGCCAAGCAGTTCGGTCGCTGGATCGGCAAGCAGCTCAAGCCGCAGCTCTTCTTTTTTCGCGAGGAAGGCGAGCGGCTCTGTTTTCCACGCGGTTTCGGCAACCAGGCGGTGCGGCTCTGCCGCCGGGTGATAGGGCGGTCGCCCGCGATCGATGATCGGCGCCGCAGCCTGCCGGAGATCGAACCGCGTTTCGTGGGCGTGCTCCGGCCCTACCAGGAAGAGGCGGTGGCAGCGGTGCTGGCCCACTCCTTCGGCGTGCTCGAAGCCGGTACCGGGTCGGGCAAGACGGTCATGGCCCTGGCGGTGATTGCCCGCCGGCGGCAGCCGACCCTGATCCTGGTCCATTCCAAGGAGCTGATGCACCAGTGGCAGCAGCGGATCGAGCAATTTCTCGGGATGGAGGCCGGGCTGGCCGGTGACGGCAGGTTCGACATCCGGCCGGTGACCGTGGCCATCGTCAACACGGCCAAGAAGCATCTCGCCATCCTCCCCGCCCGGTTCGGCCAGATCGTGGTCGACGAGTGTCACCGGGTCCCGGCCAGCCTGTTCACCGATGTGGTCTCGGCCTTCGATTGTCGCTACATGCTCGGCCTGTCGGCCACCGCCTTCCGGCGGGAAGACGGCATGACCCGCCTGATCCACATCGCCATGGGCGACCGGGTGCACACCGTGGACAGCCGGATGCTGGCGGCCAGCGGCGCGGTGGTCCGGCCGCGACTGGAACAGCGGCCGACCGGGTTCGTCTACGGCTATCAGGGGGAATATCCCAAGCTGATCAAGGCCCTGGCCAGGGATGCCGGCCGCAATCGGCTGATTGTCACCGACATGCTGCAACTGATCCGTCAGAACCATCAGGGCACCATCCTGGTGGTCTCCGATCGGGTGGCCCACTGTCAGGCCCTGGCCGGACTGCTGGTCGGACAGGGGGTGTCCGTCCCGGTCCTCACCGGACAATCGCCGCCCGAGGAAAGGGCCGCAATAGTCGCCGATGTCCATGCCGGACAGGTGGTCATGCTGATCGCCACCCTCCAGTTGATCGGCGAAGGCTTCGACTGTCCCGGTCTGTCCACCCTGGTCCTGGCCACCCCGATCAAGTTCGAAGGAAGGCTCCTGCAAGTGGTCGGCCGGATCATGCGACCCGCCGAGGGCAAGCAGGCCCTGGTGATCGATTATGTCGACGATCAGATCCCGGTGTTGCGGCGCTCGGCCGCTGCCCGCCGGGCGGTTTTTGCGGCATGGTGAGTCGCCAAGCCGGGCCGTCTGGCAATACGACAGCATGCGCTCCGGTTTCCGAATGCATGGTTGGGTGTTAGGGAAACTGTCCATTGAATTTTCCGCTTCGTCAGGCACCGGATGGCCGGGATCGAGCCAGCCGCGCGATTCCGCCAGTCGACGAAGTTCTCCGGCCTTGCGGCGGCCGATAACCCCGGCGCGGGCAAGGTCACGGTCGGAATCGCCCGACCGCATACGGGATAGAATGTGACGATACTGATACATCTCGAACCTCCGATTGGCCATGGGATCTCCCTCCAAAAAAAATGGCAGGGTATCCCGGTTGTCGAAAAGTCCAAGAAGGAAAAATCAGAGAAGTGGCTCCATTAACCCGATCTCAACCTGGCTCCATTAAAGCGATCATGAAGTGGCGCCATTAGACCGGTCACGAGGTGGCTCCATTAAGCCGATCCCGAAATGGCTCCATATAGGCGGTCAGTAACACCGGTGAGGAAGGAACTGTACCGCAATCAGTATTGACTGAACACCCTTGCTCTTCATTTTCTGTTCCAGGAAGGAACGAGTCTATTTCGGGTGAAGCTTTCAACCGATTAACCCAAAAAACTGCCTGGAAAAAGAACAACCCGACGACATTGAATAATAGTGGGGACACTCTGGTCAACTGGTCGACCACCTGGCAGCCTTGACTCAAGCACAGTCCCTCTTTATCAGGCGGAAGAACAACTAGCTGGACTGCAATCATCAGGCTGGTGAGAAGAGCCGCCAGTTTAACACATCGCATCGATATAGTCTTATTTTTTGCAATCTTAGTATTTCAAGAAAAAAATTCTGTTTTTTTTATGAAAGACAGGCATCCTGGAAAATATAATTTCTTGACAAGAACGCATGGTTGATTTACCAAATAACCCATGGAAAAACAACGACCGACTGAAAAAGAAATGGCGCTCATTGAAGCAAAGGCTAATATTTTAAAAGCGTTAGGCCACCCAACCCGGTTATGGATGGCCGAACAGCTTGCTGACGGGGAAAAATGTGTTTGCGAATTGGCGGAGTTTATCGACGCTGATTTTTCGACCATATCCAAGCACTTGTCCGTCCTCAAACAGGCCGGAGTCGTTGAAGATGAAAAACGGGGAAAGCAGGTCTATTACCGGCTCAAAGTTCCCTGTATCCTCAAATACCTTCCCTGTGTTGAAGCGGTCATCAAGGCCAACGTGCAGGAACAGATTGAAATGCTGGCGTAAACTGTCAGTTTTGTTTTATTATTATATGGTCAATTTGCCAAACAAGCAATGGAGCTGTCATGGAATGGAAAGCTGAGTGGAAATATCTCGCTTTGATCATAGGTGTTTTTCTCGCCTGTTTTTACCTGCCGGTAGGAACGGAGCGGTTTGACAACGCTATCCTTGAGGCTTTTCACCTCGTCAAATGGTACGCTCAGGAACATGTCTTACTCTGCCTGATTCCAGCTTTTTTTATTGCCGGGGCGATTGGGGTTTTTGTCAGCCAGGCTTCGGTGATGAAGTATCTGGGCCCGGCAGCCGACAAGATCCTGGCCTATGGCGTCGCCGCAGTTTCCGGGACCATCCTGGCCGTCTGTTCCTGCACCATTCTGCCCCTGTTCAGCGGCATCTACCGGATGGGCGCCGGACTTGGACCGGCCTGCGCCTTTCTTTACTCCGGACCGGCAATCAATGTGCTGGCGATTGTTCTGACCGCCAGGGTTCTCGGCGTGGAAATGGGCATAGCCCGTGGGGTGGGTGCCGTTCTGTTTAGTGTGGTTATCGGCGCATTGATGGCGATTATTTTCCGTAAAGAGGAAAAACAAAAGATTGCCATGCAGATGGCCATGCCGGAAGAGGAAGTAAAACGCTCACTCATGCAAAACGGCCTGTATTTTGCTTCAATGGTTGGCATCCTGGTTTTTGCCAATTGGGGCAAGACGCAGGAAACTGCCGGCGTCTGGGCCAGTATTTATGCAGCAAAATGGATCATCACGTCAGGTTTCGCGGTAGCCTTGGGCGTAATGCTCATCGCCTGGTTTCAGATGCGTGTCTGGAAAATCGGCCTGATCGCTGTTGCCGTGGTCGGGTTGGCCCTGCTTTTTCCCGATCACCCCGTTATCGCCTTTACTGCCGGGTTTGTCGGTCTCTCGGTCTTTACCAGCACGGACAAAGGGGAGTTGGGTGATTGGTTTTCCACTTCGTGGGGTTTTGCCAAGCAAATCCTGCCGTTGTTACTTTTTGGCGTGCTCATTGCGGGTGCCTTACTTGGTCGGGTTGGTCACGAAGGCTTGATCCCTTCGGAATGGGTCGCCAAAGCAGTGGGCGGCAACTCGTTTCAGGCCAACTTCTTTGCCTCGTTTGCCGGAGCCTTCATGTATTTCGCCACCCTGACCGAGGTGCCTATTCTACAAGGGCTCATCGGCAGCGGCATGGGCAAGGGGCCGGCATTGGCGCTGCTCCTGGCAGGCCCAGCTCTCAGCCTTCCTAACATGCTGGTCATCAACAGTGTGCTTGGAGTGAAGAAAACAGCTACCTTCGTCGGCCTGGTGATTGTGATGGCAACATTCAGCGGTATGTTTTTTGGCACGGTATTTTAAACTTTTTCTAATGAGGAAAAAACAATGAAGATTCAAATTCTGGGACCGGGATGCGCGAAATGCACCAAACTGATGGACACGGCAGCGGCGGCAGCCAAAGAACTTGGCCTTGACTGTGAAATTGAGAAAATTTCAGACCTCAACCAAATTATGGCGTTCGGCGTGATGATGACCCCCGGCCTGGTGGTCGACGGAGAAGTAAAAAGCGTTGGCAAGGTGCCGTCGCTGGAAGAAATGAAGAAAATGTTACAATAGGTAAAAAGGAGAACAACAATGAGTGCAATGCAAAGTGGATGCGGCTGTTCCTGCGGCAGCGGGGATGCGGGACCGAAAGTCATTTTTTCCTGTTCGGGCTGTGCCGATGTCGGCGAACTGGCCGATCAGACCGCACGAAAACTGACCCGGGATGGCGCCGGCAAGATGGCATGCCTGGCGGGAATTAGCGGCAAAGTCAGCGGCATCGTCAAATCTGCCGAGGCTGCGCAATCAATCCTGGCCATCGATGGCTGCCAACTCGATTGTACAAAGAAAACGCTGGAGAACGCAGGTTTCACCAGAGTGAACCACCTGCGGTTAAGTGATCTTGGCTTTGAGAAGGGAAAAACCGAGGTCACCCCGGCATCGATCGCTTCGGTCATTAGCAAAGCGATGCTCTATCTTTAAACAAGGAGTCGAGTGTGAAGAACACTATTTTCCGGGGCCTCATAGTGGGCCTTGTTTTATTAGGAACCGCCGCCTTTTTTTATAAGTCCGGGGATTCTGTGGCCGAGGCTGAGCAAATTCCTCAGATTCCCGCACCAAACATGGTGACCATGGTCGATCTGGGTGCGAAAGAGTGCATCCCCTGCAAGATGATGGCCCCGATCATGGAGGAACTGGAGAAAGAATATCAGGGGAGAGCCGCCGTCATCTTCATCGATGTCTGGAAAAACCCTGAGGCTGGTCCGAAGTTCGGCATCAGGGCCATTCCTACGCAGATTTTTTATGACGCCCAAGGAAAGGAAATTACCCGACATGAGGGCTTTTTGGACAAACAAACCATTGTCGGCATGTTCACCAAATTAGGGGTCAAATAAACCATGGACCAGATTTTTCTCACTATCAATGCGTGGATGACCCAGGGCCTCCTGTTGGGTGCTCTTGGCTGCTTCCTCTGGGGCATGGTCAGTGTGCTCTTCAGCCCCTGCCACTTAGCCTCTATCCCGCTCATCGTGAGTTATGTGGCAGGACAGAATCAAATCGTAGCAGAAAGAAAGGCTGCGCTTTATGCCATGGCATTTACCATCGGCCTGTTCATCACCATCGCCACCATTGGCGTCATCTGCTCCTTACTTGGACGGATGCTCGGCGATGTCGGGCCCTATATGAGTATTGCAGTGGGCGCCATTCTTGTCTGGGTTTCCCTGGATATTCTCGGCGTCGCCAAGTGCTCCATGTCCAGTGGACTTTTAGCAAAGATTAAGGTGAAAGGGTTGTTTGGCGCACTTGTTCTCGGCCTTGCCTACGGCATTCTTTCGGGTTCGTGCACCTTTGGCTTTATTGCCCCGATTCTTGCCATCATTACCGTGCAGCAGAAAATCCTCACCGGAGTCATTTTCATCCTTCTCTTCGGCATTGGCCACTGCATCCCCATCGCCCTGGCCGGCAGTTCCACCGCCCTCGTCAAACGATTTCTGGAAAACAGCGCCTGGCAACAGGGAAGCGGCCTCTTTCGCAAACTCGCCGGCGTGTGTATCGGTGCTCTGGGGATTTATTTCATAAGCCAGCCGCTGATGACAATAGTGTGATTTCCACGGTTTTCCCTAACGCACCAGGGGAGACCGACATGTCATTAGCGTGACCTCTTAAGGGTGTCGTGTTCGTTCTTTCCTAGGCACCCTATTCACCATGTCGATCATGGCGGCGAGACGATAGCGATCGGTCTTGCTGAAAACACCATGCAACGAAGAGGAGATTTGTTGTGATTAAAAATATCGTGCAACGGTGCGGATGCTGCGTATTTGCCCTTTTTCTGATGGTTGGTTGCGCCAACAAGGCGCCGGAAGAACGGTCCGCCTCTGTCAAGGAAGCTGGCGGTTCTTCCGTTAACGAAAACTATAAGGGAAAGGTCGCCGGTCTTTCCAAACGAGCTCAAACCATATTTCTGACGGTCGGGTCGGGTGCCAACACGCAAACGGTCCGGATTCGGTTCGACGACGCAACCAAGGGCATCAACGAGATTTCGGAAGGTCATTTTGTCACCATCGACTATGAGTTAAAGGCTGGCGAGCTTTATGCCACCAATGTTCAGCAAAACAAAGCAACCCTTCCCGAGGGAGTCACCGATATCGACACCGATGAGTTGGTGCAACTCATCAGGGAACGGACCACGTTTGTTCTAGTGGATCCCCGGCCGCTGGATCGCTACAGGCAGTCGCATCTCCCCGGTGCCGTTTCGATTTCAATCGACTTATCCGAACAGCAGCAAAGCGAACTGCTGCCCAAGGATAAAAACACACTCTTGGTGTTTTATGATGGCGGACACGGGCGCGGCACGGCCATAACCAGTGCTACGGCAGCCAAAAAGAAGGGATTCGCCAACGTCCGTGTCTACCTAAAAGGCCGCGCAGCCTGGATGGACGCCTCCCTCCCCACCTACTCCTCACGTGAGTTTCTTCAAAAGGGCAATGCCCTCGTCATAGACACCCGGCCCAAACAAACGAGTGTTGCCGGTCGGATCAAGGGGGCCTACAACCTGCCTGTCGATACAATCAATGCAACTCTGCGTGATCTGCCCCATGACGCCCCCATCGTGCTGTATGGCGACAATGCAACGAAAGCACTGGAGCGGCTGACCGATGAGGAGTTCACCGCAGTAACGCTCCTCGATGGCGGATATGAGAACTGGGTAAATGCGGGGGGCAAAGTTGAGAAAGGGCCGATCTCGACCGCCAAGATCAAATGGGAACGGAAGCTGGAGAAGGGCGAGGTGTCGCTGGACGATTTCGGTAAGGCTGTCTCCGGAACAGAAAAAAATGTTCTGCTCATCGATGTGCGCGGTCGTGATGAGATCGGCAAGCAGCCGCTCATCGCCAACGCCATTAACATCCCCCTGGATGAACTCCCCGCCGAAGAGGCGACCTTACCCAAAGACAAGATGATATATCTTTACTGTTCCACCGGAGCACGCGCCAAGATGGCCTATAACGAATTGGCAAACGCCGGCTTCAAAGCCAAATTCCTGAGCATAAACCTCAAGGAACTGGCTGTGGCTTTGCAAATAGAGCAACTAAAGGGAAAATCCGCGGTCAAACAATCTGAGGCCGCAAAAAAATAATTTCTGATCCTTGTCAATTCTTCACTATTCTAAGGAGATTGATCTTGGCACACGATCACAGTCACGATCATAATCACCATCACGCTCCCGACAATTTTAACCGGGCTTTTGCTATCGGCATCGTGCTTAACTTACTGTTTGTCGGTGTCGAGGCCGGTTATGGCCTGTTTGCCGACTCGTTGGCCCTAGTGGCCGACGCGGGGCACAACTTGAGTGATGTCATGACATTACTCATCGCTTGGGCTGCCATGGCGGTTGCTAAGCGGGCGGCGACGGCCAAACATACCTATGGATTTAAAAAAGGGACAATTCTTGCCTCTCTTGGCAGCGCCCTGTTTCTCTATGCGGCCATTGGCGTGATCATTTGGGAAGCGTTCGGGCGGCTGCGGTCACCGGTTTCCGTTCATGGCATGACGATCACCGTGGTTGCGGCCATCGGCGTGATCATTAACACCGTGACCGCCTTGTTGTTCATGGCGGGGCGCAAAAAAGATCTCAACCTCAAGGCGGCATTTCTCCACATGGCTGCGGATGCGGTCGTCTCTGCCGGCGTGGTGATATCGGGATTGATCATCACGGCCACCGGTTGGAATATTCTCGACCCGGTGTTGTCCATCGTCATAGCATTGTTCATCCTTGTTGCCGGCTGGGGTCTGTTGAAGGACTCGCTCCATCTCACCATGGCTGGAGTTCCTTCCCACATCGATGCGGAAAAAGTTTTGGAGTATTTGACGGCCCTGCCTGGAGTGCAGTGCGTCCACGATCTGCACATCTGGGCGACCAGCACCACGGAGAACGTCTTGACAGCTCATCTGATCATGCAAGCTGGAGGAAGCGATGCTTTCCTCCATGAAACAGCGGAATATCTACACCATCATTTCGATATCCACCATACCACTCTGCAGATCGAACGAAGCGATAGAGATGGTATATGCCATACGGAACAGGGAAATGGACAAGGGAATTGCTGGCCAGGGCGTCAGGTCGGCACGCTGCAAGGATTACAGGAAGAAGAACACCTGCAAAAATGCTCATGTACCGCATCGTGACGATGATGCAGTTTCACAATCAAAGTTATGCCCGAGGAGAATATGATGAAAAATTTTAGCTTTATTGCGATGTTACTTACAGCACTTTTAGTGCACGTTCCTCTGTTTGCACAAGAGCAAAAAGACATTTCATTTGACGACTATCTCAAATCGTTCGATTACAAAGAACGAAAAAACATGAAAATCGACATCCCTGAAATGCTGGAACTCTACAAGCAGGGCTCAGTTCAGATCATTGACATTCGCTTTCCAGAAGAATATCAGGCGTACAATTTTGGCTTTATCAAGAGTATTCCGTTGAACGAGCTTCCTGCACGACTCGCCGAACTTGATAAAAACAAAATTATCGTCACCATTTGTCCTCATTATGATCGGGCCGAGATAGCACGAACCTACCTGACCTTAAAAGGATATCGATCCAAATATTTGGTCGATGGTGCGGTTGGTCTTGCCGAATATCTCAGGGGAGACAAAGCGCGAGATTTTATCAATGCCATTAAAAAATAGAATCCGATCATGCTAAACACCATACGAGTCGTGACTATTGGATGATTTTGTATTTACAGGCATGATTAAAAACATTGCACAGCATTTATGTTCTTGCATAGGAGTTGTCATGATAGCTGCAAATGCTGTTCATGCTTTCGAAAATGTCAAAATTATCGACAGGGCACAGACAGAACACTTCCTGAAAAAAGGTGCAGTTTTTATTGACAATCGTCCTGAATATAAATTTTCCCTTGGCCATATCGAAGGGGCCGTCAACCTGCCTTACTTCGTCGCCAATGACCCCTCAAACATGATGACCAGGGAGAATCTTCTCCGGGCTATTGGCGAAAAATCTGTTGTCGTGTTTTACTGTACCGGCATGGAGCGGGCCTATCATGCCCTGAAACAAGCGCAACAATGGGGAATCACCGCTGAAATGTATTGGTACAAGAATGGATTTGAAGAGTGGAAAAGGTTCAACCCACCGCATCTCGATTGAAACGCTCGGTGCCTGATCATGACACTATGGACCAATCTTCACTGTCACCTTGAGAGAGGTTATAACTATGCGCAACCAGCCTTTTTCACCTGTACAGACCGTGGCGTTCAACGATTCGGATACGGTGTGTTTTTGTTTTGGCTACACCAAACAAGCCATCGAACAGGATTGCCTCGATCACGGGGGCCGCTCGACGATCCTGGAACGGATTGTCCGGGAAAAACAGCGTGGAGGATGCCACTGCGCCCAAACCAATCCCAAGGGGCGGTGATGTCTGGCCGACGTCCGCCAGGTGGTGGACAAAATGGTGGGCAACAGCAATGACAAGCGCCCAGAACTTAACGGGAACATTCGTATGAAAAAGCTCTGAACGAGGAATGATCCCATGCCGCATCATGGCACCGTCCTCTCGATCCGGGGAAGCGTTATCGATGTGCACTTCCCTCTCTCCCACCTGCCGGCCATTCATCATCGGTTGGTCACCGGCGTACGCCAGCATATCGTTTTAGAAGTACAGACCCACCTAAGCGACGACACCGTCCGTTGCATCGCACTCAATAACACCCAGGGGTTGGAACGAAACACCGTCGTTGTCGATACCGGTGCCACCATCGAGGTGCCGGTGGGCAATCGCCTTCTTGGCCGAGTGTTGAACGTTTTTGGCGAGACCATCGATGGAGGCCCCCCCTTGGAAGGCGGCGAGTGGCGCTCCATCCATCAACTGCCCGCTTCCCTGGTGGAACGTGGCATACAATCGGAAATCCTGCAGACGGGCATCAAGGCCCTGGATTTGCTTGTCCCCCTTGAGCGGGGAGGAAAAGCTGGTCTCTTTGGCGGAGCCGGGGTAGGCAAGACCGTGCTCATCACCGAGTTGATCAACAATATCGTCGGTCAATACGAGGGGGTCAGTCTCTTCTGCGGCATTGGCGAACGCTCCCGCGAGGCCGAGGAAATCTACCGGGAGATAGAGAAGGCAGGGGTTCTCGACAAAACCGTCATGGTG
>Ga0074195_1001305_pt1 | contig 36191 bp, 45 predicted proteins | sample EPASupsiteHSE623_FD_64525 | JGI IMG/M metagenome (GOLD analysis project Ga0074195, IMG submission 64525) | Bioremediated contaminated groundwater from EPA Superfund site, New Mexico - Sample HSE6-23 | ecosystem: Environmental > Aquatic > Deep subsurface > Groundwater > Contaminated ... | reverse complement strand
ACTGTAACCGGTTTTACATTTAGAACTTCTGCTATTCCTAGAACACTCATTCCTTTCATAGCCATCTTTAATGCCAGCTGGACTGTTTCTTCGCTCGTTCGAAGATCATAAAATGCTGTGTTCTATTGATAACTCACGACCATCTTTTGATTGCAGATAATATCTAAGAAAAAGAGCTATCAATAAGAAAGCGCCGAGGGTGAGATTCGAACTCACGAGACCCTTGCGAGTCACCAGCTTTCTAGGAGGGATCTCTCCAGGCTGGCGCCCTACCGCTAGACGACCTCGGCTCTCTTTTGACTTGCGATATTCAATCTTTTCTGCCCTGACCCTGAGAAGCCGCCACTGCGCCGGATGCGCCCTGGGCCAGCTTCCACATTCGGGGATAAGTGCCGGGCTCCATTATTACCCTTTCGGTCCTGGCTATGATGCCCTTCTCGGAGGCCAGCATCTCATGGCTGGTCAGATCCGCGACGGCAAGCGCCACAGCCTCTCCCTTCAGGGAGAAGATAGCTACATCATCACCCTTATTTATATCTGTCTCCAGGCTTATGAGCCCAGGTGCCGCCAGGGGCGCGCCGTGACATATGGCATCGATTGCGTTATCCGCAATTACCAGCTTTGGGAGAAATGCTACCGCCGCCTCTACGGGCTGTATCACTCTTCTGAGCTCGCGCTCATCGCCGGTCTCCTGCCAGAGCACATAGGCGTCCTTGACCTGGTGCAATGTTACCAGGGAGGCATCCTCTCTGAAAGGCCCGGCCTTGGTCCTGCGCAGCTCTTCCATGTTCGCGCCCGTGCCGAGAGCAAGGCCTATGTCAAAGCAGAGCTTTCGTATGTAGGTGCCCGCCTGGCACCCCGCCCTGAACAGGACGCTCTGGCCGTCAATCTCCAAGACATCCAGGTAATAAACAGTCCTTGTGCGCAGCTGCTTGACCACACTTGACTTAAGCGGCGGCTTCTGAAATATCGGGCCTTGAAACTCGCCGCATACCTCAAGTATCCTCTTGCGCGGAACTGCCTTGTGAACCCTCATGAGGCAGATGTACTCCTTTCCAGCCTCCAGGAGGACGTCCATTATCCTTGTGGCATTGCCAAGCATCACAGGCAGTATGCCTGTGACCTTTGGGTCCAGGGTGCCGCTGTGCCCGGCCTTCTCCACGTTTAAGATGTTCTTGACCCAGGCCACAACCTCATGGCTGGTGGGTCCGGAAGGCTTGTCAAGGTTGATTGCCCCAAGGCGCATATGAGCCTCCAGGGACCGCTCCAGTGGCGGACATCCATAGGCAGGGTCTGTCCTTACCTTGGCTCTCCTCTTTACGAGAACCGACCTGGTCCTCTCAGATGGAAGAATTTTTTGAGCGCTCATTTCTGAAGTGCCCTCGCAGCGGCCAGCACTATCTGCAGTGTGCCTCGTTCATTGAACTTACCTGTATCCACAACCAGGTCATAGACGCTGAGGTCAGAGATCTCAATGTTATAATACATCTTGTAACGCCTGGCCTCGCTCTCCTCTCTGGTCCTGGTCTCAGCAAGTGCATCCTCTGCCAGCTTCGATTCCCGGAGTGCAATCCGCTCAGATCTGACCCGGATATCAGTCTTTAAAAGGACCTTAAGGTCAGCCGGAAGCAGGTGCCCTGACAGCCTGCCCTCGAATATGCCCTGCCCTTCTTTGGCCAGGGCTTTCTGGGCATCGTCGATGAGGTAATCTACCTCAGGCCCGCGCTCAGCCATCCTGTTTAGCTCTTTTACTGAGACGTTCTTCTCGCCGGCAATCTTTCTAAAGAGCTCGCCGGAATTTACCCAGCGCAGTTTAAGCTCCGTGGAAAGGCCTCGGGCCAGGGTTGTAGTCCCTGTCCCAGGTCCTCCGCTTATGGTTATTATCATCCCATGCTTCCTATATCCAGAGCCTTCCTGATTATCTGAGATACGGGGATTGAGCAGACGAAATACCAGTAGTACCAGTACACTATCGGCCCCAGGACGACTGCAGTGATGTCCTGCGATCCCCAGAATGGGAAGTTCATAATCACTGCATGCTCGCCTATGTACAGGTAAGCCCACATGAACAGAGGTATGGAGATGATTCCAATATACAGCATGGGCTTGAACTGCATCTGCATCATCTTGCCCTGCTCAGAGACCATCTTCATCTGCTCTGTCTGGAGCTTTTGCATCCTGGCCTGGTCTCCAGAGAGCTGAGCCTCTTTAAGATCCCTTTGAACCCGGGTCATCTTCTCTTGCTGGGACCTCATGAAATCCCAGTCCATGGTATACTTCTGGATCAGGCTGGCATAAAGGCCTGTGATGGCCGCAAGTATGAAGAGGACGAGTCCAAAGGGAAAGAGGTCAGGCAGCCATCCAAGGATGGCTCCCATGCCCACTCCCAGGAGATGCCTGAGTTCTTCACTGATCATTATCCCGAACATCAGGATAAAGCCCACTGCTAATGCTATATTATCCAGGCCTTTGGTCAGCTTGGTATTCATGCAGTCGCTCCAAAGAACTTCTGCATCATCGGGTACATCTCCTGTATCTGCTCGCTTGCCACCTGCTCATAGAGCCTGTAGACTATGCTCACAGTCAGCAGGAGGCCGGTTCCTCCAGCGCCACCAAGGGTTCCAAGAAGGCTGGACACCAGGGTCAAGAGCCCGATTATTATGCCGCCAATCACTGTCACCTTTGGTATGTACCTCTCCATAAGCTTCTCAATGCTAGCCGGGCTTCTTCTATAACCTGGCACCTGCAGACCCGAATTGTGGATCTTCTGTGCCACCTTGTCTGCACCCATTCCAGTGGTCTGAATCCAGAATATGGCAAATATCACTCCGCCAATGATCAGGAACGCAGCATCAGTGAAGACGTGCAGCCAGATCTGCCACCCCTGTATCGCAGGTATGCCAAGCTCTATCATTCCAGCATTGGACTGGGAAACCAGGCTTGGTATCCAGTTGCTGGGCCCGTGTACGGGCGATAGATAGTACATCAGCCCTGATACAGGCTGAGGTGAGCTGGCGCTGAGCACTGCATTTGTATCCAGGTTGTACTTGGCCTCGGATATGTACGTGCCAAGCCAGCTGGAGTAGCCGGTGTATACTGTGCGCACGCCCTCGCCTGTGGCCGCGGCCGTGGTTACTGTCCCGATCTTGGCAGCCAGGAGGGCTCCCACCATCTGGATGTTGGCCTGTATGGCCCTGACCAGGATCATGGGCAGGACGCTTGCATATACGAGCTTTACAGGGAACCTTCCCCTCGCGCCCCTCACCCTGCTGTGGGCCAGAGGTATCTCTACTCTTGTAGACTCGACAAAGACTACCAGCAGAATGATGGCCACGGTCGATATCAGTGCCAGAATTCCACCTGTCACGAAGATATAGTTCAGCCCTTCTCCAGTGAAGAGCGTATCCAGGCCGATCAAGCCCTGCCTGAATATCTCAAACCACTTGGGAATTATTCCAACGGGCAGCCCGCCGTCTCCCGGCGCCCAATTGAATATTCCTGTGACCAGCTGCTGGCTTACGCCCGCGACTATGAACAGGCCGACTCCTGAACCCACACCCCACTTGGATACTACTTCATCCATGAAGAGTATCAGGGCGCCGCCCAGGAAGACCTGCAGGAATATTATGAGAGAGAGCATGCCCGGGGATACGCCAAGACTGCTTGCCAGTGTGGTATTAGGAAGCAGGTATCCGCCAAAGACCTGAGGCAAAGCCTCTACGGCTATCATGACGAAGACTAACGCTTTCTGCGTACCCTGGAAGACAGCCTGGTCTCGTGGATCGGACAGGTTGAGCTTGATTATGTCCGCGCCCACAAGCAGCTGCAGCACTATTGATGCTGTGACTATGGGACCGATGCCCAGAAGCATCAGCGACCCAAACGACCCTGCAAAGAAGGCTCTGTACTGGGCGAAGAAGTCCACTGATGCGGGCGAAAGCCCGAAGAGAGGCACATTTGATAATGCAAAATAAAGCAGGAGTATGGCCAGAGTCCAGGTCAGCTTTCTCTTAAAGTGAACATGTCCCGAAGGCCTCTCCACTGCGGGAAGCCTCCGGACAATTGGCTCAATGGCATAGAAGAAGCTATGCTGGTTCATATCTCTACTGCTTCACCGCCAGCAGCCTCGATCTTCTCCTTGGCCACTGCGGAAAAACCAGCAGCGCTAATTGATAGCTTCCTGGTAACCTTGCCGCGGCCTAGGACTTTGGTCTGGCCCAGATCGATCTTTCCATCTGAGCCTGCCATCTGGTCTAGAACATCAACGTTTACGACATCTATATCCACTGCGTTTGGCTGATGGAACCCGTGCTTGCCCATCTGGTCGCCGCGGAGGATAGACCTCATGAAGTGGTGCTTGCACTTTCCTGAATCACCACGGCCGCCCCTCGAGCCGCCGCCTCTCTCGTTCTTGTGCTTGCCGTGGTATGTTCTATGCCCTCTCTTTTCCTTGGTCTTTGGTCTAACCATGATTCTACCTCATCTTGGATATGACGTCCTCAATGGCCTCGTGGAAGCCGAGCACTCCGCCCTGCTGAGCAGTCTTCTTTGTGGACTTGAACCCCTTTCTAGGAGGATGGAGCCTGAAGACCGGCTTTATGCCCAGATCCTTTAAGCTCGCGTTGCCTGCATCCACTGCCTTGGCGAACTCCTTTATTGAGCCATATGAGGAGTTCTCTTTTACGTACTGGTCGGAAAGACGCCTATTGCCGCTGAGCCTCCCCCGCTTCTCAAGAAGCATGGCCAGGGTCTCATCGCCTACCGTCCCCCAGGCAACATAGTCCTTGACCACCTGGATCATGCCCCTGTAGTGAGGGTCTTCCTTGAGCACTACGCAATGATTGACTCTGTTTATGCGCAGCATATCCAGGGTGTCCTTGATCTCGGGCCTCGTGTTGACGCCGCCCCTGATGCGCACTATTGCATACATCTTCAGGACCTCACCGTGATTGTGCTCAGGAGGGCATCATAGGTTGCCTTGGCGAAGTTCAGTGTAGTTCTGGTGGACCCTTCAGTCCTGGTCCAGACATCCCTGATGCCTGCCATCTCCATGACTCTGCGAGACTTGTCGCCTGCTGCGAGCCCCAGACCCCTTGGTGCTGGTATGAGGAATACGCGCACGCTTCCTGATTTTCCAAGGACCTCAAAGGGCACTGTATGGGGCTGGCCGCATCCGCACTCCCAGCTGCCACACCCTCTGTTAATCTTTAAGATGTTAAGCTTTGCGTTGTCTATGCCCTTCTTTATGGCGGGACCGACCTGAACGTCCTTGCCCTCGCCAAGACCTATATATCCGTCCTTATTTCCGACTATGACTGTAGTTCTGAACTTGACCCTGCGTCCAGAGTCGGTCATCCTCTGAACCATGTTGATATCCAGAACCTCATCTTCCATTCCCGGCAGAAGTACATCTATTAAGCCGGGCTCCTTGATGGGGAGGCCAGACGCGAGTGCCTCCTCAAAGGTTGTAACCTGGCCCTCATATACTAGCTTGCCAAGCCTGGTTTTGGGGATCCACTCCGCTTGATAGTACTCCTTCTTGCGGCCTTGATCCTGTTTCTTGCCCTTGCGGTACACCACGTTATCACCTCAATATCTTTTCCTTGGCAGCTTCAAACAAGGCCACGACATCAACGCCCGTGTAATCCTTAATGTGCTCGCCGCGGATTCTCTCGTCCTCTGGGAATATCTCTGGGCTGTGAGGCACGGTGACTCCGGCATCCACTACGCCTTTGATTGCAGAATATATCCTGCCGCCCTTGGTTGAGGCGTGCAGGCCAATATCTGCTATAGCCTCACTCTGGCCTATGGCCAGCATCTTCTTTCCAAAGAGGAGGCCTGTCAGATATGCTGCTGGCAGATTGCCTGTGGCATGGGCAAACCCGTAATCTTTCAGCTCTCTAGAGGTGACAGTCAGAAGGGTCTTATCTCCGTCCTGCCTGGCCACTACCAGCTGCATGAGCATGTTCCCATTGCTCTTCCTGACCACTACTCTTGGTTTCTTTGACAATATGAGCTTGTATCTCACGTGATAGTTGGTCTTGCCCTCTCTGCGTCTTCTGAAGGGCACCTTGTATCGGGGTCCTGTAGCCAAGTCACTCACCCTTTATAAGGCCTTTAGCCTTTATGTAAGTATTCAGGTGCGATATGGACCTGTACTCGCCGCCCGCAGACTTTCTGTAAAGCATGCGGTAGGTGCGGACATCTATCTGGCCGCCCTCTTTAAGCTCGGTGAGCCTTCTTCTCAGCGCCCGAATCTTTGTCATCCACTGTTCTTTCCTGGGAGACCTTGCGCCCTTGGCGCCTTTCCTGTGGCCTGCACCCTTGCAGTGGCCATAGGCACGCTTTGCTGCCCTCAACCTGAACCTGGACCTGCTGTTGCCCTTCTTGGGCTTGGCCTTGATGTTTCCGGCCTCGATCTGGGCCCGGATGTCCTCTCTGGTTATGGCGTCGGCAATGGCAGTCGCAGCTTCTGGATCGGGATTGATCCAGACCCTGGACTCGCCTATGCCAAGCTCGCTTGCAGCCAGCCTCTTATGTGTGGAGAAATTAGCCATTTCACTCGCCTCCAGCTTCTGCCTCGGGCTCTGCTGCGGCCTCAGCCTCAGGCTCTGCTGCTGCTGTTACTACCCTTGGGTTTAGGACTCTCAGGTTCATCTCTGCAGCCTTGGCAATGATAATTGCCCGCTTTCTTCCACCAATAGCTGCCGCAATGCGCAGTACACAGCCCTCTGCGCCATCGAGATCAGCGATGGACTTTACAAAGACCTCTTTATATCCTGAGGGATGGAACCCGCGAACGGCTCTCGGACTTCCATAGCCTGCCTTGACTATGCCACCCTTGGCCGCGATCTGATCCCTCATCTTGTTGTGAATGCCTCGAGGCTTTCTCCAGCTAACAGATAGCCTCTTCTTCTTCTGGCAATCATGGCGGTTGAAGGAGGGCTTCTTGGCCTTCTGCCTTGCCCTGACTCTAAGCATATTTTCTGCCATGAGGTCACCTCTTCTCCACCAGGTATATTCCGTCCTGGAACACCCTGATATCGAATCCCTTGACTCTGGTCGCCTGCTCTATGTTGGCCATAGTCTGTCCGACATTCTCCTTATCAATTCCCTTTACTACGACCTCGTCCTTGTTGACCTCAATCTTGGTCTTGCCAACTACCTTGGCAGACCTGGCCCTCCTCTCGCCGAGGAAGTTGTTTATGACGAGCTCAGTAGGCGTCGCCTTGAGCTGTATTGGGAAGTGTGAATATACGGCCTTCATCCTGTACTCGAAGCCCTTGGTCACACCCTCGATCATGTTCGATATGTGAGCAGTGATGGTTCCAACCATCGCCCTGTGCTGCTTGCGATCGAGCCTCGAGTTTACCATCAGATTGGAGTCTTCTCTTGTGATCTCAATTGACGGATACCACAGCTTCCTGGATAGGGTGCCCTTTGGCCCCTTCACAGTGACGGTGCTATCGCTAATTGTGACCTCGACTCCTTCTGGGATATCTATCTGCCGTGCCACCTCTTTAACCATCAAACCACCTAGTAGACGTATGCCAGAAGCTGGCCGCCTAGATTCTGAGTCCTGGCATCAGCATGGGCAATGACACCCTTGCTGGTGGTCATGATCAGAAGGCCGAAGTTTCTGGCTGGGAGGAATCGCTTCTCCCACTTCTCTAGGTCAGCTACCTTTGTGGCAAATCTGGGCTTTATTACCCCACACCTGTTGATTCTGCCAAGTAGCTTAACCTTGAACATTCCTGATTTTCCATCATCGATGAACTCAAACTCGCCGATGTATCCCCTATCAGCCATAACCTTAAGGGTTGTACCTATAAGCTTGGAGGCCGGATGGATGATACACTCTGGTTTGCCAACGCTCTCTGCATTCTTTATAATGGACATGGCGTCGGCGAGCGGATCTAATAACATATTACCACCTACGAATACTTCTCAAAGCCCATCTCAGGAGCTATCTCTCTGAAGCACTGCCTGCAGAGGTAAACCCCATACTTCCTGACCAGGCCTGCGTTTCTGCCGCAGCGCCTGCAGGCGTTTGCGCCCCTGCCAAAGCTCTTCTTGCCTTTCTTCATGCCGCCTCCACGATCTCCACGCCGAACTTCTTCTGGATGAAGCCCATGGTGTCTTCAGCGCCCAGCTTCTGCCTGGTGGGGACCTTCCTTTGAGCCACTCTTCTTCTGGCTATGCGGTATCCGGCCCTCTTCATGGCAACGGATACGTCCATGCCAAATATGCCAATCTCTGGGTCGTACCTCATGCCCGGGAAGTCGGTATGCTCCTCAATCCCGAATGAGAAGTTGCCCTGCTGGTCAAAAGAGCCGATCTTGACTACATTTCCTGCAGCCTTGAATGCCAGAACGAGGAAATCCTCGGCGGCCTTTCCCCGCAGTGTGAGCTTGGTGCCTATTGGCTCTTTCTTCTTTATTGAGAATGTGGGCAGTGTCTTCTTGGCTATGGATCTGACCGGGGTCTGCTTGGCTATGGCCTTGAGTATGCCCTCGGCATTGACCAGCCGCTGGCCGCTCTCTCCAACGCCTATGTGGACAATTACCTTGTCTATGCGCGGCTCAAGCATTACATTGCTCATCTGACCGCCCCTACGTTGATGGCAGGAGTATCTCTGCCTATCATGTACACATAATCGACTATGGTCTCGAACTCTTTCTGGCCTGAGATCACTACCCTGTTTGGCCTTGAGCTCTTGACGACATATATGGCCTTGAGAGTGCCTATCTGGCCGGTATGCTGACCGCCTATGACCATTGCGAGGTTGCCCTCTTTAAACTCTATCCTGTCTGCGATCTTGCCATCGTCCAGGGATAGGACCAGAGAGTCGCCTGCCTTGTAGTCGCCATCGACGATCATATTTGAGCCGTCGTTTAAGTTGAGCTGCTGCTTTCCACCCTTAATAGTGGTCTTGTTGGCGATCCTGACCAGCCTCTTTGCGTCGGAGGCATCTATGGGTTGGAAGTAGAACATGCCCCTGGAATCTCTCATCATCCTGTAGTTCTGGTTCAGGACCGGGAAGGATATGATATCGAAGATTCCCACAGGGAACTTGGGGTCCTTCCTGACCTTACCGTTGATCAGAACCTTGGACTCGTACATGGCGCGCTTGGCCTCTCTGGCATTGTCCGCCACCTTGAGCATGTCCCTCAGGACTATCAGTACAGGCATGCTTTCTTCGGCGGTGTGGGGGCCAGGGCTGATTTTTGGAACCCAGGTATGGACCTTTCTCTCTATGGGCCAGGATCTGGGAACAGTTATTCTCTTCTGATGTCTAGTCACCTATATCACCTGCCAAAGATCTTCTCTCTCTCCTCGTCCTCTAAGACGAGCTTGGTTAAGAGCACATTGGATGGGTGGAGGGGTCTTGGAACCTCAGTGCCATCGGCGCGGAAGTTAGAGACTCCTGCAACCTTTATTGTGCACCTCTTGAGATCCACGGACTCTACTGCGCCCTCAACTCCAGCATGGTCTCCACGCATTACCTTGACCGTGTCGCCCTTGTGAATCTGAGCGCTGCGCTTCTTAAGTTCGGCGCGCAGCTCCTTGGAAAGCGGGGCATGCATGTACCTCTGCCTCAGGTGCAAAGGTGCATTGTACCTCTCCTTGCGCTGCTTTCTCGGCTGTATACTACTCATGTTGATCATCACACTATAATGGACGCGGCCGAGGCTATCTTTGAGAACCTCTCAGCTACTTCTCTAGCTATCGGTCCCTTGATCTCGGACCCCTTTGGCACGCCGTCCTCGTCCACTATTACTGCGGCGTTGTCTTCAAAGGAAACCCTTAGGCCGTCGGGCCTGCGGAACGATCTCCTCTGGCGTATGATGACAGCCTTGAAGATCTGTTTTCGCATCTCAGGGGATCCTTTCTTTACAGAGACCACTACCATATCGCCGATTCCAGCGCAGGGCTGTCTGTTCTTGACGCCCCGGTACTTGTTGACCGCAATTACGAATAGCGTTCTCGCACCTGTATTGTCTACGCAATCCAGGTATGCGCCAGTGTTGATTCCTCTTGGAATCGTGGCCTTATGTCCTCTCATCTTAAGACCTCCACTACAACGTAGGACTTGGTCTTGCTGATGGGCCTGCACTCCGCTATCTTGACTTTGTCTCCTGCCTTTGCTCCCAGACAGGGTGGGTTGTGCGCATGGATCTTTGACTGTCTCTTCTCGAATCTCTCGAACTTGGCTACTTTCTTCTCAAATTCGCGCTTAACCACCACGGTGCCAACCATTTTGTCGCTGACCACTACGCAATCAAAGACTTGGCCGCGTACGGGCAGGCTTCCATGGAAGGGACATTTCGGATCTTCACACGCAACTGTAGGCGCGCTCACATCCAGTCCGATATCCCTCATATTTTCCACCTCGCTCTCTGAATCCTTTTGCTAATTCTGTTCTCGGGTTGTGAGATCAATATGGAGCCCGATACCTTTACTCGCCTGCCGTCAGGCAGGGTGAAGACCAGGCTCGCATGTGACTTTGGGACGCGTATCACTCCGCGCGCAGCCTCGATCAGGAAGGTGTTCCTGGTCTCGTCCACAATCAAGCCAGAGACGCCTGCAAGGCCTGGATCTGATGCATACGCCACCTCGGCGTGTAGGCCTATAAGCTCATGCCTTGCTATATTCTCTGGGGTAATGATCACGTGGCGCGCTCCGTCTGTATAGTCTTGATCCTGGCTATGGTCCTTCTGATCTCTTTTATCCGTCCCGGCTTCTCAGGGGCACCGCCTGCAGAAACCAGGCCGCGCTCCCTTATAAGCTCGCTCTCCAGGCTGTGAAGCTGGGTGGTGATCTCTTCCGGGCTCATGTTCCGCAGCTCTTCTACCTTGAATATCGCCATTTTTCGTCACCTCAGCTACTGGCCTTCAGAGGGCTTTTCCCCTGTGACGGGCGCCTCAGATGGTGCTTCAACCACTGTGGGCTCTGCAGATGCAGTCTCAGGACCAAGGAGCTCATCTAGCTCGCTCTTCTTCTCCTCGACAGGTGCAGCCTCTACAGCTACAGGTGCTGCTGCAACCGGCGTTGGCGCGGGTGCCGCCTCTGATGCTGGTGCAGCCACTGGCGCTAGCTGGATGATCTTGAACTGGTCTGGCGGGGTCACATCAGGGGGTATAATCCTGACCTGACAGCCAATTACACCAAGCTTCTTTATGGCAATTGAGTAGCCCTTATCCACTATCTCATCTGCCGGCTTTCCGGAGTGCTTTATGTACCCAGCTATAAACTTCTCAGTCCTGGATCTAGGACCCGTAAGCTTGCCGCTGATGATGATCTCGCAGCCTCTGGCTCCGGAATCCATCACCCTTCGAAGCATGGACTGGCCGGCCTTCCTGAAGTACCAGCCGCGCTCCAGCGACGAGGCGAGACGATTGGCCACTACCTGGCCGTTTAAGTCTCCCTTGCCGACGTCCTGGACGTCGATCTGGGGATTGTCAAGGTGGAACTTCCTGTCCAGGTCCCTGGTGATCTTCCTGATCAGCTTTCCGCCCTTTCCAATGACCATTCCTGGCTTCTCGGCATAGACTGTGATCTGGGTGCCCATGGGGGTCCTGTTCATGATCATGCCGCCGTATCCAGCCCGGTTGAGCTCCTTGGCCAGGTACTCATTTACCAGGGCCTTGGTGAACCCATCCTGCACGAACTTCTTCTCAACGGCCATCAGACCATCTCCGTCAGGATCATCTCTACGGACACCGTTTCCGTATTCTTGGGTGTGGCCCTGCCCATGGCTCTGGGCATCCAGCCTCGAATGGTCCTTCCCTTGAGAGTGCCGGCGTGGTATACCTTCATCTTGTCAGGTTCCAGGCCCTTGTACTCTGCATTGCTTGTGGCATTCTGGAGAACGACTAAAACGGCTTTAGCCGCCTTTTGAGGATACCTGCCTGCGCCTCCGCCGATCATGCCATGTCTGTGAGCCACGTTTCTTGCATACCTCTTGAAGGGTACTGCCCTCTTGAGGGTTACCACATCTTCCAGATATGAGCGTGCCTGGGACACTTTCATGCCCCTGATGAGGTTGCAGATCTCCCTGGCGTGCTTGGGTGAGATGTGCAGCTCATGACCCATGGCCCTGGAAAAGCGCCCTTCTGCCTCACGCGAATAGTTCAGTTTTCCCAATATCACACCTCACTTCAGCGGCACGAACTTGCTCGACCTGGTTGCGCCTACTCCTGCACTACCGTGGGTAACTCTGCCCCTTGTGAGCGCATACTCTCCGAAGTAGTGGCCGATCATCTCTGGCATGATCTCAACCTTCTCGAAGCTCTTGCCGTTATATACTTCTATGTTCTTGCCGACCATCTCTGGAAGCACAATCATGTCCCTCAGATGGGTCCTGATTCCGTCGCCGGTCTTAAGGTTTGCCAGCAACTTCTTGTGCTCCTTTGAGAAGCCTCTCTTTATAGTTCTGCGCTGCCGCGCTGGGAGCAGCTCGGCGAGCTCTTCTATGCTCAATTTCGCGAGGTCTGCAGCTTTTTGACCCCGGAATAAGAACTCTTCCTTCTTCTTAGGAAGCCTCGATCCTGTCTTCTTAGCCAAAACCATTCCCCTTTAGCGCTTTCCTGTCCTTCTGGCAGCGATAGAACCTACCTTTCTGCCTGGAGACGTGTTCCTGCTCACAGTCTTTGGCCTGCCCGGGTGCTGCCTGCCGCCGCCACCGAATGGGTGGTCTATGGCGTTCATGGCCACACCACGAACTATTGGCCACTTCTTGGCCTTGGACTGGAACTTAAAGAAGCTCTTTCCGGCCTTGACGAGCGGCTTATCAAGCCTGCCTCCGCCTGCAACGACGCCTATAGTTGCCAGGCACTTGGGGTTTAACCACTTCATCTCTCCGCTTGGGAGCTGGACGACTGTGGCCCCGACATCGTGGGCTACAAGTATAGCGTATACGCCTGTGGACCTGGCGAACTGGCCGCCGTGGCCCGGCTGTGATTCAATGTTGCAGATTGGGACGCCCTCTGGTATCTCTGCCAGGGGCAGGCTGTTGCCGGGCTGGATCTCTGCAGATATTCCGCAGGCGATCTCCTGGCCGACGTACATGCCCTCGGGTACGAGTATGTACCTCTCCTCGGCGTTGTCCAGCCGGACCAGGGCTATGGGCGCAGACCTGGCCGGGTCGTGTACTATCTCAGTCACGATCCCCCTTATGGTCTGGTCCTGGTCTACCTTGATCTGCTTGAGCTCAGCTCTGTACCTGTGAGAGGGGGCCCTGTAAGTGGGCGTTCCTTTGCCTCTGTTCTGTGAAATAATTCTTTTTCCCATAAACCCACCTTACAGCAGCCCAAGCCTTGTAGCCAGCTCGTTTGCAGTGTTATCTCCTGCGAACTTGACTACGGCCTTCTTCTCTCCCCTCGAGGTGATCATTGTCCTCACGCAGATGACATCGACATCGAACTGCTCCTCGATGGCCTTCTTTATCTCGGGCTTCCTTGCCTTCATGTCCACCACGAACTCCATGGTGTTGTTGGCATCGATCATGCCCGTGACCTTCTCAGTAATATAGGGACTCTTGATGATCATGTGGTTCACTCCTTATTCCCAAGCCACTGTAGCGAGGACTCGGTCCACAGGGTGAGCCGTCCAGCATGAGTTCCAGGGGCGAGCATCTCGGCATTGAGCCTGTCTACCAGTGAGAAATCCACACCGGGCAGATTCCTTGCGGCCTTGCCTATGCCCTGATCCGCGCCGACCACTATGAGGATGCTCTTCTTGTTCTTGTACTTCCTTCCTCTGAGCTTCCCCTTTCCGGCCCGGATATTCCTGCCTTCCTTGGCCCGCTCGATATCCTGCCAAAGGCCTGCAGCTATGAGGAACTTCTTCACATCTGCGGTCTTGGACAAGGCCTCGAACTCGTTTTGAGCCACCACTGGCACATCTCCAGAGAACCTGTGTCCCCTGGCACGAACCAGCTCTGGCATGGCAGTAGCTGCTATTGCCGACCTGATGGCCTTCCTTCTCTCTTTGCGGTTGATCTTCTCTGTGTGATCTGCCTCTGGCTGAGGGGCATGGGATCTCCTTCCGCCTCTGGCCATGGGCACTCCTGCCGCCCGCCGACCATTGATTACTCTTGGCACCCTTGAGACTCCATGTCCCGGGCCCCAGGACCGGGCAGAAGTGTTCATGCCCGCGTAGAAATGAGGACCGTAGGGCTGGAACCTGTTGGCCTGGGCAGAGAGGACTGCTCTCTTGATCAGATCCGGCCTGTACTCCTCATCGAATACCGGCGGCAGATCGATCTGGCCGACCTGGCTTCCTGATAAATCTAAGATATTTGCCTTCATCTCAGCGCAACCCCTGCTTGGATTCTTTGCTTACATAGAGGAACTGTGGCGCCTTGACCTCGAGGTCTCCTGCTCTCAGGGCCTTCCTCATCCTGATCAATCTCTTGGCAGGCCCAGGCAAGCTTCCCTTTATGAGGGCGTAGCTGCTGCGCACGATTCCGTACTCGGGGAACCCGCCGTCAGGAGTGACCTCGCTTCCGTCGGTTCCAATAGCCATGAGCCTCTTGTTGAACTCAGTCCTCTGATGGTATCCCATCTGTCCGAGCTGAGGAACTCTCCAGCTGACGTGCGCTGGATGCCATGGTCCGAGGTTGCCCACGTGTCTCATCTTGCCTGTGCGTGCGTGCTTCCTCTTCTGTATGGCTATGCCCCATCTTCTGACAGGACCCTGAAGTCCCTTGCCTTTGGTTACGGCTGAGATATCCAGTATCTCTCCGATCTGGAATGCGCCAGAGACTGGAACCTGCTGGCCCAGAATCGACTGGGCAAACTGGAATTTATCTGCTATAGAATTTCCAACGACAGGGAGCTCCATTACATCTGGCACCTTCTTTGGAACTCCAGTCATCAGCACAGGGTTTGTGTGTGCTACAACCCTCAAGTCCACCAGATTATCCATCTGGGATTGGATGCCATCTAGGGAGCCTCTCTTGTTCTTTGGCACAGTCATTGCCCTGTACAGCTCAGGTGCCAGGTTCTCAGCCCATGCCTCGCCTATTGGGCGAAGGCCGCCGTTGTACTTCTCATAGCCGCGTACAGCCACGATATTCATTGGCGGCACCTCGACTACTGTAACTGGCACGGCGATCTCCATGCCTTCAGTGAGGCTTCTGGCCCTATCGTCGATCATCATGACGTGGGTCATGCCGGCCTTGTATCCAGCAAATCCTGCCAGGCTTGCCTTATCTCCATCGGCGTTCCAGTTTCGGACCCGTGGAACCTCGCTCTTAGCCCTCTTACGCGGGCTGAAGGCCAGCGAACCTCGCCTTGGTCGGTGTATATGTCCCATTTACTCCTCCATAGCCACCAGGTTGAGCAGAGCTAGAGTGGATATGACCGCCTCTTCAACTCTCACAGTCTCAGTACCCTGGTGCGGAATGGTGTTAATCATGCAATACCTGTCCTTGACTTCATCGCTCAAGAACGCATCAACGCCTTGCGAAGGGGAGCCGAATACCACTGCAAGATCGCTCTTCTGACTGGATCTGCCTATGCTCTGAAGGAGTTTTGGATCTATGACCCTGCCCTTCTTGGAAGTAAGTATGACAAAGGCTTCCTTGGCCAGGAGATATTTCTCCAGGCTGCCGACTACCTCGGTCTCATACCCCCAGTACTCTGGGATCTCCAACATATCCACAGGCTCAGCGGCGAGCGGGTTCAGCGAAAAGATTCTGACATTTAGGCGTTGCCCCGGCTTGTATATCTCTTTCGACACTAGGGGTATTGGGCGATCAACTCCGATTTCCACCCAGACGCCTTTATCAGATCCGACGCTTTCGACGACTGCTCCGACTCGGTACTCGCCAATTTTGAGCGCTGATGTTTTTGAGTTCAACGGATGATTAGGTGTTCTAAGCGGCGGCAAAATTCCGACGTGCCTGAGCTCCTCCCTCCTTGGGATGAGCATCCGGCGCAGGTATTGAGGCGTATCAGCGTATCTCAGTACCATGCTTATAAACCTGGAGTCGTCATACTTCGGGTCTCGATATATGACCACCCGGTTCATGCGGAAGACTGCTGCTGCCCTGGCGATGAGGCCGACCTTCATGGTGCGGACACGCAAATCCGTCGACTCCATGGTTATGGAGGACGGTATCAGGATGGCTCTATCGCGGCAACCGTTCATCAGATGTCCCACCTTCAAAGAAAGAACTTGTATAAAAAGGCTTTGGGGATGGTGTGGATTGGATGGGTCTTAGAGCCAGCGATAAGAGGTCGACCTCGACTTGGGCTTCAAGTACGGTTTCTTGGATCATGCTTCACAGATCACCTAAGCAGCCTTGATTATACTTCTGCATCAGGCCTTATGGCAGGAAGTCCATCTAGAAAAATGTATGGCTTCAGGGACGGAGTGCAGACCTTGGGGAACCAGAACACCAATGGCATCTTTTTGCCCCTGCCTGTAAGCGCCACTATATAACACATCTCCCTGGCGGGCACGATTGGCACAACCGGCCCCCAAGTGAGGGGTCCAAATCAAGTCGATATGAAATCAGACATTCTGCATGCCACTTACTTTGATCCCGGGAAGCGGCAAGGTAACCGTCATGTCTCCAGCACCTATAGTCATCTGTATAGTAACTGTGACCTGAGTGCCTATCTGCGTCTTCTGCGACGATCAACAAGACCTTTCTGGGGCGCCACTAACTACTGGGCCTCTCAAGGCCGACGGGCCCCCTGACCCCGCGTCCGCGGGGAACATTCATATCGCTAGATATCGAGGACCTGGAGCTGTTTCAGGAACACAGCAGTCGCCTGCCAATGTGCTCATGGGATCGCTGCCAAATGGCGCCAGTTTCAATATCCTCCGGGCATTTATAATGCTGCAATTCAGCCCAGGACAGCCCTTCAAATGTGCTATCGGCATCCTTCTTTGCTGCTGCAGCTCAATAGCTGTGTTTGACATACCTTCCATTTCGCCAAAGTTTCAATACCTGCCGGGTCTTTTTGATGCTGCAAACATAACCTCATCTGAGAACCTGCCAAATGGTCCCAGTTTCAATACCTGCCATGCCTTTTTTAATGCTGCAACTATCCTCTTCCTGACTTTCAATGATCTAGGCCCTCAGGCTTCAGGGACTGGCACATGATGGGCTGTGGCAGACTCCAATTAAGCATAGGATTCTGTAACATCCAGAGATATGTCCAGCTTCTGTGACTCTTCCAAAGTCTCACCCTCAGAGAGACAGCCTGGCAGATCGGTACATTCGGCCACGTATTTGCCTTCTTCATCCCTCTCTACAGCACCAACTCAGTGTATAGTCCACCAGCAGCGTCCAGAGCGTGGCGAGGACTTTGGGAGATCTTGGCTGAAAAACCAGTCTCTGGAACTGGCGATGCTCTCAAGGGAAGATAATCCAGGCGATCTCAGAGATTGGCACAAAGAGAAGAATGTCCCTTCTGCTATTTAGATGATTGAGCATATGATTGCCGCTGACTGGCCCTATAAGAGACCTTTTTATAGTTAGAGCAAATTGTGTGAAGGACTTCACCTTTAAGATAGTAGAGCCGATCAGGCCGATCTGGAATGAGTACTTGTAGCATGCATATCTTGACAGCTATATGCACAACCGGAATCTGGAGATAGCAATATGCCAGCGTCTCTAAAACACAGAAGCCTTTGCACTTTCCTTTGCCTGCTGATCCTGGCAGGTATCTGGATGGTATCTGCAAAAGCCGAAGATAGCTGGCCCCAGGTTCTAATCCTCAACTCCTACTCTCAGGGCGACTACCTGGCTAATGATGAGATGGAGGGCTTCATGGAGTCGTACCATCATGAAGCTCCGGGAGCCCCGGCACCCATGGTCGAGTATATGGATTGGCGCCGATATCCGGAAGATGAGAACTCAAAACACCTCTTTGATCTCTATTGCTATAGATATTCAGATTAGAAGAAAAATTGCCGTCTGGATTGAGCTTCTACCTCTCCATTCTAGTAAATGCTCGATCCATATATGCCATGCCACTGCTTAGAATACAACTGCTCTGGCTTTGCCCCGCAGAGTCAGGATCAGACAGCCCTATCCAGAAAGTCTGGTGTATGGGCTCTCCCGGCTGCCACTCAGGTAGAGGAGGGAGGTTCCTTCTTCCTGTGAAGACCAGGTAATCCTCAAATCCTGCCGTCTTCAGGGGCTCAGTCGGCCCCAGACTATGGATCTGATGATCTGTGACCTTCTCCCATGACCGAAGTCATAGGCATATCCCTTGCAGACTCATCGGATTCTTCATCCGGTTCATCTCTGCTATCAGCCAGTCATCTCGGCATCAGAGGCTGCGTTGCAACCTCCATAGGTACAAGGTTCTTGGAAACACGGTTTCCAGATCAGCATGAGAATAAATAGTATGCAGGATCATAGGTACCGGCTGTATCCCACCAATGAATTGGCGGGGATTAGCCCTGATTCTGTCCTAAACTCAGGCCGCGGCACATCTGGCCCTGCAAGCAGACTCTGCAAATCTGTCCATGAGCCAGTCTATGAGGCGGTGAAGCTCAGTTGACCCCGCCTCATCCCGGACCATCACAGAGTTCATCCTCTCCCCGGCCTCGATAGTTATGTCGTACTGGATGCTGTTTTCCTCAGGAATGGATGCCTCTATCCTCCCCGGCAAATTGAAAAAGTCTGCATCATCTATGAGCTGCCTCAGCCTGGGCGTATCCTCAGGGTCCAGCCTCCGGGAATCTATGATCGTTGAAAGAGTGCTGCCTGTAATGCCGCCTGTGCGCTTGAAGTCCACCCATATGGTATTCTCTGCCACAGATGTCAGATAGTCTATGAGCGGCCTCAAAGATAAGGGCAGGCGGTCGTTATTGACCTCCAGGATATGATCCTGTCCATAACCCTCAGCCCTTATCCTGTACCTCAGAGACCCCTTGACAGGTGCTGAAGAGGGAAGGTTAAAGAAATCCGATTGCTCTATCATCGATCTCAAAGCCTGAGCATCCTGCTTCGAGAGATCGTCGGTGCTAACCGTTGCCGATAGCCTGGCGCCGTTATCTCTCATGCGCTCGAAGTTGACCTTTACAATCGTCTCCGCCTTTGTGATCAGCCAGTCTATGAGAGGCCGGAGATTGTCGTCGGGTTCGCCGATGATCCTCACTGGATACAGATCTCCATCGGTCTCTACAGACACCTCGTACTGCTCTGTATTGGCAAGGAGCTTTCTGCCCTCTATCACTGGCGGCAGATGGAAGAAATCGGACGCGTCTAATAGCTGTCTTATCTGGTCCAAATCTTCAGATAAGAGACTGCTTGAGTCTACAGTCGCAACCAGAGGCACATTGTCGATATCGCCCGTGCGTGTAAAGCTGATCTTCATGACACTGGTGTCCATAAATCCTCCAAAGAAATAAGCTCAACTACTTTTAAGATATATTCTTTCAGTCAAGGTACTTATTATTATGCATATAGCCGAAAAGAGATATGCCTTGACGAAATTCTGTTGAGGTGAAAAGAGTTCTGGTCAGTTCGCCGGGAAATGGCGCTCAAGGCATGGGCGAGAAGGTCCTTGGGTCCAAGGATATATTATTCTGGCAATATGTGCATATGGTCTCCAGGCAGGACCTCTTCGAAAGAGCATGGTCCACCTCCTCCTGGGGGGTGAGGTACTGGGTCATCTCCTCTCCGCATTTGGGGCAGCTCACCTTCAGCCAGTCCAGCCTGGATAATTCTCGCAGTGTTCTTATGAGGTGGTATATGGCGTCTGGATAGGTCTCCTTTGCGAAAGCTATGGGGCTCATGTTCTCTATCAGGAAAGGCAGGCTTGATCCCTCTTCCAGGATTGGAAATATGAGGTGATCAATTCCTCTGGCCATGCCGATCTCCTGGTTCACAGTTTTAGATAGGGTGCCCTGGGCCGTTAGCAGAGCTACCAGGCAGTCTGAGCTTCTTATGGCAAAGGAGACACGGTCTGATCTGGATATGCCTCGGGCTACTCTGTACATGGTTACATAGCTCTCCAGGCCGACCCTCCACAGGGCCGAAGAGAGCTCCAGGGCCAGGGCCTCATCCTCCTCGCTGTGGGATATGTAAACCTTGGAGATCATCATACATACATGAGAAAGCTGCCCTCAAAAACTTATGCCCAGCATAAAGGATGCCTTTTTAAATTGTCAGCGCAGATAGGCGGTAGATCTATGATATCTGAGTTCTCAAGAGGAGTGAAGGTTCCAAAGAGACGGGGAGAGCCAGTCAGAAGAGCTCTGCTCACCCTGGGTGCACTGGATCGCAGCAGGAAGATCTTTTCAAAGGGTGATTACATCTGCCTGCCGGTTCTTGACCTCGACCGCCGGGCTATGGACCTTCTTGTATCCATATCCGAGTTCGAGGTGGCAGATCTGCCTTTCCAGACCGAGCCTGAGGTGGCAACGGCCCAGGGCCTGCTGGGGTTCAAGCCGAGCTTTGACGTAGTGGGCGATATTGCAATCGTCGACCCTGAGGATGCTGAGAAGGTCGCATCAGCCCTAATGACCGTAAACAAGAGCATCCGGACAGTGATTGCACCAGTCTCTGATGTGGAGGGTGAGTTTAGGACTCGCAGGTTTTGGCACGTCACAGGAGAAGACCGCACAAGCACAATCCACAAGGAGCATGGCCTGCGCTACAAGATCGACCTTCAGGAAGCCTACTTCACACCCCGTCTGGGCACTGAGAGGCTCAGGATCATCAGCCAGACCAAGCCCTCGGATGTGGTACTGGACATGTTCGCAGGCGTCGGGCCCTTTGCCCTGCCTGTTGCCAGAAGGTGCCAGAAGGTCATAGCCATAGACAAGAACCCCCTGGCAGTGAAGTATATGCGTGAAAATGCGCTGATGAATAAGATAGATAATATAGAGATATTTGAAGGAGATGCTCGTGATCTTGCTGTGCGATATGAATGCACGGCCGATCAGGTGATAATGAATCTGCCCCACAGCGCATCTGAGTTCCTGGACCCGGCGATCAGGGCCGCCAAAGACGGCGGGATAGTACACTACTATGCCATGTCGCCTGAAGAGGACCTGTATGGCGACCTGAGGAAGATAGAGAGATCTGCAGAGAAACTTGGTGCTAATGTAGAGTTGGCTTATAAAGGGATCGTCAGGAGCTATTCACCAAGGCGATACAATGTGGTTATAGATTTCCGAGTCCTAAAGCCTGGGACACCATAATCTGAGATTTTTTGGCTTCAAACAAAGTTCAGCTTTATTCATGCCAATTTAGCCATGCTGATGCAGCCATGACACGGCAGGATGGCGAAACTACACATATGCCCATAACTATATATTGGCGCTTGTATAGGTCTCATCACCTCAATCAACTCTGGAATGAACACTAACTGAACAAACTTTTTTAAACCTGGAGGTCTTCACTTTGAGGGCAAAAATTAAATACGTTTGATGTTATATAATTCTTATCTGACATCTGAATGTAAAATACAAAGTCGAAATTACATTATTTGCCAGCTTAACAACCACTAAGCACCAATGTTAATGATAAATATTGCTGGAATATACATATATAAAAGGGAAAAGGCTTAAATAGAATAGGACACTATCAATATTTTGTGGTTCGTGGCTGAAACCCATATGGAAATGACCTACCAGTAAATGCTTTTTGCATCATCTATAGCAGATTTGGAACAAAAAAGTGCAGAAGATGGTTTAGCAGGCTATTTAATTTGGATCAACGGTAAGGTCTGATCTATCCAGAGGGTCTAGGGAGAGAACCATAAAGCGCTATCCAAAAGTTCAGAGAGAGTGGTGAAAGAATGACACATCAGTCAAGCGGATCTAGGGGATCGGAAAGCGAGAGCAGCTCAGGAAGCCAGAGAGGCATGGGAAGCGAGTCCAGTCAAAGCGGTATGGGAAGCCAGTACGGACAGAGCGGAATGGAGGGCCAGTTCCGCCATGATATGTCTCAGTATGGCGCTCGCATTCAATCAATGGCTGGAATGGGAAGCCAGACTGGAATGGGAAGCCAGTACGGACAGCAGCAGAATCAGCCATGGCAACAACAGAGCCAGCCTTCTTACCAGAGAGGAATGGAGAGCCAGTACGGACAGCAGCAGTATCAGCCTTCTTACCAGAGAGGAATGGAGAGCCAGCGCGGACAGCAGCAGTACCAGCCTTCATACCAGAGAGGAATGGAGCAGCAGTACCAGCCTTCATATCAGAGAGGAATGGAGAGCCAGCGCGGACAGCAGCAGTATCAGCCTTCATACCAGAGAGGAATGGAGCAGCAGTACCAGCCTTCATACCAGAGAGGAATGGAGCAGCAGTATCAGCCTTCATATCAGAGAGGGATGGAGCAGCAGTATCAGCCTTCATATCAGAGAGGGATGGAGCAGCAGTATCAGCCTTCATATCAGAGAGGGATGGAGCAGCAGTATCAGCCTTCATATCAGAGAGGAATGGAGAGCCAGCGCGGACAGCAGCAGTATGGACAGAGCGGAATGGGCCAACAGTACGGTCCAGAGTCCGGACGCGGCAGGGATATATACAGCAGGGAGTTTGGCAGGGAACCATACAGGGTACAAGAGCTCAGACAGCAGTATGGATCTGAACAGTATCCTAGCTATGGTCAGAGGGGCACGGAGAGCGAGAGAAGCGGCTGGCGTGAGCCAGGAAGCGTATACGAGAGAGGCATGGGCAGCCAGAGCGGAATGGGCAGCGAGAGGAGCGGCTGGCGCGAGCCAGGAAGCGTATACACTGGCAGCTCATCGAGCCGTGGAAGCTCCAGCCGCGGCTCGGGCAGCTCTACTGGAAGCAGCTCATCTGGCGGCAGCTGGTAAACCTAGCCAATCTCTGGTCGGGTCAAGCCCGATCAGAGATCTATGATTTAATTATAAGGAGAAGTTCAATGGCCCGCGTGGATAGAGTTGCCCATAAGAAGAAGATGGAGTCGGATATGAGGCAGTTCGGCGGCGAGATGAGCACCTGGGCAGATACACATAGCGAGATCACAGATCAAGTAGAACCACTGCGTCGAAGATGGGATAACCTAAACCAGAGGATGCAAGATATAGACAAAGTCAGCGATGAACAGTGGAACGATTACATTCTTGGACTGGACAGAGACTTTGCTGACCTAAGAACGGAATATCAGCGTACTTCTTCAAGATATTCCAAGCACTAGCTCTTGCCACGCAGATATTTCTGGACTAATTAAAAGGCGGCGATTCAATGGCAGATATAGATAGGGAATCCTACAGGCGCGAGATACAGAACAGGCTCAGTGGGTTCGATAGAGATCTGGATAATTGGGTCAGAGACCAGAGAAGGGATGTAAACGACCCAAATATTAACACTTTAAGGAATAGGCGGACGGATCTCGATAATAGAATGCGGGGCATGGATACGACCGCCGATGATAAATTAGAAGGTGTCAAACAAGATATTGATAATGCCTGGGAGGGTTTGAAGTCTGACTTCAAGCGCTTGACATCAAGATGAGAAGCTTAACATTAACATCAAAGTCTGGTTTTTAATTTAAGTTATCAGCCTGAACTAATATGGAGAGATGAGCATGATGCAACAGGGCGCAAATATGCCAAGAGGCATGAGTACTACGCAGCAAGGAATGGGAATGCAGAGTATGGGAATGCAGCAGCAGTCCATGAACCAGATGGCATGTACCACCATGGATGAGTTCGACAATGCCATGCAGATGTGGAGCATGGTCCTCCAGGGCGCACAGGGCTGCCCAGATGTTGAGGCCGAGGCAAGAGCTCAGCTAGGAGCACTGGAGACCTGGAGGAATGCACTTATGCAGACTATGGGCAGTGCTCAGAGCGCCAGTCCAGATACTCAGCAGATGGCCCAAAACGACCTCATTCAGACCTGTTCCAAGGCTCACACTGCAGTGATGCGTGCAGAGCAGGCCTTCCTGCAGGAGTACGGCCAAGCCCAGGATGAGCTGCTGAGCGAGATTGGCATGGGATCCGTTATGGGCGGCATGGGACAGCAGACCACCCAGCAGTTTGGCATGGAACAGCAGTACCAGCAGCCATGGCAACAGCAGCAGTACCAGCCGTCCTTCCAGGGCACCATGGGAAGACAGCAATTCCAGCCATCCTACCAGAGAGGAATGGAACAGCAGCCATGGCAGACCAGCCAGAGGGGAATGAGCCAGTACGGCACCGGGTCTCAGTACGAACAGCAGCAGTACCAGCCTTCATACCAGAGGGGAATGGAGCAGCAGTACCAGCCATCCTATGGCATGGGGCGCCAGCAGTCGTATGCCCAGCAGACTTGGGAACCCTATACCCAGGCAGTCTCCCAGATACCCTACAGCCAGCCGGGCATGAGCTTCACTGGTGAGACGGCTGGCCCAGAAGGCCTCTCAAGAGGATCATACTTCGGCTCTATGGGCCTGCACCAGTACGGAGAGCCGGTCCAGCATGAGAGGATCCCAGAGGCTGGCAGCGCCTGGCGCGGAAGCCAGATGGGGATGGGAGGTCAGACTGGCATGCAGGGCCAAGGCCAGATGGGCGGCCAGCAGCAACAACAGCAGTCCAGATCCCAGCAGTCCAGCCGCGGCTCAGAGCAGTCCAGGGGCCAGCAATCCCGAAGCAGCCAGATGAGGCAGAGGAACTGGTAGACGCAGGTACTACAGCAGAGGCGCCTTCGAGCCCCAGACCGAGACTCAGCAGCACTGGGGCCAGAGGCCCTCATCCAAGACAGATCTCTGGGTCGGGGCAGTGCCGGCCAGAGACATCTAATTTTGTTCAAAATGGTCCTCTATGGTGTATGAAGAGATAGATGCCTACAGGAAGAAGGTTGCTGAAGACCTGCAGAGGTTTGAAGCCGATTTGAGCAGGCGGAGAGCCGAAGGCAGAGTTGATGAGGCCGATGCAAAGCTGGATGCCCTGAGGACTCAGAGAAGGGAGTTCGATGACAGGATGAGGGGCATGGATCTCGCAAGAGAGGACAGGTGGCAGGATCTCAAGAGAGACCTGGACCACTCCTGGGAGAGAGTGAAGTCGGATCTCCAAAGGCGGACATTGAAGAGATGAAGCATAGATCCGATTCAAGATCAACTGATAACTATTTTTAAGGTTAATTTAGGAGCTGAATATCATGAATGGAAAGGAGTCTAATTCGAAGTCCAGCGCCGAGAGGGCACAGACCCAGAAGGGGAGCACCAACGAACCCTATAGGAATGAATCAGAGCGATATGGCAGCCAGGGATCATCATATGCCAGCGATCCATGGCAGTCCAGCCGCGGCTATGAGGAGTACGGCCAGGGAGGCATGGGACAGTACAGTGGCCAATATAGCCGGCAGTATGAAGACAAGCCCTGGAATACCGAGCTTGGCGCTGGCCAGTACGGATCTGAGCAGGGCAGATCTGAACAGATGTCAGGCTCGGAGATGACTGATTATGGGAGGGAGAGGGTCATGCAGGGAGCCATGCATCTTCCTCGCATGGTCTCAGAAGAGAGCATGACAGAGGCACAAGAGAGCCGCAGGGCAAGCCAGGAAAGCATGCCGGGCACCAGCAACCAGCCCACCGGCCAGCAGTCTACAGGAAGAGGATTCTGGAAGAGGCTTGTAAGCGGCGGCCAAAGGGGAATGGGCAACCAGCCATCCAGGGGCGTCCAGCCCGAGACGGGCATGGGATCAGAGCAGTGCTATGTGGATGAGTCAGGCAACATAGTCGATATGGATCCTGCCTGCGGTCAGTACGGCAGGCATGAGTATGGCGCTCAGATGGGATACGGGCACGAGGTCTACCAGAGGGGAGAGTACAGAGTAGAAGGCCAGCCCTGGAGGGCCAGCCAGGGAGCAGGGCCAGAGCAGTTCGGCTGGAGAAGGCCCGAGGAGATGCAGGGCTTCCAGGAAGGCCAGAGGCCGTCAGAGCAGTATCAGACAACTCAGGCCCCATCATACGGCCAGATGGGAGCGGGAGGGATGCCGGACGAGCTGACAGACTATGGAAGGGAGATAGCCATTGGAGGCATGCCGCTCTATTTCACAGAGATGAGAGAGAGAGAGATGCGCCAGAGGGAGCTGGATGAGCGGATGCAGCGGCAGCAAGGCATGGGGCAGCAGCAACAATACCAGCCATCCTATCAGCAGCAACAGTACCAGCCGTCCTACCAGCAGCAGCAATCCTATAGCCAGCAGCCCGGTATGCAGTTTGCAGGAACAGGGCAAGAGCAGCTCAGACAGAGGAGCACTGAGGAGATCTGGGGCTTCCAGGAAGGCCAGAGGCCATCAGAACAGTATCAGACCACTCAGGCACCGTCATACGGCCAGATGGGATCTGCTGGAATGCAGGGAGAGATGACCGACTACGGAAGGGAGATAGCCATTGGAGGCATGCCGCTCTACTTCCAGGATATGCGCCAAAGCGAGATGCGCCAGAGAAGCATGGAAGATCAGCCCAGGCAGAGAGGCAGGGAGCAGCAGCAATACCAGCCATCCTATCAGCAGCAGGCCGAAGCCCCAGAGTACGGCCGGTCAGGCGAGTACGGGCATGAGGGATGGACTGGCAGGTATGGCGAATATGGTGTCAGAGGAGCTGGCACTGGAGCTGCCACGCAGTACGGGATGGGAAGACGGCAAGAAGAGCAGTACCAGCAGCCGCAGTCGTCATATGGCCAGAGGGGAAGGGAGCAATCTCAATATGCAGGCACCGTGCCAGAGCAGTTCGGGCAGAGAGGGTCCAGGGAGATGCAGGGGGAGCTGACACCAGTTGGCTGGGAGATAGCTATGGGAGGCATGCCGCTCTACTTCCAGGATATACGCTCAAGTGAGATGCGCCAGAGGGAGCTAGAGGAGAGGCAGAGTATGCAAGGCCAGCAGCCTGGCCAGATGGGCATGGAAAGGCAGCAGTATCAGCCATCCTATCAGAGAGGAATGGAGCAACAGTACCAGCCATCCTATCAGAGGGGAATGGAGCAGCAGTACCAGCCTTCCTATCAGGGCATGGAGCAGCAAGTTCAAGGACCCTACAGCCAGGCAGTCTCCCAGATACCCTATGGCCAGCCAGGCATGAGCTTCCCTGGCCAGACGGCTGGCCCAGAAGGCCTCTCAAGAGGATCCTACTATGGCCCCATGGGCCTGCAGCAGTACGGAGAGCCGGTTCAGCATGAGAGAATTCCAGAGCCCACCAGCGCCTGGCGCGGGAGCCAGATGGGCATGCAAGAGCAGGCCCAGTATCAGCCCACATATGGAGAGAGGGGCATGGAGAGACAGTACGAGCAACAGCCCTGGCAAGAGCAGCAGCCTCAGCAGTACCAACAGCCTCAGCAGTACCAACAGTACCCGTATGAATCCGAGTCATCGAGGGCCAAGTCTCAGTATGGCATGGGTCGTGAGCAGTTCGAACACTGGGAAGGCGAGCCATGCATGATGGGAGAAGAAGGGACATATGCCTGCAACCAGTTCGTGACTGAGAGGTACGGCGGCGGGGTAAGCCCTGAGCAGCCCAGCAGCGGGACCGAGCCCATGAGCAGGATGGCCAGCTCAGAGATGACTCCCTACGGCCAGGAGAGGTCTTCTCAGGGGGTCATGCCGCTCTACACTCGGGAAGAAGAGGAGAGCAGGATGCGCCAGCAGGGCCAATCAGGGGAGACCGAGAGGTACAGCCAGATGGGCTCTGAGCAGCTCAGGACCGGTCCAGGGATTTATCCAAGCGAGTTATCATCAGCCAGCGGCATCATCAGCGCTGGAGCGGGAGAGCGCTATAGACCTGCAGTGAGCGAGTATTCCGGCATCACGCCCACACCGGGGGCCATAGGACAGATGTACGGCCCAACCCAAGGCGAGACAGAGAACCTGTCCCAAGCTGGTGTCGGCCGGACCCAGGGCAGTTACTATAGCCCCTACGGTCAGGAACCTGGCAACGTCACCAGCCCATACGGCACCAAGCCCGGATCTGTGGGAAGAGAAGGCGAGCAGATGGGACAGACCGCCTGCCTGATGGCCTATGAGACAGGTCCGTATGCCGGCCAGAGCAGTTACAACGTCCAGCAGAGGGGAAGCCTGGCCGACTTCAGAAAGGATCAGTGCAACCTGTAAGCTAAAAGCTCTCTTAGTTCAGATCGCAGGCCTCCGGTTGAAGAGGCCTGATCTTTTTTATCTGGCATTTTGGTATACATCCCAAAATATTCCATCACCTACTCGATAAGTTTATTAGGTATTGTGCAATAAAAGATAATAGAATCAGAATTCTTTGGGAGTGCTAAAAATGTACAATCGAGGGGGCATGCTTAGGGGGGCTATGCCGACCCCAGGATTCATCCCACCGCATATCATACATGCCATTGCCAAGAATGGCAATGAGAGGCAAAAGGAGCTGGCTATCCAGACCATAGTCACCTCCAGCCAGGCCAGAGGCAAGCGCCAGATCATTGGACCAATCGCCAACGCCTTGATGGTGCCGGCAGGTGGAAAGAGGCGCAGCATCTACGATGCCAGAGGAAAGGAGAAGGTTCCAGGCGACCTGGTCAGGAGCGAGGACCAGCCCCCTGCAGGAGATTCTTCAGTCAACAGCGCCTATGACGGAGCAGGGTATACCTATGATTTCTACGATTCCATATTCAAGCGCAACTCCATAGATGACCACGGCATGCGCCTCATATCTACTGTGCATTACGGCATCAAGTACCAGAACGCCTTCTGGGACGGGAATCAGATGGTCTATGGAGACGGAGACGGCGATATCTTCAGGATTGGAGCATTTACAGGGGCTGTAGACGTCATTGCTCACGAGATCAGCCACGGGATCACCCAGTTCGAGGCCAACCTGGCCTACAGCGATCAGTCCGGGGCATTAAACGAGTCGTTCTCGGATGTGCTTGGAATAACCATAAAGCAGCATCTTCTGGGGATGACTGCGGACAAATCAGACTGGCTGATAGGGCCTGGAATATTCAGCTCTCGCATCCATGGAGTGGCAGTCAGATCCATGGCCAATCCCGGCACCGCCTTTGATGATCCTCTCCTTGGCAAAGACCCTCAGCCTGCACATATGAAGGACTATGTGCAGACCAAAGACGACTGCGGAGGCGTGCACATAAACTCGGGCATACCAAGCAGGGCTTACTACCTGGCAGCAACGGAGATTGGAGGATACGCCTGGGAGAAGGCCTGTCCCATCTGGTATATCGCTTTGAGGGACCTGCTTAAGCCAAACTCCAGCTTCCAGGATGCCGCCAAAATGACCAGCCGTGCTGCAGCCAATCTCTTTGGAGAGGGTAGCCGGGAGCAGAGTGCAGTCAAGAACGGCTGGGCTGGTGTAGGCATACAGGTATGATAGGACTCATGATCAGAATAATATCCCGGCTACAAGCAAGAGGTGAAGAGGATGTTCGTCGAGTTGAAGAGGACGGGTGGCTTTGCAGGTCTTGCCACAAGGAAAGCAATTGATTCGAATGCTCTGCAGCAGGAGGATGCAAAGACGCTCTGCCAGCTAATCGACGGCGCCCAGTTCTTCCAGCTGCCTGTGGCCATTCCAGCCTCAGGCCCTGGTGCAGACCGTTTTCACTATAAGCTCACTGTCGACTCTGAAGGAAGGAGCCACACGGTTGATGTAGATGAGGCTGCTGCATCTCCAGCGCTTAAATCGCTGATCCAGTGGATAATATCAGCACCATCCAATCCATGAGCTGCACCTGATAAAGAGAGAGCTGGCTCGCTTTGTTTAAATATTTTAAAATTTTATGAGACTGCTGGCTTCATAAAAGGCAGGCAGATCTGAAGGCTATTCCTGGATGGTGTATGGACATAGCCTTCAGGCGCGAAGTGGGATATGATTCATATTTCAGCTTTTGTATTCCAAGGGCTCTGATATGCCACCTCAATCACAAGGCTCGTCTTCTCCTTTGCATCCAGCCAGGTCATCAAAGCTATAGCCCTGTCCTCTCAGCTCGACATAATCCTGCAGGCGGTATATGTAATAATCAGGGCAGAAATTATTGATCCACAGGTAATGGTAGCTGTCCCAGTCAGCTGGATGATCCGGAGGATTATTGCCGCTGACAGTAGCGGTTGTAAGCTCCCCAAGGATCCTGCCCCACTCATCCACATACGCTCCAGAACCATAAACGGCCTTGACGCATCTATCCTGCTGGCGAATCCATTCATCGATCAAACTACGGATGCTGGGATCTTTCCATGGGTCGGAACTTGTTACGGTAGGATCTACAGTAGGGCCCTGAGGATCAGGGGGCTGGACAGCGGGCACGGCACTCCTCCACCAGCGCGATCCTCCATAGCTCTCGGGCGCCTCCAGAGCCTCAAGCTCGTCCTTGGAGATTATATTCAAGACCAGCTGGCCAAAGCCTGCGGCTCTGCCCTCTGGCACGTCTGCATATTCCAGTGTGATGGTATTTCCATCGATGATGCCACGGGCCACGTTTGACCAGGTCTCTGGAGATCCGTCTCCATCCCACCAGAGGACGTTCCCAATCTGCCTTAAGTAGTAGGTCCCGCCATCATCGCAGCTCCATACTCCAGTCAGATCCAAAGCCTGCAGGGTCTCTCCAATGCCGGCGCCATTACTGGCTCCTGTGCCGGTTCCTATGTTAGTCCCTGTAGTAACGGTAGTTTCAGGCACGATCGGAGGCTTTGAGATCTCCTCAGATCCGCCAGGCCTTGTCCAGAAGAGCTGCAGAGCTATGTATTCACGAGGCCCCTGGAAGTAATCCACCTCCATCTGGTGAGTTCCTGCAGTGAGATCTATCTCACCTGAAGCGCTCTGTGGAGCATGGGTGCCATCGTTATCGATTACTTTCTGGCCGTCGATAAAGAGGCGGGAGCCGTCATCAGACAGCAGCCTGAAGCCATACTTTCCGCCGGCATCCACCCTGAACTGGCCGGTATACCTCAGGGCGAACCATTCGAACCGGTCAGTGATCCCGGGGAAGCCGGAGGTAAAAGATCGCGGCGTGATGTTCAGCTCTCTGGCATATATCGTCCCAACAGGGGTCAGGGTTGAAAAGTCAGGGAGCGAGCCCGTGCCCTCAGATAGATAATATATATCGCCCTTAAGAGAAAATGGATCGGCACTGGAGCTACCGAAGGTCGTTTCATCACCACTCTGCGAAAAGGCCGGGCATGAGAAACATAGAACCAGCCAGATAGCAATATTTAGAATACAAGCAGGCTTCAAGGCAATCCTCCTCCAATTGATGATGGATCTCTGCAATCGCCCTGCAAGAGCCGGGCATTTAGATCTTGGGAGATCCTTCATAGTCTCTATCAGAACGCTGTAGACTCCACGGATATAGATAATTATCGATGGTGAGGTTAGAGATAGACAAGAACCAACCTAAGTATCGAACAGAGCCATAAAATTACAGGAATTGCCCTTGAGACACTGGCATTAGATTAATCTTTATAATTACAGATCGGTTATACATTTGAGGCTTTGACTATGGAAGTGAAAGTCTTTGGCTGCATGTCCTGGCTGAAAGGAACGATATTTCTGGTGCTCATTCTAAGCCCGATCATATTCTCACAGATCGTCCAGGCTCAGGCTCCCCCCGGCCTGGAGAAGATAGAGCACTTCATCTTCATCATGCCAGGAGAGCAGGGCGTTTGACAACTACTTTGGCACCTACCCCGGGGCAGAAGGCATTCATCCTGGAGTCTGCTTAAAGAGCCCCAGGGGAGGGCCATGTGTGGCTCCCTACCACGACTCAAATGACATCAACCGCGGCGGTCCTCATGGCTGGGACAATGCACAGGCAGATATCAACGGAGGCAAGATGGACGGCTTCCTGGAAGAGGCATACCGGGGTATAAGCCTGCCCGGACGCGGCCCTTGCGACCCTGACGATAGGGACTGCACGCCTGGACGCGATGCCAGAGACGTGATGGGCTGGCACGACTACAGGAAGATCCCCAACTACTGGAACTTCCCAGCAGAATGCGCTGATAGCAGATCTTGGCTGCCAATATCTGCGCCCTCGCTGTCCTCGAAGCATCCTTGGCATTCGACCGACAGGATCTGCCCATCTTTGCTGAATGTAACTGTTTCGACAATGTTTGAGTTAGTCTCTAACAGCTTGGCGAGGACTCCTCGGGCAGCAGCGCCTTCCAGACCCGTTACTGATAGATCGTCATTCGTAATCGCAGGAATCGGTATCAAGAGCATTCATCCATCGCCTGAGTTGCCCAATCATCCGCTCGGTGAGGTACAATTACCTCCTATATGCTATGCTCTGCGATTCTGGTGGCAGTTGCCCCCCTGACCCCCTCTGGGGGGAACCCCTACGCATATATGCCATAGGTACCGCAAGAGGATGACGTCATCAGATTAGCATATGCTAGATATCCCTGGAGTGCCATGTGATAAGCCATCGATCCATCAAACGGCTCTTGGCTAATACTTGCATATTGTCTGAAGTGTCCCCCAGCAGCTTTTGGGCCAAGACAGTCGTCCCCAGAAATAGAGGACGTAGGCGTTAACCCATAAAGAACCTTGCAGCTTTTATTGATTAAAGCTCTGGATCTGCTGCCAGATAGAGCGCCCCATTCCAGAGAAATGTGGCCTTATTTATGCCCGAATGTACTAGCGATTTTACTTGCAGTTCTCCTTGACGAACTGTAATACCTCGTTCACATAGTTATGTTATGGATGGTTGGGGACAGCTCTAAACAAAAAATGAGCCGTGAAGCCTGGCCAGCTGCAATATGCTGCTTGCTGGCAGGCATATATCGCTATGAATCCCCACCAGGCTTCAGGCGGCAAGGAAATTATGCCGTGCCCCGCCGCCGTCTTCCATGCTCAGGCGCCAGATGTAACGTTCCCAGCTGGCACTATCTTGTACACTCTGCCCGTGTTCCCGCTAGGCCCGCCCATCTCGCTTAAGAGGACATACACCTCTCCGTCGGAGTCTTCGCCAAAACCCCGTACATTGGCACTGGAAAGTTCAGGTCCATTTACAACCCTGATGCCCTCAGTGGTCCACATCTCCACCTGGGAGGGGGTCAGGTTGGATGCAGATGAGGGCATGGTCCAGCTCCAGCCAGATGGCGGGCTTGCTACCAGGAGCAACCCATTACCCAGGGGCAATGGAGATCCCCAATCGCTGAATATGTACCTGCCCTGGAAGTCGGGCAAAGCCTTGCCCCTGTACACATGACCGCCCACAACAGTCGAGCCCACGTCGTGGCCCAGCTCGATTATGGGTCCAATGAGAGGCTCGCCATTGTATCCAGTGGTCCTGCAGCTCGCCGGAGGCTTTGTGGGATTGTTGGGGTCAAAGCAGTGAGTGCCCTCTCTAATGTTCCAGCCGTAATCGCCGCCCTTGACTATTATGTACACGCTCTCAAAGAGTGCCTGGCCTGCATTGGCCACGAAGAGATCGCCGCTCTGAGAATCGAAGGATGCATATGCCGGGTTTCTCAGGCCATAGGCATAGATCTCAGGCACCCTGCTGCTGTTTCCAAGGAAGGGGTTGTCTGATGGTATTCCATAGGGATTGCCATTGCCTGGATGGTCCACATCTATGCGCAGTATCTTGCCCAGGGGCTTGGTCAGGTCCTGAGCGTTGCCAGTTCCTGGGGTGTGGCCCGTGCCGACATCATTAGCCCCGCCTCCATCGCCTGTGGGGATATACAGATATCCGTCAGGGCCAAAGCGTATCTGCCCTCCATTGTGGTTGGACTGGGGCTTATCGACCGCCATTATGACCTTCTCTGAGCTTATGTCCGCCATGCCATTCTGAGAGACATTGAACTCTGACAGGCGGTTGGTATGGCTCCAGCCCTGAGGTGCCCCGCTCCTGAGAGGTGCGCTGTAGTAGATGAATACCCTGCCGTTCTGGGTGAAGTTAGGGTGGAATGCCAGTCCCAGCAGGCCGCGTTCATCATATCCCGGCCTCAGCGCGACCACCTTGCTGCTCACATCCAGGAACGGCTGCTGGAGAAGAGTGCCATTGGCTTGCAGGATCTTGATGATGCCTGTCTGATCCACAATGAAGAGCCTGCCTGTGCCGTCATCTGGCGATAAGGCAACCATTGGAGCTGTCAGTCCTTCAGCCACCAGCTCAAGCCCGATCTCAGGATTGAAGCTGCCTGATGGCTGCGCCAGATTGGTTATGGACCTGGTACCATTGATAACAGCTGCCTGGGGCGAGTTTGCATTTGTGAGATCAACCGCAGACGCACCGGTTCCAGAGATGGAATTGTTCATCCCGGGTTGCGAAGCATTGCCGGGACCCGTCTGCCCTACTTGAGCGCAGCCTGATATGAAGGTCAGTGCTACCATAGTTCCTAAAAATATTAACAGTTCATGTTTACGCATGAATCAAACCTCATTCTCCTTGACCGCCAAGGGATCTGATAATACATCTATCACTTCATCAATTAAATATGTTCTCAATTCAGGCTTAAAAAAGAAGGAGATGGGATTAGATCACATTTATACACAGGGCAGCCAATCAACGCTGATTGAGCCGCAGGTGCTGTTGCCCCAGAGCTGGATGAACTTTTCTATGGAGAAGACACCGGTCAGGTCCTCAACGGATCTGCCCCACTCGTTGTGGCGTCCCTTGGAGTTGATCTTGACATCCCTGGAGAGCCATCCGATATGAGCAACGCCTATCACGTTGGAGTTGAGATTGGCCTCAAGGACTCCTGTACAGCAGTTGGGTGCGCAGTTGTACTGGTACAGCCTGGTCTTGACCTCTGTGTTCTTCTGCAGGTGCTCTGCATGGGTGTACATCTCAGTTAAAACAGCGCCTATCTGGTAGTTCTGGACGCAGAGTTTCTCTATCCACTTCTGGTTGTACTCGCCTGTCTGATAAGAGACGGGCATGTACTCGAACTCGGCTTCCTTGGTGAAGTTGATGTAATCCATAGGACAGATGTTGCCGGTTGGCCAGATTCCATTAGTGGGCGTGCATCCGCTTCCGATCTGCCTCTCAGCCTCAAGCTCAGTCCTCTCAGTGATGACGTTGCCGCTTCCAGACTCCTTCTCGACCAGCTTTGCGCCTGCATAGCCTTCCTGGGTAGAGACGATCATCTCTACGTTCTTGTATCCGACGCCCTTGACTGACGCCTTCTCGTACATGTAGTTGGCTGCACTGGCCATGCTGATCATTACAATGGCTAGAACTGCAATAGCTAGAATCTTTCTATTCGTCTGAGTCCCTCCTTGTTACCTGTTTATGATTGACATATCGACAGGGGGGATCCAACCAGAAATCCCAAAACAACCGACCGCAGTAATGAACCGGGCCGTGCCGTCTCAGAGATCTGGTTTAGCGAGCTATGCTGATGGACCGGCCCGCCTGGATATGAGCACTTTACAAAGAGATGCTTCATTCTAATAAAGACCTGGTACATTATGGGTCGATGAGTCAGCGCCAGCTGAATACAGCCTGTTGTAGAATAGATCCTGTTGCAGACAGCAGGATAAAGCCGCCAGGAATTGAAGGATTGAAGATCTGGGCATAGCCGCTTATCAACCAATTCTTTAAGCCTTTGGCCCAAGCCAGAACAAGGCGCCATTGACCTCCTTGTGGCTGCCGCAGCTCTTCAGATGTTTTGGCATGTCGTGACCTTCTCCCGCCAATGAATTGGCGGGCATCTGTCTTATGCGCTCACCCGGTTCTCCGCCGGGTTCATCCGCACTTTTAGCCAGTCATCTCGGTCTCGTCGACTCTGCAGAGCCGACGGGAGTTCCAGATCGCAATCTGGAACACATCGAAGAGCTATTTCATGTCCTGCATTCAGGTCGGCATCATACTTGAGTCCGCAGCCATGGCATAGGATATAGGATGAGCCATCCAGCCATTTCCTTTCGACAAGCCTTGATCCGCAGACATGACAGGTCTTTGAGGTATATCTTTCATCAATGAGCAAGGTTTGATAGCCCATTTCAGCCCTCTTGAGGGCGATATACACTCTCTGCCTGCTATAGCTCCAAATGCCAATTCTCTTCCTCAGACCGGGCTTACCATTGCCTTTGATATTGATCTGATGAAACCGGGCGTTTCCAATTGCCAGGTAGTAGCCTTCGGTAAGCAAGGCTACGTGATTGGCCAGACACCAATCATGATATATGGCTACATTGGATCTCTTGTGTCGAAGCTGCCTGAGCTTTTTGCCATTTCGAGCGTGCTGCACTGAAGCTATGATGGAGTCATACTTATCGATTAGGTTAAGCTTATCGGTTTCACAAAATAGCTCTTCATGAGGCATATCCCCGTTTAGCAATA
>Ga0074195_1001304_pt1 | contig 36241 bp, 36 predicted proteins | sample EPASupsiteHSE623_FD_64525 | JGI IMG/M metagenome (GOLD analysis project Ga0074195, IMG submission 64525) | Bioremediated contaminated groundwater from EPA Superfund site, New Mexico - Sample HSE6-23 | ecosystem: Environmental > Aquatic > Deep subsurface > Groundwater > Contaminated ... | reverse complement strand
CGCGCAAAAAGCGTTTTACATCGGATAGCGTCCTGATATTTTTGTCGTCCATTTCCAGCGTCATGGCTTAGTTTACGAACGACAGAGCGCAAACGGACGATTCCAGCGCGGTTCAGGCTCATCCTGCATTAGAAACGCGCATTCCTTCAGGCTCATCTTGCATTGGATAATTCTCATTGCGGAAATAACGCATGTTTTTTTGTAAACTGTGAAGCGTCAATATTATGAAGAAAATCCTGCCGCTGGCTATATATATAACGGATATCGCGCTGCTGTCCGCGCTGGCCTGCTACATAGCGGCGGATATGCGGCTGGCGCGCCGCCGGACGGTGTTTTATTACGGTTACAACTGTCCCCACTGCGCCAATGTCGAAAAATTCATGGATGAGACCGGGCTGGGCGGGCGGTTGGGCGTGTTCCGCGCCGAGGTGCAAAAAAAACCGCGCAACATGATTTCAATGTCCGAGCGCGCCCTGTCGTGCGGGCAGGACCTTAGTTCCCTGCAAATCCCCTTTTTATGGGATGCCGGGCGCTGCGTCGCCGGCGAAACCGCACTCATCGAGTATCTTAAGACCAAAGATGCGCAAAGCAAGTGACGTTTTATTCCTCTCGTTGACGGCTGCGGCTGTTCCGGCGGCGGCATACGCCTTCTGCCCGCTTTGCGCGGTGGCGGCGGGCGCGGGCCTGGGCATAGCGCGCAGGCTGGGCGTGGACGACACCATAACCGGCGTATGGCTGGGCGGCCTTCTCACCGTAATGACGGTGTGGACTATTGATTATCTTGAGCGCAGGGGCATAAGATTTTTCGCGCGCGCGGTCTCGGTGACATTGTTGTACTGGCTGATGGTGATAGTTCCGCTCTACGCCGGCGGGCTCATCGTAACGCCCGTCAGCCTGCTGCGGGGGCTGGACAAAACGTTGCTGGGCATGTTCGCGGGCGCGGCGGCGTCCTATTTTTCGGGCAAATGGTACGAGCGCATAAAAGCGCGGCATGGCGGGCATGCGTGGTTTCCGTTCCAGAAAGTCGCCATGCCGATAGCGCCGCTGCTGATTTTGAGCGTAATATTCCGGCTTGCGACAGGGAGGCAGTGAATATGGAATCCGAAGCGCTGAAAAAAGTGACGGAGCTTATCGAAAAAGCCGACCACATGAAAAAACAGGAGAAGATGGACCTCTCCTCCGACCAGGATTTGAGCATAGCGGTGATGAACCTCATCAGCATCGAGGAGCATTTTATTTTCAGCGGCGCCAAAACCGGCAAGCCGGAATATTACGATTTGGTCAACGAAACGCGCGAGATGCGCAAGCAGCTGCTCAAAAAACTGGTCAAAGACCCCGAAGGCGAGGTGTGGTGCATCTCAAAACATCTGCTGGCGGCCTCCATGCGCCTTATGGAAGTGGGCACCAAGCAGCAAAGCCTCGGCAGAAAGGAAGACGCGCGCGAGCTTTTCGAGAAAGCCTACGCTCTCTACTCGCTTTTCTGGGGGCTGAACATGAACGTCATCTCCGCCGCGGGGGTGACGAAGATTGAAGACAGCGCGCTGGACAAAAAAGACGACGAGAAAAAAGGTTTCATGGGCAAACTCGGCGCGCTGGTGAAAAAGGCGGTGGATTGCTGCATAGAGTAGCGGGTTTCAGCGGGAAAGGACTCAACTGTGCCGGTATTTCACCACACGGACGGGTTCCATTGTGATGAGACCCTCGGTTACCGCTTCGTCGAGAAAAGGCATTATGAGGTCTATGCGTTCCTGCTTGTCAACGATTTCAATAATCATGGGCAGGTCTTCGGACAGGCGCAGTATTTTTTCGGCGTGCAGCCGGCTGTCGGCGCCAAAACCCAGCACTCCGCGCGTGACGGTGGCTCCCGCCATATTCAGCTCGCGCGCTTTGAGCACTATCTGCTCGTAAAGCGGACGGCCCTTCCAGCGGTCGCCTTCGCCTATAAAAATCCTGACCAGCGTTCCCTCTTCAGGCAGTTTCATGACACCCCCTTCAGCAAATACTGAGCGGTCCAGAATCCCGCGAAAACCAGCACAACGCCTGCGGCGTTGGTGGCCAGCAGGTTGGCCAGCATGAGTCCGGCTTCACCGTCGCGCAGCAGGTGAAAATTCTCCAGCGCGAAGGCTGAAAACGTGGTGAACCCGCCCAGCACGCCCACAAACATCAGCGCGCGCGCCTCCGGCGGCACGGACGTGCGCTCGCAGAAATACCATAAAAACCCCGCCGCGAACGCGCCCGCCAGGTTCACCGCCAGCGTGCCGAACGGAAATAGCTGCGCGAAGCGCGACTGCACGGCTCCGCTCAGCGCATACCGCAGCACGGAGCCCGCGGCTCCGCCAATGGCGACGTAGAAGAATTTAATCATCCGCCTGAACCTCTTGAGCCATATTATCGCATTTTCTGGCGAAGGCAAAACAACCGGGGCAAAAACGCTTGTTTGCGCCGGGGTTTTGTGTTATCCTTTCAGTGGATATTTCAGTTCGCATCTTGCGTGGAGCCTGCAACCCGCTATGACCGACAAACGCCGGAAAAATGACAATTTGGAATCGCTCGACACTTTGCTCGCCGGGCTCATGGATATTCATGAAATGGGCGCACCCCCCGCGACCAAGTGCGGAACGCAGGCTTTTTGCGAGAACGTGCTGAAAAGCGCCTGCGCCATCGCCGGCTCGGACCGCGGCTCGGTGATGCTGTTCGACGATGTTTCCTGCGACCTGAAAATAGCGGCCGCCAGAGGATTGTCCAGGAGTCTGGTTTCGCTCACTCATCTCAAACCGGGCGAGGGGGCGGCGGGCGCCGCTTTCGAAACGGGCGAGAGCGTCGTCGTCGGCGACCCTGAATCTCATCCCTCTTACACCGGCTATCAGGGCCGCCCGGAGCAGAAAGAGCCGTTCGTGGCCCTGCCGATACGCACGCGGGACAAGGTGTTCGGCGTGCTCAACGTCCATTTCGGCGGCGACAGGGAGCTGTCCGCGTCCGATTACCGCGTCAAAATGCTTTCCGTGCTGGCGGCCAAGACGGCCATAACGCTCGAAAACGCCCGGCTGCATGACAGCCTGCAAAATTTCTATCTCGAAATGGTGGAAACCCTGGCCCGCGTGATAGACGCCAAGGATTCCTATACCCACGACCATGCGGGCCGCGCCAGGCGAAAGGCGCGCCGCATAGCGGAAGTGCTTCAGCTTCCTTCCGACGTTGTGCGGCAGGTGGAATATGCGGCGCTGCTCCACGACATAGGCAAAATCGGCGTGCGCGAGTCCATACTGCTAAAGCCCGGCAAGCTGACCGAAGGCGAGTACGGCGAAATCAAAAAACATCCGGTAACCGGCTACCAGATTCTCTCCCCCGTGGCTTTTCTGGGACAGGTGGCGCAGATGGTGCTTTACCATCAGGAGCGTTTTGACGGGCGCGGCTATCCCGAGGGAATTTCCGGGCGCGCCATACCGCTTGGCGCGCGCATAGTGGCGGCGATAGACGCGTGGGACGCCATGGTGTCCGACCGTCCCTACCGCGCCGCGATGAAGCGCTCGGCGGCGCTGGAAGAGTTGCGCAACTGCTGCGGCACACAATTCGACCCCGATGTGGTCAAGGTTTTCCTGCATCTCGAAAAAACGGAGTGGAAAGCCGAGACCGCGGGCCAGGGTGTGTAGCTTGCTGCACATAGTAGCCACCCCGCTTGGCAATCTCGAAGATTTAAGCCCCCGGGCCGCGCGCGTTCTGCGCGAGGCCGACATAGTGCTCTGCGAGGACACCCGGCGCACTCTGGCGCTGCTGCGCCATATCGGCTCCTCCGCCCGTGCCGAGCGTTATAACGAACATGACGAAAATTCGCTGCGGCGCGCCGTGTCCTCCGCGATGGGGACCCGCAAAGCCGCGCTGGTGTGCGACGGCGGCACGCCGTGCGTTTCCGACCCCGGCTGGAAGCTGGTTGCCGAAGCTGTAAAAGAAGGCATAAAAGTGGAAAGCGTGCCGGGGCCGTGCGCGGCGGCGGCGGTTTTCGCGGCGTCGGGATTTCCGTCCGGCGCTTTCGTGTTTTTGGGATTTCTGCCGCGCAAAAAGTCAAAAATAGAAAAAGCGGTCTGCGGCGCGGCGGCTTTCGGCAAACCGTTTATAATCTACGAATCCCCTTTCCGCATAAAAAAACTTCTGGAAACGCTGGCGCGCGTCCTCGGCCCGCAGACGCGCGTGGCCCTCTGCCGCGAGATGACAAAAATCCACGAGGAATGGCTGCGCTGCACGGCGGAGGAAGCGTTGAAATCGCTCGCTTCCCGTCCCAAAGTGCTGGGCGAGATAACGCTGGTGGCAGACCCGCGCGGCTGCGCCGCGCCGGAGCCGGACGGCGCCGAAGATGAAGACGCGGATAATTGACTGCGACACGGCAACGCGGGCCGAATTGCTCGCCGCCGCCCGCGCGCTGCGCGGCGGCGCGGTGATTGTTTTCCCTACCGACACGGTATACGCAATCGGGGCAAGCGCGTTGAATTCCAAAGGCTGCGGGCGCATCTATCGGTTGAAAAAGCGCCCGGCGGAAAAATCGCTTCCCGTTTTTGTCCATTCAGTCGGGCAGGCAAAACAAATTGTATGCTGGAACGCCATGTCGGCCAAGCTGGCCCGCCGTTTCTGGCCCGGCCCGCTGACCATGGTGTTGAAAACCAAGTCCGGCGCGCGGCTGCATGCCGGCGCGGGCGATACCATCGGTGTGCGGCTGCCCGAACATCTTTTCCTTCGCAAATGGCTGCGGTTGTGCGTTGTCCCCGTCGCGCAAACCAGCGCCAACCTCAGCGGCCAACCCGCCGTGCGCGGTTGCGCCGCGATACTCGAAACATTCGGTGGGCGCGTGGACTATATTTTCACCGCCGGAGACACGGACGGCCTTGAGTCCACGGTAGTGGACCTCACCGGCGAAACCCCGCGGCTGCTGCGCGAAGGCGCAATATCAAAGGATTCCATACTCGCCGTTCTGTCAGCGGAAAAGTGAAAATTATCTATTTGTAGCGGAACTCAGGCTGGTGTCCCGGCGTCGCTGATTGGCGCGGCAAGGATGTTTATGAATTCCCGGACAAGACTCTTTCTATGAACACCGACTTTATTTTTCTGTAGTCCTCCTGATTGAGTCCGGCGGAATCGCGCTTGAGCAGATTATACTCCTCTCTCAGTTTTTTGTTGCTGTTCATAGTATCACGGAATTTTAAAAAAAATTCAAACCGCGAACCTCTGGCGACAAGCTGAAGGCCCACGTCAATGGCGTGCCCCCGCGCTTCAAAAGGGCACAGCTCTGCGGTGCGGCACGAGTCTGACTTGATTTTAAATCCAAGGGCTTCTATTCGCGGTATTGTCTCGTTCATCCTAGCAGTTTCCACTCCCGCATAGATATCCAAATCGCCTTTTGATACCGCGCCGGCAATCGAAGACGAACCGATGTGCTCGACCTTAGCGTATGGAACGGCTTTTTCGATTTTTATTTTCAATTCATCGAAAAGACGATTGGCTGCTGGCTGATACTTTCGCGGCGGCAGGAATATCATAATTCTAAACTATTCGGGCTTGTCAGACTGGATTCAAAACCAGTTCCAGAAACACTCCCCCGGCGCCGGAGTGGGCGCCGGATTGCGCGGCGACTGCGGCGTAGCGCTTGGCGATATCTTTCGGATCGAAGTGCCTGCCGGCGAGCCGCGGGACTGATTGTTCGATATCCTTCACCGCCTCAAGCGGCACGCCCAGCGCCAGCAGTTCAAACAGCATTTCCGTCTGCCTGGTTTCGCTTTTGCCGGAAAGCTCCTCGATGGTCCTGGCGGCGATGTAGCGGTGCAGCGGCTGTTCCCGCTTCCAGAAGTCGGACCGCTCAAAGCGTTCCTTTAAAAAACCCGCGAGTTCCTCCGGCAGCAAATCTCCCAGATAGGCGGCGGCCATTTCCGCCGCGTAATCTCGCCCCCACGGCTCAGCGCGCAGCAATTTTCTCAATTCGGCCTCGCGCTGCGCCTCGGCGGAGGATATTTTCTCCAGCAGTACGCGCATCCCCAGGTCGTAATTTTCTGTCGGCTTTGCCTCGTGCGGCAGGGCTTCTAGCAGCGCCTCGAAATCGGCAATCAGCGCTTGCGCGTCTTTTTTGCCGAAATATTTTTCGCACAAATCGCTGGCGTAGCCGCTGAACCAGCCGTAGCTGTTTAGCGCCTTCCGGTATTCCATCAGGTCCCGCTTTAGCGCGGCCCGGCTCACGGCTGCGTCGAGCGACTGCGCGCCGCCGTTTATAAGCACGTCCAGCGCCAGACCGTAGTTTTCCTCGAAGGATTGCACGAAAGGCAGCTTGTCGAGTATGAACTCGAAAGAAAGCAGCAGTTCCCCTGCGGTCTTCTTGCCGAGATACTTGTCCGCTATGGCGCTCAAATCGCTTTCCGGCAGGGCGAATTTGCCGAACGCCCCGGCAAGTTCGGCCATATTGACGGCGGCTTCTTCGGTTATCTCGCCCAGCAGTACTTTTACGGCGAGGCGCCCCGCGGATTTATGCGATTCCTGCGGACAGGGGATTGCGGAAAGCAGCCGCGCGTATTCCGCGCCGGCGAAAGCGGGAGCGCCGGCTATATCGTAGCGCTCCAGCAGTTTGTCCGCGCATTCCTGGTCCAGCCGCAAATCCGCCGCAAGGGCGGCGATATCCGCGCGGTTTTTGGCCCGGCGGGCCTCGTCCAGCGCCTGCTCCTCGGCGATTTCGCCCGCCAGCACGCGCAGGGATATCAGCGCGTTTTTGCGGTCCGAATCGGGATACTGCGCCAGAGCGTTGAACAGGCGCAGAAACTCTTCGTCGAACCAATGCGCGCTTTTAGACTGGGCGCAGTTGGCCACCAGTTTGGCCGTCTGCCGCTGAGTGGTGCCCAGTTCCTCCGTCATGCGGGCGATGTCGTCCTGGTTTTTGAGCGCGCGCATCTCGCGCGCGGCGTCGGCTTTTTCTATTTCGCCCAGCAGCACGCGCAGCGCGGGCAGAAAATCCCCGGGATACGCGCCGGCGCGTATCTCTTCGCTGACGGCCCTGCATTTTTCCAGCAGCTCCGCCGGAGCCGCGGCGCCGGAAAATTTTTCCGCCAGCCGGGACGCGCAGCCTTCGGGCAGCGGGCCCAGCAGTTCGGCTATCTCGGCGGCGTACTTGCGGCGCTCCGCCAGAATGCGGGCTTGCGGGTACGCGCCCTTGTCTTCAAGGACATCCAGCGCCAGGTCGCTGTTTTCCTCCGGCGTCCGGCGGTGCGGCAGTTCGGAAAGAATCATGCGGTAGCGGGTTTCGATATCGGCGGCGGTTTTATCGCCGGCGTATTTGGCCGCTATTTTCTCTATTTTTTCCGCCGGCCAGCCGGTGCCGGCCAGCGCATGTTTCAACTCCGCCCCCGCCTTGCGCGAAAGCGATTTTTTCACGGCTTCGGCGCTGGTCATTTCGTCGAGCAGCAGCTTGAGCGCGAGGTCGGCGTTTTCCTCCGCCGATTCGAGATAGTTGAGCGAGTTCAGCAGCTTGCGGTACTGTTCGTCGAGTTCGGCGGCGGTGCGCTTGCCGAAAAATTTGGCCGATATGCTGTAGACGTTCTCCCGCGCCCAGCCGTACGCCAGCAGGTTTTCGCGCAGGGACTTGAGCGATTTGCGGTCCGGCGGCTCCTCGGCTTTGGCCGGTTTCGGCGGGGGGGAGGGGGATTCTTCCTCCTTTTTGCCGATGCGCGCGAAGATGCCGCCCAGGTCGGGCGGCTGCTCAAGTTGTTTTTTATTCGTTTTGTCCGGCATTTTTGTTAAAGCGGCGCCGGCACATTCTGCTGGACCAGCGAATCCAGTTCCTTCGCCAGCCTGGCGGCGTACTCCTTATCCTCGATGGAATCAAGATTTATCCGCACGTTCTCCGCCGCGCAGGTGGCTCCGGCCTGCAACAAATGCAGCGCGCTGTTGAAATCCGACATTACCGCCGCGTAAATGTCTGCGCCGGTTTTTGCGAGCTCGTCCATAGCCTGCCTGGAAAGGCGGGCGGTTTTGAGCGGCACCTCCGCGGCGTAGCGGATAGCCGCCTGAATCGCTTTCGGACGGTCAGGGGATTCTTTCGGCATTTTTCGCGCCGCCATGAACACGTCGAACGCGCGGGCGTCCTCGGCCACGCAGGCGGTCAGCGCGTTTTTTATTTCCAGCAGTCTTGCGTGCGGAGCGCGCAGCGCCCGCTTTTTTTCTTCCTCAAGCTTTTTGCTCTGGAGGCTCAGTCCCAGCGCCATCACGCCAAGCGCCGCGCCCATCGCTGAAGCCGCCGCCGCCGCGCTGCCGCCGCCGGGCGACGGAGTGGGGGCCGCCAGCGCCTCTACGAGGTTTCCCGCCCCGGCCTGCCAGCCGGTCATAAGTTTCGTTATGCGGGTTTCGAGGATTTGTGCGTCCATGTTGAAATTTTCGACTTTCAGCGATTCCAGCGCGTAGCGCGTCAGCGCGTCCTGAGTGGTGAGGCCGATGAGCTCCGTGCCGGTTATTTTGATTCCTTTGGGCGCGATTTCCTTTTCGACTTCGTCGACAACGCGCTTGATGGAGGTGGTGCGGTAATCGGTTAGCACTGTGGAAAGCTGCACCTGCCCTTTGGACTCCAGATATATTTCCTTGCCGCGCACGCAGGGCAGCCCGCCGCCGGAGGCGCGGATTTTTTTCGCCAGCGCCTTGCCGAAATCCATGTCCTTGCTGTCGAGATTCACGTTAAAATTCACTATCTGCTGGCGCGCGCCCACAGCGATAGCGCCCGCCGTCGGATGGATATGGTTGGGGCCGAAGTCGGGCGACTTGGCGGGGTTTTTGCCGATTTCCTCGCGCAGCCCCTCGAACTGGCCTTTGCGCACGTCGGCGAGGTTTTTGCATTGCGGGCGTTTCGCCGCCAGGTCGTAGAGGAAAACCGGGATGCCCAGTTCCGCGCCGATTCTTTCGCCCAACTGGCAGGCCAGCGCCACGCAGTCCTCCGCCGTCGAGCCCATTATGGGGATGAACGGGGCCACGTCGGTCGCGCCCATGCGGGGATGCTCGCCTTTGTGCTTGTTCAAATCTATAAGGGCGGCTGATTTTTTAACCACCTGAAAACACGCCTCCACGGCGGAATCCACCGACGCGATGAAGGTGAGGACGGTGCGGTTATGGTCGGCGTCTTTTTCCACGTCGAGAATGATTACGCCGGGTACGGCCCGCGCCGCGTCAACTATCGCGTTTATTTTCGTTTCATCGCGGCCTTCGCTGAAATTAGGTACGCATTCGACAAGTTTTGCCATGCTGCCTCCATGAGTTGAACAGTTAAATTTTCTCCGCCAGCGCGATAAGCCTGTTGCCGGGTTTGCGCGTTTTTTCAAACGAGGACCAGAACGCCAGCGGTTTGAGCCCCGCCGTGCGCAGCGCGGCTGAAAGGTCCTTCCTATTATATAACTGAAGCATGAATCTGCGCCCTGCCGGTTTGCGTCCGGGCCGGATGGTTATCCAGCGGTTGAACGCGACGTGCCGCTTTTTGTCCAGCGACGATTCCTCGAGAAACAGCGTTCCGTCTTCGAATTCTTCCCAGTGTTTGGGACGCGCGTTTGCGTAAAGCCAGTCGCGGTCTATTATATCCGCCAGAAATTTGCCGCCGGGGCGCAGCGCGCGGGCGACGCCTTTCAACACCGCCAAATCGCCTTTGCGGTCGAAATAGCCGAAGCTGGTGAACATGCTTACCGCCGCGTCAAACCCGCCGATAAAAGGCAGCTTGCGCATGTCCCCGTGAATAAAGTTCGCGTCAAGCCCGAGCCGCCTGGCGTCCGCCCGAGCTTCGGCCAGATAATGCTCCGAAAAATCCAGACCGGTTACCGCAAGGCCGCGCCTGGCGAATTCGAGGCTGTGCCGCCCGGGGCCGCAGGCCACGTCGAGCAGGCTGTTGGTTTTTTTGAGTCCCATCGCCCGCATGGCGAACCGGACTTCCTCCGGCGCGCGCTCCCGCGCCTCCGGGCTTGCGGGGGTGTAGAACGCCGGGTCAAAAAATTTCTTATGCCAGTTTTTTTCCGCGAGCATCCGCTTTGACCTTTTGCAATCGTTTCAACCAAACCGAATCAATCCCGGTGCGCCCGAACTGGACATGCTCTATCGGGCAGTCGGGAAACATGTAGCTGGCGCGTTCCACGCCTTTGGGGTCCTTTGAAAGCCCGAGCCAGACAAGCCACGGCCCGAGGTTTGTAAAATCTTTTTCGATAAGTTCCGGGCCGGCGCGCAAAAGTTCCCCGCGCGGGCTGTAGCCGCAGGTCACCACGCCGGTGCGGTAGCCGCATTCCTTTCCCGCGGCGACGTCCAGCGGAGTGTCGCCCACGATATAAACTTCCGCGGGAGATATTTTGCGGCCCGCGATTTTTTCCGCTCGCCGCACCGCCTTGCGCAGCACGTCCGCGCGGTGGTAACCGTCGCAGCCGAAGCCGCCGCATACGAATTCGCCGGACAGTCCCGACGGCTCCAGTTTTATGAACGCGCCTTCCTTTAAATTGCCGGTGCCGAGCCCCACCATCACATTCTTATGCTTTTTTAGCGCGGAGATGAATTTTTCCACGCCTTTTATCTTGAAATAGCGCTTTTCGCATACGGCCTTTTTCACTTCAAGCGGCAGTATCTCAAGGTAGGCCGCGGCGATTTTCGCCACATCGGAGGGCTTTCCCGTCCTGCCGGTTGCTAGTTTGCAGGCGCGGCTGAAGTTGGCGTTATCGGTGCAGCCGGCGAGCGAGAATTCCGAGCAGACGTTTTTTTTGCCGTAGAGTTTTTCCACCGCCGCGTTGAGCGCCAGTTTCCCGGAGCCGCCCGCCAGCACGAGGGTGCCGTCCAAATCGAATAAAACGAGTTTATGCATGATGAATTGCCAATGCGCGAATATAACTCAATTTATATCATTTTACGCGTGCGGGCGGCATTGCCGCAGGCGGACAGGTTCGTCAGACGTTGCGCAGCATATCGCTGTAGGAATCCGATACCAGGTCATTGGTTGAAATCTTGAACAAGCCAAGATACCGGCTGCATTGTTCCAGCAATTTCCTGCGCCCGATGCGTCCTGTTTCATCTATGGCTTCTATTTCCACGAAATTGCCCAGCCCCGGTACTTTGTCTATGTGAAACTTCACATTGCCGATGAAATATATTTCCCGCCACTTTTTGACCTCGACACTAACGCCAAGCGCCGGAGCGAGCACATCGCGCAGTTCGCAGCCGTTTTCCGTCCTGAAAATGCGGACACGGGAATCTTTCGCGCCTTTTTTGTTTTTTCGCACATAATATATCAGCGCGTTTTCAATGTTGCCCTGCCGTAGCTTGAGCCTGCCGGTTTTGACATTGAAATAGGTGTCGGTTTGAACGTCCGTGCCTTTAAATTCGGCTTTATGTTTTTTGAGGGTTGCGCGGATGAAATCAGGATTGGCGCATTTCGCTTTTATTTCCACATTCAGGCAGTTCATTATGTCCCCGCTAAACAATTGTCAAATGCCAGACGCCCGTGCATTCCGGCAGAATGCGCGAACCGGAAGATTTCCCTTATAGTCTTCACGCGAGATAAGCGCGTCATATTGCGCCGCGCGGGTTTTATATATACGGGTATGCGATGGCATGAAAAGCTCCGCGCTGCATTTATAAAATGGCGTCTGGTCAGATTGTATCGCTTGCGGCGTTACGGCGTCAAACGCCGCGTTGCGCAGCGGCTGCGAGATTTAATAGGCTATCATTCTGATTGGTTTTAATTGCCCGGAGGGAATTGCGAAATGGCGAAGAAAGCTTTAATCACGGGAATACGCGGACAGGACGCCGCCTATCTGGCGCAACTGTTGCTGTCAAAAGGCTACGAGGTGCATGGCGCGGACCGGCGCAGCGGCAGCGGCGACCTCTGGCGGCTTAAAGAGCTGGGCATCGAGCGGCAGGTAAATCAGGTTTATATGGACTTGATGGAAATCACCAACATAATGGACGTCATCTCCAAAATCCGTCCGGACGAGGTGTATAATCTGGCCGCTCAAAGCTTCGTGCAGGCGTCTTTCGACCAGCCGCTGTTCACCGGCGAGGTGGACGGCCTCGGCGCGGCGCGGGTGCTGGAAACCATACGGATGGTGAAGCCGGACACGAAATTTTATCAGGCCTCCACGTCGGAGATGTTCGGCAAGGTGCATGAGACGCCGCAGCGGGAGACGACTCCTTTCCATCCGCGCAGCCCGTACGGCGTGGCCAAGCTTTACGCGCATTGGTTTACCGTGAATTACCGCGAATCGTACAGCCTTTTCGCGTGTTCCGGTATACTGTTCAATCACGAATCGCCGCTGCGCGGAATTGAATTCATCACCAGAAAACTCACCGACGGTGTCGCCAGAATAAAGTACGGCCTGCTCGACAAGCTGACCGTGGGCAATCTGGATTCCCGGCGCGACTGGGGCTACGCCAAAGAATTCGTCGAAGGCATGTGGCTGATGCTCCAGCAGGAGAAAGCGGATGATTTCGTGCTCGCCACCGGGGAAACGCATACGGTGCGGGAGTTTGTCGAAAAAGCTTTTGAAGCGGCGGGCTACTCCATCGGCTGGAAGGGCGCAGGCGTGGAAGAAAAAGGCGTGGACAAAAAAACCGGCAAGGTGCTGCTGGAAGTGTCTCCCAAATTTTTCCGCCCGGCGGAGGTTGAACTGCTGCTTGGCGACGCAAGCAAGGCGCGCAAAATCCTGGGCTGGGAGCCGAAAACCAAATTCGCCGGCCTCGCCGCGCTGATGACCGAGGCCGATTTGAAGAAGGTAGCGTGCGAAAAGAAATAAAGACGGCGCTGGTGCACGACTGGGTGGTGGATATCGGCGGCGCGGAAAGCTGTCTGCAATCCATCCATAGACTGTATCCTTCGGACTTGTTCGCGCTGGTATGCCGCAGGGAAAGCCTTGAAAAACTTGGCTTGGGTGCGGTCCGCCTCAAAACATCTTTTCTCAACCGGCTGCCGCGCATCTTAAGAAACTATCGTAATTATTTGCTTTTTTTTCCGTATGCGGTGGAACAGTTTGATTTATCAAAGTACGGACTTATAATATCCTCGTCCCACGCCTGCGCCAAAGGCGTGCTGACCTCGGCGGAACAGTTGCATATTTGCTACTGCTATACGCCCATCCGCTACGCGTGGGATTTGCACGGCCAGTATTTGCGCGAAGCCGGGCTTGACCGCGGCCTCAGGGGCCTGCTCGCCAGATGGATACTGCACTACATCCGGTTATGGGATTACGCGGCCGCGGCAAGGCCGGATTATTACGTCGCCATATCGCGCCACATAGCGCGGCGCATAAAGAAGACCTACGGCAGGGAGTCGGCGGTAATCTATCCCCCCGTGGACGTGGACAGCTTCACATTGCAGGAAAAGAAAGACGATTTTTATCTGACCGCGTCGCGCATGGTGCCGTATAAGAAAATGGATTTGATAGTGAAGGCGTTTTCCGCCATGCCGGACAGAAAGCTTGTCGTCATAGGCGACGGGCCGGACTTCGAAAAGATAAAATCCCAAGCCGGCCCGAACGTGGAACTGCGCGGCTGGCAGCCGACTGAGGTTCTTAAAGGCTATCTGCAGCGGGCGAAAGCGTTTGTTTTCGCCGCCGAGGAGGATTTCGGAATTCTGCCGGTGGAGGCGCAAGCCTGCGGCACGCCCGTCATCGCCTATGGCAAAGGCGGCGCTCTGGAAACCGTAATCGAAGGCAGAACCGGGCTTTTCTTCAACGAGCAGACCACGGCGAGCCTGCAGGCCGCCGTGGCGGAATTCGAAAAAAATCCCGCCGCCTTCCTCCCGTCCGAAAGCCGCAAAAACGCCGAACGGTTTTCAAAAGAAAGATTCGAAAGGGAATTCCACGAATTCGCGGAATCCAAAATAAACGAATTCCTCGCCCGTAAGTCCTGATTATCTCCGGCTTTTGTCGAAATCCGTTACCGCGTTCACTACGGTGCGCACGTCGGCGTCCGTCATGTCGGGCGTCAGCGGCAGGGTGCAGATTTGAGCGCCCAGCAGTTCCGTCACAGGCAGCGGCCCTTTGGCAAACCGCTTGAAAACCGGCTGTTCGTGATTGGGGATATAATGCACGCCCGTCGCCGCGCCGCGCTGCTTTAGAAATTCCATAAAAGCGTCGCGCTCTTTTATCACGCGCAGGATGTAACAGAATTGGGCGGTGTTTTCGTGGTCGTTTTCAAGCGGCAGCACCGAGGCCATGTTTTGAAAAGCGGCGTCGTAAATTTTCGTGATTTCACGCTTTCTCGCCAAAAATTTATCCAGTTTACCGAATTGCACCAGCCCGATGGCGGCGTTGATGTTGCTCATATGGTAGCGGTAGCCGGTGTCCACGACCTCGTAAAACCACAGGCGCTTGTTCTGGTAGCGGGCCCAGGTATCCTTGTCTATGCCGAGCACGCGTTTGCGGCGGATTTTTTCCGCGATTGTATCGTCCGGCAGCAGCACCGCGCCGCCCTCGCCGCAGGTGATGTTTTTTATCGCGTCAAAGCTGAAACACGCGCAATGCCCGAACCCGCCTATTTTTTTGCCTTTATAGACCGTGCCGAACGCGTGGGCCGCGTCCTCGATGATTTTTATGCCGTGCGCGTCGGCGGTTTTAAGCAGCGCGTCCATGTCGCAGGCGTTACCGCAGTAGTGCACCGGCATTATGGTTTTGGTGCGCGGCGTGATGCGGCTTTCGACGTCTTTTACATCAACGTTAAGCGTTTGCGGCATCACCTCGCAGAAAACAGGCGTCGCGCCGACGGCGAGAATCGCCTGAATCGTGGCGGCGAAAGTGAGCGAGGGCACTATCACCTCGTCGCCGGGGCCGACGTCGAAACCGTCGAGCGCTATATGCAGCGCGGCGGTGCCGTTGGTGACAGCGATGGCGTTTTTCGCGCCGGTGTATTCCTTTAGTTTGTTTTCAAATTCAAGCACGGTGGAGCCGAGTCCCAGCCAGCCGGTTTCAAAAACCTTGCCGACCGCCTCAAGCTCCTCTTTTCCCATCGAAGGCCGCGATACCGGAATCATAAATTCTCCTTTTTGTCACTATAAAATTTTACAAATTGCGGCCGCATCCGCGCTAACCTGAAAATTTCAGTTGGATAGCGGAATTCGACGTAAAATAGCTTCATGGCTCCGACTCAAAAAAACTGCTCACAGGCAACGAGCCTGCTCGCATTTTTTTGAGCCGAATCCATTTCGCTCTTTTACGTCTCGGTTCTCGCTACCAACTGAAGTTTTCAGGCTAATTGCCGCCGGTGGAGCGTTTTAAGAGCGCACGTTTCATGAAATCCAGAATCCGCGCCATGGCGATTACCGCCGGCGCGCCGGAAACATAGCGTCCGTTTTTCAGAACTAGTTGCCCGTTTCCCTCAAGCCGTGCCAGCCGCAGCGAAACTATTTCCCGCGCGTTGTAGCGGGACAGCAATTCCCCGCGCGAAAGTCCGGCGGGGTTTTCGTAAAGTTCGCGCAACAGGCGGATGCGGCGCGCGGTTTCGCCGAGATTGACGAAATGAAAATGGCAGTAGGACAATGCGCCGTAAGTAATTGAATCCGCCGCGCAATTCCATGAAAATCCTCCCGCCGCGAGTTCCAGCGTGAAAAGCACTGGCAGGCCGGCTAAAAACCCGATATAAACCGCTTTCAAAAGCGGCCTCAGCCGCAGCCGGAAAACCAGCGCGGTCAGCGCGGCGTTCGCGAAAAGCGCAACTAGCGGAAATAAAAACCGCGCCATTTACCCGCCCTTCCCCGCGCCCAGCACCGCGCGGTGGAAAATGAAGATTCTCGCAAACAGCCTGCCTTTGGGCGTGGCGATATATCTGCCATCTTCCAGCGCAGCCATTTTATCTTTCAGCAAATCGGCGAGGCGGGGGGTCACAAGCGCGTTGTCATCCAGCAGTCTGGTAATCTCGTCCGGCGGGAGCCCGTTTTCGCCCGCGCGCGCCACGGCAAGCGCGATAAGCAGCGAAGGGCTGTCCGCTTCGACGGCGGAATAGGTTATCATGTACGCCAGCGTCAGCGCGGTTACATAGAGCGCGACGCGCATGAATTCCCACGCTCCGCGCGGGCGCGGCACGCCTGAAACCGCAAAACCGCCCGGCTGAAAAGCCAGCCACGCGCAGCCCGCAATCAGCACCGCGAAAAAAATGAAAAGCAGCGTTTTGGTCTGCCTCTTCGGCACGGATATCCGCCACCATGCCAGATGCAGCGCTAAACCCGCCAGGAACAACGCAGTGCCGTAAAAAATAATGGCCATATCAGATAAAATTTATATGTTCCGGCGGCTCTCCCGAGGGTGCGGTAAGCGGTTCTGCAAGTTCTTTAAGCGACCACAGATATTCATTCACCTTGTGTTGCAGGCAAAGCGTGCCGCACATCGTGCGCGCGTCGAAATCGCCGGAGGAGATAAGCCGCATCACTTCCCAGTAGCGCTCCGATTGCCAGAGTTCCTTGAAAGACGTGTCCGCGATATTGCCTATATGGTATTTCGAGTAGCGCGAGTTAAACAGCATCCCGCACGGCGCGACAAGGCCGGAACCTGAAAGCTGGATGATAAACGGCGGCCCGAAACACTTTGAATAGCAGCGGCGGCCCCCGCTCATTATCTTGGACCATTTCGCGCGCACCAGATATTCCGGCGTACTCATGGCTTCGGCCTCCCGCAGTTGCGCTTCCAGCTGCGGATACCGCGAGTAATCTACGCCGAGGGTGCCGAATTCGTCGTCGCTGCAATGCTTGATTACCAGATAATCCGCACACAGTTCCCTGCCCAGCTTCGCCAGCGGCATTATTTGCCCGGCGAACTGCGGCAGCAGAACCATTTGCAGTCCGATGGTGACGGGCAGTTTGTTTTTTTGCTTTATCTCGACGCAGCGGCGGATGAGGCTCGTGACTTTTTCAAAAGCGTCTTCCGGCGCGCCCATTATTTTGCGGTATGCTTCCGGCTCTCCCGCAGAGATGTTGAAACGCAGATAAGTCAGCCGTGGGAGCGTTTCCTCCAGCTTGTCGGCGCGCAAAAGGTAGCCGTTGGTGCCGAGAGCCATGTCGAGGCCGTTTTCGCGCCCGCGCCGGATGGCGTCGTAGAGATGAGGGGAGCAGCTGGATTCCCCGTCGCTGACAAAGCTGACAGCTTTCACGCCTATTTCCGCCGCGTCGTCGAGAAACCGGAAAATGACGTCGCGCGTCATGCGCTTCTCGTCGTTGGACTGCAGCCGCCCGTAGCAATAGACGCAGCGGTAGCCGCAGCTTCGCGTGAGCGCGCAGTCTATGGTGATTGGCGCGATTCGCTCGCCGCGCAGCCAGGCTTCGACCCTGCCGCGATGCCAGGCCAGCTTGTGTCCGTCAAGAATTATGTCCGGCATTTTCGTTTCTGCGCTTCAATGTTTGCGAATCGGCGGGATAGCGTTCGGCGGCGTGTTTGTGGAAATACTGGTCGCGCGTCAGACGGCTGTAGCCTTTGACGACCTGCCAGAGCGACGGGAAGGAAACCGCCTTGGAAACCCCGCCCCGCCTCATGCCCAGCCGGTAGGGCACTTCGGAAAAAAGGTAGCCGTGCCGCACCAGCCGTATCAGAATATCCGTCTGGAAAAAAAATCCGGTGCTGCGGTAATCCAGCGTTTTCAGCACCGACTTGCGGTAAAGCACGGTGCCGTTGGTGTAATTGAAATAGACGAGGAAAGTCGTGTTAATTATGAACCGGTAGGCGAAAGACAGCCCATTGCGCCAAAGCGAGCGCGCCTGCTTGTTGAATATGAAAGGAATGACGATATCCACATGTTCGAGCAGGCGGTAATAGCGGAAAATCTCCCAGGGGTCGTTTTCGTTGTCGCCGGGCAGCATCACCACGATGCCGCCTTTGGCGTGGCCGACGCCGTCCCAGAAAGACGCGCCTATGCCCTGCGGCGCGGCGTGGTTCAGCAGCGAGACCCGCGCGTCCCGCGAGGCGATATCCCGCACGATATCAGGGGTCCTGTCCGAACCGCCGTCGTTTACCACCACCACCTCGCCGGAAATGCCGGTGTCGTCAAAAGCGGCAAGCGAGTTTTTCACCGCGAGGGCGATGTTCTTCTCCTCGTTGAGGGCGGGCATTATCACGCTTAGCTGAATATCGCTCATTTTTTTCCGCACAGGGCGCGCGCGGCTTTGGCGATTTCCTTCGCGCCGGGATAGTAGAGTTTTTCCAGTTCCGGGCTGGCGGGAACCGGCGAATCGGGCGAGCCGACGCGCATTGCCGGAGCCTTCAAAAATTCAAAACCTTTTTCCGTGATTACGGCTGCTATTTCCGCCGAGGCTCCCCCGGTTTTCACGCCGGTGTCGGCGATAATAACGCGCCCGGTCTTTTTGACGGATTCCAGCAGCGCGGCCTCGTCCAGCGGGACCAGCGTGCGGGGGTCTATGACCTCGGCGTCTATGCCTTCGGCTTCCAGCGCGCGGGCGGCCTTTACCGCCTCGTACACCATCAGCGAAAGCGCGATTATCGTGACATCGCCGCCTTTGCGTCGCGTTACGGCCTGCCCCAGCGGCACGGCGTACATTTCCTCCGGCACATAGCCGGTGAAATCGTAAAGCCAGCGGTGTTCGCAGAATAAAACCGGATTGCCGTCCCTGATGGCCGATATCAACAGCCCCTTCGCGTCGTATGGCGTGGCGGGCAGTACGATTTTAAGGCCGGGGATATGGTTGAACAATCCGTGCAGCGCCTGCGAGTGCTGCGCCGCCGAGCCCCAGCCGCGCCCGGCGATGCTGCGCGCTACGAGCGGCACATTTAGGCGCCCGCCAGTCATGTACCGCCACTTGGCGGCGTGGTTGACAAGCTGGTCCATGCACATCGGCAGAAAATCCATGCGCATGTGCACGAAGACTGGGCTCATCCCGCAAATCGCCGCGCCAACGGCTATGCCGGTAAGACCGTTCTCGGCGATGGGAATGTCCAGCACCCGTTCCTTGCCGAATTTTTGCGCCAGACCGAGCGTGGAGCCGAAAACGCCGCCGGCGTCGTCTACGCCTTCGCCGATGACGAATACCGAGGGGTCGGACTCCAGCAACTGCGTTTGCGCCTCAAGCAGCGCCTGACGGTAGCTGCGCCCGCGCAGGCCCTTTTTGCCGAGCGTGTTTTCAAATTCGGATTCATCTATCAGGACTTTTGTCCACGGCATATTATTTGTACACGTCCGTTAAAAGTTCCCGCGGGCCGGGGGAAGGGCTTTTTTTGGCGAATTCCCACGCGGCCTCGACTTTGGCAGCTATCCGCGCGCGCATTTGCGCCAATTCCTGTCCGGTGATTCCGCCGGATTTCAGCAGCCGTGCTTGATATGTTTTTACGGGGCAGCGTTCCAGCCATTTGTCCAGTTCCGCTCTGGGGCGGCAGCCTTTTTCAAAATCGCAGTCCGGGCCGACGTGGCCTTTCCAGCGATAGGTGTCGCACTGCAAAAAATAAGGGCCTTTTCCGGCGCGGATATGCGCGGCGGCATCGGCGGCGGCTTCATACACCGCGTCCGCGTCGTTGCCGCCCGGATGCGCTGACGCAATGCCGAAAGCTTCGGCGCGTCTGTATATTTCCGGCACAGAGTGGCGCGCGCTTTGCGGGGAATTTGTGGCGTAAAAATTATTTTCGCATACGAACAATGCCGGCAGTTTTTTCAGCGCGGCGAAATTGAGCGATTCCTGAAATGTTCCTTCGTCCGCCGCTCCGTCGCCGAAGAAAATCGCGGAAAGCCGGTTTTCGCCGCGCATTTTTATCGCCAGCGCCGCGCCGGTTCCAAGCGCCAGGCTGCCGCCCACAATCGCGGAGGTTCCCATGCAGCCGGCGTCGGTGTCCACAAGGTGCATGGAGCCGCCCTTGCCTTTGGAGCAGCCGCCGGTTTTTCCATAAAGTTCGGCCACGATGGCGTTCAGGTTCGCGCCTTTGGCAAGATAATGCCCGTGGTTGCGGTGCGTGCTGAAAACATAGTCTTCGGCGCACAGGTTGGCGCATACCCCGGCGGCGATTGCCTCCTGTCCGATATAAAGATGGACGGGGGTTTTCATGTCCTGCGCGGGATAGACGGAAACTATTTTTTCCTCGAAAATGCGGATTTCCAGCATCAGCCGGAGGAGTTTAAGCCGAAGTTCGCGATTTTCCGGGGCGGTCATATGAAATTCACATGTTCGGGCGGGTTTTGCAGCCGGTGCAGATAGCGGTTTATCTCGTCCATGCGGCAGTTGAGGCGGCATTTGCGCGCGTCCAGTTTGCTTTCGACAAACTTCAGCGATTTTTCGCGCAGCGGACCGTTCCAGATTTTCCTGAAAGAACTTTCGCCGATATTGCCGTAATAAAATTCCTTTTTACCGAGGAACATGCTGCAGCCCCAGACGCCGCCGCCCGCGTCGATATAGGTCCAGAACGGCAGCGCGAGGCAGCGGCGGTGCGGCTTTTCGCGGTTGTCCCATTTGCGCATGGCGTCCAAACGGAAAATCACCGAGAAGTCCGGCGAATTCAGCCGGGCGAGCTGGCGCGCCAGCTTTTCGTATTTTTCGTATTTTATGCCGCCGTATCTGCCGGTTATGCTTTGCGGATGCTGCGAATACGGTTTCACCACGAGATAATCCATCCCGGCGGCTTTGGCCTTGCGCGCCAGCGCCGCCGCCTCATGCGCGTTTTCAGGCAGCAGCACAAGCTGCATGCCGAGCGCGCAGGAATATTTTTTTTTGCGGCGCAGCGCGGCGGCGTATTCCATGTTTTCAAAAACCAGATTGAAATCTTCGGGCTTTGTCCGGTGGATTTTCGCGTAGGTTTCCGGAGTGCCGGCGTTAATGCTCACTTTTATCCAGGAAGTTGCGGGCAGCACCCGCGCGGCGGTTTCGGGCCGCAGCAGGACGCCGTTGGTGGTGAAGGCCGCGTCTATTCCGGCGGCTTTCGCGCGCTCCGCTATTAACGCCATTTCGGGATGCAAAAACGGCTCGCCTTCGCCCGCGAACATCACGCTTTTCAGGCCCAGCCGGCCCATTTCCGGCAGGCGCTTTTCAAGAAGTTTAGCGTCGAGAAAACGCGGCTTGTAGCCCATGAAATCCAGCGCGCAGTAGACGCAGCGGTGGTTGCACGCGCCCGACGGAGAAATCTCGGCGTATACGGGATAGATGTTTTTTCCCGCGCGCCAGTCCGCCACACGTTCCGGGTGAAAAATGAGCTTGTGGCTATCTATGCAATATTTGTCCATTACTTCAAAAGGGTTGCTATGAATTTGTGGAGCGGCACCGGCTCCACCGGCGCGCGGTTGCAGACTATGCCTACTTTAATCGCGGCCATCGCGTTGCCGACAAAACCCAGCAGGTCCGCCGGACGGCCCGCCGCCGCGAGCGGCGCGGTGATGGAGAGATACGAATCGCCCGCGCCGACGCGGTCCACTATCTTGTCGGCGAAGCCGGGCGTCTCGAAAAAGCCTTTTTTAGCGTCGTAGGTTATCGCGCCGAGATGGCCCCGCGTGACCGACACCCGCGGGCATTGCACTGCGGCGCAGACGTTCCTGATGACGTCCCTGATATCGCCGTGGCGGTCGCGCGCGGCGAGGCGGATTTCCGGCTCGTCTATGCATACATAATCGGCGCGCGCGTATTTGGTTATGAGGTTGAATCCGGCGTTGGCGCTGTTTGTCTGCGCGTTCACGGCTAAAAACTTTGCTTTGGACAACGCTTTTGCCGCATCGCCGCTTATGAAGCCGTGGCCGAAATCCGACACCAGCGCCAGGTCGTAGTTTCCGATGTTCTTCGCCAGCCATTTCAGCACTTTTCCGGACAGGGCGGAGGGCAGCGGCTTGTCCTCCAGAAATTCCACCTCGAAAAGCTTGGTCAGGAACACCGCGTCCACATATCGGCGCTTGACGACGGTGCAGGCGTCCGGGCGGTAAAAAAATCTGGGCCTGATATTCGGGCGCAGGCGGCCGCGGATATACTGCTCCCGCGAATCGCGCGCGCCGAGGCAGGTGAGCAAATCAACGCGCCCGCAGAATCCCGCCACATGGTTTGCGCAGGCCAGCGCTCCGCCGGGAAACTTCTCCCCGCTGACGAATTTGGCGGATATTATATTATCCTTCGGCGGTTTGCCGAGGCCGCTGCAATAATGGTATTCGTCCACGATAGCGTCGCCGACAACAAGCACTTTCAGGCCCGCGAGGCCGTTGATTGCGGCGGAAACGTCACGCGCGGAATATTTCAGGCGGAAAGAGTCCAGAAACCGCTTCGTTTCTTCGCTGAAGACGCCGAAAAAACGGTTCAGCAGTTCGGTGGAGCTGAAAGCTATTTCATCGGTGATGTGCAGCCTGCCGCCGCAGGATTCCACAGCCGCGCGTTCGCGCGCTATGCCGCCGGTTATATCCCCGGCGGCGTCGGCGTAATCGGCGCCTTTGACATAAATATCCGGCCTGATTGTTTTTATCGTCTCGACGGCGGTGGGCCACTCATTGACGGCCACGTAATCCACCGTCTCGAGCGAGGCGATGGTTTCCGCGCGCAGGTTCTGGGTGAAAACCGGGCGCCCCGGGCCTTTGTTGACGTGCCTGTCGGGCGTGATGGTGACGAACAGCGCATCGCCGGCCCGCCGCGCGGCCTGAAAATGCTTTATGTGCCCGGGATGCATAAGGTCGAAAACGCCGTGGCAGAGCACCACTTTCCTGCCGCCGCGCTTGAATCTTGCGCAAAGCTGCGCCAGCGCGCGCACGGTTTTTATTTTTCCCGGCTCTCCGGTAGGCATGCGTTTATAATACCAAAATTGCGGTTGGACCGAGGCGCGGCCGGCATGTTATTTTTCCGCGATGAACAGGATGTTGAGGCCGATTTTGTGGCCGGTCAGCCGGTCCGCCAGCCTGGTGAGCGCGAGCAGGCTGTTGTTGAGCCAGACGCCCATTTTCGGAATATACTTGCGCCGCAGCAGTCCGCCGGTAACCACCCAGCCGGGGATGCTGAGCGAGTTGTAGCGGCGTATCTCCAGGCCGGAGTAGCCGCGCAGCACCGCCGCCAGCGAGTTGAAATCGTAGCGTCTCCGGTGCTCCACGGCTTTGTCTATTGCGTTGAAAATCGCCTGATAGGCCGGCACCACGCCTATGAATTTGCCGCCCGGCCTGAGCAGCGTTCTGATATCCTGCGCGAAAGCGGCGTCGTCCGGCAAATGCTCCATGAGGTTGAACGCAATCACCGTATCGAACCGTTCCGGGCCGAAGGCGGCTTTTATGTCCCGCGCGTCAAGCGCGCGGATTTCAAGCGAGGGTATGTGCCCGTATTGAAGTCGCAGCCTGGCGAGCAGCTTGTCGTTGATATCCATGCAGACAAGGTTTTTTCTGAGCTTCACCAGCCGCGCGGTGAGCGCGCCCTTGCCGCAGCCTATTTCCAGCACGTCTCGGCCGATATGCGGCTTGAGGAATTCGAGCATTTCCTCGTAATGCCTGGAGGAGTCTATGTTGTAGAGAATATCCTCCTGCGCGTTTCTGAGGACCTGCCCGGGAAAAAGATTATACTTCAGTATGAAGTAAACCGCCGCGATGCCGTCCTTGTAGTTTATTTTCTTGCCTTCGCTGTAGGTGCGTCCGCTGTAGCTTATCGGCACTTCGTAAACCGACAGGTCCCTGAGCTTGGCCAGCTTGGCCGTTATTTCGGGTTCTATGCCGAAGCGGCGGCTTTCCAGATTGAGCGATTTGAGTATATCGGTGCGGACCAGCTTGTAGCAGGTTTCCATGTCCGTCAGATACAGGTTGGAGAAGATGTTGGAAAGCGTGGTGAGGAATTTGTTGCCCAGCGCGTGCCAGTAATAAAGCGCGCGGGTGCTGGTTCCCTTGAAGCGGCTTCCGTAAACCGCGTCCGCGTCGTTTTTGAAAACGGGTTCCAGCAGCGCGCTCCACTCCTCGGGGTTGTATTCCAGGTCCGCGTCCTGGATAATCGTGTAGTCGCCGGCGCATTCTGGTATGGCGCGGATGATGGCGGCGCCCTTGCCCTGGTTTTTTTCCTGGTAGATTACTTTGAGTCCGTTTATACCGTCGTACTTTGCGGAGGCCAGCTTATCCCGCAGCAATTCGCGCGTGCCGTCCCGTGAGCAATCGTCCACTATTATTACTTCCTTTTTCATGCCGCCGGGAAGGCGCACGGCGTTCACCTTGTCGAGCAGCGGCCCGATAGTGAAAAATTCGTTATAGCATGGTACGATTACGGAAAGTTTTTTGATATCCATAAAAGGGTGTTCCGGCGCTCCGTAGACATTTTACTTACCTTTGCGGCGGTTTACCATCCGAATTATTGTAAAATTCAATGATTATGAACCGTTTCAAGGCTTTTGCCGTCAAAAATGCCGCTGAACTTTGGCTCGCCGCCGCCGCGAGTCTGGCTTTCGCCGTTTCCGTGGCGGTCATCCCGTTTTTGTTTGAAGTCCCCAAAGACAACGCCTTCTGGCTCCACCACGCCAAATACGGCGACGTGAATCGGCCTCTGGAGCCGTACGAGCATTACCTTCAACTCAACAGCGATGTGGGGCTGTGGATACGCGACGTGGCGGATTTCCCGGCCAATTTCGCCATAGACAACCGCCGCATAGACAGGCCGGTGTATCCGGCGGCGGGGAATCTGGTGGCGCGTCTTGCCACCGCCGCGAGAACAGGCAGCCTGAAAACCGCTTTCACCAAGCCCTGCGGTCTTGGCATATCTTTCGCCGCCGCGCTGTTCGTCAATTATCTTATAGCGGTGTCCGCCGTGCTTATGCTTTTTCGGTGGCTCAGACGGCGTTTCTCATCTGAAATAAGTTTCGTGTCGGCGCTGCTTTTCGCGTTGAGCCCGTTTCTGCTGTGGAATTCCAACCAGGTGGCCACTAATTCGGTGGCGTACTGGTTCATGCCCGCGGGGCTGTTTATATTCGAGAGCTTGCTTGCGGAGCCTGAACCGTCCTGGGGAAAAATTCTGCGCGCGTCGCTGCTGCTGGGAACACTGATGCTTGTCAAAACCCAGTACGACATCATGTTCATCGTCTGGTGCTGGGCGGCGTCGCGCCGCAACTGGCGCGTAGCGGCGGGCACTTTCGCGCTGCATTTTATTCCGCTGTTGCTTTGGATGGCGTTTCTGCCGTTCATGGGGCTGCATTATTCCAGCGTGAGTTTGTCCGTGGCGCATCAGGGGTACTGGCCGTTTGAAGTGCTGGCCGCGTCGGGTCCGGCGGCGCTTTATAAAAGCCTGCTGCATTATTCCGCGCTGGCGGTGGAGGAGTTCGCCGCCGCTTACAGCCCGCTGCTGCTGGGATTGTTCCTTTGGGGAATAACCAGGGAGCAACTGTCTTCCGAGGTCAAACTGTTTGCGGCGCTCGGCGTGTTTTTTCCGCTGGCGCAAATAGTGATGGTGCGGCGGTTCGACCCTTTTTACGCTTACGATACCTTCTTCATAGTATATCCGGTGGCATTGACTGCGTTCTGCGCGTTCACCGCAAAATACCTTGTTCCGTTGATGACGCGCGTAAATCCGAAGACGGTTTTGCGCCGCGGCCTTTTTGCGTTTGCCGCGCTGGAAGCGGTTATCGCCGGATACTTCGGGCTTGACTGGACGCTGTACAAGCCTCAACTCCGCGAAGCGCCCCGGCTGATAGCCTGCGCCGTCCGCGGCGACACCTGCGTTTCCAAAGCCTCCGCCGAAGGCTATGCCGCAAAGTTGAGTTCCAGATGAATATTCTGTTTATACAGCCGCCGCGCGTTATCGCGCGGCAAAACATGTGGGCGCGAATCAACCCGCAGCTGCCCTCGCTGGGACTGGCCTGCGTGGCCTCCTATGCGGAGCGGCGCGGGCATGAGGTCAAAATACTGGACCTCTCGGTCGAGCCGATGCCGCTGGAGCAGGTACCAGGCTATGTTAAGTCTTGCGCGCCGGATATTGTCGGCATAACCGCCAACACTATACTGCTAAGCAACGCGCTGGCGCTGGCGGACTGCGCCAGGTCCGCGAGACCGGACGCCAAAATCGTTTTGGGAGGCGTTCATCCGACCATATTTCCCGAAGAGGTGCTAAAACGCGCGTCGGTGGATTATGTCGTGCGCCACGAGGGGGAACTGACGCTGGCGGAATTGGCGGACGGCGCCGCGCCGGAGAGCATAGCCGGCCTTTCATACCGCGCCGGCGGGGAAATGCGCCATAACGCGCCGCGCGAACGCATAAAAAACCTCGACGAGATGCCGTACCCCGCGTATCATCTGCTGCCGATGAAAAAATACCGCCCCTCCCTCGGCAATTACAAGCGGCTGCCCGCCGCCAGCATAATGACGAGCAGGGGCTGCCCGGGGCGCTGCACTTTCTGCTACACCGGCGTGCACGGGCGGCAAATCCGTTTCCGCTCCGCCGAGAACATTCTCGGCGAGATAAAGCTGCTCGTAAAGGACCACGGCATAAGGGAAATCTGTTTTTACGACGATACTTTCACCGCCAACCGTCCCAACGTCATGCGGCTTTGCGAATTGCTTATCCGCGGCGGAGTGGATATCACCTGGACCTGCATGTCCCGCGTGGACTGCATGGACAGGGACGTGCTGGCGCTTATGAAGCGCGCCGGCTGCCATCAGATAGGCTACGGTGTGGAGTCCGTGGACGAGGAAATTCTGGGCAATATAAAAAAGCGCATCAATCTTGAAGACGTACGCCGCGTTATAAAACTTACGCGGGAATGCGCAATAGACGCCCGCGCGATGTTCATGTTCGGCAATCCGGGCGAGACCGAGGAAACTATGCGCCGGACGCTGGATTTCGCAATGCGCCTCAAGCCCGATTTCGCGGTGTTCAACATCGCCACGCCGTACCCCGGAACCGAGATGTACGCCTGGGCGAAGGAAACCGGCAGGCTGTTGACGCAAGACTGGGACCGCTACGACCTGGCGCACTGCGTCATGCGGCTGGACGGGCTTGCGCCGGAGCGCATAGAGGAATTCTACCGGCAGGCTTACAAAAAATTCTACCGCAGCCCCGCCTATATCGCGGGAAAGCTTTTTAAGATGCGCACGTGGACGGACCTGCTGAAAAATTCAAAAGCCCTCGCCTCTTTGCTGCTGAAACGGGATTGATGCCTCAGAGCCTGTCTAAAGTCTCCGTATTCTGCTGCAAGCGCCGCTTTCGCGACGAAAGAGAGACTTCAGACAGGCTCTCAAAAGATGTAGAATCATAAATAATATGGACAGCGATATCCGCGTACTCAAAGGCTGCGCGATAGTGTACCGCGTGTTCGACGTCGGCAACGAGATAGACCTTGCCGCGGCGGAACGGCTCTCTCCGTCTGACGGGTTTTTGAGCGGCAGATTGCGGCTTGTGTCCGACACCAGAAAGTCAATCGTCATCAGGAACGCGCCGCTGCAGCTCAATCTCGCGCCGGAGGAAATACCGCTGGCGGGCGCGGCGTACAAAGCGGAAGTTTCCGCCAAAATCTGGCATTACGGCGTTATCTCCATCGCGTTCACATTGGCGATGCCGGAAGGAATTTCGTGGCGCGAACTGGTGAATTTATCCGCCGCGCTTGAAGTCAACGAAGAGATAGAAAAAGCCGCCGCGCGGGTTCGCGACCGCGTTGCCGCGCATCTGGCTCCCGTGATAATCCAGCCGTCGAACTGGGATACCGCCGAGGATTACGTGACATGGCTTGTGGAGAAATACGAGGGCGCGTCCTCGCCGGGCGAATTTCTTTTGAAGGCCGACGTGCCCGCGTTGATACTGGCCGAGCATGAGCATCCGCTTTCCGAGTCCAGCCGGGACGTGGTAACGCAAAACGCGCTGCAATATTCAAAAAACGATATGGCGGTGATAGACTGGAACAGCGCGCTGCTGATCGAGCCCGCCGGCAGCCGTGAGACCGCCGACGTAATCGAATTCTGTCTTACGCATCTTCTGGAAATGCGCTATTACGACGCGCTCATAGAGGAAAAGCTGGATTTGCTCTACGACAATATCGAAAAGCGCAAAGGCGGGATATTAAGCAATTTTTACGCTAATCTGGGGCAGGATTCGGGCCGGCGCTACATTGAGTTCTCGGAATTTCTGGGCAGGGTGGAGAACTCGCTTAAAACCGTAGGCGACTTTTATCTGGCGACGGTGTTCCGCGCCGCCATGCGCGAGTTCCGCTTCGCCGACTGGCGGCAAACCATAGACCGCAAGATGGACACGCTGGCGCGCATCTCGCAGCTGCTCGACGAGGAAATAAACACCCGCCGCGGGCAGGTGATGGAGGCGATAGTGATTCTGCTTATCGCGCTGGAGATTATACCGCTCGCGCACGAGTTTTGGAAGTAAGGTTTTTGCGCAGTTCGCCGAGGATTTTGCGCGTCGAGGCGGATTTGTTGAGGGTGTAAAAGTGTATTCCGGGCGCGCCGCCTTCCAGCAGCCCGCGCGCCTGCGCCAGCGCGTATTGCGCGCCGTAATCCGCCACAGCCTGCCTGTCGTCCTTTATTTTTTCGAGAGCCGAGCCCATTTCCGGCGGCACGGTCACGCCGCACATTTTGGCGAAACGCTGCAACTGCGCGTAGCCGGTTACCGGCATGAGTCCCGGGATGACCGGGACCGTTATCCCGGCGGCGCGGCATTTTTTCACGAAGGAAAAATAAAGCGCGTTGTCGAAAAAAAGCTGGGTGATGATGAAATCCGCGCCCGCGTCCGTCTTGAGTTTGAGATGCTCCAAATCCGTCTGCGCGGTGTCGGCTTCGGGATGTTTCTGCGGATAGCCCGCCACGCCTATGCAGAAGCCGTCCATTTTTTTGATATGCGCCACCAGTTCGTCCGCGTGGGCATAATCCGAGACCGGCCTGGAATTTCCCGGCGGAATATCGCCGCGCAGCGCCAGCACGTTTTCTATGCCTAATTCCTTCAACTGGGCCGCAATCATCTCCACGTCCGCGCGCGAGTAGACCACGCCGGTCAGGTGGACCATCGGCTCCAGCGCGAAGCTTTCCTTTATAAGCCGGGCCAGCGCGGCGGTTTGCAGCTTCGCCCCGCCGGCGGGCGAGCTTGTCACTGAGACGAAATCCGGCTTTAGCGGTTCAAGCTCTTTTAACGCGCCGTGCAACAGTTTCGCGTCCTCCGCCGTTTTGGGCGGAAAGAACTCGAACGAAAAGGTCGGCGCGCCGCGCGTGAAGAGGGATGATATCTTCATTACCGAATGATTTTACCATTTTGATATACTACTGAGGCCTGTATAAATAATGGCCTATCCGGCTGACCGATTTTGCAGCGAAACAAGGAGCCGATGGCCGGACATACTGTCCGTATGTCCGGCTATCGGCGACACGGTTGCAGCCCAAAATCGGCCAGCCCCGTCGGGGAGGCCTGCCTTTGGCCGCAGGCGTCGTTGCTCCTCGTTGGCGTGCAACGAGCACGCCGCCTCGTCGCGTCTAGCCTGCGACCCAAACTCAGGCCTCCGGATAGGTCATTATTTATACAGGACTCAGTAATTTGACGCGCTATGAAACGACCGCCTGAATATTTCGAGAAGATGGGCCGCCAGCTCTGGTTCAAGGGCGAGTATTACCGCGCCCTCAAGCTGATGCAGGAGGGGCTGGAGTATTACCCGTCGGACTTTCGGCTGCGGCTTGGCGTCGCGCTGGCGCAGCTGCGCCTCGGCAACTACGCCATAGCGCGGGACATTTTGAAGGAACTGCTTTCCTCCTCCCCCAATAACGGCGACGCGCTGTGCGCGTTGTGCGAGGCGTATCTGAGCCTCGGCAAAAAAAACGACGCGCTCGCCTGCGCGAACGGCATTTATAAAGCCCATCCCAAATCCGGCACGCTGCTTGAGCATCTGGGCATGGCGCTGCTGGAGCACGGTCTTTTCGACGAAGCGATAAAATCTTTTTCCCGCGCCGTAGGGGCGGAACCGAAGCGGCCTTACTCGCGGCTGGGGCTCGGCATAGCCTACAGCGGGCTTGGAAAACAGCGCAAGGCCGTGCTGGAAATACGCAAAGCCATCCGGCTCAAACCGGATTTTTACGAGGCGATTTCCTATCTCGGAAACCTATTCTACGATGTCGGCCAAAAAGCCGCAGCGGTGAAGCTTTTCTTTTCAATACCGATGGAGTCGCAGATAGACCCGGTAACTCTCAGCCGGCTGCTGGCCTGGTGCAAGGGCCGCAAAAATCTCGCGGCTAAAATACCGGAGATAGGGCGGCGCATGGAAAAACTTTCCAGCGGCCAGGGCATAGACGGTTTCCTGCGAGAGCTAGAGGAGCAGGCCGCGCTCTCCGGGCCGGACAAACTGCCGCTGCCCGCAAAGCTGCGCTTTATAAAACTCGGCGCGAACTTGCCGGTCAATCCGGCGCAGAAAGCCATGCTCTATGACATAGAGCGCCGCCTGAAATCGCTTTACGCCAGGCCGCGCGCGGGGCTTTCGCTCGTGGCGCTGCCCTCCGTGCCGCGCGCCCGCGCGGGCGACGCGGACGGCTTCATCTCCGCTTTCGCCGTATATCTCAAAAGCATAGCCGACAACGGCAAGCAGTTCTCCCGCCTGCCGATGACAAGCTGGAGCGCTTCCCTCGGCATAGACTCAATAGCGCCGTACGCCGCCGCGCTCATCAAGACGATGTATGACGAGAACGCACAGTTCGGCGTCAGCCAGTCCTCGATGGACGCGCTGCTGGCCGCGCTGGTAAATACGCTCAAATGGATGCCGCCCGGACTGCGCGGCTCGGACTGGATAGCGGAACTGGCCGGCGTTATCGTCGCGTTCTGGACGCCGGTTGACATGCTTGAACGCCTGTTTTTGATGCGCGAGATTTTGAGCCCGCTCGAAAAAAAATCCGTCGAGCCCGCCATCGCGCGCGGCAGGGCGTGGCGCAAATGGCTCGGCTGGCGGCCCGACAGCAAATGGACCTCGCCCGCCGCGCAGTTGATTCCTTCATTGCCGCAGACTTACGGCGCGAGAAAGTCAGTGAAATGCGCCGATTGCGGCAGCCCCATCAGCGATTACTGGGATATAGCGCAGGCGGGGGACGCGCCGCCCGTGCGCTGCGGCGATTGCGCGTCCGCGCTGCGCTGCTCGCACTGCAAAGGCCCGATGCGGCAGGTAGGCGCGGGCAAAAAAGGCGCGAAAGTCTACCGCTGCATGCAGTGCGAAAAACGCTATCAGGTAAAATTCAAAAAACTCCGCAAGCCCGCCCGCTGAACGGCGGGCTGTCCGCTTAAAAACAATTCCTAAAATCTCTCCAGCAAGTGCTTGCGTTTTTGATTGTATTCGTCTTCGGTGATGAGTTTTGCGCCGAACGCTTTTTTCAGGGCTGTCAGTTTTGCGATAAGATACTCGCCGGAATTGCTGTCGCGCGCCTCGCGGCGGCGGACGGCGGGGGTGAAATTTCCGTATTCGTCTATTTCCCGCATCCGGCGGGAGGCCGCGAAAGATTCCATCAGCTTGTCCACGGGAACGCCCAGCAGCTTCGCGATTTGGGGGCGCATCTCCTCGGACGGAACAGCCGCCCCCGTAACCCAGCGCGATACCGCCGATTGCCTCACTCCCAGAACTGACGCGAAGGAAGTCTGCGCGCCGGTTGATATCCCTTTATTCCACTTTGTCAGCAGTGTTTCAAAAGTCATTTCTCTAATAAACCAAAATAACATCCCTTGCATTATCCCGCATAACGCGGTATAATGTGCATTGTGTGGGGGTGACTCCCCGCGATAATTTAAGGCTGCCAAATGACGGCGCACAAAAATACAAGCACGGTACCCCCGTGGCTTGCACCCGTACGCAGCGTGTCTTGGCCGGACCCTGCGTATGGGTGTTCGTATTGTAATTGTATCCGCCTAAGCGGCGGTTGGCAAGTGCAAATAATGGGAATGAGGTGACAGCGTATGGGAAAGTATATAAACAAAGTTTACCTGCTTTTTTCCGCCAAAGGAGGCGGGCCTATGCCCGTCGTGCGCGCCGGCGATACTCTGGTTTACAAGACGTGGCGTCCCCTGTCGGGCTCGCTGTCGCCGGAGAACTGGTTTAGCCTTAAACAAAAAAAGATGAAGCTGGCATTATCGCTTTTGCACATACACATCATGCAATTATTTTACCGGTCGCGAGGATATTGTGAAGCACATCTGGCTTACGATGCGGGCAAACTCGTGCATTATTGTTTTTTACTGCCCGCTTCTTTCAGAGTGCCCCTCATGCAGCCCGGGGATTTGGAAATAGGCCCCTACTGGACCGATCCGGAATATCGGGGGCGCGGAATAACGCCGCATAGCGTCGGGATTATCAAAGCGTCGCACCCCGGCACCTCCCTTTATATTCTCATGAGACGCGACAATGGCGCATCCATGAGAGTGGCTGAAAAAAACGCTTTTTTAAAAATAGCCGAATGCGTGCGCAAAAAACGGTGGCTGCTGGCAAGATATCCCCTTTATTCGGACGACACTGCCAACCCCATTGGCGCAGATAGAAAAGAAGTATGCCGGCTGCAGAACAAAGGGTAGCGACAAAGGAAGTGCCCGTGCATGGTCCATTACTCAAGTGCGTCAAGTCGGATGGAACAGTGCTGTGTGACGGCGTGCCGGAGCGCAAGCTTTCATGGCGGGCTATGACCATGACAAGGCGCACACATTGTTAAATGCGCAGATTCAGGCTTTGAACGACTTGCTGGTCCTGAACCGCTGGTCGCCGTAAAAGGTATGTTTCGCTCAATCAAGGCGTACTGCGAAATGAACTGCATTCACACTGAAGAACAAGGGGACAAAAACAAATGAATAATCGGCGATGTTGTTCAACAATAACAGGCATGCTCTTGTGTTGTATTGCTCCCTTACAGGCAGCAGCCGGTTTGTTTTTTGACGCCAGCGCGGGCGCGCAGGAATTTTTCTGGACTCCGGCGGCAATTAACGGCGTTTCTTATAAAGCCACAGGTCTCAAAGCATACAACTTCAATGCCGGACTTGGCCTCACGGGTTCTGCCCGGCGCGGGCCTGCGCTAACTTTTGAATACAAAGCGCCTTTTGAACGTTCCTCCGAGCAGAGCGACATGATGTCCACCAACAAATCATACACCGAAGGCTTGGAAAAGTATTCATTCGGCTTTGCGCCCGACGCTATAATCTACGCGATATATCCTTCATTGTCGGAGCAGGGTTTTGTACGGTTTCTGCTTTCGGCGCAATTTAAATACTCCAAGACAAAGTTTTACTGCAACGCCACTGTAGGCAGAGATTTCTTTTATCTGGGAGATGGCACGGTCATAAATTGGGGCAACAACACTATAAGCGGTGCCACGCATCTACAAGCAGGACAGTCACTCTCCTTTCGCACGGAATTTGATGAGACGGAGGTGATGTTCGCGCTATATTCCGTGCCGGAAAAAGTCCATGAATTCAGGATTGGTTACTTTCAAATGGATTGGCGCAGGCCGTCGGCCAACAATCAGGGGTGGACTATTCAAAGCGGCGGTGTCAAATATCCCGTGGTTTATGACACTGTTTTTAGCGCAAAAGGCTTCGGCTTGAAATGGGTATCCAGAGACATGTTCTCGCCGGGTTTCAACGGGGATATCTCCGTGAAATTCGGCATCAATCCCACAATCGAGCAGAAACTGCCGCTGAAAATCCCTCAGGATGAACACCTGACCTATGTGGACTGGAATTTCGGCGGATGCTACAACCTCTATCTTACCCCGCAATCTGGAAGCGGAGTGTTTTTTACCCTCGGCGGCGCGGTAAGGCTTGCCGGTTTCTTTTCTCAAAAAAACAACGCCGATACCACTAATCAGAATGACCCGAATGCGCCCAGTATGCGCCTGATAGATAAAGAAATGCTCTACACCGCCTATCTGCGCGCCGGTATGAGGTTGTGACGCCATATGGCAAGGAATATCACGATGAGAGCAACAATAATCTGCACTGTTTTGGGTGGGATTGTCGCGTTTTGGGTTCTTGCAAGACTTGCATGCCGAAATTCACTTAAAGGAGAAAGTATGTTTATTGGTAACAAAAAACGGGAAATATCATTTGCCATACCGATGCTATATCTTGCATTGGCAGGGATGCTTGCTGGGTGCGCATCTTTAACACGCTGGGGTCAAACTTACCAATATGCGGAGAAAATGTATAACGCCGGTAATTTTGATGTGGCGGTTCAAAAGGTGGTGGAGGTTTTACGGGAAAAACCCGCATATGAACCTGCGCGCCTGCTTCTCGCAAAGGCGGCACCTCAGGCATATAGCAGACACGAGCAGGCGGCTGCAGGGGCTGAGCAAAAAGGCAATTGGGATGAGGCGGTTAAAGAATATGAGGATATCATTGCGCTTAGCAGCATGGTTCGTTCGTTGCCGGGCGACTACCCTGCGCTGGATGTAAGAAGCAAACGGGATGAGGCGGCGCAAAATGCGGCAAGCACCCATTATGCAAAAGCAACACATCTTTTCAAGGAAAAAAACTTTACTTCTGCCGCTTCAGAGTTTCTGCAGGCAGCCCAATATGTGGCGGGATTCAAGAATGCAACTAAAAATGCCGCGGAATCGTATTACCAACACGGCAAGATGTCCATGGATGCAATGAATTTCAAGGAGGCAGCTCTTGGATTCAAAAAAGCATCGGGCATTGTGTCGGGATATAAGGATTCGCAGGAGTTGTACGAACAGGCCAAGGAAAAAGCCATCAAAAGGATTGCGGTAATGCCTTTTCATGACCCCACAGGCAAACTAGGCGGCGACAGCATTTCGGACAGGGTTATCAATGCCGCTATTAACAGTCAACCTGAATTCGTAGCCTTTATAAGCAGAGAAAATCTTACTCCCATCCTAAGTGAACAGGGATTACAGGGAAGTGAGATTGTTGATTCCGCAACCGCAGTGAAGACGGGCAAGTTGGCTGGCATATATAGTTTTGTGTTCGGAAAAGTCCTTTCCGTAAGCGCTACCAGTACTCCGGCGCATTCTCCCACGCATCAGAACTCCAAAACAGAAAAGTTCTACAACAAACAAACGAGAGACTTCACTGATTCTGTGACCTACAGCGTCCAGTATCAGACTCACAAAATCGTAAATACAGTAAAGTTGGTTGTCAGCTACCAAATTGTAGACGTGAAAACTGGCGCAATTCAAGCTTCTCAAACGGTAAACACTCAAAAATCCGACATCGCGTCTTGGGTCACTTATGCAGGCGATGAACGTGCAATTCCCCCCGACATATCAGTCAATAACAGACAGGAACCGGAACCGCTTGAAACATTGCAGGTGAGTGCAATCGAGTCTGTCAGCAATGATATTGCGCGCAAATTGCTGGCGCATTTTGATTAGCGGGTTTTCCTGTCTTGGCAGGCAGAGGTTTAGGAAATGACGGGACGATAGGGACGGTTCAGGATTGATTAAGGAGGGATATACATGAGAACTACAAAAGGCATTGTCGTGGTTACGGCAATAACATTGTTGCAGGCGCCGGGGCGGCTGCCAATGTAGAGAAGTTCAGTCTTGGTTATCACGGAATCATCTCCGGCGATTTCGTGCAGGGGGGCAGTTCAAGGATATGGGTCCTGGACAATTTTGGAATTGAGGGGAATTTTTATCACGCCGGAATCGGATACGAGCGCGGCAGTAAAAAATGGGATGGCACTCTTGCCGCCGCAACCGGCAAAATCCTTATCGCACCCGTGGTTAAAAACAACAGCAGATTCTATTTAGGCGTGGAAGCCGGATATGGCAAGGCGTCCGCCACGGACAGTGATGAGGAGTTAAATGTCACCGTGGTTAGTCCGCTGCTCGGCACCGAATATTTCTTTTCTGAAATGCCGGAATTGGGTTTTGATTGGGAAGGCGGCTACAGGTACAACATTTACGATATCAGCGGTGTCTCATTGTCGCTTCGCGGGATTTCCGCTGCCATCGGGGCGCATTTGAATGAAATGGCTGATACGGGGGGCATAAAAGCGGGTTCGGCGGGCGTTGCGGGCGGAGCGCGGTTCATGCATTATGTAACCGATTATATCGCCGTAGGCGGCGAAATCGGGTACTTTGTTTCCGGCAAGAGTTCCAAGTGGACGGACAGTTATGGTTCGACTTATACCTGGCAGTCCAAAGATATTCTGGCAATGAATATTGTCAAATTCACTCTAACGCCGCAGTCTCCCGTGCGGTTGAGTTTGCTGGGAGGAGTGGGTATCAAGAGCCTGTTGCAAAACTGGCAGTTTTTTTAAAGTCGCGAAAATTGTGCGGTTTTTCTGCTGAAGGCCTGAAATTCCGTCGTTTACAACCGATTTTTTGCGTCAGTCGGGTTTTTTGCCCCACCATTCGGGCGTTTCCGCCCGTATCAGCGGGTTTGCACCCGCGCGCGCCTCACGCTTGCGCC
>Ga0074195_1001303_pt1 | contig 36318 bp, 36 predicted proteins | sample EPASupsiteHSE623_FD_64525 | JGI IMG/M metagenome (GOLD analysis project Ga0074195, IMG submission 64525) | Bioremediated contaminated groundwater from EPA Superfund site, New Mexico - Sample HSE6-23 | ecosystem: Environmental > Aquatic > Deep subsurface > Groundwater > Contaminated ... | reverse complement strand
GCCGCCCACATCGAGGAAGTTTGCTGCCTTCCCGCCATAGAACTCGATCAGGTCCAGCGTCGACATCGTGAGCCCGGCGCCGTTCCCAATCACGCCAATCGCGCCATTGAGTTCCACGTACGAGAACCCGTGCTTCTCCGCCTCGCGTTCCCGGTCGGTGAGATCGCGGTTGACGGTGATGCCCTGCCTGCCGAGCGCATTGTCGTCAACGATGATCTTTGCATCGGCAGCAAACACACCCTGCGGGGTGGTGACGAGCGGATTGATCTCGGCGAGCAAAGCGTCCTTTTCCAGGAAGACCCGGTAGAGCTTGTTGATGATCGGCATGATCTCTTTCGGGGCTTTTCCCGCAAGCTCCCGGAGCATGAAGGGAGGGAGATCCCGCATGAGGGGCGTTGCAATCACTCTTCTGATCGCAGCAGGATTTTCTTTTGCCGTGATCTCGATGTCGACTCCACCTTCCTCCGTGAAAAGGATGAGCGGCTGCTTGCTGGAGCGGTCGACCGTGATCGAAAGATAGTACTCGTGCTGGATATCGAGCCGCTGCTCGGCGAGGATCTCTTTGACCGGGAGCCCCTTGATCTCCTTTTTGAAGAGCTCCTCTGCGGTTGCAACAGCGGTCTTCCTGTCTGCCATCAGGATACCGCCGGCCTTGCCCCGGCCGCCGACATCCACCTGCGCTTTTAAGACGATCTTATCACCGAGCGCATCGAGATGTGCCGGTAATTCTGCTGCGGTGCGGATCAGGAATCCTGCCGGGACGGGGATCCCGAACTCCTTAATGACGTTCTTTGCCTCATGCTCGCGTAACTTCATGATTGCTTTCCCAGCTGCAGGCCAAGCTGCATGGCTTTTAAGTTGAGATCCTCGGTTCCCTTGGGCACGGAATCGAGGATGGCTTTCCGGAGGGATTCCTCGCTCACGACATGGGTTGCGGCAACAAGGGCACCGAGCATCACGATGTTTGCCACAATATCTTTTTTGAGCGTCTCTTTGGCTTCCCGGGTTGCCGCGATCTCGATGCACCGGCACTTCGGCCGGGAGTGGACAAGGGTCGAGTCGACCAGCATGATCGAGGGATCTTCGGCTACTGCCCCGTACTTCTCGAAACCTTCCTGCGACATGATCAGGTAGATGTCGGGGGTGGCCACCTTGGGGTAGAGGATGGGGTCATCGTCAATGATCACCTGGCTCATCGAGGCCCCGCCCCGGGCTTCCGGCCCATAGACCTGCGTCTGGACGGCATACTTGTTGTCGTACATCACGGCAGCCCTCCCGATAATCACTGCCGAGAGGATGATGCCCTGGCCGCCAAAGCCCGAGAACCGCACTTCGTGCCTCATGGTTTTACCCCCATGGCCGGCCGGTTCCGCCGGGTGATCTCCCCGACAATGTACATATCTTCGGGGATATGCTCATGATTCTCCAGCATCCGGTCGCGTTTTGCTTTCAGGAGCGAGTGCGAACGGAGATACTCGACATGATCGGCCACCTGCCGGAACTTGTTCCTGCGCCCGAAGGCGGTGGGGCACTGGACGAGCGCCTCGATGAACGAGAAGCCCTTAGTTTCGAGACCTACCTTAACCGCCTTCTCAAGCTCCTTCACGTGATACGAGGTCCAGCGGGAGACATAGTTGGCTCCCGCAGCCGTTGCAAGTTCGCAGAGATCGAACGGGGTCTCGGCGCACCCGTAGGGAGTGGTGGACGAGAGGCAGCCTTTCGGTGTGGTCGGGCTGCCCTGGCCGCCGGTCATGCCGTAGATCTGGTTGTTCATGCAGATGACCGTGAGATCGATGTTGCGCCGGCAGGCATGGATGAAGTGGTTGCCGCCGATAGCAGCCATGTCGCCGTCACCGGTAAAGACAACCACGTGCAGGTCAGGGTTTGCCATCTTGACACCGGTGGCAAAGGCAATCGCACGCCCGTGGGTGGTGTGGAGCGAGTCGGTGAGGATGTAGCCGGGAGCCCGCGAGGAGCACCCGATGCCGGAAACAAAGACAGTCTCCTCTTTCTTCCAGTCCATCTGCTCGATCGCCGCGAGCGTGCAGTTGATGATCGTCCCATTGCCGCAGCCGGCACAGAAGATATGCGGGAGACGGTCCTGCCGGTACCAGTCCTCGTAGCTCATGGGTGCGCCTCCAGAACGGCAATGAGGTCTGCGGGAGTATGCAGTTCGCCGCCGAGCTTGGGGATGCTGACGACCGGCACCTTCACGTGCCGCTCGATCTCGCGGGCCATCTGGCCAAGGTTCATCTCCGGGATGAAGAATGCCTTTGCCTTTCTGAACTCCGCAAGGGCCTTCTCCGGGAACGGCCAGACCGTGCGGATCCGGAGGAACCCGATGTCCTTGTCCTTAAGGTCGTGCATAACCTGCTGGACGGTCCGCACCGGGCCGCCGTACGCAACAAAGACCCGGCTGGCGCCGGGGTTGATGATATCGTAGTCCGCCATATCGTAGCGGGCGTTCTCGATCTTGTCAACGAGGCGCTTGACGAGGGCTGCATGGAGGGACGGGTTCGTTGCTGCCGGGTAGCCCCGCTCATCGTGGGTGAGCCCGGTGACATGGACATGGTGGCCCCTGCCAAACTGGGGAAAGCCGGGGATAAGATCCTTGTCCGCTTTGAACGGCAGGGTGCCGGGGACGAAGGGTTTTCGCTCAACCCGCTCAACCGTGTCGGGGACAATGATCTTCTCCCGCATGTGCCCGACCGTCTCGTCTGCCATGAGAAAGACCGGCACGCGGTACTTGTCCGCGAGGTTGAAGGCCTTCACGGTCAGCTCGTACATCTCCTGCACCGTTGCCGGGCAGAGCGCGATGATGGAAAAATCGCCGTGGGAACCGAACCGCACCTGCATCATGTCGCCCTGTGCCGACATCGTGGGCTGGCCGGTGGAAGGACCGCCCCGCTGGACATTGATGACCACGCAGGGGGTCTCCGTCATGACGGCAAACCCGATGTTCTCCATCATTAAGGAAAAGCCGGGGCCGCTTGTTGCCGTCATGGCACGGGCGCCGGTCCAGGCTGCGCCGATGATGGACGCCATGCTCGCGATCTCGTCTTCCATCTGGATGAAAACCCCGCCTTTCTTCGGGAGCTTTGCTGCCATGTGCTCGGCAACTTCCGTGGAAGGCGTGATGGGATACCCGCCGAAGAAATTACATCCCGCTGCTAATGCACCCTCTGCACAGGCAGTATTTCCCTGCCAGAACTCAGTCCGTGTCAATATTCAATCGCCACCTTATGGGGTTCGTACGGCTCTTCCTCGATCCAGTGAATTGCCTGGTCCGGGCAGGTCAGCTGGCAGACCCCGCAGAGCTGCCGGCCATAGAGTTTCTGCAGCCGGCAGTTGGTGCAGCGCTCGGGACGGTCCAGTTCCGGAATGGCTACCCCTTTGCGGTTGAGCCTCTTGCCTTCCCGGAAGATCTTATACGGGCAGACCTTTGTACAGAGATTGCAGCCCTTGCACCGGGTCTCGTCAATGGCGAGTTTCATGGAAAATATCCTAAGATATTATGTGACCGCTGGAATGGAAAAAACCTGTTCTTTATATCATGCATCCGGACGGGTCTCATAGCAGCTTGTACCTGCCAAATTCCGCTTCTGCATGCCTGCTGACTTCCCCGAAGATATCGTTGCCCTGCGAATCGATACCTACGACAAGAGGGAGCCGGTCGAGTTCGATCGCCCAGACGGCTTCTGCCATGCCGAGATCCTCAAAGAACACACCTTTCAAGGTCATGCGATCCGCTGCAAGGGCTGCACACCCTCCGGTGAACGCGAGGTACACGCCCTTTCCTTTCAGCTGCTCCCGCACGCGCGTTCCCATGCCGCCTTTGCCTATGAGCGCCCGCACACCTTTGTCGAACAGGAAACCCGAGAGCTCGTTCATCCGGGACGAGGTCGTGGGCCCGGCTGCTACCACCCGCTTGTCCTGTATCACCGGGCCGCAGTGATAGATCACCGCACCCTTGGGATCGAATGGGATGCCTTCCTTCTGCATCCGGAGGTGTGCCTCATCGCGGGCCGTGTACACGAGACCCGAGAGTTCGACATGGTCGCCCGCGTGGAGCGCCAGCACTTCCTCGCCAAGCGGCGTGCGGAGCTGCACGGGCTTTGCACTCGTCGCACTCATTGCTTCACCTCGATCGTTGCGTGCCGGTTCGCCCAGCACTGGATATTTACTGCAACCGGCAGCGATGCCGTGTGGCACCCAGCCGTCTTTACCTTCACCGAGAGCGCCGTGAAGTCGCCGCCCAGTCCCATCGGCCCGATGCCGAGCCGGTTCACCGATGCCAGTATCCCGCGTTCGTACTCCGTCATCTGGTCAAGGGGCTGGAGGAGGGCTTCTTTTGCCATCGCGGCTGCGCCGTCAAAAGTTCCCCCGATGCCGACCCCGATCACAATCGGAGGGCACGGCCGGGAGCCCGCAAGGTAGACCGTCTCGACTACGAACTTCTCGATCTGGCTGACCTGCGAGGGGAGGAGCATGCCGATCCGGGACATGTTCTCTGCCCCGGCACCCTTGGGGAAGACCGTGACGGTGAACTTTTCCCCGGGTTTTACGTGGATGGCCGGCATGCCGGCGCCGGTGTTGTCACTGGTATTGTGGCGGGTGAGGGGATCCACGACATTCGGCCGGAGGGGGACTTCTTTTGTTGCTTTCCGGACGCCTTCGGCTACCGCTGCGTAGAGTTCCTGTGTGAGCGGAACATCCGGGGGGATTGTCAAGTATATTACCGGGACCCCGGTGTCCTGGCACATCGGGACGCCGAGTTTCTCGGCCATCGCGATATTTTGCAAGATATTGGCAAACTCTCCGCGGGCTACGGGATTGGTCTCAGCGGCGGCGGCCTGTTCGATCACCCGTAGGACATCCGGGGGGAGGCGATTGACGGCACTTTTGTACGCTTCAAAGGTTGCTTTAGCAAGGGCTTCGTGAATACGCGTCGGGTCCGTAGACTTCATTCAATTATACTGATGATCGGGGAGTGATAAATACTGTGGGAGGGTGGGGAGAAGAGTGTAGTGATGAGGATGCTGTTGATTCCCGTTTGCAGCCATCTGCTACATCGAGATGATAGGCGAGAGACCCTAGAGGGAGTCGACGTCAGGCTTGTGCATGACGCCAAAGAACTGGCTGGGGTAGGTGAAAGTGAAGAATTAAAAATGCGATTCAGATACTCTTATTGACAAGCTCGATTTGAAGACAATTTTGTTCAATATAGCTCTAATCAATAAGTTTAGAAAATTCTTTTATCCAAAAATGACAATGGTGGAACTATGAGCACAAAAATTACTAAAATTAAAATTCAAAATTTTAAAACATTTGATAAAATTGACTTTAAATTGAGAAACTTAAACCTGCTCATAGGTTTAAACGCTTCCGGGAAGTCTAATTTCATTTCGATCTTTAGATTTCTCAGGGATATCGTAAATGAAGGTCTAGATAATGCGATATCGTTACAAGGTGGGATGGAATATCTGTTAAATTCTAAATCGGGTTTGGATACTAATTTTTTTATCGATATTGAATTTTCAATGCAAAATAATTACATACAGGTGCCGTTAAAAAATGCCAAAGAAAAACTCAAAGAATTCGGAGTTAAAATTTCAGGAGCCGATAAATTCCCTAAAAGCTTGATACTCGATTTGAAAAAGACCGACTATGAATTTGAATTAAAATTTTCAGAATCTCAAGACTATGTTATAGTAAAGGACATTTTAAAAACATCTGGAAAGATCTTCATCGCTGACGAAAACCTTGAAGAGGATTTTGAAGACATTTTTAAGCACAAAGAAATTGTTGGTGAAATCGAATTCACAACTACTTTTGAAAAAGGATTTTTGAATTTTCAATTAAATGGAACTTTTGATAAGAATTATGAAAAGTTATTGAAAGATATCTTTTATCCAAGGCGTCCGATCAAAGTACCTGAAAAATCACTAATAATTGAATCCCCGAACTTTATCGAGTCAGTAGTTGTTGAAGATTTCCTAAAAAATTTAGTCATTTATGATATAGACCCCAAAGAGTCTAAAAAGGGTGCTTTTATTGGGGGGAAGAAAGAACTTGATGAGAATGGGAGCAATTTAGCTTTAATTATTCGAAATATCATTAAAAACGATAAGAATCAGGACGAGTTTTGTACGTTAGTTAATGATATTCTTCCATTTGTGGATAAATTTGATGTGGAACCTTCTTCCGCCAAAAATTTTATTTTCAAGATGAAAGAAAAATATGATAAAGATTTTTGGCCATCCCAATTTTTGTCAGACGGGACTGTCAATGTAATTTCACTTATTGTTGCTACAAATTTTGAACAAAAAATATTGAAAATATTTGAAGAACCTGAAAAAAATATTCATCCATCTTTGATTCCGAAAATTCTTCAATTATTTAAGGATGCATCAAAAGAAAGTCAAGTCATAATTACGTCGCATAATCCTGAATTTGTAAAACATGCAGAACTTAAAGATATTTTATTTATAAAACGAGATGACAACGGATATTCAAGAATAACCAGTCCTCTTAATTTCAAGAAAGTAAAAATATTCTTGAAAAGCGAATTGGGTCTCGATGAACTTTTCATTCGGAATTTGATAGGTGAATGATGCCATCAATTATATTTACAATATTTTTAGAGGGTGATCGAGATAGCATTTTATTTAATCATAAGATAAAACGAGAAATTGAGTCTGACTATGACATTGATGTTGAATTGGTTGAATATTCTCAAAAAGATAAGAAATTTGTTAATACCTACATAGATACAATAAATCGAACACCAAAAACAAAAAAGTACATTCTTCTTGCGGACATAGACAAAAAAGCAACGATCAAACAAAAAAACCGTGAATTACTTAGTGTATTTGATCGTCTTGATGAAACTAGAATAGTTATCGTTTGCAAAGAAATTGAGGGATGGTATTTGGGAGGTATTTCCAGAGATTCCGCTTGTGTACTTCAACTAGATTTAAACAAATTCAAAAATCTTGATCCAAATGCCGTCACAAAAGCCCAGTTTCAAAAATTAAAACCAAATCATATCAAAAAACTCCGGTTTTTTTATATCACAACGGCAAAGATGTTTGATAAAAATGAAGCGTCTCAAAGAAACACTTCATTTAACACATTTACCTCAGTTTTAACTTCAACATGATCAAAAACATAGCCTACCCTATATTATGATTCGGTGTTCTTCTAATCCCAGTAGGAAAACCATAAAACTACATCTTTAACTAACATTGCACTTCTTGTTTCTTTGATTGACCACAGCTCGATTCCAAGGTTCGGGCTGCCCAAATTATTGTATCCCGCCCCAACGCATGCAATCAACCAGTCCGGTATCAGCTCCTCTCATTGCCCCCGGTTCCTACAATTGACAACGGGCCCGGTACCGATCCGATCCCAGGCTAGTCAATCAAAGAGAGGACAGGTCCGTACCCCCACACGTTCAGAATGGATGGGGATAGAGAAAATAATCAGAAAAAATCAAAAACAAAAGCGCCGTTTCATTCCTGCTTCTGCATCTGCTGGATCTCTTCACAGACCTCGTCAAGATCATTGTTGAGCCATTGCTTACGGTCTTTCGTGTAATCACCGTGTCCGTGGTCGAACATCTGGATAAACCGGATCATATCGACAGGTCCGAGTGTCTTTCGGAGGGCATTCATTCCTTCATCATGGATTTCATGCAGTGTCTTCACTTTCATTTCCCGTCACCTCCTCGTACCACGCAGCTGGATTTACTATTCGTATGGAAATTGTATCGCTGTGGAGGCACATAATATTTTTCAATGTATCATCTGTTGTGAGGAAGACCGTCGCTCCTGCCTTTTCAGCACAGGCAACATGCAGGGCATCGACTGCCTTTATCCCCCATCCCATAAAAAGTGCAGCCCGATCTTTTATGCTCCTGTCGACAAGGATATTCGTTGTCGTTTTTGCTTCGGTGGAAGTCACGTAGTGCTTCTTCTGGTGATCGATTATTTTTGAGACTTCATACGTTATCACGGAGCTCCAGACCAGTTCCCAGTCCCGGGAGCACCGGTTCAGAATTGCAATTACCGCTTCGCTTTCGTATCGAATTCGTGGAACAAGCTGATCGTCAAACGGCCTGCACAGGCAGCAGACATCCAGGTAGATCTTCATTTTTTTCTCCGGACGGGATTTTTTGTTTACGGTATTGATCGAATCGTATGGAAATTACATCAGAGTTGTGGAATATAATACCAGCATACATTAAACCGGAATCGTTTAAGGGTCATCAGTGCCCCCGGTTCCGGTAATTGACGACGGCTCCAGTATCGCTCCGGTTCCGGGTCCGTCTAAAGAGAGCCCGGCCCCGCCCCGCCGCATGCGGGGATCTCAATTATAAAAGTATTAGATTGTAAAAGAACAAATCCAAGGCATGATAACCCGGTTTTTTCAGCGGGGATTGTTCGCGGTCCTGATTGCATCCATTATTTTCATCGCTGGATGCACCAGTGCTCCAGCTGCGGATTATACGAAGTCCTGGACAGAGATGAACGCGAGCAGCGGGTGGACCGGGCGAACTGCTCACAGCAGTGCAGCCCTTGCAGATGGAAGCATAATCCTGATGGGTGGGGATAGTGGGGACCTGCCATTTAAGAACGACACGTGGAAGTCGGTGGATAACGGTGCGACATGGACCCTGGTGAATGCAAGTTCCGGGTGGCAGGGAAGATACAGTCTCTCCACAGTCGCGTTGCCGGACAACAGCATCGTCCTGACAGGAGGATATATTTTCGGCAGCTGGAGCGAGGTTGGCGACAGAAACGATACATGGAGGTCGACTGATGGAGGTGCAACATGGATGCTCATGAATGCGAGCTCCGGGTGGGAAGCACGGTCCGGGCACAGCAGCGTTTCACTTCCGGACGGCAGTATCGTTATTATGGGTGGACGAGGGACAGCCAACAACTTTCTGAATGATGTGTGGCGATCGACAGATAAGGGTGTAAGTTGGAAGATGGTGAATTCGGATCCAGGGTGGATGGAAAGAGGATATTTCAGCAGTGTGGTGATGGCGGACGGAAGTATCGTGCTCATCGGAGGTCTCGGAGGTTCCGGCCAAACCGCCAGACCGGACGTCTGGCGATCTCCTGATAAAGGATCAAGCTGGATGCTGATGAACGCCAGTCCGTGGACGGACGGAATAATGTACCATAGCAGTGTGGTGATGCCGGATGACAGCATCGTTACGATGGGAGGTGCCAGCGGTGGCTGGAAGACTGAGGTATGGAGATCGACGGATAAAGGTGCTACTTGGACACTGGTGAATGCAAATCCCGGCTGGTCTTCGCGTGGCTTTCCTCAAGGTCAGACGATGCCTGACGGGAGCATTATCCTGATGGGGGGAGATTCTTCTATCGGTCACAACAATGACACATGGCGGTTCAACCCCGCTGGTTAATCGGCACAAAACCCGGAAACTACTCAGTAACTTTGCAGGCATACAATGGAACCGGATATGACAGGACCCGGAAGATTGAATATATCAATGTCGCATCAGTTTTGGCTCCGACTCGGACTCATAACCCTGCGGGAAAATAAGATTGAGTACAAAATTCCGACCCGTCCGTATCAGCCAACTTATCAGTGCCCCAGTACCAGCAATTGATGACGGCCCCTCCAGAAATCCGGTTCCGGGTCCGTCAATCAAACAAAGCCCCGCCCCACCCACGCGGCCGATACGAGAGCGGGCGAGCCGGGGCCAACGAAACCCGGCCGGACCGGTCCGGCGCATTCATTCCTGCGAACAGAAAATTTCCCGGGCCCAAAACGGGAATCGCACCGGAATTTTACCGGGATAAGTGGACGAGCCGTACAATTTTGTCCACTCCAAAAATTACCGGCAAAAAAAATTTCCCGGGCCGTAAATTAATCGCACCGTAATTTTTTCCGGACTGAACCGTCACAAGCTAAAAGATATTGGCCGGGCTCGTGTCGCAGCTAAAATATTTTTGCGGTGCCAGGTTTCGTCTCCCACCACATCCTGGGAGCTCCGGCAGGAACAAAAGAGGGAACTCTCCGACGGAGAAATCCCGGCAAAATCCCGATCGCAACAAACGCACAGGAAGGCCCTTCTTTTCGATCCTGCCTATTCCTGCCCGAGAAAAATGCGATCTGCCAGCCATTAGGCTACAATAGGGATATTTTTCAGGCTTCCAAAATCCCCCGTTTCACCTGAAAACGATGTAAATCAGAGATTGCAAAAAACTGGATCTATAAATCGCATTTTTGTGCAATACAAACACCCATTTTACCAGAAAGTGATCCCCGGGTTCCTCACCTCTCCGACGGAGATATGGTTTGTGAAGGGATCATCTGATCTCATCTCCCAGATACCATCCAAAAACACACATCCTAAGGCAAAATCAACGTCGGAATCCGACGTTAATACCAACACCCGGGACCGGACAATTCCCCCTCCCGTACGCAAATATTAACAATAATGTTAACATTAATGTATCTAAGGGGGAATTCCGGGGAATGACCATTGAGATCCTGAAGTCCATGGCAAAGGAGAACCAGGTCTTCTCGTTTGACCAGCTCTACCAGAAGACGCACATCGATAAAGGGACGCTCAGGGTCATCCTCTTCCGGATGGAAGAGAAAGGGTTCATCGAGCGGATCGACAAAGGCAAGTACCTCATCATCCCGCTCGGGAGCGAGAAAGGAAAATACACACTCCATGAATTCGTCATCGCGTCGTATCTTGTTGACCCCTACGCGATCTCCTACTGGAGTGCCCTCCACCACTACGGGCTCACCGAACAGATCCCGACTACCGTCTTTGTCCAGACCCCTGCACGCAAAAGTAAAAGCACGATGGAAATTTTCGGGGTGAACTACCAGATCGTGCGGGTTAAGGAGGAGAAGTTCTTCGGCATCCGGAAAGAATGGATCGAAGAGACACCGGTCAACATCACCGACAAGGAAAAGACAATCATCGACTGTCTCGACAAGCCCCGGTATGCCGGGGGCATCATCGAAGTCGCAAAAGCGCTCAAAAGCAGTTCGCTGGATCACGACCGGCTCACAGAATACGCGCTTCAGATCGACAACTTCGCCGTGGTCCGGAGACTCGGGTACCTGTGCGAGAAGATGGGCGTACCGATCAATCTCCCGCCGCCACGTTCGAAAAAATACCTGCTGCTGGATCCCACCATGCCAGCTGAAGGAAAGAACGATCCGAAATGGCGGCTCGTGATCAACCAGGATGCAGTCCTGCCGGAGTCGCTTGAATGATTACGGCCCTTGAGATCAAGGAACGCGCCCGCGAGTCAGGAGTACCGACCTCCACCATTGAGCGGGACTATGCGCAGAACTGGCTCCTGTCAGCTCTTCGTACAATCCCAATGGCGTTCAAGGGAGGGACCGGCATCCGTAAAGTGTTTATCGAAAATTACCGGTTCTCCGATGATCTGGATTTTACACTTCTTGAGCCGTTGGATGCCGATGTTTTGCAGGCTATGGTGAGCGATGCCGTTGTCCGGGTCCGCGAGGAGAGCGGTATCCTGTTCGAAGACGACTTCAGCTTCCGGGTAACCAAAACCGGTTTCAAGGCAACAACCCGGTTCCGGATCCTGAACCGGGGTTCGGCATCCCCGGTAAAGATCGATCTTGACCTGACCGGCCCGGAGCAGGAAGATGTCCTGCTCCCGGTCAGCGAACGCCCGGTCTTCCACCCGTATTCCGACGGGCTCTCCGTAGCCGTGACCTCGTATGCGCTCGAAGAGATCATGGCAGAGAAGATCCGGTCGCTCTTCCAGCGGAGCCGTTCACGCGATCTCTATGATCTCGTGCAACTGGCGGACAAGGTGAACCGCCGGGCTGTGAAATCCATTCTCCGCCGGAAATGCGATGCAAAAGATGTTGTCGTCGACATGGCTGTGCTCGCAGGAAAACGGGAGCACTTCAAAGCGCTGTGGCAGGTTTCGTTAGGCCACCAGATGAGCGGGGTCCCGGATTTCGACGAGTCGTTTGAGAAAATGCTGGAGGTGGTTGAGGGATATTCGAAAGAATAATTCATTTCCGCTGGTATTTTTCTTGTGAGTTACCATCGCGGCATATCGGATTTTACCAGCGTTTGAAAAAACGCCCCGACCCGTCCGTACCGGCGCTCCTCAGTGCCTTCGGTTCCGGCAATAGACGACGGGTCAGTACCGGATCCGGTTCCGGGTCCGTCTATCAAAGAGAGCCCGGCCCCGCCCGCCCCACACTGCGAGTAAAGGGAGAGGGTTAAAGCAAGTCGAAATGTTCCGGCATCCTAACCACAATGTAGATAATTACGGCAGTCAATCAGAAAACAGAGACAGTACGTTGGAGAAAAAAGCATGGAGACGAAAAAGTATCCGGAATTCAGACGTCTTATATTCCGCATCCATGCTCTGCGGCAAATGTTCCAGCGCAGAATATCTGACAGGGAAATCCACGAAATCCTGACAGAGGGAGTTATCATCGAGGACTACCCGGATGATACGCCCTATCCCAGCTGTCTTGTATCGGGCACGGTCAACCATCGTCCGATTCATGTCGTCATGGCAATAATGTAGACCGGGAAGTAATTGTTATCACGGCATACGAACCTGATCCTGACGTGTGGTCAGAAAATTTCTCAATGAGGAGTAGATCATGAAATGCGTAATCTGTAAACACGGGCAAACGAAAGAAGGCTTGACGACTGTCACCTTCGATCGCGACGGTCTTACCCTTGTTGTCAAGGAAGTTCCCGCCCAGGTCTGCACAAACTGCGGTGAGGACTATGTTGACGAGCACGTTGCTCACGAAATTCTCGGAATAGCAGAACGCATGGCAAAAGGCGGTGCGGTCGTGGATGTCCGGAAATACGTTGCCGGATCTGCCGGCAGCTGCTGATACTTTTTTAGATCGGTTTACCCTAGAGATCTTCCGGCACTGGTCAAGCCTCAGTGCCATCGGTTCCGGCAATAGACGACGGCCTCGGTACCGGCCCGGTTCCGTGTCCGTCAATCGAACGAGAGGGCGGGTCCGCACATTTTCGAGACCTCGATCGGACTTATTTAACCAAATGAACCGGTTTTGATCTTCCCATCACGTACATAGGATGCAATTATAACTCCTTTCGGGGAAAATTCACATTTCTCCAGCTTGAAGGCTGCCGGTATCGTACCTTCACCAAATAATCTTTTGCCGGTGCCGAGGGTGACCGGGAAGATCTTCAGCCAGAACTCATCGATCAGGTCGGCCTTCAGCAGCGTCTGGATAAGATTACTGCTGCCGGAAACCTGTAAATCCGGGCCATCCATGTTTTTGATTTTCTGTATCTCAGAAACAACATCACCGCTGATAACCACGGTATTTTCCCAGGCAGGATTCTGAAGCGTTTTTGAAACAACATATTTCCGGGCACGGTTGAGTATCCCGGCAAGAGGCTCATCATCAGGATTGGCATGGGGCCAGTACGATGCAAAAATGTCGTAGGTCTTTCTACCGAGGAGTGCATCAAAAGGCCTGCTCACCTGGTTCATCATCTCCCGCCCGAGAAACTCGTCAAAATAATTGACTGTCCACCCTCCGTACCTGAAGCCGCCGGAAGGATCTTCCTCCGGCCCGCCGGGTGCCTGCATGACTCCATCGAGGGAAACAAACGTGAGAACAATAATTTTTCTCATTCCAGACCTCATGGGAGTACCATCTCATTAATTTAAATAAACTATTACCATAACATTCTCCGTACCCCAGTCCTGGAGAAGCATGACGGCCCCGGAACGCACCGGGTTCCAGGTCGGCCACTTCACCGGGAGCACGGCCCGGCCTCATGCCAGCGACACTTGAGACGGTGAGGCTGTAATAAAATCCGGCCCCATGAGTTGAAGCGCAATTCGCTCCCGCAGCGGGAAAATTTTCCGGGCCGCTTAAACTCCGGTTGCGCCGGAATTTTTTCCGGACGGAACCGGCACGAGCCAAAAGATTTTTAGAAGGCCAGGGTTGCAGCAAAAATAGTTTTGCGGAGCCAGGTTTCGTCCCCCATTACATCCGGGTCCCCCTTATCGCACGCAGGCATCCATGCAGCCTCCCCGTCAGACTACAAAGGTACCGGCTACCCGGTCATAAGCTAATTGTCACGATAAAAAGGGGAGGGAATCTCATTACTTCTGTCGGCTGAGTATCAGGAGGTAGGCCTTGGCATCCGGCCCGTCTTCAGCATACCCGAGTTCCATAGAGTCCGGCCCGGTCATCATGCCGTCCGCAATGCCACCCATATTGTCGCCCATGAAGATCTCCCCACGGGACGAGACGGTCCCGGAGAAATTCTCGGTATACTTGTTGCCGTCTGCCCTCATGTACTGCTTGGTACCGGTGAACGCGTGGCCTTTCTGTGCCGAGATGTTGTACACCGCTGATGTGTGTTCGAGGAACCCTTCAAGCTGGCTGTGCCCTTCGGAGGTCCCGGTCCAGATGCCGGTTACCCCGGGAATGGTGGTGGTCGTTGTTACGGCAGGAGTGACTGCCGGTGTTGCCGGCGCCGTGGCCGTGCACCCGCAGGCAAGTACGGCAAGGATAAGCACGAGGATCGTAAATGCAGTTCTCATACCACCGACAGTTTATCGAGTAAGATGATAAGCATGGCGGAATTGTCTTGGGAGACGAGGGCCTGCGTTTTTTTTAAAATTTACTGGGGAGCGGGGTGATATATACTGTGTGCGATGTGCAATCCTTTCCCGGAAAGAGGGAGTTGGAGAAAAATCTCTACAGATTCTTGTAGCACCGGAGGAGTCGTGCAGAGATCGGACGAGAAAAAACTAATCCGGAATAGTTCCTGAATAGGAAGTGATATAAAATTAACAATATATGGTTGTAGTATGCCGGGAAGGATTCAGATTCTCTATGTCGATGACGAACCCGGACTCCTTGAGATCGCCCGGATCTTCCTTGAAAAGTCAGGTGAGTTCAGGGTCAGTATCTCGACATCGGCCCGTGAAGTGCTTGGCAATGCCTCAATCCGGTCATATGACGCGATAATTTCCGACTACCAGATGCCGGACATGGACGGGATCGCGTTCTTAAAAGCGGTCCGGGAACAATATGGCAACATCCCCTTCATCCTCTTTACCGGCCGAGGTCGCGAAGAGGTCGTGATCGATGCGATCAACAACGGAGCCGATTTCTATCTCCAGAAAGGGGGAGACGCCAGCGCCCAGTTTGCCGAACTCAGACACCAGATCCAGCAGGCTGTTGCGCGAAAGAAAGGTCAGGACGAACTGAGATCTGCGTATGAACAGATCACCGCTTCGGAAGAAGAACTGCGGGAGCAGTACAGGGAGATCGCAACAGCCCAGCAAAAACTTTTAGAAACCCAGCAGCAGCTGGCCGAGATCGCAGGCACGATCCCGGGGGTTGTCTACCAGTTTTACGTGCGCCCCGATGGCAGCATGGGATTTTACTATGTGAGCAGTCGTGCCCCGGAAATTTTTGGGATCGGCAATGATGCGGATCGTTTCTTCGACCAGTTCTCCGCGCATACCGACCCGCGTGATAAGGATGCGTTTCTGGATTCGATTCGAAACGTTGTGTCGTCAGGATCCTCCTGGAACTTCGAAGGCCGGTTTATCAGGCCCTCCGGGGAACCGATCTGGTTCCTGGGGTTGGCCCGGCCGGTGAAGAAGGGGTCCGAGCTCATCTACTACGGGGTCCTGCTGGACATCACCGACCGGAAGAAGGCGGAAGAAGAGATCCGGGAGAGCGGGAGAAAACTGCGGGAAGCGCAGGAGATGGCGCACCTGGGATTCTGGTCCTGGGACATAAAGACGGGATACGTGGAATGGTCTGACGAGGTTTTCAGGATCTTCGGCCTCGATCCCAATGAGTTCACGCCGCAGATCGATTCCATCCTCGAACTATCACCCTGGCCTGAGGATCACCAGCGCGACAGGGAAGTGACACAGAAGGCGATAGAGTCCCACGAGCCGGGTGCGTATGACCAGCGGTTCCTCCGTCCGGATAAGAGTATCGGTTATTATCACTCAACCTTCCAGGGCAGGTACGATGAATCCGGCAATCTCATCTCCATCATCGGGACGGTGCTGGACATCACGGAACGGAAACTCGCCGAAGCGGCACTCCGGGAAGCCAGCCGGAGACTCAATCTCTTGAACAGCATTACCCGGCACGATGTTATGAACCAGCTGACCATGCTCCAGGGCTTTGCCCATTTCGCGGCGATGAAAGTGAGCGACCCCGTCATTTCCGGATACCTCGCAAAGATCGATGCCAGCGCCGTCACCATCCGCCGGCAGATCGAGTTCATGAAGGCCTACCAGGAGCTGGGGATCCATACCCCCGGTTGGTTCCGGTTTGACGAACTCGTGGCAAAAACGGGAAAGAAGGAGGTCATATGCTCCGGCTCCTGCACCGGTACCGAAGTCTTTGCCGACCCGATGCTCGAGAAGGTCTTTTTCAACCTGTTCGAAAACGCCGTGCATCACGGAGAACACGTGACGGAGATCCATGTCAGCGGTAAAGAGGGTAAAGACGGGCTCACGATCACCGTGGAAGATAACGGGATCGGGATCCCGCCCGGTGAAAAAGAGAAGATCTTCGAGAAAGGGTTCGGGAAAAATACCGGGCTTGGCCTCTTTCTTGCAAAGGAGATCCTTTCCATCACCGGGATTACGATCCGGGAAAACGGTACCCCGGGGAAAGGAGCAAAGTTTGAGATCTCGGTGCCGAAGGGAATGTACCGGGTTATCGGGAAATGACGGGACAAACGGTTTTTTGAACCTGATATTCTGAATGAAGGGAGGCTCGGTAATGCCCGGTTATCGCGTTCATCTCAGCAGCGGCTGCCGGTTCAATATACTATAGGGGGTACACACCACCGCATGCGGCAGTTACCAAAGCAATCGCGGCCCGGCAATTCAGTGGGTTATTTTCCGGCAGCCGGAAAATTTCCCGGGACTCCGGATGCGATCGCTCCGTATTTTCCGGTCGTAACCAATACGAGCCGGAAAAAATTTTGGCCGGGTTCCGGTTGTAGCAGAAAATTTCCCGGGCCAAAACTCGCCCGCGCCGGTTTACACCAGAGCAACAACCAGGGAACGTTGAGGCTGTTGTGCGATAGTTAAAACCCATATCCACAACAGTCACTAAAAAGGATTTATTCCCGTTTTTACAAAACTTAGCAAAAAGAGGTTGTACATTGGACATCCCACGTATCTTCACCATCACCGAAAGTGCTCACCGCATCCATAACCCGTTCACACCGGAAAAACTCGCCACTCTCGGCGCAGCATTGCGCCTGGAACCGGGGACTCGTGTGCTCGACCTCGGCAGCGGTTCGGGCGAGATGCTGTGCACCTGGGCACGCGATTACGGAATCACCGGCATCGGCATCGACATGAGCCGGTTGTTCACCGGGCAAGCGAAACTCCGGGCTGAAGAACTCGGAGTTGCCGTTCGCCTTGAGTTCATTCACGGAGATGCAGCCGGCTACGTTGCCGGCGAAAAGGTCGGTGTGGCAGCCTGTCTCGGTGCCACGTGGATCGGCGGGGGAGTCGCCGGCACCATCGGGCTTCTGGCAAAGAGTCTCCGCCCCGGAGGAATCATCCTCATCGGCGAGCCCTACTGGATGCGGTTACCCCCGGCAGAAGACATTGCCAAAGGATGCGGTGCCGGTTCTGTCTCCGACTTTCTCACGCTCCCGGAACTTCTCACGTCTTTTAGCGACCTCAACTACGATGTTGTGGAAATGGTCCTCGCTGACCAGGAAGGCTGGGACAGGTACGAAGCGGCCAAGTGGCTCACCATGCGCCGATGGCTCGAAGCAAATCCCGATGACGACATGGCAAAAGAGGTCAGGGCCAAACTGACTGAAGAACCAAAACGCTACGCCACGTACACGCGTGAATATTTTGGATGGGGTGTCTTCGCGCTGATGGAGCGGTGATGTAAAAAAGCGGGGATATTTTGGCGGATTGCCAACGACTGGGGTGGCTGAGCTACACCCGGCAGCCCAGGTTTCGTGGTAATATATCAGTACCGGCGCTCCTTAGTGCCCTTCGGTTCCGGCACCTGACGACGGGTCCGATACTGGATCCCCGGGTCCGCCCAATCAGTGATAGCCCGGCCCCGCTCCACCGCACGCGGCCGATACGGAAGCGGGCGAGCCAGCCCCAACAAAATTCGGCCGGACCGGTCCGGCGCATTCATTCCTGCGATCAGAAAATTTCCCGGGCCCTAAACTGGAATCGCACCGTAATTTTCCCGGTAGAATCGGATGAACCATAAATTTTTGTCCGCTCCAAAAGTCACCGACAAAAAAAATTCCGGGCCGCTTAAACTATGGTCGCGCCGTAATTTTTTTCCGGACGGAACCGGCGCGAGCCACAAGATTGGCCGGGCCCGGGTCGCAGCAAAAATATTTTTGCGGAGCGAAGTTTTGTCCCACAACTCATCCGGGTCCCGGGCTTCGTCCGGTTTTCTCGTTACAAGGGCAACCCGTTCAGAAACATATATTTCTCCACTGTAAAAACACCCCTCTCCAACGTAAGACCGATCGCGAAAACAGGGGTTTCTTTCATTTCCAACACTCCAGTAGCGGTTTTGAAGCGATCTGCCAAAAAAACACCTATGGCAACCCAGTTTTTCCGGGCCTGATTTATACGGATTTTTGTTGAACAGAAGCCAAAATGGACGTTTTCAAAAATGATATTGTCATTTTTCACGATAAAATAACATCCCGTGAGGTCCGGCAGGATCTAAAGAGGGAACTCTCCGACGGAGAATGATCATTACGGGAACGTAAGTCCGACAGTACTCCGGAGCCCGGGTAGATCCAATACCAGGCACCCTGACCTGATGATTCTCCGACGGAGAAATCCCGAAAAAACCCGATCGCAACAAACGCACAGGAAGGCCCTTCTTTTCTATCCTGCCAACTCCAGCCCGGGAAAAATGCGATCTGCCAGCCATTAGGCTACAATAGGGATATTTTTCAGGCTCGCAAAATCATCCGTTTGACCTGAAAACGATGTAAATCAGAGATTGCGAAAAACAGGATCTAAAAATCGCATTTTTGTGCAATACAAACACCCGTTTTACCGGAAAGTGACCCCCGGGTTCCTCACCTCTCCGACGGAGAGATGGTTTGTGGGGGGATCCTCATGTCTCACCCTCCTTATGGCCTCCAAAATCACCCTCCCGGAAAGCGAAATCAACGTCGATATCCGAGGAGGTAGATTAGAGGGGGGGCCAGACATGGAGACCTATCAGGGGTTTCATCATATGCGAGCGAAAATGTTTCCGGTTTGATCCGGCACGGGCAAAAAAGATCCCGCCATTCAAAAATTTTTTGAAAAAATTTTGGCAAACGAGAAGTTTGCTGCCGGATTTTTTCCGGTGTAAGCAGACGAGCCGTAAAATTTTCCCGCTCCAGGAGTCACCGGCAAAAAATTTCCCGTACCTCTGAACTTCGGTCGCGCCATATTTTTTTAGGGTGGAACGTGTGCGAACAAAAAAATTCCGGATTACTCCGGCCCGGACTGCACAGTTCCACCATTGTCTGTTTTGTTACCGGATTTTATGCCCCAACGGCCCTCCAGTAAAACTCAACCCTTAAAGCATCGTATCTCCATGATCTGTCATCATGTCAACAGGTTCCCTGTTGGATAAGATCCCGGCCAAATTACTGGTCCCTGCGGGACTCTTCATCCTCTGTATTATCATACTGGCAGTAGTGCTATTCGGGATCCTGCCGGGTCCTTCGCAGTTACCGCACACAAACGCAACAGCCCATATCAAAATTATCGGGGTAAACGATTTTCACGGGCACATGCCCCCGGGCCAGATGATGAATAACCGCCCCGTCGGGAGTGCCCCCGTACTTGCTTCTTACCTCAAATCAGCGATGAATCCAAGTGATGCTGACGGAACCATCCTTGCCCTTTCCGGGGATGTGATCGGAATTTCTCCGCCCCAGTCCGGGCTGCTCCATGACGAGCCGGCCATGCTGTTTTTCAACGGCTTTGCAAACCAGCACTGTACCATCGGATCGCAGCCCCAGAACGCTTCCTGTAACGTGGTTGCAACGCTGGGTAACAATGAATTCGATTACGGGATTACGGAAATGTTCAGGTTGATAGAGGGTGGGAACGGGAACACGACCATCCCCCACATCGTTGATCCGTACCCCGGCTCAAAACTCGGTTATGTGGATGCAAATGTAGTCTGGACCGCCAACCAGACGCTGGTCCTCCCACCCTACACGGTACGAAATGTCGGAGGTGTCCCCGTTGCATTCATCGGTGCAACCACGATAACCACACCCGGCCTCCAGAACCCTGCCAATGTACAAGGCTTGACGTTCCTTGACGAAGCGGATACCATAAACCGCTATATTCCGGAGATCAACAACCTGGGTGTGCATGCGATTGTTGTCCTTCTTCACGAGGGAGGGAACCAGACTCCCTATGACGGTCCCACGCGCCTGAACCAGACGGTGACCGGGCGGATCACCCAGATTATTCCCCGTATGGACCCGGGTGTAGACGTAGTGATGTCTGCCCATACCCATGAGTTCACCAATGCCTACCTGAACAACAACGCGGGAAAACCCGTGCTTGTTACCCAGGCGGATATGTGGAGCAGGGCGTATGCCGACATTGACCTCATCATCGACAGGAAGACCGGTGAGATCGTGGCGAAATCCGCACGGATTGTTCCGGCCTACGCAGATCAGCCTCCCGGAACCAGCCCGGACCCCGCCGCCACTGCGTTCCTTGCCAAAGAAGAAAGCCTGTTCGCGTTAGCAGCGAACCAGACAATCGGCGTTGCTGCCCATAAGATTACCCGGGAACAAAACAGTGCCGGAGAATCGGCTTTGGGAAATATGGTTGCAGACGCAGAGCGTGCCGCGATGAAAACCGATGTGGGATTTGAGACCTCGGCCGACATCCTTGCAGACATTTCCGCAGGAGATATTACCTGGAGCGATTTGTATGCCGTCCAGCCGGCGGGTGGAGCGATCCTGTCGATAACCATGACCGGTAACCAGATCAGGGATGTCCTTGAACAGCAGTGGCAGGAGCCCACTCCTCCGGGCAATCTTCTTGTCTCGGGGCTTGAGTATACCTATAATTCATCGCAGCCTGCCGGCAGTAAAGTGATCGCGGTGAATATCCAGGGAGTCCCGTTACAACCGGATACAACGTATTCCGTTTCCATGGACTCGTTCCTCCTTTCCGGTGTCGACGGTTACTCAGTATTCGGAGAAGGACAGAACATGACCGACGGATATGAAAATATCGATACCCTTGTTTCCTATGTGAAGTCGCTGCCGCAACCGGTGAACGTGACCGTTGACGGGAGGGTTCGGAGGATCAGCTGATCAGCCGGACCAGCCGCCTCATCTTTTTTTTTCACGAACGCTTCAACAATGAAATCCGGTGTAACAGGAATGCTCCCCGACACCGGGCGGTCCTTTAAGTATACGGTGCTGGCCGGAACATGGACGAAGATAACCGGGATATAATACTCAAAAAAACGGGTGCAGATACTGAAAGCAGATGATTAGTTTCACTCCGCACACCACGTTTTTATAACTCCCCGGTTGGAGAAATATATCCAGGGAATTTTTTATGCTGCCAAAAGTCATTCTCCATACCGCTACAAGTCTCGATGGCCGGATAACCGGATTTCCGGCGGACCTTGAACTCTATTATACGCTTGCTGCACAATGGAATCCCGATGCGATTCTTTTCGGAAGTGAAACGGTGCTTGCAGCAGTCCGGGACAATCCTGCGCTGGAAGTTCCCCCGGAGCATGAGGAGATGTTCAGACCCCCGGAGGGACTTCCGGATCCCCGCCCGTTGCTGGTCATCGCTGACAGCAGGGGAAGGGTGCGTTGCTGGGATGCTATCCGGAAATGGCCCTACATGCGGGATGTTTTAGCCCTGTGTTCATCCACAACCCCACAGGAATACCGGGATTTTCTCCGGGAGAGAAAGATCGCTGCCATAGTAACCGGAGATGACCATATCGATATGCGTACTGCGCTTGATATGCTGAACCGGGATTACGGCATTAACACTATCCGGGTTGACAGCGGGGGAACCCTCAACAGTGTGCTCCTGCAGGCCGGGGTTGTTGATGAAGTGAGTGTCCTTATCCATCCTTTCCTTGCAGGCGGTACACCGGATCCAACTCTGTTCGATCCCCGTAAAGCCGGTTTTATGGATCTTCAGGTTCGCTTGCAACTTCTTAAAAGTGAGGTACTGGGGACAGGTATCCTCTGGCTCCGGTATTCGGTGAAGAAAGCCTGAACCGGGCGGATTTGCACTTATGAGATGCCCCGGATTCAGGTTCGTGCAGTCATGCAAGAAAAAAGGTTATCAGTCTCAACTCCCAGAAGGGGTATGAGAATATCAGGACCTGATGATGGTTACAAATTCCCCGGTGTTTGATTCATTCAAACGGCTTTTTCTTCCGGTCAACCTCATCTATGGATCAATCGCTGTTGCAATCCTGATCGATTTGTATCTCGTCAGCCTCCAGAACTATATCCTCTTTCACGGGATTGTCGAACTTGCCGGCATCACGGTCGCATTTTCGATCTTCATCCTGGTCTGGAATACCAGAAACGTCACCAATACGTTTTTTCTCATCGTGGGCATCTCATTTCTGTTTACCGGAAGTATCGATCTGGTTCACACCCTTGCCTACAAAGGGATGGGCGTTTTTCCCGGCAATGGTTCCGATCTTCCCACCCAGCTCTGGATTGCTGCCCGGTACTTCCAGAGTATTACATTCTTTATTGCAACACTCTTTATCGGGAAATCCATCACCCGTAACCGGGATTATGATGCCGGGATTATTTTCGCTGCATGTGCTGTCGGCTGCGGGCTCCTTCTTGCCAGCATCTTTTCCTGGCATATCTTCCCGGCGTGTTTTATCGATGGGGTTGGCCTTACTCCGTTCAAGATTGCCAGCGAGTATATCATATCCATAATCCTTATCGCAACAGTTGTTATCCTTGTCATTAAGCGACAGTCGTTTGAGACCGGGGTCTGGCAACTCCTCATCGCAGCCCAGGTTTTCCTCATTCTCGGGGAACTTGCATTCAGCTCGTATATCAGCGTGTACGGTTTCATGAACATGCTCGGCCACCTGTTCCGGGTCGTCTCGGTCTACCTGTTCTACCGGGCATTCGTTGTGGTCGGGCTGACACGCCCTTATGATCTGCTCCTGCGTGAACTCAAAAAGAATGAGAATGCCCTGCGGATGAAAGGAGAGGAACTCCAGCTCATCCTTGACCTGGCTCCCGCAATGATATTTTTCAAGGATACAAAGAATAATTTCATCCGGGTCAACTCCGCAGGTGCACGGGCATTAGGGATGCCGGTCGATATGCTTGAAGGGAAAAACTCCTCCGATCTCTTCCCGGACTTTGCAGAAAAATATTACCGGGATGACCTGGAAGTGATCAATTCCGGAAAACCCAAACTCGGTATTATCGAGCCAATGATCACTGCCGGCGGAGAGCACCTCTGGGTGCAGACCGATAAGATCCCGCTCATGGATGAACAGGGAACCGTTACCGGCGTATTATTATTCGTCGTCGACATCACCGAACGCAAACGGATGGAAGATGCCTTAAAAGCGAGCGAGGAACTGTTCAGGCTGTCCATAGAAAAAGCACCTGAGGCAATATTCCTGTTTGATATAAACCGGAAACGGTATATTGAAGCAAATGCCCGGGCTGAACAGCTGTTCGGGTGCAGCAACCAGCAGTTGCTGGATGCCGGTCCCCGGCAGTTTTACATACCCGATCAATCCGGTGGACGGTCCGTCAGCGAAACGGCAGATGAATATTACCGGCGAGCTCTGGCAGGAGAGACCGTTGTGTTCGTGCAGCACATCCGTAATGCCCGAAAAGAAGATCTTGTCATGGAAGTGCGCCTTGTCCTGTTGCAATCCGCTGACCACAGGCTCATACGGAGTAGTTTTATTGACATTACCGAACGTCAGCATGCAGAGAATGCACTGGCGCTCGCTAATAAAAAATTAAATCTCCTGTCGAGTATTACCCGGCATGATATCAACAACCAGTTGATGGCCCTGAATGCCTATATCGAGCTCAGCAAAGATGCTGTTGATAACCCGGCTGAGTTAAAGGAGTTTTTTGACAAGGAGCAGGCAATTGCCGATGCTATCGCCAGCCAGATCAGTTTCACCAGGGATTATGAGAATCTTGGTATGCAGGCTCCCGTATGGCAGAACGTTACTGCTATTTTCAGAAAAGTTATTACCCAGCTCCCCATGCAAAACATCCGTGTTGAGACCGGAGATCCCACATTGGAACTGTTTGCCGATCCGCTGCTGGAGAAAGTGTTCTACAATCTTACCGATAATGCCCTGCGGTATGGGGGAGCGTCGATGACGGTTATCCGCGTGACAACGAGAAAAGAGAACGGGGCGCTGGTCATCGCGGTGGAAGATGATGGTTGCGGTATCAGCATTGAGGATAAAAAACAGTTGTTCAATAAAGGGTTTGGCAGGCATACCGGCCTTGGCCTCTTCCTCTCCCGCGAGATCCTCCTGTTCACGGGCATCACGATCACCGAGAACGGGGAGCCCGGCAGGGGAGCCCGGTTTGAGATCACGGTACCGAACGGGGTGTTCCGGTTTACCACGATGTAACGTGACAAACAGTTTTTAAAACCCGGTATCCTGAATAGATCATGGGCGTTGAAAAATTCCGCCATATTACCCTGATAAATCCGACAGAAGGGATGACAATAAAACGATGTCACCGGCTCAAAACACCTGAAAAGATTTTCATGGGCACAGGAAAAGAAATGTTGTGATAACTCTGGGAAAAAGATGAGAAGGAACGGTGAAAAAAATGGAAAATAATAAAATTGAGACCGGAAATCCGCAAGCATTACGATCCCTCGTGGTCGTATTCTCGTACCACCACAACAATACGGAGAAGATCGCAAACACCTGTGCAAACGTGCTGGGGGCTGAGGTAAAAACGCCGCAGCAGGTCAGGCCCGAAGAGATCGCGGAGTATGACCTTGTAGGCTTTGGCTCGGGGATCTACAGCGCGACATTTGATGCATCCATCCTTGACCTTGCCGACCGGCTGCCACACGCTGCAGGAAAGAAAGCTTTCATCTTCTCAACCTATGGAGCCCCGGCTTTCGTGGCCAACCGGGAATTTGTCGGGAATAACCACGCGCAGATCCGGGATAAACTGAAGGCGAAAGGGTACACGGTCATCGGGGAATTCGGGTGTGCGGGATGGAACACGAACAGTTTTCTCCGGTTCTTCGGGGGTCTCAACAAGGGCAGGCCCGATGCTGGCGATCTCCTGAATGCAGAAGCATTTGCCCGGGACATATTGGAGAAAGCCCGGGTATAAAGAGCTGAACACGGGATATTCTGGATTCCATCACAATCCGGTCCATCTGCACCAGCTCTTATTAGTGCCCCCGGTTCCGGCAATTGACGACGGGTCTGGTATCATCCCGGTTCCGGGTCCGCCCCACCGCACGTAGCCGGCACGGAAGAAGGGCGGATCGACCCGGAGTTCCCGGAGGAAAAATTGTATACTCTTTCGTGAATAATGAGTACCTATGAAATATACGGTGGTGCTCGAACCCCAGGATGAAGGCGGTTTCACGGTCCAGTGCGTGGAGATCCCCGGGGCGATCAGCCAGGGTGAGACCCGAAAAGAAGCGCTCGCCAACATCAAAGAAGCAATAGAACTCGTTCTCGAAGTCCAGCGGGAAGAGTTGCACAAGAGATCCCCAGTAATCCGCCGCGAAATCTCCCAGGTTGAAGTGGCGGATGTTGCATAAGCTCCCGGTTATTGCCGGTGAAGATCTGGTCAAGTACCTTGCGAAACGGGGATTCGAGATCAAGCGGCAGTCCGCCAGTCATATTGTCGTTCAGAAAGAATGGCGGGTCTTCTCTGTCCCGCTCCACCGGGAACTAAAGAAGGGAACCTTGATCGGGATCCTCAAGCAGGCCGGGATTGAAATCGAGGATTTTAAACGCGAATTCCGGTAAAAAAGAAATTTCGTTCAATCTTATTTTCCAGGGACAGAACAACCACACGCTAAGCGTCCCGACCCGTCCGTACCTTCTTCATCTCAGTGCCCTCAGTTCCATCCATTGACAACGGCCTCCTCCCCATCCGGTTCCGCCCCACCCGCATGCCCAGAAATCCCTACCGTTGCGGCAGGGATCCCATCAGGGCATAGAAATATTCGGGCTGCCGGGTGGCATAAAGCCCGTGCCAGGCTTCGAGCGTTGCAGGTGACATGACATCCAGGCTCCGGAAGACATGGTACGCAAACTCTACCGGTGCAAGTCCGCTTGCGGTGATGAGATTGCCGTCAGTTACTGCGGGTTCGTTCACATAATGATTTTCGCCCCGGTAGTTCGGGCAGAACATTTTCAGTGCGGTAAGATCATTGCTCGTGTGCGGGCGTTTGTCCAGCAGGCCGGCGTTTGCAAGGCCAAGTGTTGCACCGCAGATTGCAGCGACAAGAATTCCTTCATCCAGCAACCGGCCTGCCACCCGGAGGGCGGGCGCCTGTGCCGGATCAAGCCAGGTGTCTGCTCCCGGCAGCACGAGCACGTCGCCGGGAACCGGGCGGATATCTGTTATGAGGACTTCCGGTGTCAGGTGCAGCCCGCCCATCGTGGTGACGGGATCTAAGGTACTCCCGCAGAGCACAATGGAATACCGGAGTGCCGGATCTTTCAGGTACCGTCCGGAGCAGAGCTCGGCCAGGACATGGCCTGGTTCCCAGTCGGCTAAGGTATCGAGGACATAGAGATAGAGTGTGCGCATGATTTACCGTTACAGATAATTGGGTGGGGGATGGAGATATTCTTGCTCTTTTTGTTTTATTTTTCATGCACTTCCCGGTGCATTTGGTTCCGGTAATTGACGATGGGTCCTTCCTATAACACACCAGTAAATTTTACAATCTCCGCCCACACGGCCCCGGGATTTTCTTCCGGGGTAAAATGCCCGCTACCGGGGATGCGTGCGGTCGTGACAGAAGCGAACCCTACGGTATGGAAGCCATTGACGTACTCATCCATATCACCACCTTCGAACTCGCCACGCAGGTAAAGCAGGGGTACATCAATTGTTGTTGTATCCTTACGATTGGTGTCAGCGTCTCTACCGAACGCACGGTACCACTCAAAGCCGGCATGTAATGCGTCCGGTGATCCGTACGCAGACACATAATGATCACGAGCCGGATCTTCAATGGCTGACGGGTCTTTGGTCAGGATATCAAAGAAGTGATCGAAGTAGACCCGCTGATTCCCCATGACCAGGGCTTCAGGGAGCCCGGGTGTGTTATGGAAAGCAAAGTGCCAGATATACGGGTTGGAGATAACCTTTGACCAGGGTTCAACCCCCGGAATAACTGAACTCATAAGGACGGCAGCCTTGATTTCAGAAGTGAACATTCTGAGATATGCGTAGGTTACCATTGCGCCGGCATCGTGGCCGATGATAATGGGTTTTTCAAGGCCCAGGATTTGAACTGCTTGATGAATACTGTCCGCAATCGCTGCCTTTTCACCACCGGGTGTTGCTCCATGGGATTTACCGATTCCCGGCAAATCAAAAGCAACGACATGGTGCGTTCTGCCGGCGAGTTCCATGATCCGCCGCCATTCCATCCAAATCCTCTGGCCAGCCATGAAGGAAAACTACGCTGTCAGGGTGATTGTTCCCCGCTTCAACGGTGTGGAGCGAGCAATCTCCGACGGTTATATTCTGATGGGTTAATTCAGATTTTGCCATCTGCTTTCTCCGTTTAAAGTTATCATTCCCATAAATAACAACCGGGACCGATCGTTACCGGCAGAATCGTCTGTATTGGGAGTCAGCTTATCGATACATAAACATGCGGATTATCCGGTAATGAACAGGAATGGTTGAACAAGGAAATTTTTTACCAGGGTTCACCGGGTTGCAGGAACCCATTCCCCACCGGTGCCCATCAGTGCCCCGGTTCCGGTAATTGACGACGGCCCTATTATAATCCGGTAACCGGGATTGCCCATTGTCAATACTGCGGGTTACAAACTAACCGATAGTTATATTTTAACCATGAGCTGATATTGTGTACTGAAACTGCCTCCGGGCAGGTTCAAGGATAGTTCACCACAAAAGAAGAGGAGATAATTCCATGATAACACTGACACAGGAGATCAAAGAATCGCTCCAGGGAACAAAGGTCACGTTCCTTGCAACAGCGTCAATAAAAGGCATTCCCAATGTTGTCCCGATCGCGGCGTTCAAGGTACAGGATGACGGGACGATGCTCATCTCGGACCAGTACTTCAACAAGACCCTTGCCAACATGCAGGAAAACCCGGAAATCGCCCTGTCATGGTGGGGGGACAAAGGCGGGTTCCAGATCAAGGGTACCGTCACGGTCCACACGAATGACGAGATCTTCCGGCAGAACATTGCGTGGATGAAGGAGAACTGGCCGAAATTTGTGCCAAAGTCCGCAGTGCTCGTGAAGATCACGGGTGTGTACGCGGTCAAACCGGGCCCCGAACCCGGAAAGAAGATCCTCTGATCCTGATATTCAAAAGCCACCGGAAAGAACAGGGGCCGGCTGCTAAGACAATCGCACCTGCACAAGAGAACAACAGGAATGAGCCGGAAAAATCCGGCAACTTCAAGGAAAGGAAATTTCATGAAAATATCATCAATCAGATTAGTTTATTTTTCACCTACGGGAACAACAAAAGCGGTTGTAGAGGAAATTGCACGCGGAATCAATCCCGATAACATGGAATCGCTGGATATTACCCGGCCGAATGCGAGACTGCAACCCCTCCAGACATCGGAAAATGAATTACTCATTATCGGCGTGCCGGTGTACATGGGACGAGTGCCGGCGCTCCTGGCAGAATGGCTGCACGCGATCGAAGCCCGTGATACACCAGTGGTACCGGTTGTCGTGTATGGCAATCGCGTGTATGAAGATGCACTCCTTGAGCTGAGCGATATCCTGGCGCAGTGCGGGTGCAGGCCGATTGCCGGCGGGGCCTTTATCGGGGAACATTCATTTTCAACGGATGAGACACCAACGGCAAAAGATCGTCCGGATGCAGGAGACTTACACCACGCAGAATCGTTCGGGCGAAAGATACGGGAAAAATTCACCGCCATTCCCTCCGTTGACCAGATCCTCGGGGTAACGATGCCGGGCTGTCACCCGTACCGGGGGGATTCGAAGCTGTGGACAGTTGATTTTATTGCGGTCAGCGATGCGTGTATCCAGTGCGGAGCGTGTGCGGAGGCGTGCCCGACCGGTGCCATTGATCCGGAAAACAGTTCTGTGATCGATACGAAAAAATGCATCACGTGCTGCGCCTGTATCAGACACTGTCCCCGGCACGCAAGAACCATGAAACCCGGTCTGGTCAGGGACGCTTCGCTGCGGTTAAGTACATTGTATAAAGAGCGAAAGGAGCCGGAATTTTTTATCTGACGGGGACTGCCCGGAGGAGGTGCATTTCAATGAACGTCATCGGAATTTCTCAGCGGATCGGGATACTCAACCCTGCGAACGTACCGGACCGGCACTATCTTTACGACCGGTCCCGGAATATACCAACGGAACGGGAACAACGGGGCTGCCCGGGTCCTGCCCTGCGGAACGATACGGGAGAAAACCGGGCTCTGCCGGCCAAATCAGGGAATCTTTCAACTCCCGGTGATAACATAAACAGGAGTCAGCCGGAGGGCCGGTATGGGAATCTCTGAACGAAAGTTACGGGAAAAGGAGCAGCGAAGAAAAGAGATCCTTGATACAGCCGAGCGCCTCTTCTTTTCCCGCGGGTACGATGACGTCTCCATGGACGGGATCGCCCACGAGGTTGAGCTGAACAAGGCCACCCTCTATCTCTATTTTAAAAATAAGGAGGCGCTCTATGCGGCCATCGTGCTCCGTGGCGTCTCGATCCTGGAGGAAGAATTCCGAAAATGTATGGAGGCAGAGGTCACGGGCATGGTCAAGGTAACCCTGATGGGCCAAGCCTATTACCGGTTTTCGCAGGAACACCCGGATTACCTGCGCCTGATCCACTTTTACGGGTCTGAACGTTTCTCAAAAGAGAACCCGTATACGTCAGAGATCGGTAAAGGGTATGGCACCTGCCGGATGATTTTACAGGATGCGGTCCGGGAGGGCATCGATGACGGTACGATCCGGGCCGATCTCGACCCGTTTCTGGTCTCGATGTACCTGATGATCTCCTTTATGGGCATCCTGTCCATGGAAGATAAGTGGAAACGGGTCATCGAGGCAGAGGGGTTCAGCTACGAGGAGTACTCCCGGGAATTCTTCCGGTTCATTGCCCCTGCGGTCTCTTCCGGTGAGAAATCTCACGCAATGGATTTCGCATCACCCGGGTTCTTTTTGGCCGGGACGGTGGTGCCTGGGAAGAAGAAGGGGAAGAAAGGGTAAATTTTTTTTAAATTTTTGAAGATATTTGGATCCCGGTTCCGGTAATTGACAACAGCACCGGTACCAATCCGGTTTCGGGTCTGTCAATAAAAGAGAGGACGGGGCCGCCCCACCACGCGGCCCGGCCCGCCTGTACCGGCATTGAACCGTATGGTATACCCCGGCGGGAAATTCTTCATAATCGGTACTCCCGGATAACAGAAGAATCTCCGGCTCACTCGTTCCCGTCAAAGCCCTTGATAAAGTGTCGACCAATCACTTTCACCCCGCCAACCGGGTTTCTTATCCTCAGGAGTACCGATACAATGGATAAGGAATGCGATTCAACCATGAAACCCAGGACCCCAAGAGTAAAACCTTCCGGAGAACCCCTCCATCCTCTCGTTAAAGAGATCCGGGATCTGGTACACAAAGCGCTCGCAGGACCGCCAGCCAGAACATAAACACCCTGCAGGTCAGCACCAACTTCGAGATAGGCAGGCGGATTGTGGAGTATGAACAACAGGGAAACCTTCGGGCGGAATACGGGGAGCGAATATTCGATGAACTTTCACAGCGATTGACCCATGAGGTTGGGAAAGGGTTTTCGACGATAAATTTGAGATACATGCGCGACTTTTATATCGAATATCGTGAGACCATACCCAAAATTCCCCAGACAGTGTCTGGACAATTGCCGGCCAAAACACCGACGGAAACGCCAATTATGCAGACACTGTCTGCAAAATTGACACCCCATCGCTCACTATTCCCGAAGCCAGTTGCGTATTGCGGGGATGCTCCCACATCCCCCGTATGAATGGAACTTGGGCAAGCGTGTTCCCTGCCCGGAATGGATAAAACCCAGCATGTGGCGGATCAGCAAGCACCAGCACAGGATCCGGTACAACAACCCGGAGGTTCTTTCAGGCACGCAATCGTTTGTGCCAGACAGTTATTGTTCTGGGGAACTGTCAGCATCGCTTCCTTCTGCTGCGGGAGATCCACGGCCACATAATGTATCCCGCCAACGATACTCCCGGCGATCGCTAAACAGACTATGAAGAGTATGAGCCGGGCAATCGGCGATTGGGTAGATGGTGATTCATTCATTCCGGAAAACCAACCTGAGAAATAATGTAATGATTTTTTATTTGACGTGAGGGCATATAAAAAACCCGAATCGGAATAAAATCTTTTTAAAAAAACAAACGTTCCGGCATGAAAAGGCCGGAACAGTTCTTTATACACTCCCGAATATACACTGGAATGATACAGGCATGAATGCGATACCCCGGAAATATATCACGGATGCCAAGAACCAGAAACAAGCGGTGATTGTCGATCTGGAAACCTCCAACCGGATGGAATCCATCATCGAAGATAATGGGCTTGCAAAATTCATGGAAGAGGCAGAAGAGGATGAGACCCTCTCGGTTCATGAAGCAAAGAAACACTACCGGTCATTGAAAAAGGATTGAAATGCCGGCGTGCGGATATAAGAAAATCTTCTTATAAGATCTCGCTGCTATACCCAAACGTCACCGTTCCCTGATAGAGCGGCTGGTATTCGATCAGATCCCGGTATCTGAAAATATTTTTCACGATTTTGATATCCAGATGATGAAAGGTTATGATAATTCTTATCGCATCCGAACCGGACTGTACCGGATCGGTTGTAAGATTTCATCTGACGGCGAGATTATATTCTACCGGGTCAAGAGCCGGGAAGAGATCTACCGGGTTTTCCCGTAATTTTTTTTTGAATTCCTCTTAAAAAAGATCATCTGCGCCCCTCTCTGTCGCGGAGCTGCCCGGTCGTCCGCCTGTTTCGCTCCTACCCGGCGTGCAGCCGGTACCGGGCATGGTGGCGGCGGGCCGGCGATATGAGCGGTTGTAAGCGGGCGGTGCTGGGGAAAGCGTTCAGAGGGGGTTGTGAAAATATTATACCGGGAAATTACCCAAAATTGCCAAAATAACAATTCCTATATATCAAAGGGGTTATATTCTTCCATCAGGTCAGGAGTTGGATTGATTCATGAATGTTTGGCTTGGGTTGGGCGTGCTTATTATCGGATTGCTGTTAATCGTATGCTCAGTATTCATCACTTTCACCGTCGCGTTGTTGAAAATCGTATTCATTCTGGCAGGAGTAATTGCAATCGCAGCAGGCGTTATATATCTCCTGGCCAAATCGCCGTAAGGCAGAGAACACATCCTTGTTGACAAAAAAAATCCCGCGGAAAAGAATCGATTACGAAAAAGGCGAAAGATGCAATGGATTCGGCACCCCCTTTTTTGTCCGGGTCCGGCTCCATATCCTCAAATTTCCCGGCGCATTTCCCTTCCCCGGTCCGCAAAAATATCCTTTTTACATCGTTTCCATTCCTGCACACAGGGAGAAAGCGTATATATCCGGGCACCGGAAGAGCATGAATAAGTGGCAAAAACTGCCATGAACGAAAAACCACTGAAAAAGGAAGTGATAACCACGTCAAATAAAGAAAAGAAGAAAGTTGCTCCCGCTTCAAAGAGTGCTCCCGTAGCAGCCGGTGCAAAGAAATCCAGCGGAAAGAGAAAATAATCTCTGTCTCATTTCTCCTATTTTTGCAAGTATTCTTTCTTCAAAAAAAAGGCAGCTTTCACCCGCACTCACTTTCACCCCACGAGCCCCGGCATTATCCGACTGCCCCCAACATCACCCGGCAACGATGATCCCCCGGGAACCCCGCAAGTACTCCACCACTGCCGTAGAGAAAGAGCGCCTCGCCCGGAGAGCCTGCCCCAACTGCGGCCGCGAGCGGCCGGACTTCAATTTCTGGAACATGGATGCAGTCTGCTGCCGGCCCTCCTGTACTGCCGAGTACTGGGGCCGGCAGCCCACGATTGCCGAAATGAAGCAGCGGGTCCTTGCGGAACAGGAAGGGAAGTGTGCTCACTGCGGAGAGGAGATCCGAAAACGCGACGCCACACCCGGTTCGTATTCATCGCATCCCTGCGTCATGGATCACATCCGGCCCCTCGCGATGGGAGGGGACCAGTGGGCCCGGAAAAATCTCCATGTCCTCTGCCGGCGATGCAACCGGATCAAGACCGCCCGCGACATGGGAGAGATTGCCCGGTGGAAAAAATATTATGGCCGGAGGTTTGCCCTCCGGGAGGACCGCTCCCGGCAGCTCCTGCTCGTTACGGGGGATCTTTAAAGACTGGGGCGACTGCGACGGGGAGATAGTGGGGGGCCGGCATTACGAATTTTCTTAAAGGATCCCGCTGCCGTACCTATGCGTTACCGTTCCTTGTCTGAGCGGTTTTGAACCTTTTAAAAACAGGCACAGGCCCCCGGCATCATTTCGATATCATTATGCCTGAAGAACTGGTTGACAACTGAGTACCCATGAAATCCCCGGTTTTCACCTTCCTGCTGGTGGCAGTATGCTGCATTTGCACCATCGTGTCTGCATCCCCCGCTCAGGACCAGCGGAACAATGCCACAGACTTCACGATTGCCGCCAACCTGAACGCCAACAATACTCCCGCGTGGAACAACAACGAGGACTTTGACTTTGCGAGCCGGGGACTCATTGCAACCTTCGACCCTTTGATCATCCCGGCCGACATCCCGAATATTACCGCATGGAACGCCGAGGCGTTCCGGCGTTTCGAGAACGGGTCCCGCTCAGACACCATAAACCCGCTCCTGTACCGGCAGGCCCAGCTGAACAATATCCACGGCCTGTTCCTGGTCAGTCCGGGGATCTACCAGGTCAGGGGTTTCGACGCTTCGTCAATGACACTGGTCAAGGGCGACACCGGCTGGATCGTCATCGATCCCTTGTCATCGGTCGAGCCCGCCCGGGCAGCAATGGCACTGGTCAACCGGAGCCTTGGCTCCTGGCCGGTAAAAGCCGTCATCTACTCCCACCCCCATGCCGATCATTATCAGGGAGTCAAGGGAGTGACTACAAGCGATGCGGTTAATGCCGGCAGGGTAACGATCATCGCTCCCGAACACTTCATGGAGTATGCCATCAGCGAGAACGTGTATGCGGGAAACGCAATGCAGCGGCGGGCCGTGTACCAGTTCGGCCTCCTCCTTCCGCGGGACGAGAAGGGACTGGTCGATATCGGGATCGGCAAGACCATCTCGACCGGCACGCCATCCTTAATCCCGCCCACCATGGAGATAACCCATACCGGTCAGGAAGTCACCATTGACGGTGTCCGTATGGAGTTCCAGATGGCAAAGGAGACCGAAGCCCCGGTTGAGCTGAACATCTGGTTCCCGGAGCACAACGCTCTGTTCGTTGCAGAGAACTGCGCCGGATCGCTCCACAACATCCTGACGCCAAGGGGAGCCCAGGTACGGGATCCACTCGCATGGTCGGCAAGCCTGGACGAGACCCGCCGGCTGTACGGGGACAAAGCAGAGATTATGTTCTCTGCCCACAACTGCCCCCGGTTCGGGAATGACCGGGTTATTGAGATCCTCGAGAACGAACGGGACATGTACAAGTATATCAACGACCAGACGCTGAACCTTGCCAACAAAGGCTATACCATGGACGAGATCGCGGACATGATCGAACTCCCCCCATCACTGAAGCAGTACTGGTACACCCATGGCTTCTACGGCCAGGTCTCCATGGGGGTTAAGGCCACGTACCAGCGGTATCTCGGATTCTATGACGGGAATCCGGTCAACTTAAAGCGGCTTACTCCCGTGGCATATGCCAGGAGCATGACCGAGTACATGGGCGGAAAAGATGCCGTCATGCAGCGTCTCTCCCGGGACTATGATGCCGGAAATTACGAACTCGTTGCCTCAATCGCAAATTACCTGGTGTTTGCCGATCCCGCTGACATGGAAGCAAGGAAGATCGAAGCCGATGCCCTTGAACAGCTCGGGTACCAGGAAGAATCGGGCCCTGCGAGGAACGCGTACCTGACCGCAGCATCGGAACTCCGGGGTACCCTGCCGGCCAGGGGCCGTAACATGATATCCGGCGATATCATGTCAGCGATGACAATTGATCAGCTTCTTGACTATATGTCCGTGAGGGTTAATGCAACGAAAGCTGACGGCGACAATTACAAAATCAATATCAGGATTCCCGATACCGGGGATAAGGTACTCATTCAGGTTAAGAACAGCGTGATCGTATACCGGGTGAATGAATCTTCACCGGCAGCTGACGTATCTGTTGAGATGCCCCGGAAAACATTCGAAACGTTGGCCCTCAATCCCACGGTCAACCCATTTGGAGTAATTTTGATTTCCGGAGATCCTTTTGTATTTAACAAATTTGCCGGAATGCTCGATACGTTCGATCCCGACTTTCATATCGCAATCCCGTAGCCTTAAAGATAACCCGGCGAACCAGCGATGCTGGTAATCCCGCTTTTTTGTCTGGATGCGGCATCGTGCGCTACCGGAATATTGAGAACACAGCCCGGAAAAGTACTCATTTATCCATGCTGTACCGGAAATGCACCTGCACCGGACAAAACATATTCTGGTTGAAAAAAGAAAAAATTAAAAAAAATTTACTTCTTGCCGCCCTTTGCAGGGGCTGCCTTGGCATCCTTGCCGCCTTTTGCCGGTGCTGCTCCCTTTGCGGGCTCAGCTGCCTTGGCATCCTTGCCGCCGCCTTTTGCGTGGATTGCGCCGCTACCCTTGACTGCTTCCTTTGCGGGCTCAGCTGCTGCTGCCTCTTCGGCAACTACCGGTGCTGCAACAACCTTCTCGCCTACGAGCTTCGGTGCCGCAATGATCCTGCCGCTGACCTTGATCTCGCTTACCTTTAAG
>Ga0074195_1001302_pt1 | contig 36323 bp, 27 predicted proteins | sample EPASupsiteHSE623_FD_64525 | JGI IMG/M metagenome (GOLD analysis project Ga0074195, IMG submission 64525) | Bioremediated contaminated groundwater from EPA Superfund site, New Mexico - Sample HSE6-23 | ecosystem: Environmental > Aquatic > Deep subsurface > Groundwater > Contaminated ... | reverse complement strand
CTCCGCTTGGGGCCAGGAGGGGGCCTGGGGCGCAGCCCCAGCTCCAGAGGGAGCGAAGCGACCGGTGGCACCGAGCTCCGCTTGGGGCCAGGAGGGGGCCTGGGGCGAGAGACCCAGCGCCAAGGTCTCCAGGCAGGATTCGATCGCTATTGTGGGTGCTGCCGGACTTCTGCCCGGCAGTCGAACGCTCCACGAATTCTGGCAACACCTCGCAAACGGTGATGATCTCGTTCGCGAACAGCCAAAGGAGCGAGTCCGTCTGTGCGGTGAATTCCCATACCGCTGGGGCGGGTACCTCGACGACATCGATCGATTCGATGCGGCCTTTTTTCAGATCGCCCCACGCGAGGCCGCGCTCATGGATCCGCAGCACCGTCTCTTCCTGGAGGTCGCGTGGGCCGCTCTGGAGGACGCCGCAATCTCACCCCTCTCGCTCGGGGGCACGCGCACCGGAGTCATGGTCGGAGTCCAGTCGACTGACTTCGCCACCATGGTTTCGGGATCTGAGGATCCACAGATCGTGACAGGGACTTCGCACGCGGTGCTCGCCAACCGGCTATCCTTTCTTTTGGATCTCCGTGGCCCGAGCGAAGCGATCGACACGGCCTGCTCGAGCTCCCTGGTGGCGATCCACCGAGCAGCGGAGAGCCTGCGATCGGGGGAGTGTGACCTGGCCGTGGCAGGCGGAGTCAACCTGCTGTTGGCGCCCGGCACATCGAAGGCGGTCGCCCAGATGGGGGTTCTCTCGCCTTCGGGTCGCTGTCGGGTCTTCGGTCAAGGCGCCGACGGCTACGTACGCGGCGAAGGGATCGGCGCCCTGGTCTTAAAACCGCTGTCCCGCGCGCTGGAGGATGGAGACCCCATCCGGGCCGTGATTCTCTCGAGCGGCATTGGCCATGGCGGCCGGGCCAGTTCGCTCACAGCCCCGAATTCGTCCGCCCAGGCCGACCTTCTCGTCAGGGTCTGGTCACAAGCAAAGGTCGAGGCCGCGAGCATCGGTTACCTGGAGGCTCACGGGACCGGCACTGAACTGGGAGACCCCGTGGAGTTCGATGCGATCTCTCGCGCGTTCGAACAGTACGCACGCGCGCGGAGTGAGACCCTTCCCAGAGGCGCCTTCTGTGGCGTGGGCTCGGTCAAGTCCAACATGGGTCACCTCGAACCGGCGAGCGGTGTGGCCGGAATCCTGAAAGTCGTGCTCTCCCTCTCGAACCGTCTGTTGCCCCGCACCCTGCACAGCGACCCACCTAACCCGAACCTTGCGCTGGTCAACGCGCCGATCCGGGTCCAGACGGAATCGGCCCCATGGATCCCCTCCGGATCTTTTCCCCTGCGGGCGGGCGTCTCGAGTTTCGGTTTCGGCGGAGTCAACGCCCACATCCTTCTGGAAGAAGCCCCCCGGGTGCCTCCTGTCGCGGAAGAGTCCGTGGGTAAATATTTCTTCCCTCTGTCGGCCAGGACCCCCACGGCCCTTCGCGCACTGGCAGAGAGGTTCGTCGAGGCTCCTCCGGACTGTTCCCCACTCGAACTCGCGCGTTCTCTGCACGTTGGACGACACTCCTTCGAGTGCAGACTGGCAATCGTTGCCGGGTCTGTCGAGGAGTTTCGCGATCGGCTTCGCCAGTGGCTCGAACAGCGTGAGGGCCACGGAGTCCTCTTCCAGACAGCGGACTCGCTCAACAGCTTCCGGGAATGGTGCGCAAGACCCCAGAAATCGATTCCTCCCGGGACGCCAATGGACGTTGTTGCCGAGAGATGGACGTCCGGTGCCCCTCTCGATCTGAAGACGCTCTGCCCCACTGGAACGAGGCGGGTCTCTCTCCCTTCTTATCCATTCGAGAATCGCCCCTTCTGGGTGGAACGTCCTGTTGCGCCATCTCCCGGGCAGTCCAACGCCACAAGAATGATGAGACTGGATCCTGCGGATTGGCGCCTGCAGGACCATCGGGTCAGAGGCGAACCGATGCTTCCGGCGTCGGCGATCCTGGAGAGCGTTTTCGAAAAGCTGATCGAATCGTTTGGAATGCCCATCGCCTTGGGGACCACGGAGTGGATCTCCCAGGTGATTCCAGCCAATGGTGTGACCTCCGCTGAGATCAGATTGGACTGGTCCGGCAGCAACGGGGGAGGGTTGCGTATCAGCTGGGAGCTGTGGTTCTCCGGCCGTGTCTGCGCTCGAGGTAAAGCTTCGACCAATTCGGAGCCGCGAGCCTGCGCTGTCGACCTCGCGACGCTGCGGTCGCGTTGCGGGCGATCGATCGACGCCTCGGAACTGTATGCGGCGTTCGAAGACGTGGGGCTTTCCTACGGCCCTTCGTACCGCAACGTCAGACAGATCGTGACCGGCGACTCAGAGGCGCTGGGCGTTCTCGATCCTGTGCCTACTGACCGACCGGGTGGGGTCTATCACCCCGCGGTGGCTGATACGGCTCAACAGGTGCTCGCGGCGTTGATCCCTCCAACCAACGGGATCCAACTTCCACGCGGCCTCGAGAGCGCAACCCTGTTCGGATCACTCCTAGAAGCTCGCTATGTGTGGGCCAAACGACAGAATCCCACTGACCCGAACTCCCCTTGCGATCTCACCCTCCTCGACGCGACAGGCATTGTTCTGGCGGAGCTGCGAGGATTCTCGTGGGCTTCCCCAGCTCCGGCAGCCAAACCGGAGCCATCACTACAGCAGTTCGCGCGGAAATACCTCCGCTGTGTCTTTGGCGAAATCCTGCGGCTTTCCGAAACCGAGATCTCTTTCACCCAGCCGCACGAGACTCTCGGAATCGACTCCCTGTTGATGATGCAAATCACGAGACGTTTGGAGGTCGATCTCGGACCGCTACCCAAGACGCTTTTCTTTGAGCACAAGAACCTCGCGGAGATCGCGGATTGGCTCGTTTCCTCGAGGAGGGACCGTCTATCAGCGCTGGGCCACATCGAAACCCGCAAGGAGCACAAGACAGACACCAAAGAGACGCCGACCAACGTGCCGACCACGGTCACACTCACCTCATCGAGACCATCGGTCCTCGATTCCTCCGGGGACGCCATCGCGGTCGTCGGCATGGCCGGCCGATTTCCCGGAGCCGGTGATATCGAGGCCTTCCTCTGGAACCTCTCGAACGGGATCGAGTCGATCAGCGAGGTCACCCGTTGGGATCTGAACGGGTGCTATGATCCCGAGGCTGGCCTGGGCGAACGTCCCACGCCCGCCGGCAAGACCTACTGCCGCCATGGTGGCCTCTTGGATCACATCGATCGATTCGACGCGGCGTTCTTCGGCATCACCCCCAGGGAAGCGCGCGGCATGGACCCGCAGGAAAGGCTGTTCCTCGAGACCTCCGTTCTCGCTCTCGAAGACGCCGGTTACACCCGCGACTCCCTCCGCGGGGCCTCCGCAATCGGCCACGGACGGGATGTCGGAGTGTTCGTCGGTGTCATGCACGGGAACTATCCTCTGGTGGCGGCCTCCGCAGGGGATGAAGCTGTCAGCGCCAACTCGCCGTACTGGTCGATCGCGAACCGGGTCTCCCACTGGATGAACTTCCACGGACCAAGCCTGGCGGTCGACACGGCGTGTTCTTCGGCCCTGGCCGCGGTCCATCTGGCCTGCGAGAGCATCCGCAGGGGCGAATGCGGGGCAGCCCTCGCGGGTGGGGTCAACCTCCTCCTGCACCCTCGTCAGCTGCTGGTCCTGAGTCAGATGAAGATGCTCTCCAGGGGGACGCACTGCCGACCGTTCGGAGCGGGCGCGGATGGGATTCTGCCCGGTGAAGGAGTCGGTGCGGTTTTGTTGCGGCCGCTGGCCAGCGCGCTTCGCGAGGGTGACCGGATCATCGGGATCATCCGGGCCTCATCGATGAACGCGGGGGGCCGGGCCGGCGGCTACACCGTTCCGAACCCCACGGCGCAGGCTGATCTGATCAGGGAAGTGATCGAACGCTCCGGCGTCGACGCCAACACGATCACGTATCTGGAGGCTCACGGGACCGGGACCTCACTGGGGGACCCTGTCGAAGTGGCGGCATTGAACAGGGCATTCTCCGGATTGACCAAGGCTCGTCACATTTGCGCTCTCGGTTCGGTCAAGTCCAACATCGGTCACCTGGAGGGGGCTGCGGGAATCGCGTCACTCATCAAGGTACTGCTCCAACTGCGTGAGCGCAGACTCTTTGCGACCCTGCATTCCGATCCTCCCAATCCAGCGCTCGAGCTGGACGATTCCCCCTTCTGGCTCATCCGTGAGTCGCGGAGCTGGGAAACCGATGGGATGCCGCGGCGTGCTGGCGTCAGCTCCTTTGGAGCGGGCGGAGTCAACGTTCACATGATCGTCGAGGAACCCACCGACCCTGAGAAGCGCCCGCTCCCCACCGACCCCAGACCCGAGGTCTTCCCCCTATCGGCGAGAACCCCGGAGCGAGTGCGAGCGATGGCGGAACGCCTGGCCACCTTCCTCGAGAGACATCCCGATCGTCGATGCGCGGACCTCGCGTTCACCCTCCAGACCGGCCGTGCCGAGTTCTCGGAACGGGTGGCGTTCACGGTCTCCACAATCGCCGGGCTGGTCGAAAAGCTGCGCGCGTTTGCTTCGGGTCAGCCCGCTGGGGTTTTCACAGGCAGTGTCCCAGCAGGCTACCCCGAAGAGGTCCCCACAACGGGTCTTAACGCATTGGCACTCACTCCCGGAGAGGTCGCAAGGCTTTGGTGCGCGGGGAAGCCGATCGACTGGAAACGGCTGCAGGAACTGCGCGGAGGGCAGCGCATCGAACTGCCGGGTTACCCGTTCGAACCGACCCGATTCTGGGTCGGAGAGACGACCTCATCGCGCGCCCTATCGGAGTCAAAGGCCCCTCAGCCGGCCCTCCGGACTCCGGTCCCCTGTCTCCGGCCTGAGTCTGGCAGAGAGTTGATCCGACAGGCGCCCGGGTCGGTCAAGAGGACCCTGGACGGCACGGAGTGGTTCCTGTCCCAACACCGAGTCGCAGGAAAGCGCGTGCTTCCGGCTGCAGCTCATCTCGAAATGGTGCGATTCGCAGCAAAGCAACTCTCACCGGGACGACTCTTGGATGCCGTGGACGTGCATTGGCAAAGACCGATCATTGTCGAGGACTCACCCAAACAGATCGAGGTCCGACTCTCCGGCTCCTGTGACCACCAACGTTTCGAGGTCTGGTGCGACGAACGCGTTGCGAGCGAGGGGTTCCTCGAACCGACCACGGAGCTGGCCGGCATCCTGCCGGTCGAGGAGATCCGCGCAAGATGTGCCCGGACTGTCGATCGAGACACGATCTACGAGCTCGCCCGCGGAGCCGGAGTCGAGTACGGCGATCGATTCCGCCGCTTGCTGCGCCTGTCCGTGACCCGGGGAGAGTGTCTGGCGGAGCTCGCGCCAAGTCGATACGACGACCCCGGCTGGCCCGTGGACATGCTCGATGCGTCGATGCAGTCGATGCTCGGACTGTTCCTCGATGGCAAAGAGACCCAGACACACCTTCCCGCCCGGCTCGGACGTCTCACGGTCCACGGCCCCCTGCAGGAAGCAAGGTGGATCCACGTCGTTTCGAACAATGGGCGGCCTGCCGAAATCATCGTCGCCACGCCGGACGGGACGCCGGTCTTACGCATGCGTGACATGGAGCTCTCAGGATCATCCACGCCGATCGACCGGGAGAGTGGAGGCCAGAATCCCTCGCGTGGCGAGGCCAAGCCCCACCAAGGCGGGCAGGGGAGAGGAGCCAAAGGAATGGGCGCTGGACCGGTCGGTCTCTCCGGCGAAGGAGAAGCGTTTCTCCAACTCGAGGCGGCGGGTCGTTTGGGCTTGCTCCGGACCCTTCAGAACATGGGCTTCTTTCGGACGGCCGGCGAGAGGTATCAGCTCACGGCCCTTCCTTCACTGATGGGAACCCACTCGCGCCACGCGAAACTCGTCGAGGCGTTCACCCACCTGCTCGAGAAGGAAGGTTGGATCGAACGGTCGGGGGGCGAGGTCGTCGTGACTCCCGCGGTCGACAGCCTGGCCGGTGTCAGTGACTGGGAGAGTCTCATCCCTCGACACGAAAGCCTGGCGGCACACTCTGACCTTCTCCAGGCGTGCCTGAAACTCTATCCGGAGACCCTGCGCGGCTCGCTGCCGGCCACGGAGGTCCTGTTTCCGGGCGGGTCGATGGAACGAGTGGAGCGTATCTACCGTGGATCCGCCATGGCGGATCACTTCCATAGACAACTGGCGTCGGTTCTTATCGGATTCGTGGAGGAGACCCTCGCAAGACACCCGGAGCGACCGGTCCGCATCCTGGAGGTGGGCGCTGGGACCGGTGGGACCAGCCGGCATGTTCTCGAGACTCTCACCCCCTTCTCCGATCGTGTCGAGTACTGGTACACCGATGTCTCATCGGCCTTTGTCCATCACGGCAAAAGGGTGTTCGGGCGACCCCACCGGTTCGTGAAGTTCCACGTGCTCGACATCCAACAGGATCCGGTAGCGCAGGGGCTCGAGGCTTCGAGCTGCGACGCCGTACTCGCCGCAAACGTACTCCATGCCACGACGTCGATCAGAAAAACCCTGGCCCACTGCATTGCGCTGTTGCGGCCGCGCGAGGGTCTCCTTCTCTTGAACGAGATGACGGCCGTGCGTGATTTCGCGACTCTCACCTTCGGACTTCTCGATGGCTGGTGGCTTTTCGAGGACAGGGAGGCCCGGCTGCCGTTCGGTCCGCTTTTGGGCGTTGTCCAATGGCGAGCCGCGCTGTCAGCGGCTGGATTTGCCGTCCGGGAGGTCCGGTTCGACCCGGATGTGGCGACGGAGGAGGACTCCACCCAGGCCATCATCGTCGCGACCTCCGACAGGGCAGCATCTCGGCCGGAGGTGACCCTGCCGGCACGCACAATAGCGAAGGCGGAACAGACTCGGTTCGGCGAACCCGATCTCTACGAGAACGCCATCGTCGAGGCTGTGGCTGAGGTATTCGACATGTCGGTGGAACAGGTGCGTCAGGGGCGTGTCATGTCGTTCGCGGATCTCGGTGCAGACTCGCTTTTGAGCGGCGAGATCGTGGCCAAGCTGGGCGCCAAGCTCGGACTCGACCTGAAACCGACGGTGATCTTCAACAATCCAAGCATCCAGAGGCTTGCCGAGCACCTCGCCCGGGAGTACGGAAGGGTCGAGCAACCTTGCGCCGTGTCGCCGGTGGAGAGATCCGGCGTGATCACACCGACGAGACCACCGGTCGAAACCGAGGAGTTGTTGTCCGAAGAGCGGCTCTGCGAACTTCTGAGTCGGCTGGAGAGAGGTGAGGTGAGCCTGGAAGAGGCTCTGGGCAGCATGCCGGAGCGTCAATGATGGGGCCTTGGTCATCCATCGGTCGATCCGGCCGTGAAATCATGGGTTGCGCTTCTTCAGGGCATCCAGATACTCTCTCATCGCTCTGCGGATCATTAGGTCCATGGGATCTTCCATCCCTCTTTGGATTCGTCCGGGCAAGGTCAGATCGAGCTGTTCATCGCCCCCGGATCCCTGGACAGAAAGGAGCTCTTTCTGGATATCCGGATCAATGGTGAGCTCGGTGCCGGGCAACTCATCGGTGATAAGAAGGTGATAGTCAGCGAGCTTACAACCGAGGCAATCCCCACTCATCGCGACGTTCGAGCGAGCTGGACACCGTGAGGCAGCCGACACGCAAGCCTCGCTTTTTGTAGGGCGCGGAGAGGGGCGGGAATTCGAGGAGTCGCGCAAGTCGCGAACAAAGGAATTGTGAAGAAGGTCCGTTGGCAGAGCGACCCACTGGAGCGGCCTGGTCTCTTCGGTTCGCGACCACAGATCGAGTCCGACAGCAGAGGAACCGCACACATCGAATACTCTCAGTAATGCCCCCGCCGACAACAGACACAGCGCGGACCAAGCCAACAACAAACGCAGAGAATGAGACAATCTCATCCACCTCGATTCTGGAATGGCTGGCATTCCAAAGGCACAAAAAGTTCGAGAAGACTGTGGAACGATCTCTATCGGGAACTCTGTATCCTATGAAGAGACCATGGAAATCACTCTTCTTCGGACCGGTCGGACCGAGAGGAGACGGGGAGATCGTCTTTCTTGCCCGATGCCTTGCCTCTGACTGAGGGCTCCAAGGAACGCAACAGATCGTCAGTCAGGTCCTCGCAGTTTCCGGGGTTGTAGACATACTGTCTTTCCAGAACCATCTCCACGCCTTTGGCGGCGGCTAGTTTCTCAACCACGGAATAGATCTGTGAGGTGAGCTTCTTCATCTCCTGTTTCTCCTGGAACCTGAGCTTCTCCTGCATCTCCTGGAAGGTCTTCTGAAGAGCGAGCAGCTTCGTCCGCTTGCTCTTCTCGAGCCTGCTCTTTTTGTCCGGCTCCTTTGTGACATCGATCTCGTCGGAGATCTTCTTGATCGCCAGACGCTCCTTCTCGACCATCTCCTGGTACTCATCCCTCTGAGCCTCGATCCGGGAAGCAGCTTTTCTGAACTGTTCGCACTCACGCACGATGCGAACCATCTCGATCGTGGCAAACCTGCCCTTGGCCAAGATCGTCGTCGGCAAGGCCGCGAAAGCCAAAAGGACCGTCAGCACCAAGGTCGATCTGTACTCAGAGAACTGTCTTGCTGAAACGAACCTCACTGTTGTCAGGATCTTCACGGTATTTCCTCCTTCTCGAGTCGGAGAAGGAGCCTACCACCGACGAAAAGCGAAGTCGGTCAAACGAGACCATTTTCTTGTCATATCTTTATCATGGCAGATCCAGACGGTAGCCGAGCCGGTGCACGGTCTTCAGGATTCGTGGCTGTGCCGGATCCAGTTCTATGGTCTGTCGGAGAGTCAGAATCAGATTGGTGAGGGTCCGATCATTGACGGTCTTCTCGTCCGGCCACACCTCCCGGATCAGAACATCGCGAGGCACGGCTTTGCCCTTGTGTCCGGCAAGGACACGGAGGATGTCAAACGCCCTCACTGGGAGTTGAATGGGGCGGCCGTTTCTCTCGGCCGTGTATCCGGACAGGTCGACGGTCACTTCACCAATAGTCAATTGCTCGGCCGAAGACAGATCCTGTGAGGGCTGCGACCGTCTGAGCACCGCGCTCACGCGACCAAGAAGCTCGAGCACGCTGAAGGGTTTGGTGACATAGTCGTCAGCGCCGAGCTCGAATCCTCGCACCCTTTCGACCTCCGAACCTCTTGCTGTCAGAAGGATCACCGGAGTGCTCACTCCCGACTTTCGGATTCGACCGAGGATTTCGAACCCGTCCAGACCGGGCAACATCACATCCAACAGGATGAGGTCGAATCGCCCGGTCAATGCGAGAGTGAGCGCGGCTGGCCCCTCTTCGGCGGGCACCACTTCGTACCCCTTCACGGCAAGTATGTCGATGAGCCCCCTGGCCAGCGACGGTTCGTCCTCGACGAGAAGTATACGGGTGCTCACGCCCGACCTCCTTCTTCCGATGCGCGACGCAGGGCCACCGAAAACACAGTCCCGCCGCCCGCCCGGTCGGCGACTTCGATCGACGCACCCATGGCGGCCAGATAGAGCTTCACGAGGGCCAACCCCAGGCCCACTCCCCGCGGCCGCTGCTGCAGTCGAACGTACGGGGAGAAAATCTCCTTCTTCTGGCTTGCGGGAATGCCAGGACCACGGTCCAGGACATCGATCCAGACACGATCCGAAGAGCAGCGGGCCACGACTTCAGCGTCTCGGCCATACCTGAGCGCATTGTCGACCAGGTTGGCAATCGTCTGGACCGCGGCAGCCCGATCGACGAAAACCAGAGGAAGGCCGGGTGGAATCCGGGTTCTGACCGTGCTCACCTCCGGACCTTTTCCTGCGGCGTGAACCACGGCGAGCGACTCCTCCACGAGGAGCGATAGACTTTCGGGCGCAAGAGTCAATCCTTTGGAGGTGTTTTCGAGTCGACCCAGTTCGAGAATGCCCTCCACGAGGCGACTCAGGCGCAGGGCTTCCTTCGCCACCAGTGAATGGTACTCTTTGATCTTGTCCGGATCCGAGACCATATCGTTCTCGAGTATCTCCCCATACATCCGGATGGCGGCAATGGGCGTGCGGAGCTCGTGTGACACCATTGCGGAAAACCGGGATTTGGCCTGGGCCAGATCGAGTTCGTGTCGCACTCTGCGGGCCACGGAGAAAAGGGAAACGCCGACACTGGCGAGCACGGCCAGTCCGCAGAAAAGCAGAGTCACTGAGGTGTGCCAGAACTGATCCAACTGGATGCCGTTGTTCATGGTGACGACGATCCTGTCGAACGGCGGAGACTCGCCAGCCAAGAAGGTCTCTGCCGGAACACGCCAGACTCGGTTAGCCCGGAGGAATCCGAGAGCACCGAACAAGGACACGGTTTCGAACTCTGACGGATCCGGGAACACGCGAGATTCGGTCGGTCTGGTTGCAGAGACCCACTCGTACGTTACATCCGGACTCAAGTTCAGCTGCCGCCACTGCAGTCTGAGCCACTTTCCGAAGATGTAGTCGAGATTCGCCTTGACCAGAAGAACCTCCCCGGAATCGTTCCTGGCGGCATAGGCAAGATGACTGTCCGGAGGCGGTTCGCCAGCGCCATCCCGAGACCCACGGCGGTCCGGATTTCGGTCGGACGGAGGTGTGGAGCGGACGCAGACCATGGACGGACTCGTGTCGGCTTGCGGCAGCCGGCTCAACAGCCACGACGGAACCTCGGACCTACCGATCAGGATTCCCTCGGTATCCCTGAGAGTGAGTTCGGTTCTCCGACTGTCGAGAAGGGCGGTCATGACGGGATCGAGGGAGAGACCCGGAGTCGAAGTACGCGAAGCCTTGGTCTCATCGTCCTGCGCGTGCTCGAGCAGTTCCAGGTCCCAGACCGGAGAGAGCTCCGACCTCGCCTTGCTGAGCAGTCGCTTGGAGAGCTGATTCTGGTAGAACACGGAAAGCAGAGGGCCGACGAACGAGCTCCGAGACTGATCGAGCGCTGTGAACCGGCGTGTCAGATCCGAAAGCGGAGCCGCCAGGAGAGTCCGTCGGAGCTTGAGATAAGCCAGGCTCTCTCGGAAGAAAGCTCCGATCACCAGAACCGGGAAAAGCACCAGGGCAAGAACCCACAGTATCCACAGTGCCTTGATCCCTGTGTTCGCACTCATGGCGTGCCCGTGCTTCGCAACGAGCCGTCGGCCAGATGGCCAATCCGTTCGGCCTGTCTGATGGACGGCTTTCCGGTCACCGACATCGACGCGCAAGAGAACAGGGTGGGGAGGGTCGACGTGGGTCTTCGCATGGGTGGCATGTTATCCGCCCGAAGAGCAGTCCTGCAACCGGCGATTTCGACCCAAGGAGCACGAGTCGCATCATCGTGGTGGCTCTGTCTGGCTCTTCGACTGAGGCCGCGGGACCAAGTCTCTCCGGGTCTCCTCCAGCCGTTTCCGGGCCAGAGCCAAGGCTTGCCGTCCCTCGACCGACCCGGGAGAAAACCGCACCAGGCGCTCGAGACACGACACGGCCTCGGTGTAACGCTCCGTGGCGCACAGGAGCTTTCCGAGCTGGAGCCGGTAGACGGGCGAGGCCGGCCTGATCACCACGGCACGTCGGCTGTGGGGCAGAGCCTTCTCATGTTCCCCCACGTACGCGAAATAGCAGGCAAGCGCGGAATGGGCGAAGTCGTTGTCCGGGTCGACGTGCGCGGCGTGCCGGTAAAGGGTCACAGTGTTCCTCCACTGGCGGACGTAGGCCCACATCGTGGCGATCCAGAAGAACGTGGACAGGACGTCCTTCCGTTCAGCGACCCAGGCAACCGACTCGGAGCGGATGGATGGCGAACACGGCCGCCTGGAGCACCGATGTCCACCGCGCCCCCGTCATCTCGTCCAGGAGCAGGAAAAGCATGACGGAGCTCGCGATGTGGACCAGGAGGCTCGTCAGATGATGTCCCCAGGGTGCGAGGCCGAACAGCTCGCAGTTGAGCATGTGGGAGAGCCAAGTCACCGGCTGCCACTGGGACGCGTAGGTGGTGGTCCACGACCAGAAGAGCCCTCCTCGCGTCAGCCCGGATCGCACCGGAGGATTCTGCAGGACAAAGGTCACGTCGTCCAAGGTGATGAAGTCGTTCTCCACGATCCTTCCGAGGGCGAGGAGGGCGAGGACCGCAAGACCTGAGGAGATGACGAGTCTGGAGACAGACTGGCTAGCCGGCTTTATTCCCTCATCGGGGGGGCCATGGTTCTCGCCCGGCCCCGGACCATCTGTGTCCACTCGCATCGTGCCCCGAGTATACGGGATGCTCAGCCCGTCTGCACGGGTACGATCCTGACCGGGTGCATCCAAGTACTGACTCGTGCCCACGGATCTCGACTTGACCTTGGGCGATGGCACCGGTGTCCGGAGAGACGAATCGATGGTTTCGTTCCTGTCTTGTTTCGGTGTGTCATTTTCCTTACGGTGTGTCGTGGAAACGACGGCGATGACACGCTCCGAAACCCCAATTCGTCTGTGTTCGCGTCTGATCACGTCCGGGCAGCGCAACCCCTCATCCTCATTCGGCTCTTCTCCAGGCCTTGGACCGAAGAAGTCTCACTCCCAGCGATGCCGCGTTCCTGAAAGCCTGTGAATAAGTCCCTTTCGTCACGAGGCCATGACACGCGAAACCAAGGCCGGCTCGTCCGGATTCCTCGCCGAGTCGCTGAGTGTGGCACGCATGTTGAATGGGACTCGAGAAATGGCCGATCAATCGATCGCACAGTGTGACTCCTAGTGAGGTGACTCAATAATGTTGCGCACCGATCCAGCTTGCCGAGCAGCCGTGACCTGGGGAGCACCAGTCCTCGCGTTGACAATCCTCTTGTTCCCGATCGCGATGTCCCGTCCGGGTATCGCCGACGAACTCGGAAAAGCGACGCCGTCCATTTCGAGTCAAACGGGCGAAAGCCCAGCAGCCATGTCCGCAACCAGTCGCGATCTCCTGAAAGCTCAGGAGGCTTTCGACGAGCTTTATGGATACAAGCCTCGCAATGGCCAGAGGCCAAATCAGAGGCCAAATCAGAGGCCAAACCAGAAGCAGAACCAAAGGAAGAACCAGAGGGTGCTCGACATGGTCGCCACTGGGTATTCCGCGGGTGTGGATCAAAATGGACCGTGGGGCGGGGGCAAAGTAACCCACACTGGCGCCAAGGTGGGCCGTGGCATCGTCGCGGTCGACCCCAGCGTCATTCCTCTGGGAACCAGGCTTTACGTATCAGGCTACGGGAGTGCGGTCGCTCTGGATACGGGCCGCGTCATCAAGGGAAACAGAATCGACCTGGGTTTTGACAGCAAGCAGGAAGCCCTGAACTACGGCATCAAGAACGTGAAGGTCACCATAGGGGGATAGGGAGCCGCGCGGCCTTTAGGGATGGATGAAAAGGGGGTCCACTTCACATCACTTCGCCCCGGATCCGGCTCGAGAAAAACCGAAATACGATCGTCGGTCCGCGCGTCGTGCTTGATCGACGCGACGAGACCGATCGGTCGGCCGGGGCATGCTCGGCCTCGCGCGAGGTCTGGGTCATCCGTTTTTTCCAACTTATTGCCCCATCCGCTCGTCGGTCCTTTGGGAGGATGGAGTCATGGGTGATCTTTTTGCCGTCGCCGTTTTCGTGAGCTCTTTCCTCAAGTTGGATCAATCCAGCTTCGACCTCAGGAAGTCAGGACACACCCTGGTCGCGGTCCTCTCGTACGTGTATGTGCTTCTCAACCGAGGATTCTTCGGCGGCTTCTGGCTCCTCGACGCTTTGCTCTTCGGGGTGGCCACCTGGTTCCTGGTACGAGCCCACCAGGACGCTGACGGACGCTGTCCCCGGATGGTCTTGGCTCTTCCGATCTCGCTGGCGATCGTCTGCGCGTTCATCGCGCTGGCTCCCAAGGGTGGCCGCAACTCCGGGGGAGGACGGATGGTGGCCGCCGTGGCCCGGATCGCCGAACGCGCGGTCGCCCCGGCATTGGTGACCGAGGGAGATCCGAAAGCCTCTCCGGCCCCGACTTCAGCGGCTGCCAAGGAACTCAAGGGTCTTCTGGATAAGCTTCAATCGGCCGAGCCCCAGCAGGAACTCCATGGAGCCGCGGATGGCCGCGGACTGGACCTGCTACTCGAGAAGCACGCGGACCAGCGCCTCCGAGAAGTGATCAAGGACGGCAATCTGGGCCAGAACGTGGAAGAGATCCAGAAGGTCTTGCAGCAGGAGTGATCTCCAGTCTGGAGTCCGGAGTCTGAAATCTGGAGGACTGGAAAAGGGCGCTTCGAGGCCGAATTCTCCCGTTTCGAAATCTCCGGATCGATCCAGGCGTGCCTTTGCTGCCTTCGTGAGTTGTTCGATCGCGCAAGACAGTCGGTCTACGAGGGCGTTTTTGAAGCAGGCAGTAAGTCCGGGATCAGCGGCTGCAGCCTTGGCCGCCAGTTGAAAGGCACGGGCCGTGGCCAATCGGTGGCCCGACCTCACTCTGATGGTCCCTCGAATGGCCTCGAAATGAGCCCCGTTACTCTGGTTGTTCCAGTTCAATGCTTGAGCGGAACTGCTCAAGAGAACCATCAAGGGCACTGTCCATCTCAGGTATCGCAAGGGGATTTGGCGCTTCATCGTACGGTGTGGACGATCGGTCGGGATCAGAACTGCCGATCTGTTCGAACCTCCAGACTCCGGACTCCAGCCTGTCGCTCTCAGTGACTCTGCCCTGATCTTGCGGCCGATCGTCCCTGCGTGAATCCAACCGGCTTGGGCGCTCCGCGACTCGCTGGAGGCCAGACGACGTCGTTGGCCATCAACACGTAGCCGATGTAGATCCCCACGGCGAGGAACCTCCGGGGGCCTTTCCGATTCAGGGTGGAGGGAGGCCCCTGATGCCCGGTACGCCACGTCACGGCCCGGTCGATCCACGGCTCTGAGGGATCGAGCAACAGCGGTACGGATTCCGTTGTCCCTCCCGGACAATGGACGAGCGATAGTCTTTGACCGGTGCGTCCGGAGATCAGATTCAGGTTGCTGCTCTCCTGGTTGGCCGCGGTCACTGTCACCAGATCGGGTACGCCATCGTCGTCGACGTGGGCGAGCATCACCGCGGTCGGTGGTGCGTCGAGCCGGCACGTCCACAGGGGGGATCCGTTCTTGCCGGAGAGGGCGACGACCGAGAGTTCTCCGGAGGCGGTCACCACGTCGGGTCGTCCGTCACCGTCGAGGTCTGCCACGGCCGGCGCGCCCCACCCCCGCGCGCCGTGTGCTCGTATCCACAACGGTTGGCCGGTGCGCCCCGACAGGACGTACACTCTTCCATCCGAACAGTTGAAGGCGGCGTCGCTGACCCCATCGCCGTCCACATCGGCCAGTACGGGGGGGCGGCTCAGTTCACCGCTTGCCGAGAACTTCCAGATCGGCTTTCCTGTGCGGGTGGAGATCGCAAGCACGGTCCCATCGGTGCTCGCGGCCACGACGTCGGCCCTGCCGTCTCCGTCGAGGTCGGCCAGCGCCGGCAATACGCGGCCCCGGGGGGTGACCGGGTACGAGGCCAGTTCACGGACCGACGTCCCCGAAAACGTCTGGACCCAGCCGTCCCGAGTCCCGAAAGCCAGATCGGGAAGCGAATCCCCGTCGAGATCGGCGGCCACCACCTCTCCACTGGCCGGACTTCTGAGCCGGTAGGTCCTCAGAGTGCGGCCTGTCTTCCCGGACACGGCAAAGGCCCGGGCGTCTTGAGTCGAGAAGACGACGTCTCGGATGCCGTCCCTGTCGAGGTCCACGAGAGCCGGGTCTGCCGTCACCTGCCGGCCCAGTTTCAGCTCCCACAGAGTCCGGCCCGTGCGGCCCGACACTCCTACCGCGTACCCCGCGTGTGATGTGGCGACGATATCGGGGAAGCCGTCGGAGTCCAGGTCGGTCGCTGCCGGTTGGATGAAGACGAACTCGTCCAGGCCGGCGGACCAGCGGGCGCGTTGTGGAACGATCGAGTCGGCGGTCAGAAACGGTCGCTCGCGGCTCCCCGCAACGAGGTCCAGCACGCCGTCGCCGGACAGGTCACCCAGAGCCACCGCGCTCGCGGAGTGGGGGCCTTCGGAAAAAACGTGCAACCTCTTTCCCGACCGTCCGTCGAACACGTAGATCAAGGCGTTGTCTGTCCCGATCACCACGTCGTCCACGCCATCCGCGGTCACGTCTCCCACCATCGGACTCCCGAAGGCCTTCTCCTCGGTCCTGAACGCCCTGAGGGCGGTTCGCTTGCGGCCCGAAACCACGTACACGCAGCCGTCGCCCGACCCCGCCACCACGTCGAGGCAACCGTCCTGGTCGAAGTCGCCCAGAGCAGGCGACGAGTCGACCTCTCCGCCGGTCTCGAACTTCCAAGTCGTCTTGCCTTTGGCGCCGTCGATGACGTGGATAGATCGGTCTCTCGAGCCGATCACGATCTCCGGGATCCCATCACTCTCGAGATCTGCCACGACCGCCGACGAGCGGACAGCGCCTCGAGTCTCCACTGTGAACAGGGGAGTCCCCTTGGAACCGGAGATCGCATGGACCTTCCGGTCGTCGGAGCCGACCACGGCATCGGGCGTTCCGTCCTTGTCCAGATCGAACAGCGCCGGCGAGGAGACCACATCGCCTGCTGTGGCGTACTTCCAGAGCGGTCGGCCGGTCCGGCCGGAAACGGCATAGACCATGTGGTCGCCGGAGCCGACCACGGCATCGGGGACGCCGTCCTTGTCGAGGTCGGCCACCGCAGGGGATGAGACGACGGCAGCTCCCGTCTGGAAGGTCCAGAGCGGAAGGCCTCTTTTGCCGGAGATGGCGTGGAGCCTCGAGTCGTCTGAACCGATGACCACGTCGGCGACGCCGTCCCGGTCGAGGTCTCCCAAGGCGGGCGAGGAGTTGATGGGACCCCTTGTCTCGTAGCTCCAGAGCCGTTGCCCGGTCTTGCCCGACAGGGCGACGACGTTCTGATTGCTCAGTCCGGCGACCACGTCGAGGATCCCGTCTCCGTCGAAATCGGAGAGCGCCGGATTGGTCGCTACACCGCACCCCACTTGTCCCCTCCAGAGAGGATACGGTTGATCGAACCATACGGTGTGGGGAGTGCGCGCATCGCGCGAGATCGTGATGGTCGCTGCGTATGGGTTGCCGGTCAGGTTGGATCTGCACTCGATCCGATATCGGCCGGTCGGGAGCTCCAACGGGGCGGACATGGGCACCGGCGCCTTACGCACTCTCTCCCCCGAGTCCTCCTTGCGGACGGCCACCTCGCCCTGGAAGGGAGCCCATACGAAGAGAGAGCCGACGTCTTTGGTCAAGCTCACGTTGACGTGACAGAGCTCGCGGTTGGCCCCCACGGTGAACGGAGGAGTCGTCGTCGTGACGTACCCCGCCTGCACGGCTCGCAACACGTACGTACCAGCTCGGAGCTCCGTGGTGAACGGAGTCTTCCGAACGAGCAGGGGCTTTCCGGATCTCGGTCCAGCCTTTCTCGGCGAGGGTCCGTTCTTCGACCAGACCTCGCACTCGACCTCGGAAGGAAGCGAGGCTACGGCGAGGATTCCGAAGGGGTACCGAAGGACGGGCCGATACCCAACCGTACCCCCAGCAGGAACTCGCACGTCGATCCGTGTCGGATCGTACCCGTTGCGGGAGAGCCTGAGCGAGTACATGGCTGGCCGGGTCTTCCAGGAGAGAGGGGTCTCCCCAAGATACGTGTCTCCCCAATGGATACTCGCCTTCCGGGGCTCCGAATCGAGCTCGACGATCCCGGGTTTCAGATACGCAACGTACACGAGGCATCCCACCACGCCCATGACCAAGACAGCGAGCGTGGCTGCGACGATCCGGCGTCTGTTCCGGCGAGCGACCGAAGCTGCGACGAAACGGTGCTCGGGCTCGGTCAGACCGTTCATCGCGACCAGGTGCTCTTCCACCACGGTCAAGGCGCTTCCCTCCAGAAGGTCCTCAGACCCGTGTTCCCCTTCGCTCCAATTCCGGAAGGCCTTTGAGAGTGTTCGTGCGGCTCGGTCGAGATCTCCCGTCTCGATCGTCCAGCCGTCGACCAGACGGCAGATCACCTCGGAGGAGAGTCTCACTCTCCGCCCCACATCCGAGATTTCTTCGCGTACGACCAGGTGGTCGCTGATGAGCTGTTCGAGAGTCGTCTCCGCCGCCTTCCGGTCGGGAAAACCCAACAACTCCTCCTCGTCCCGAGCCCTGGCGAACCGTTCGCCACCTTCTTTCACGGTCAGGGCCTTCAATATCTGTCGAGCGATCGCTCCGTGGTGAGCGTAGGACGGAGCTTCCAGCCGCTCCTCGACGTAGCGTGTGAGCGCCTGGTTCACCCCGCCCAGAGCATGCTTGTACAGATCCCATCCGATCGTATCCGCGGCGGACTTCTTCATCTGATCGTAGAGTTGGCGGCAGACGATTTGCAGCACCGGCAGCACGGCCACCCCGGCACCACACGTGCTCCGGAGGACCTCGCCGGCCAGATGGGATGAAAAACCCTCCTGGTACCGGAATCCGTAGGAGGCCAACCGTGAAGGCCCCTCGATCACCTCGATCAGTCCGGAGTGTCCGATCTCTCTCACGGCCACGGACCTTTGGTGTCTCCGCAGCTTCTCCTCCAGCAGGTAGAGGGCGCCCCGGAATTCGGTGCGGAAAGAGAGTACCAGCTTCACGGGGACCGTCTGGGTGCCGACCACGATCTCGACGATCCTGAAGAAATCGGCAACGTTGGAGGAACCCCTCAGGTTGTGCGTGAACAGCTCCTCGAGCTGGTCACAGAACACGACCATCGTCTTGTTCGTGGTTCTTCCCCAGGATTGAACAAGATCCACGAGCATCCGCGGGCTTGCCTCGAGCATGCGCGCGATGGACACGCCTCTGTCCGGGATCTGGATGCTGGCGGCCTGTAGTCGGGAAGCCATTCCGTCGAGGATCGTTCTCGAAGGGTCCTGCCCCGAGATGAGCGTCACCGGGTCGAACCGGGTTGAGTCGAGAGCCGGAATCACGCCGGCTTGAATCAGCGACGACTTGCCGATCCCGCAGGGGCCGAAGACGAACAGCAACCGAACCGGCGAGTTCTCGATGATCTCGAGCAGCTCGCTGATCTCGGCGTCACGACCGAAGAAGATCTGCCGGTCTCCACTCCCGTAATGAGACAGGAACTTGTACGGATGGGGCGGCAACCCAAGGGACTCCGGTCCCCGGATCGGCCTGTGAGACTGCTGGAGCCATTCCACCAGCATGGCCATCAACGACGGGGCGTCCGGCCGCGCGGCCGGATCGGGATCGACCGCGCGGAGTACGATCGCATCCAGACCTCGAGGGATGCTCGGATTGACCGTTGAGGGAGGGCTCGGCAGCGAAGGAGGCGCGTAAAGGTAGCTGGTGAGATCCGTGACATCGTCGAGCCTCTGGCCTGCCAACATTTCGTACAGAATCACTCCGACCGCATAGACGTCGTTCGGCGGTGCCGCGGGGTTGCCCGAGCGAACCTCGGGCGCCATGTACCCGGGAGTACCCACTATGGCATCGCTCTTCGTACCGGGCTCTTCGTGACCGTCGATAACGATGCGGAGAGCCATGCCGAAGTCTGCAACCTTGACCCTACCCGATTCGTCGATGAAGACGTTGGCCGGCTTCAGATCGCGATGCACGATGCCTCGCCGATGAGCCTCGGCGACCCCCTTGAGGATGTCGATGCAGGTCCTCACCGATTCGACGAGAGTCAGCCTCTTCTCCGCGAGGCGCGTTGCCAGCGAACAACCCCGGACGCACTCCATCGTGAGATAGGGGACGTCGTCGGCTCGTCCGAAGTCGTAGATACGGACGATGTGGTCGTGCTCGAAGCTCGCCAGAGTCTTCGCCTCTCTCTCGAAGAGGGCGACCAGGTCGGCGTCGGGGCTGATCAGAAGCTTCAGAGCGACCTCTCTGTCCAGCCGTCGATCTCGCGCCTTGTAGACGATGCCCATACCCCCCTGGCCGAGGAGATCGAGGATCTCGTACCGGGCGGTCAGAGACCTGGGTGCGGAACCGCCGCCGGTCGGTTGGGGTTCGCCAGCGGGGTTGCCTTCGCGAGGCGTTCCCACGCTTGGGATCGAGTGAGAACCGCTGTGCTCGCAGGCAAGACAGATTCGAGCGTCGGTGTCGATCGGCCGCAGGCAAGACGGGCAGACCCTCAGAGTCTTGGCCCCTCTGGAACCCTCGACCGAGGAGGATCTTCCGGGGATCGTTCTGTCCATGACGTGGTCCCTCTTGAGACGCGATGATATTTACGGTCCTACCACACCTCTTTGTCACCTTGAGCCCATCTTATCGCCCCAGGGAGGGTGAAGAAGCATGACGCACCGTCCTGACCGTGACGGGCGGATTCTCGGACGTTCTACCCAAACGCATTGACTTTTGGGCTACCAGTCAAGGAATCCTTGGGTGAGGCGACTTCGGAGGGAACCGGTAACGAGCCGAAGACAAGGAGTCCTTGGCTTTGAAGTGACCTGAATGGTCAATAGATTTGGGTATAACCGCCTTCTTGGGATAGACGCGCGTTTTGGGTGAGAGGGTTGCACAATTTTGCGATCAGTCCAATGGGGCGATCGGCTCGGGCTGCATGTCGGGCGAGTGACAAGTCAATGGCTTCGGATGGCATGCAAAGATCGACAGACCTGCTCCCTCAATGAAGGGGAGAAGGGAAGGGGAGAAGGGGAGTCTCGATTTTCACGAATTCGTCTGGTATCGAATGGTGAGGGTCTTTTTGAAAAGATGACACCACCGACCGCGCAGCCGGCAAAGCGGATCAGCCGCGGGCCTTGCACAGAGACAGCCGGAACTCCATGCTTGATGGGGTGCGTGAATTCATGAGGGGAATAGACAATATGAGACTCTCAACGGCGTTCGTGCTGGTGCTGACGATGGCCGCTTCCGGATGGACGAAGCCCGCCGCAGTGAAGTCGTATCGGGGGATGTTCTTCGAGGTCCAGTATCCAGCGACCTTCAACGCCCGGAATTTGGACGGTGAGACGACAGCCCAGTCCAACGCGGCCACATTCACCTCGCCCGACGGGACGGTGGAGTTCTACATTTTCTCGCCGCAGTGGGCGGGGAAGGCACCGGGAATCGACTTCGACGCTTCGAAAGAGGTCGAAGCAGAGCGCTCCGCAAAGAAAAGCGGCACCGGCGTCTACACTTGGTACACCTATCGAGCCAAGGACCGGAGCTATACCCGCACCTACCAAGACTTCCTTGACTCCGAGCTCAACGTGCATTGGGTGATCGGCCTCAAGTACCGATCCGAGGACGACTTCGCGAGGTACAGAAGCGCGTACCTGGAGTTCAAGAAGTCGCTCAAGCAGTTCAGCGACTGACCCATTTTGGTCCGGTATCGGCACCCAGCTTTCCTTGCCGATTGCTCTCTGGCATCGCGGAGAGATCGCACTCTTGCGGCCATCCTTCAGGAAAAGGGCGTCACGGAGCTGGTCGTTTGCGGCATGATGACCCACATGTGCATCGACACCACAGTTCGCGTGGCCTTTGATCTCGGCTACAAGGTGAAGCTGATCTCCGATGCTACCGCCACTCGTGATCTTCAGCTTGGCGGACAGTTCGTGCCTGCTGGGCAGGTTCAGTCGGCGTTCCTTGCGGCCTTGGGTTCGATCTTCTGCGAACTGACGACGAGTAGAGAAGCGGTGAGATAGGGCCGAGATATCATCTGCGCGGCAGTTTCCGTGATATCCCCTATCGATCAGGTGGTCCGTCATGGCTAAAGCCCTCATTCACACAGCCTTCTCTCCCGAAGAGTGCCGCGACCGGATCCGGTGCCCGTCCCGCCCGAGGTGAGGCGAGCTCTCCGCCTGATCGGGCAACTCTCCGCGAAGGCCGCACCACCGGCCGAGGAGGGGATCGGCCCGTACCTGTCGATCGTCCGTCGGCTTGGCCAGCGTCCTTCCTGGTGCCGGTGACCTCACCCGTGGCGCAATCTGCGCTGGTGGCGTCTCGGTCGTGGACCCGGTGGGGTGGTCAGCACGGACTCGTGATTCTCGGTTATGGCGCGGGACCAGTTGGGAAGATTTGCCATCTCGCAGGCGACCTCGATCCTCGTCTTGGCCTTCGCTGTGAGACGGAGCAGTTCGTACACTTCGAGTACCCGTCGGAATCTCTCTTCCGGGCTGGCGTACGCTTCCCCCCGGGAGAGCTCGAGTTTGCGGATCAACGAGGTGATCTCCGCGAGCGGGATCTCCTCGAGAGTCCGGTCCCCGCGCTCTCTCAGGAAGATCCGCGCGGCCCCCTCCGGTCGCAGGACAAGGGAGCCGGATTCGATGGTATCGGGTTCGGCAACGAATCGATGGTCACGGACGGCCTGCGCGATGGCCTTGTCGTACCGGGATTTGATCTCCTGGCTCGCCCGACTCAATCCGGCGGCGCGTGTATAGAGGCGGAACGCTCGATGGTCGAGCATCGGGCCCTCCACGGTGACGATGGCCGCCAAGCCCTCGGCCACCCGCGTGATGGAGGAGGTTCGGGGATCCGGCAATCGTCGAGGCACCCACCTCGCATACGGTGCCACGAGCTCGAGGAGCTCATCGTCCTCCTGCACCGGCGTGATGGTTAATGGTGCCGACCTCGGGGTCGCGGACTTCGTCGTCTTCCTCCGTTTCCTTCTGGTTTCCGTTGGCCCCATTTTACCCCAGGCATGCTATGGAAACGTCGGCATCCGTCGGGCTGGCATCCGATGCGATGACACCCGCCACCCGGGGATCGGATCCTGGAAGAACATCCGCCCCCATCCGATACCCTCGGTCTTCCTTGATCCCGCCTCCTGATCGAGAAGTCCAAGCAGTCGGTCCTGGCCGCCGCCTTCCGGGGCGAGCTCGTGCCCCAGGAGCCGACCGACCGATCGGACTTGACCCCTCCCCGGACCTCATCACTGGAGGAAAGATGATCGAACCGTCGCCCACGAAGAACGGCCATGCGGCCCTGCGCCGTCTCCAGGTCAAAGGCTATCGGTCCATACAGGAGCTGGACCTGCCGCTGGGGCCTGTCACCGTGCTGATCGGCCAGAACGGAGCTGGGAAGTCCAACATCCTGTCAGTGCTGCTCCTGGCACACGCTCTGGTCCGAGGACATCTCAAGGATTACTCGACCGAGCAGTTCCCCTCCCTCCTCTACCGGGGGCCAGGAGCGACCAGCAAGCTCTCTCTGGACCTTGACGTCGAGACCCCGGGGGGAGCCTGCGAGTTCACCTATCTCTCGGGCGGGGAGGACGACCCGGGGCTCTTCAGGTGGGACATGGAAAAGGGGGAACCGGTCCGGCTTCCGATTTCCATCGAGGACGACCACAGTCTGACAGGCCCTGTGGTGCAAGGAGAGGCCGTCTCCAGTCGATAAGCTTTTCTCCAGCGTGAAGAAAATCACAAGCTCATGACAGATCAAGGGCCGCCTTAAGGCCCTCTTCGACGTCACGCAACTGTTCGGCCGTCAGCCGATCCAACTCTCCCTCAAGTTTCCCCATCGCGATGAGGAGGGCGGGGCAATAGAATAGGCGCCGATCTGCGAAAACGTCAAGAACCTTGCGAAGCCCGGGTACGAAGCGGCGTGCGACTCGACGCATCGATTGGAATGTCCTTCTCGGGCGGAACAGCCTCGTTGCTCAAAATTCGAAAAGAACGCATCTTCGTGGAAATATTCATGTGAACGATGTCCGCCATGTGGTTCTTCAATCGGGGATTGAACCGGCATTCGAAATACTTGGGCATCTTTTCTCGATTGAGGTTTTCACAGGAGAGATTGCCGAACACCTTGATCCCGTTGTTCTTGGTTCCCCTGAGTCCATCTCTCGCGTACAGACCTGCTTCGACGACGAGCTGCCCGTAGGGAGGAGACACGTCGATGGAACCACCAAGAGCGACGAGAGCCAGAAGCCCTCGATCCTTGGGATTCGTGGGCACGAGATTCCCGGTCAGGACGATTCCCTTCTGGGTAACGATCAAACCCCGGCCGGTAAAACAACCTCCGATCCGCACCTCATCCTGCGAGTACCAGAGCCCCTCCAGACGGATGGGGTTCTGCTTGGTTCCAAAGAGGGTAACTGGGCGACTGAACACACGACTCGCGTACTTCGGCGCGTGATCCTCCAACCTCTTGAGGTTGGGGACCGCGGCCAATTCCGGGTAGCGCTGGTGGTACCCATTGTGAGTGTTGACGGTGTACTTCTGAGAAAGAACGACGGTCGGAAGTCTGGAGCCGCTCGTGGCGATCGGATCGAGTCGCCGGTAGTGCTTGAAAATCTGACCTCCTTCGAAATAGGTGTAGACAGATAGATACGGGTCATGAAGCCTATTGAAACAGTTGTGATATCCCACGTGCGCAGGTGTGTTCGCGTCGGAGAAGTAATTGATGATGTCGTCCGGAGAAAAGAAAGGAAGATAGACATGGAGGCTCCCGTTGGTCCGGACTCGCCCCCAGTCCCTGGGATCCAGAGACAAAATGATATCATCTACGGTCTGACTGATCTTCTCGTCCGCCCGAATTTCGCCCAGGTACTGAGAAAGCTCGTGAATGAGCCTCAAAGCCTCGCTGCCGCTTCCGGATCGTTCCTCGTCAACGAGCTCTGTCAGCCTCCGGGTGATGTGGTTCACGTTTTCGAGAGCGGCCGACTTCGAGTCTGAAACCCCTGGAATTTTCTGGAACTCGTTGATCTTCAACGTCAGATAGTGAATGAGCTCCACAATCTGGTAAGGCAACGTGAGGTTGGAAAGAATGAAGGTCCCGGTCTTGAGGGACTCTGTTCCCTCCCCATGGATAAAGAGAGTATGGTCCTGCGCGGGGCAAGACAAATCGACGACCTGAACGTCCTTGACAACCTCCACCACACTCCTGAACGGCTTGACCGTTCCCATGGACGGCGGCCCGTTGATCGTTCCTGTGGATGTCAGCTTCAGATGTCCGGACCATCCACCGAGCGGTTGAGCTCCTGGGATGAGATTTCCGTTGTCGTCCATTTTTTCCCGATACATCTCGAGGGAGGGAGGGCTTTTTTCAACCCGGCCCAGGAAAGTCGAGAACTCATTTTTTGAGACCTCCAAGAGCTCTGCGACCACTCTCACTTTGCCATTGGGAAAGATATCCCCCTCTTTGAAGTCGAAAATACGCGCCCATACTCGCGCCCGATTCACGTCCAGAAGGTTCAACGCATTCTCGTTGACTTGAAGCTCAGCTTTCGAGCCTCCGGCTGGGTGGAAAACCAGAGGGTGCTCCAGCTGGGAACGGATCAGACTGATGCTCTTTTCGATGCCGGCCATGGCCAGGTAATAGGCCTGTGTGCGAGATCCCTGCTGTCCGACCCAACCGACCTGCTGCCGGTGGACCCACCCCACCGACATTCCCAGAATGAACAGAACGACGAGGACGGAAAACAAAACGAAAAGGGTGTCACCGCGGCGGGAAGTCGTATCTGGAGTGCCCATGGGAAGATCTTTCGCGACGATGACAGAGGGATGCTCCACAGTCTGAACGCACTGTCCACCAAGTATAAGAAAACCGGCTTGTCCCAGCAAGGGTTGCTACCGCTCACAGGAGATTCGCCTACCCCCGCGCGGCTCCCCGAATGGGACAGCGAAAAGCTGAAACGTTGGCGAGATCTTGCGTTTCGCGGGGATCCGGAGTTGATGAACCACCCTTCGGCCGCTATGATGACCCTTTGGAGGGTCAGATGAGCCAAGGTCAAACCGAATCCGCGCCATTTCCGCCAGAATGCGCCCGGAAGTATCGCCCCGTAAGAATGGTGGGCTCCGGAGCATTCGGAAAGGTCTGGCTGGCGACCCAACTGGAGCTGGACCGGCCCGTTGCCATCAAGCTCCTGCAAAGTAAAGCTCTCGAAGACCCTGAGCAGACCAGACGTTTCTGCAACGAGGCCAGGGTCACGGCTTCTCTGAGCCACCCCAACGTCGTCGTTCTAATCGATCAGGGCGCGGAGTCAGGTCTCCCATGGATCGCCTACGAGTACCTTGCGGGACGGACCCTGCGCCACATCCTGGAGTCCGGACGGATGCCCTGGCCCGAGGCCGTCAGGGCCGCCTCTCAGATCGCCGCGGCTCTGGAGGCCGCGCACGACAAACGCATTCTCCATCGGGACATCAAGCCGGAGAACGTCATCGAGGCGGCGCCCGGCAGCTACAAGGTCACCGATTTCGGTATCGCCAAATGGAGGGACGACGAGTTCGTGCAGACCGGCACGGGTGTGATTCTGGGCACGCCGGCCTATCTGTCCCCCGAGCAGATCCGGTGCGGGAAGACGACGGTTCAGTCCGATGTGTATGCCCTGGGGGTCACGTTCTACGAGCTGCTCACGGGGACGGTTCCTTTCGAAGGTGAAACCGTCGTCGACCTCATGGATCGTCACTTGAATGCGGCTCCGCGCCCTCCCGCGGATCAGTTCTCCGACATTCCGCAGGTCGTGAGCCGGATCGTCCTCAAGTCTCTGGCCAAGGCGCCGCTGGATCGGTACCGCACCGCCCGCGCGATGCGGGAAGCCCTAGAGGGCGTCGACCTTCCGGAAGGCGGCTCAGAGGCCGCTCGATCGCCTGATACGGGAACGGGCGTTCAGAGACGGAAGATGAGGACGCGGGTCTCGAACTTACCGCGGTTACGAGACCAACAATCGACGATTGCCATACCGCCTTCTCGACGTCGGCCTGCGCTCTGGATCGCGGCTTTTGCACTCCTTGCCCTCGGCTTCGGAATATGGAAGGCGGTGCCGAAAGCGCAGCCGTTGGTGCGAGAGAGTCCGTCCTTGGAAAGCCCTCTTCAGCGGCATCGCCGTGAGTCCCCGGCCAAGGCGCCAGTGTCTTTGACCGCAAAGTCACCGATGGATTTGACCCATGATCCGACCCAATACGAAAGACAGCACCTCGAGGAAACGTTGGGCCAGCTCCAGGGCAACGTGAACACTCGATGGAAGACCATCATCCAAGGCGTCGTTCTGGTGGCCGAGGGAAAACCCGCCGAAACGGAGCATCTCCTCAAGCAGCTGATGCCGGCGATACTCAAAGACCGGAAGAGGATCACCGATCTGTGGAATCCTGTGAACGGTTGTTGCTCGAACACGAGCAAGATTTCAACTCCCTGGCTTTCCTTTTTGACGCGTGCCGCGACTTGCCGATTCTTGATCTGGACGCTGGAGTCTCGAACCAGGGAGTTGTCGCTGCTGGCCCAAGGAGCCAGAGAGATCGCCGGCAACCAGGTCGTCAGCAGCGCGGTCGTCGCCAGCCTGAACTTCACGTATTCCGGGGAAGGCGCCCGTTACTTTGACGACCATCTCATCCTGGCCGCTGAACTGTTCGAGCGTTTGGCGCGATCCGGCGACGGATCGGAGGTGGCGACTCTGGTCGACGAGGTCTGTCTCGTGGCGAGAGCCTTCTCTCTGGTACGAATGTTTCCTTCGAGCGAGACTCTCTATGTCGACGCTCTGACGCGGTTTTTGAGGAGACTGATCCAGATACGAGGCCCGGTCGCGGACCGTTTGTACCCGGCGATCCGTGGAATCTACGGGATCTGGTGGAGTAGCGATCGGCCCCGCTTTTCCGGGCTGAGCTACAACAAGGTCGCGACGATGATAGACCAGCTTGGTGCGGTTGTCCCGGATGCCAAAGGCAAGCTCGAAGAGATTAAGAAAAAATACCTGACCCCAGCGGTCAAGAAGGGCAGGTAGCTCCGATGCGGCTTGCATGCGGAGGTCCGCCATCAACGAGTTGCCCTGAGTCTGCGGGACGCTACGTCGGGGTGAGGCCGGACCGGACGTTTGAGAGCGGTAGATGGACGGAGAACGTACTGCCTTTGCCGGGTGTGCTTTTGACCTTGACCTCTCCATTGAAGGCCACCACGGTGTGCTTGACGATCGACAGTCCCAGGCCGGTTCCGCCCATCTCCCGGGATCGCCCCTTGTCGACCCGGTAGAACCGCTCGAAGAGCCGGTTCAGATGGCACGCTTCGATGCCGATCCCGCAGTCCTCCACCGCGATGACCGCGCGGTCGTCCTGGCGTGACACGCGAACCCGGATCCGGCCTCCGGGGGACGAGTACTTGATGGCGTTGTCGAGAAGGTTGTCAACGACCTGCCGAAGCCCTTCCTCATCCACGGAAACGACAACGGAATCGGTGGGCACGGACACACTCAAACTCACGGGCTTTTCCAGGGCGACACTCATGAAGCTCTTGGCCGAATCGTGGACCGGTGTTCGGATGTCCAGATCCACGAGCTGGAACGCGGTCTCCTTCGACTCGATTCGGGCGAGGGTCAACAGATCGGCCACCAGAGAGCCAAGCCGGAGCGTCTGAGCCCTGATCTTCATGAGATACGACGTCTGTTTCTCCAGGTCCATCTCCCTGTCCTCGATGAGAGTCTCGGCCAGACCTCTGATCGCAGTCACCGGGGTCTTGAGCTCGTGGGAGACGTTGGCCACGAAATCGCGCCGCACCTCCTCCAGATGGCGCAGGTCCGTCACGTCGTGCAGGATGACGACCGCTCCCAGGAGGCTCTCGTGCGCATCCCGCAGGGGAGTGCCTCGGATATAGAGAGTCGCATCCTGCCCCATCTCCGACCATCGCACATCGCGTCTCTGGTCTTTTCCTTCCGACAGGACTCTCTGGACCATATCCGCGATCTCAGGTATGCGCGAGATCTCCCGAATCGGACGTCCGAGACCTGATCCGGGAGTAACGCCGAGCATCTTTCCAGCAGCGGGATTCAAGTGGGTGAGATGCTCGTGCGCGTCGACCGCGATGACCCCTTCCACAAGGCTCCTCAGGATCGCCACAACCTCGTTTCGGTCCCGCGAAATGATCTGCATCCGCTTCGCCAGCTCGTCGGACATCGAGTTGAAAGCCCTCGTCAGAAGCCCGATCTCGTCGTTCGTATCGATCCGGACCTTGGTCTGATAATCGCCGTCCGCGATCTTGAGAGCCGCCTCGGTCACGGAGGCGAGGGGCCGGTTGATCTGCCGGGCGAACAGAAAGCCCAGGATGAGCGCGATCCCCACCGCGATGGGGGTGGACAGGGCGATGGAGTGTCGTGCCTGATCCACGCGCCGCCCCACCATGGTCAAGGGAAGCGAGGTCCTCGCATAGCCAAGGAGCTTTTCACCCCTGCGAATGGGGAGGGCCACATACATCTGATCGCCCTTCATCGTGTGGCTGTACCGAGTGGAGCGCCCCAGGCCCTGCTCTCTGGCAGCAACGATTTCCGGACGGTCGAGATGGTTCTCCAGAGGACGCTGGGAGTCGCTCGAGTCCCCAGCAACCGTTCCATCGGCCAGGACGACCGTGAGTCGGGCGTCGATCCTTTGTGACAGATCCCCAAGGCTGGTTTTCAGAGCCTCTGTCGAACCACGGACGAGGAAAGAGTTTGCCAGCTCTCGCAGGAGCGCCGTCTTGGAGATCAGTGTCTGTTCTATCTCGGCCAGAGACTCCTTCTCGATCCGAGCCGACGCGATCCAGTTCGCGACAAAGGTGTTCGTGACGATGAGGATCGCGTAGCTGAGGCAGAGCTTCCAGAAGAAACGGGTCTGCCGGACAGGATCGGACATCGCCTCAGCCCTTGAGCGGATCGTCCCGGAACCGGTAGCCGACCCCCCTCACCGTTTCTATGAGTGAACGGTACGGGCCCAGCTTCTGCCGGACCTGACCGACGTGAACATCGATGTTCCGATCGACCACCGGCGCGTCTCCTCCGATGACCCGATCCAGAAGACTGTCACGGGTAAAGACCCGACCCGGATGCGAGGCCAACACAGAGAGCAGACGAAACTCCGAGGCCGTGAACGCGACCGCGTCACCGTCGACAGTCACCCTGTGTCGCCCCCTGTCGATGACCACTCCGTCCCAGGTGATCGTTTCCCTCGAGTCTTCCGGATCCTTGGGAGGACCTCGCCGAAGAACGGTCTTGACCCGGGCGATCAGCTCCTTCGGGCTAAACGGCTTGGTCACGTAGTCGTCGGCTCCCATCTCCAAGCCTCGCACGATGTCCTGTTCCTCACCTTTGGCCGTGACCATCACAACCGGAATACCTCTGGTATCCGGCCTTTCCTTGAGGCGTTTGCAGATCTCCAGACCGTCGATAGTGGGGAGCATCAGATCGAGAAGGATCAGGTCAGGAGTCTGCCGCAGAATGAGTGTCAACCCTTCATCCCCATCGCCGCGGCAGAGAACCAGAAAACCCTCGCGCTTCAAGTTGTGCTCGATGACATCCCGGATGTCCGGTTCGTCCTCGATGACGACGATCGTCCGGTTCTTCATGATCGATCATTCCTTCCGGAGACGGATCCGGGCTTTCGTACCCCACGTTCGCGCGATTCGCCGGCTTGAGGAGAAAAAGGTATCCTCGCGCGGGCTTTTCAACACGCGGCTCGTCGCATCAGGAAAAACGCGACCACCAGCACGATGACGTTGGGGATCCACGCCGCCCAGAACGGCGCCAGGTACCCGGCTTCGCCTCCTCCGCGGCACAGGGCCAACAGCATGTAATAGACGAACATCAGGAGGATGGACAGGCCCACGCCCAGAGACGCTCCGCTACGGCCCGAACCGGCTGCCAGCGGCGCGGCCAGAAGCGAGAGAAAGAAGCTTGCGAAGGGAAACGAGGTCTTCCAGAAGAAGTCCACCCAGTGCGTCACTGTCGGAAGCCCTTTGGACTTCTGTTCCTGAATGTACCGGTACAGGTCAGCGAACGGGAGATCCGCGGGACGAGGGGTGATGTCGTTGATCCGCTCCGCGTGGCGCAGGTCGAGCGGGTAGTTCCACGCGCGGAAGTGAATGAGATTCTCCGGGGCGCCGGTGGGACGGCTGGTGAACATCGTTCCGTCGAGAAACGTCCACTGCCGCTCCGAGAGGATCGCACCCCGCGCCTCCGTGATCCTCGGGAAATCGCCGCTCTCGAAATGGAAGACCGTCACGTTGCGCAGCTTGTTCGTCTTCATCTCGTAGTGCCGGACAAACATCTTCAGCTCTTTTCCCCCCTCGAAGAAGATGTTCTGGGCGACCTTGGGCAGAGGCTTCTTGAGGACCACTTCGTTCAAGTAGATCCTGTTTCTCTCGAGGTTCGCGTGGGGGACCAGGAACTCGTTGATCCCCATGACACCGAGAGAAACCGACGCGCCGACCGCCGCGATCGGAATCATCAAGCGGTAGAGGCTGATGCCGCCGGCCTTCATCGCCGTGAACTCCGAATCGGCGGTGAGCCGGCCCATCGCCATGAGGACCCCCAGAAGCATTGCCATCGGAAACGCGGTGGTGAGGACCACGGGAAGCGAATAGGTGAAGATCCTCACAACCGCCCAGAGGGCTACTTCCTTGGTGACGAAGAGGTCGATCATCTTCATCAGGACGTTGACCAGCCAGAGGCTGGAAAAGATCATGAGGCCAAAGAGGCAAGGGCTCGCAAGCTCAGACAGGAGGTAACGGTCGATGAGCTTCAAGAGGCGACGGGGGGTCCGGAGAAGGTGGATGGATGGGGACCGAAGGGAGCCAAGACCTCGGAGATCTGTGACTCGCTCAAGACCTCTTTCTCGAGGAGTGCATTGGCCAGAGCGTCGAGCTGCGCCCGGCGTTCGGTGATGATCTTGCCGCAGCTCTCAAACGCCCGGTGGACGAGTCGGGCCACCTCCTCGTCGATCTTCTCGGCCGTGCGCTCGCTGTAGTTCTTCTCCTGAACGATGTCTTTACCGAGGAAGACCTGGCCTTCCTTCTTTCCGTAGGTGACCGGCCCCAGAGCGTCGCTCATCCCGAACTCGCAGACCATGCGTCGGGCCAGGTGGGACACCTTCTCCAGGTCGTTATGGGCGCCGGTGGAGATCTGTCCGAAGACGATCTTCTCCGCCGCGCGGCCACCCATCAGTCCGATGATGCGATTCTCGAGCTCGACCTGGGTCGTGATGTACCGGTCCTCCGTGGGCATCTGCAGAGTGTAACCCAGCGCGCCCACGCCTCTGGGGATGATCGAAATCTTGTGAACCGGATCGGTCGCCGGGAGCGACAGAGCCACCAGGGCGTGACCCGATTCGTGAAACGCGATGATCTGACGCTCGCGGGGGCTGATGACCTTGCTGCGTCGTTGAGGTCCGGCGATGACTCGCTCAACAGCCTCTTCGAACTCCACGCTCTCGACCTGGGTCTTTTCCCGCCTGGCGGCCAAGAGGGCTGCCTCGTTCACGACGTTGGCCAGATCGGCACCGGTGAATCCCGGCGTTCTCTGGGCGAGTCGATCCAGTTGAACTCCTGGCTCCATCGGCACTTCACGCGTGTGGACTTTCAGAATCTCGATCCGACCGCGTACATCAGGAGCGTCGATCACGACCTGCCTGTCGAATCTTCCCGGACGGAGGAGGGCGGGGTCGAGGACGTCGGGCCGGTTCGTGGCGGCCACGATGATGACCCCCTTGCGGGTCTCGAAGCCATCCATCTCGACCAGAAGCTGGTTCAAGGTCTGCTCGCGCTCGTCGTGCCCGCCGCCAAGACCGGCTCCACGATATCGTCCGACCGCATCGAGCTCGTCGATGAAGATGATGCAGGGGGCCTGCTTCTTCGATTGCTCGAACAGATCCCGGACCCGGGCGGCCCCGACCCCCACGAACATCTCGACGAAGTCCGAACCCGACATGGAGAAGAAAGGAACGCCCGCTTCACCCGCGACGGCTCGCGCGAGGAGGGTTTTCCCCGTGCCGGGCGGACCGACGAGGAGGACCCCTTTGGGGATCTTTCCACCGAGCTTCTGGTACTTGGCCGGGTCCTTGAGGAAATCGATGATCTCCATGAGCTCTTCCTTGGCCTCGTCCACGCCGGCTACGTCGCGGAACGACACCCGGGGATGGTCGCTCAGGATCCGTCGGGCCTTCGACTTGGAGAATTTCATCACCGCGTCGCTCATCCCCATCATTCGGCGGGAGACGAAGAACCAGACGGCAATGACGACGAGGAGAGGAACCAGAATCCACGAGACGAACACTTCGCCGTTCCATCGACTCGAAGCGATCGCCTTGTACTCGAACCCTTTCCCCTTGAACTCCTTTTCGAGCTCGGGAATCCGGATGGGGGTCGTGTAGAAGACCTTCGGGGGCTTGCTGTTGTCGAAGACACGGATCATGTCCTCCGTGACCTCGACCTTGGTGACCTTTCCGTCCGTCATCATCTTCTGGAAATCGGAGTAGGGCAACTCCTTCATCCGGGTGGCCAGGGCGACCTGCCACACGAAGTAACCCAACAGCGCGAAAAACGCGATCCAGATGATGAAGTCCGGACGTCGTCCCTTGTCGGACCTCTTGGATTTCTTGGTGTGGTTGGGGCTGGCCATAGGTCACAGGAAAGCTCGATCTTCAGGAGTCGGGAAGAAGTGACGACTTCGCCCGTTTCGACGCGCCGGCTTCGATCCGTCTAATGATGAGATCTCAACCAAAGGACGAAGCCGTCGATCCCAAGGGGAATTAGTATACCCGACACCGGTCGATGACATCAAGGCGGCGATCGAGACCGGGGTGGGAGATCACTAGAGCAAGCCCCATCCCAGGACCCGGACAAACACGGAGGCACGGAGAAGCACGGAGGTTTGATTCCTTAAGCGCCTCCTCAAAAGAACGCCTTCTCAAAGGACCCAGCCGCTGCCCCGAAGACAGCTCTTCCACGATTCCTACTTGCTCCCCCGACCTCCTGGATCCTGCGGTCCGTCTCCGGCTCGTAGGGTTCTCAGGACAAAGACTCCGAAGAGTGGAGGCAGGCTCAAGAGTGTGTCTGACGGGGCTGTCGTTGTCGGACCACAGTGTGTCACCTCTGTGACATGGTCTGCAGGCCAGGGAGGAGGTCGGCCGATCTTCGACAACGCTCCGGCGCCCCACACCTCGATTTTCATCGGACTGCCTTGGGCAGAGATCCATTCCGCGAGATGAGGCACGGGAGTTGCTGGGGAACATGGCCGGGCGATCCAAGCCGACTCTTTCCTGAGTCCGATCCCCCATTCATCCGATGTCAGCGGAAGTGTACGCCATCGATCCACACGTCAAACCTTGACGTGGAGAGCTTTTGGAGGCTCGTTGTGAAACCCAATGTCCTGTCGGATTTCCGAGCAGTCTTTTTCTCTTCCTCGATCATCCCATTGTTGGTTGTCTCTTTGTGTGTGCCGCCGATCTGCCGCGGACAAGCAGACGACCCTGGCCCTGCGTCGCCACTATCTCTCGAAGTGCCGTTCGACGTGTCCGACCCATCCTTGGTCCCCAAGGCTCCCATCCGCAATGACGTGGTTCGGCGCGGGAGCCCCAAGCTCAAGGAGATCGCCCTCACCTTCGATGGAGGTCCGATTTTCCCGGACGAAATCGTTCCTCGTCTCAAGGACCCGTTCGGCGGAAGCGGATCCGTGTTCAAGGTTCTGCAGGAGACAGGAATCAAAGGAACGTTCTTCATGATCGGAAAACAGGTGAAGGCTCATCAAGACTTCGTCAGTAACGTCTTCCAAGAGGGACATTCCATCGGCAACCACACCTGGGATCACGCCATCAAAACCAAGGGGTTGGTGAATCTGAACCAGGCAGAACGGATCAAGGAAATCACGATGGGCAACCAAGCGATCAAGGCCGCTCTCAAGCCCTCGACCTCTGATGTTCCTCTCTTTCGACTTCCCTATGGGGCCGGTTCCTGGCCGTTCAGTCAGGAGGTCCTCGACCTCATCCCCAAGCATCACAAGTACAATGTTCTCTGGTCGCTCGACAGCATGGACTGGACCGGCCAGGGGGCAACCAAGACGGTGTCGAAGGTCCTGAACTGCAAGCAACTCGACGGAGCCATCATTCTTCTGCATGACTCTGCCGACGGAACGGCCAATGCCGTGCGTCGCTTCGTTCCGGAGCTCAAGAAGCGCGGCTACACGTTCGTCACTGTCGACGAACTGCTCGCGCACACGGCGAAAGCCGAGAACAAGGCCGAGTAGGGACCTTCATCGGAAGCACGGCCACCGAGGAAGCACGGCCACCGAGATGCCGTGCCTCCGGTGGCTGGGCTGATCGTCGGAGACCCATTCATTCCTCTCATCCAAAGGGACGGTGGGGGTCTTCCCACCCGTCACACAGATCACCTTTCCGCGAGGATGGCCTGGATGTTGTTCCCGCGGATCACCTTCGTGCCTACTAAGGTGGTCGGAGTGGCCAGAGTGGCCACGGAGCCCAGGGCATTCAGACCAAGGCTCTTGTGGATCTTTCGAGCCTCCGGATTCGTGGTCACATCCACCCGGAGGTGCGGGATCCCACGATTCTTGAGCTCCGCCTCCAGCGAGTTGCACGGCCGGCAATGGGGATTGGAGAACACGAGCACCGGCTTCCCCGGATGGCTCCAAGAGAGATTGAGTCGTTTGATGATGGCCGCAGTCTCCTCCAACGACCGTACCGGATCGGAGGCCGGACGACTGCACACGACGCCCAGACCGATGGCAAAAACGATTCCGACCAGAACCAGGCCAGGGCTCGACTCACTGTGTGCCATGATCGTCCCTCCTCGTCTATTCCATACTCTGGGTCTCTCCTGTCAGGACAACAAGCATATTGCCCCACTGAGTTTGTATCAGTGAAGGTCCCTATTTGGCTCTGTCCGCAAGCCAGAGTGCTACGGCCAGAACGACCAAGTTCGGTATCCAGGCAGCGAGAAGCGGGCATAGACGATCGGCCTCTCCCGCGCCTTTGCCTTTGTGCACGAACAGGCGCCGGGTCGGGAGCATGTGGTAGGCTTCCGGTGAGAAAGGTCGTTCGGGACCGCCTGTCCCCACACGTTCGAGCCAAAGCCCAAGGAGTCAGAAATGCGCGCGTCGTGTCTGATGCTGGCTTTCGTTCTCCTGAGTTCTTGCATCCCCGCGATTGCAGGGCCTCCGCCCCCCGAGGAGAAGAAGCTTGAATCGCTTCTTCAGAGCCGGGATAAGCGCCTGGTCACGGTGCTTCGTCTCGGACAGTACTACCACCGTCATGACCACCTTGTGGTTGATGGGACACGATCGGTGACACCGGAGTTTGCCCTGAGGCAAGGCTACTCTCCGTGTCCGGAGTGCATGCCTCCTCGAACGACCGCCATCCTCGGCCAGGAGGAGTCGGGGTCCAGGGTCGTGTCGTCGTACTACACGACCTATCTCTCGGATCGGCTCAACCCGGTTTCGGGGGGGGGGCCGCTGGGAGCTTCCACTGCGGGAACCTCCCAGGGAGGGGGGGGGGGCTTTCCGGGCTCCTTGGGTACGGGCCGGGGAGCTGTGGGGCAAGGCCTCCGGACAGCGGGGGCCATTTCCGGGGGCTACAACCCGACGAATTGGGGCTGACCCGGCT
>Ga0074195_1001301_pt1 | contig 36359 bp, 35 predicted proteins | sample EPASupsiteHSE623_FD_64525 | JGI IMG/M metagenome (GOLD analysis project Ga0074195, IMG submission 64525) | Bioremediated contaminated groundwater from EPA Superfund site, New Mexico - Sample HSE6-23 | ecosystem: Environmental > Aquatic > Deep subsurface > Groundwater > Contaminated ... | reverse complement strand
CTGGAATTTTGGGTTGCTCAGGATGTTTGTGGACTACAAAGCCAAGATTGCAGGAGTTCCTGTGGTCTTTGTAGATCCTCGGAACACTTCTAGGACTTGTCCTTCTTGTGGACATATCTCTAAGGCTAATCGACCTACCAGAGATGATTTCAGATGCGAGTCTTGTGGCTATGCTGATGCCGCTGACTACATTGCAGCGATGAATATCGCTTTTAGGGCAGCCGTCAACCTGCCTATTGTAGTGGGGAAACATCTTAACCTCAGTTACAAGCCCACGACTTCAGTCGTGGGTAGTTGATAGACGGTTATGTTCTCATAATACTTAACCGGTTTCAGTCTCTGGCTTTCTACATTTAGAGGACCATGCACCAGTATGTGCGTCACGCCTAATTCTCGAAGGATGTTCACCGTCCTATCGTTCAAGTCATATACCAAATCATTGAGGGCCTGCGAATCCGGGTATGCCCCATTTATGATAGGCTTTTTATGAATCCTTTGATAGAATAGGTACCTGGTGTAGATCGTATCGTATACACTCGGGAACTGAATCATGGGGTATTCGGCCAGGAGAGTGACATTGTCCTGCTTTGCCAGCCAGCTGTACACCTCAGGAATGTTGAATATGGTGGTGTCTCCCCGGTAGTTCTCTTCGTAGTAAGGGAAGATGTGGCCCGGCCGGGTCGCGGAGGCCAGTTTCAGCGGATCTGCGACCGGCAGGGGCGTGTATTCCAGCATTATCAGGCCCAAGATGATCAGGATCGCCAGCTTGCGTTTGGTTAGATATTTGAGTCCTATGCTCGCCAAAATAGCAATAGCCAACATGATCAGCACGTCGAAGCGGGTCATCACTCTGAATATTGGCGTTATTTTATAGAGGAGATATGAGAGGGAGAACGGTACTTCGAGATCGCCAATTTTTATGTACGCCGGAAGCATGAACAGCAATGAGACAATGATCAGAGCTACGGAGATGATGATCGCGAAGTTCTCGTGATCATTTTGATCAGGTCTGATCGATCCGCTTCTCTTCTTGTATATCGCGAAGACCGCCAAGAGCAGGGGAACGTACCCCAGGTAAAGGGTCTGCTCCACCGGATTGCTGCCGTGCAGGTGAGACATAACGAAATCAAAGGTGTAATTTCCGAAGAGGGGATGGTATATCATGGGCACAAAGAAATCCCAGGGTCGCGCCGAATAGATGACAAGCTCGGAGAGATCTCTCTCCGGGACCCCCCCAGGTTGGGATGTGGCAGGCCTCATGAGAAATATGTAAGTTAAAGCGGCCGTGATCGTGGTTATGAACAGGCTCAAGAGGCCGAGCTTTATGGTTTTATAATCTATGCTTTTCAGATGGTCTGAATAAATCCAGGCGGCTATGAATGTCAGCACCATTATCACAACAATCAGCGCATAATATGCATCAGAAAACATCTGCAAGAGCAGGAAAAGGGTGAATAATAGCGCATTCTTATAGGTTCTCTCCATTCTGAGCTTGAACAAGAATGCCAAGCAGAAGGGGAACCACTGCAACTGCGTGAGGCCCAAGTGTTGAATGGCATGGGCAAAATGATAAGGCGCGAAGGTGAAGATGCCGCCACCCACAAATGAAGCATATTTGTCTTTGGTTATCAGATATAACAGATAGTACGCCCCAACGCCAGCCATAATAAAAGAAAAAATTATAGTCAAATTGAATGCCGCAACCTCACCTAATAACAAGGTGATGACGAGGGCGATTGCTGTTGTTATAAAACTGGGATACATATAATAGGTTCCAAAGGGATAACCTACCAGGGGGCAGTAGAGGGGCGAGGTATGCAGATCAAAGAGGGCGTATTTTGTCCACCACAGGCCGTAAATGCCGTAAGGGTCTCCCGGGAATCCGTAGAAGCCCGTCCTCAAGTTCAGGATCAATGGATAGGTAAAAGCCAACGCCAAACCCAGGTAAAGCAGAGCTGCCAATATGTAATGGCCAGGGTTTCCGGAGCCCCGTGCAGATACGTTCGATTCGGGATTCAGGTCTATTTCTCCAGGGATTACATCGGCCGCCGGTGTGTCTCGAAGCAGGACGGCATTTCTGTCGCGTTGGGATCGACTCCTTCCTTATTAGACTTTTCTCCATATAAAAAATGCACTTGAATGTAATCTCTGCAATAAAAATTATTTCAAGGATTTTTGTGAATTCCGTGCCATAGGATCTAAATAACAGATTTAAAAAAATTTGCAGATATTATATCCATCTCGTCCTTTTTTGAGAATGACAGCAAAATCCTTATAATATGAATCGACAAACGAGAACATTGTTCAGTAAAATGATTAAGGGATACTCGTATCGCAAATAATGGGCAGTTGCAGCAGGACAGGCACAAGGTGGTGAGAGAGATAGGACAGCAGACTTCGGGAGGGTTTAGCAAAGGCCGTTCCAGACTAGCTCGCCTTATCAAGGACGACTTCTTTTGGCAGAGCACTGTGGTCTTTGCAGCGTCCATGACGGGCTGCGGCTTCAGCTATCTCTATCAGATCTACGTGGGGCGGGCGCTCGGACCGGAAGGGTACGGGGCCTTTGGATCCCTGTTCGCCATCTTCTACCTCCTCTCGGTGTTCTCGGGAGCAGTTCAGGCGGGCGGGGCCAGGTTCATCTCCAAGTATCAGGCCACGGGCGAGAAGGACAAGATCGGCTCGTTCCTCTACGGCATGATGAAGAAGGCCGCCCTCCTGGGCGGTGCAGGATTCCTGGTCTTCGTGCTCATCAGCTCGGGGATCGCCAGCTTCCTGAAGATCGACTCCTCTCAACAGGTGGTGATACTGGGCACGGTCATCCTCTTCTCGTTCCTGACGCCCGCCACCATGGGCGCTTTGCAGGGGCTGCAGAGGTTCTATCTCTTCGCGCTCCTCGGAGCCATGACCATGGGGCTGAAGTTAGTCTATGGATTTGTGCTGGTAAATCAGGGATACGGCGTCTCGGGAGCGCTGGGGGCGGTGACCCTGGCCACCTTCACCACCTTTGCGGTTTCCGTTCTGTTCCTACTGCCGTTACTGCGCAGCGGGAGAAGGGGCAACGGCCACAACTTCCGTGAGCTCTACCTCTACTCCGTGCCGGCTCTGCTGGTCATGATGTGTCTGGCCTTTCCTTCCAACCTGGATGTTATACTGGCCAAGCACTTCTTCGAGGGGCAGGAGGCGGGCCTTTACACCGCTGCCTCGGTGATGGGAAAGATCGTGCTCTTCCTGCCCGGAGCTGTGGCCGCAGTGATGTTCCCCAAGGCTGCGGAGATGAGCATCCTTGGCAAAAGCACCATGAAGCTTCTCAACCGCAGTCTCATCTACACCGGCCTGCTTTCGGGCGCGGCCGCAGCGACCTTTGTTATCTTTCCGGATCTGGTGGGAACGATCTTCGGGAAGACCTACCTGGGGGCGGCGTCCATCGCAGGGATCTATGTGGTGGCCATGGCCGTCTTCTCGCTGACCTGGATTGTGGCCCAGTACTGCCTGGCGGTCAACGATTTGAGATACACTTATCTTCTCGTGGCCTTTACAGCAGTCGAATTCCTGGTCCTGGCATTTTTGCACGGCAGCGTGCTGCGCATGGCCGAGATTTTGCTGGCTGTGAATCTTCTTCTTTTCGTGTTCAGCTACTTGTACGTCTTTTTTGGATGTGGGATTAGTAGGAGGGAATTTATTGGAGATATCGATAGTCATGCCGGCCTACAACGAAGGGCCAAGGATATTCGATAACATCGTGGAGACGGTCCGCACCATGGAGGGAATATGCCAGAGCTACGAGCTGATCGTGGTAGATGACGGCAGCAAAGACAATACCCATGAGGAGGCACTGAGGGCCGCCGCCCGCTTCCCAAATGTCCAGGCGGTGCGCTACACCAACAACGGAGGCAAGGGCAATGCTCTGAAGTACGGGTTCAGATACGTCACAGGAGATCTGGTGGCATTCCTCGATGCCGACCTGGACCTGCACCCCAGGCAGCTCAAAACCTTACTGGAGTACATGCAAAAATACAATGCGGATGTGGTGATAGGTTCCAAGAGGCACAAGCTCTCCCAGATCGATTATCCCCTGCAAAGGAAGGTGCTCAGCACGGGCTACAGCCTGCTCATCAAGGCACTCTTCGACCTGTCCGTGAAGGATACCCAGACGGGATTAAAGCTCTTCAAGCGCGAGGTACTAGAGGAGGTTTTTCCACGGGTTCTGGTGAAGAGGTACGCCTTCGACCTGGAGCTGCTGGTCAACGTCAGGCAAAGAGGCTACAGGATCGTCGAGGCTCCCATAATCCTGAGCTTCCAGCGCAAATTCGGGCGGATAGGATTCAAGGATATCGAGCCGATAGCCATTGATACTGCAGCGATATTTTACCGATTGAGAATACTGAAGTACTACGATAGTCCGGATACAAATGAAAGAAAGGCCAGTGTCGATAGTCATACCGCTGAAAGCGCCGAATAAGAACCTGGATGAGTGCCTCAAGCACTGCCTGGAGCAAGACTACACGGAGTACGAGATCCTGGTATTTCCTGATAAAATTGCAGAACTGGACTATCCAAGAGTTAAGGTGATTGAATCAGGAGCCGTAGGTCCATCTGAGAAGAGGGATCTGGCGCTGAAGTATGCCCGTGGAGAGATAATAGCTTTCATTGATGATGATGCCTATCCTGCAAGAGATTGGCTTAAGAATGCAGCGAAATACTTTGACGATCCAGAGGTTGCTGCCGTGGGCGGGCCGGCCGTAACCCCGGAAAACGACAGCTTCATGCAGAAGGCCAGCGGGTACGTGCTTTCCTCCGTCATGGGCGGCGGGAGCTACACCTACAGATACATTCCGGGAGCAGTCAAAGAGGTGGACGATTACCCAACCTGCAATCTCCTGGTGAGAAAATCCGTGATGGAGAAGATAGGCGGATTTGACAATAAGTTCTGGCCAGGCGAGGATACGATACTCTGCCTGGAGATTACCAAGAAAGAAGGGAAGAAGATCATCTATGTCCCGGATGTGCTGGTTTACCATCATCGGCGATATCTTTTCCGGCCGCACCTCAGGCAGATCTGGAGCTATGCGGTGCATAGAGGATATTTCGTCAAGAGATTTCCGGAGACCTCTTTGCGTCTCTCCTACTTCCTGCCTTCACTGTTCGTATTTGGTTTGACGGCGGGAGGGGTCCTCTCTTTGTTTTCCGGGACCGTAAGATTGATCTACATCCTGGTAATTTCGCTGTATGTCATGGCAGCTCTGGCATCAGGTCTTAAGACAGGGAATCCGCGGATGGCGGTAGTAGTCGCTGCCGGAATAGCCCTCACGCACATCTATTACGGCATTGGCTTTGTGCTTGGCCTGGCCAGCAAAGATCTGGCGAGGTAAGGGAGAGATGACGCAGGAGGAAATCAAAAAATGAAGGTAATGATCGCCTATCCGCCCCTGGAAAGTTCCAAAGGAGTTCCCCTGCTCAGCCAGAACCGGCAGTTCCAGTGGTTCAACTCCCCAACCTACATTTACCCCATGGTTCCGGCATACGCCGCCACCATGCTCCAGGAGGCGGGGCATGAGGTTCTCTGGGCGGATGGCATTGCCGAGGAGCAAAAGTATGCCGACTGGCTAACAAGAGTGGAGCATGAAGCTCCAGAGGTCGTGGCCATGGAGACCAAGACGCCGGTGGTCAAGTCTCACTGGAAGATCGTAGGCGACTTGAAGCGCATTCTTCCGGAGGCGAAGGTCGTCCTGATGGGAGACCACGTCACCGCCCTGCCGGAAGAGTCCATGCAGAGCAGCCAGGCGGACTGTGTCCTGACGGGAGGAGATTACGATTTTCTCCTGCTCAGCTATGCCAACTGGCTGGATGGCAAGGGCAGCCTTGAGCCCGGCATCTGGTACAGAGATCATAATGACGCAGAGGTAAAGAACACCGGCAAGTTCGATCTGAACCACGACCTGAATAACTTACCAATCATAGACCGCGATCTGACAAGGTGGCAGCTCTACAGCGAAAAGAACGGCAACTTCAAGAGGACCCCCGGCACCTACACCATGATCGGCCGGGACTGCTGGTGGAGGAAGGGCGGAGGATGCACCTTCTGTTCCTGGACCACTCTGTACCCCAAGTGGCGCGCCCGCCGCCCGGAGCTCCTGGCGGATGAGATCGGAATCCTGATCGAGCGCTACGGCGTGAAGAGCGTCTTTGACGACACGGGTGCCTTTCCCATCGGCGAGACGCTGCGCAAGTTCTGCAGGCTTATGATCGAGCGGGGATACAACGAGAAGATCGAGTTTAGCTGCAACATGCGCTTTGGAGCGCTGAGCCTGGAAGACTACAAGCTCATGAAGCAGGCGGGTTTCAGGATGCTGCTCTTCGGACTGGAATCGGCCCAGCAGGAGACCCTGAACCGGATAAACAAGAACCTCACTGTGGAGCAGATAAAGGACTCCTGTCGCACGGCGAAGCAGGCGTGTCTTGAGCCCCATTTAACCATCATGCTCGGTTACCCCTGGGAGAGCCGGGAGGACGCCTTTCGCACCTTCGATCTGGCCAAGTATCTCTTCGAGAAGGGATGGGCTGACACATTGCAAGCCACCATAGTCATCCCCTATCCTGGAACCAAGCTCTTTGCAGAGTGCAAGGATCAAGGTCTCCTGAACACCCTGGACTGGGACGAGTATGACATGCGCCAGATGGTCATGAAATCGGAGCTGTGCGAAGAGGATGTGAAGGAGATCACGCAGAGGATGTATAAGCTGTTCATGAATCCCAAATACGTCATGCGCAAGTTCGCAAACATCCGGAGCTTTGAGGATATGGCTTTCATACTACGAGGGGCAAAGAAAGTTGCCGGGCATCTAAAAGATTTCCGGGCGTAATGGAGTTTGACAAATGGTCTGCGAGCATAAGAGCTATGGAGAGAAGGCCTGGCTTCCCTACGAGTACCGGGGAAGGCAGAGAGGGCTCAAGGCACATCCTATTTGCTCTGAATGCGGGCTGGTCAAGAATGTGTCCAGCGACAGACCCAAGCCCATAGGCCATTACATGAACATCCTGGGGCGATTGGCAGAGGAGCATTCCATCAGCCTGGTTCAGATAAGGCTGATTTCCAGGGAACTGATGTGCCTAGAAGATCCCTACGGATTTTGCAAGCACCAGCAGGAAGAGGTTTTCAAAGAGATTGTGCAGAAGTATGCTAAGGTACCGGAAAGGTCTATCGATAGCGTCCTCTAGTGCTAGTTCTGAATGGAGCCAATTTGGCTGTGATAAGAGGGCTGGCATGATGCAGCGGGAGCTGTAAACGCAGCCGGTGATTCAAATGATGCCAAAATATCATTTCATAACATCTCTTGTGTTGGCGGGAGTTTTCTTTGTCTTTACGGGAGATATACAGGCAACAGTCCTCTGTTTTCTTTCAGGGTTCTTGCTGGATGTGGATCACATGCTTGACTTCTGGACCTATAAGGGGAAGGTAACCATTAGCCCAGAGATATATCAAGGATTTTACAAAAGATTTGGTAAAGTTCCGGTCCTTCTGCATTCGATCGAGCTCCTGATTCCTATCTGGGTTCTAGGGTATGCAGGGAATCTCTATCTTTTTTCTTTAGCGATCTCCTTAGGCTTTATGCTCCATCTGATCTTGGATTTTGCATGCTATGAAATGAGGCCGTACAGCTATTTCCTTATATTTAGGATCGCAAAAAATTTTAATATGTATGATCTCTGCAAGAGATGAGATGCAAGTTATGAAGGATGTATTAGTTACGGGCGGCACAGGATATATCGGTTCACATACCGTCAGAGAGCGATTAAATATGGATGAGATTGTAAAATCTGCATTAAGCCTTTCTTTGAAATTATTGGTAGTCTACCGATAATGAGTTGCTGAACATGAAAACCGCAGCAAAAGACCTCGTCTGCCTAGATGGCAATCGGATGCAATCAACTCCTATTGTGCCAGCTATGCGATCCGCAAAGGATCGGTCAACTCATGATTAAGGTAGACTAACCAAATTATTTAGACATGGATGAATTATGATTGGTGATACAATGGGCTTGAATAATGCGAAATCTAAATTTGAAGGTGGACAATATCTATATTACTATCCTTGCAGAAATGTAGATTCTATATATGAAAATATTGCCAATATCTTCAATTATTACAAAGATAGTCTTCCCAAAGCGAAGGAATCCAGAATTCTTATAAAACCAAATTTAAATAGTAATATGAATTCTCTTACTGGAAATACTACCGATTTGAGGATTTTGGCTGCGGTAATATATAATCTATCTGAAAGAGGTTATACGAATATAATTGTTGGAGAGGGTACTAGCAGTGGATTTTATCGAAATAAAATCAACGTAGCTAAAAGATTGTGTGTTTTGAATCTCATAACTCATTATAAAAATGTAAGTTTTCTTGACTTTAATTATGATGATAAATATCCAATCCTATTTGAGGATTCAGTTGAAGCTTATGTAGCTAAGACTTGTATTGAGTCAGATTTTTTCATAAATATACCTAAAATAAAGACCCATTTTGAGGCAACGATGACTGTTTGCCTTAAGAGTTTAATCGGATGTCTAACGGGGTTAAATGAAAAACAAAAGACGCATTTCAGCCTATATAAGAATATTATTCACTTAAATGAATACATTCATCCAGACCTGACAATAGTCGATGGGCTGATTTCGATGGAGGGCACGGGCCCGAGTTTGGGTACCCCAATTAGAACGGATTCCTTATTGGCCGGAAGGGACCCATTTTTATTAGATATGCTGTGCAGCAAGATCGCTTCGATAGATTATGATAGAATTCCTGTTTTGCGCCTTGCTAAGGCCAAAGGCTACATTACAAGTGGCGATCTAGAAATCTATGATGCCTTTAAACCTGCTAAATCATTCAAATTCAAAGAACCCTCCCCCACATTTATCGCCAAATTAATTAATAATCAGAAATGGCAGAAATATTTTATATTGCTTCGAATAGGTATCTTAAATGAATTTTTCAATATCGGTTCCGTTGGAAGATTGCTAAATATGACTGGTTTACGACAAGATGTATTCAATATAGAAGATCAAAATATTGATACGATATTCGCCAATCAGGATTGTAATCGATGTAATATCTGTGAAAGATATTGTCCGATGAGGCTCAAATTAGAGGATCTCGGATGCAGAGATAAGGGCTGTATTTCTTGTTTATACTGCTATTTCATTTGTCCCAAAAAAGCTATTTCTCTTTCAGGGAAACTTGGTTTCCTAAGCGAACAAATAAATTCTTATGATAATCTAACACGTGAACTTGAGAGGAACCAATAATGAATAACCATCAGATTGTATCTATAATTATACCTACATATAATTCTGCAAGGACGGTCGGACAAGTCATTAAAAGTTGCCTAGATCAGACTTATAAAAAATTGGAAATTATAGTGGTTGATAATAATAGTAAGGATAATACATTAGATATCGCATGCAATTTTGGCGTGAGGACTTTTAAAAAAGGACCCGAAAGGGGTGCTCAAAGGAATTTCGGCGCCAAAATGGCCAAGGGAGATTTCTACCTATTTCTTGATAGCGATATAAGCTTATCACCAGATGTATTAATGGAATGTGTTAAACTTGCAGAAGATGAGGTCGCAGAAGTAATTACTCTTCGAGAATATATTGTTGGAAATGGATTTTGGGCAGAATGTAGAAAGATTGAAGCACAATGCTATTTTGGTGATGATACGATTGAAGCGCCCAGATTTATCTCAAGAAAAGCATTTTGGGATGTTGAGGGATACGACGAGGATATCAATCTAACTGGCACCGAAGACTGGGATCTGAGAGAACGGCTTTTAGAAAAAGGATATAAGATATTGAGGGTTAATGCTCCAACCTATCATGATGAAGGCAAAATAATCCTGAAAAAAAGGATTTTTCAAAAGTGCTATTATGCCCAGTCATTTATAGCATACAACAAAAAGCATAAAGGAAAAACGAGTGTTCCATTTATAAGAAAATGTTATCTTCAAAATTGGGATATCCTGATTAAACATCCCGTAGAAACCACAGGATTTATTATTATGAAGATTCTTGAGGGATTTGCTGCACTTTATGCGATGAAGATCAAAAGGCGCAGTAGGATAACGAATTCAAGTATCTACACTAACAGTACTCAAAGGTAGGGTATATGTTCATGAGCGAAGATTTGAGATTTAGCATATTAATCCCGACATATAATGGTGCCAATGTATTGAAGGATACGTTAAGGAGCATACTATCTCAAAGCTATACGAATTATAATATAATTATCAACGATGATGCATCTAATGATAATATCGAAGAATTAGTTAGCAGTTTCGGTGATGGGCGAATCAAATTTTATAAAAATGAGACCAACTTAGGATACCCATTGAATCTAGAAGAATGTCGTAAGAAAGCAGATGGCGATATAATTTATTTAATGGGTCAGGATGATATCCTGGGATCTGATGCGCTATTACATACGTATCAAGCATTTAAATTGTCTGACGAAATTGGGGCTGTCACCAGACCTTATTACTGGTTCGATAAGGATATTCGGAAACCGGTGAGAATAAAGGAACAATTAAATCCAAATCGGAATGAAATAGTTACTATAACTGATGATATAAAACGGATAATTTTAGTCTTTAGAACGCTTGATCAGCTTTCAGGCTTGGCCTATAGGAAAAAGTTCATGGACCTGCCATTTCATGAAGATATATTTCCTTGCCATGTCTATCCTTTTGCATCCATATTTAAGAAACATCCCATAGTATTCCTTAAGGACTACAATGTTGCAGTTAGGATTTCTACGAGTCAAACTAGAAGTCTTTCGTCTATTTATGAAAAATCTGTTAATAAATCCTGGATAGACATGTTTAATAATGTGTTTGCCGAAAAGGATTTCGAAAAAGTAAGGAATTATTGCGTTAAAGAATTTATGGGGACCAATTATGTAGGATTGGTTCAAATTAGGAATTATGGAAGATATAGATATCTTCTTAGGGAGATCTATTATTTATTTAAATATAGGAAAGAAAATATGGGCGACCCAAGATTTTGGTTTTTCAGTGTCGGATGTATGGTTATGCCAAGGTCGGTACTCATTCCGTTGGTCGACATTTATAAAAATGAATTGAATTCAAGATTAATTAAGCCGATATCATTCGAATACAAGTTGTGAAGCAAATGATAAATGAATTGCATAAAATGAGGGTGATGGGCAAGATATTTCATACCCTTAACTATTGTTTATGCGAGGAATTGAATGATTGCCAATCAGTTTTAGACTTAGGATGCGGGCCCTCTTCCCCCATTCAATATTGCAAAAGTATTAAATATAGTGTTGGAGTTGAAGCGTTTTATCCGTATCTTAAACAATCCCGTGAAAAGGGGATTCATACGACCTATTTAAATAAGCGAATTGAAGATATTGAATTTGAAGAAAATAGCTTTGATGCTGTAATTATGATTGAGGTTTTAGAACATCTTTCTGAGGCAATGGGACTAGATATAATAAATAGGGCGGAAAAATGGGCCAAAAAGAAGGTAATTGTCTCTTCACCAAATGGCTTCTTAGAGCAAGGAATCCTTGATGATAACCCTCTGCAAACTCATCTATCTGGATGGGACGGCAGGACCATGTCTGGATTGGGGTTCCGAAGTCGCGGACTTGCTGGTCTCAAGTATCTAAGGCAGGAAGTGAAAGGTGATACGATGGGTGACGATTTGACAGCATCAATTAAATATGATCCAAAGATATTTTGGTTTGCAGTAGCGGCCATAAGTCAAATTTTTACCTACTATTTCCCACAGTATGCATTTGAGCTAATTAGTGTTAAGCTCAAGAAGGAATGATCTACAATATAGTGGGACTTATTATGAACTTCTTAGTATCATTAATTGGTTATTTGTGCTCAATTCCAGCAAGGGCAAAAGGAATGAAATTTGGAAAAAAAAGTTACATTGGGTGGGGGTATGATTTTCTATTTAGTAGCATGAAGGGGGTTATAATTGATGATGACGTATTAATAGGAAGGGACGCTTGGATCCAGACTATTAATAATAATGATACTAATCGAGATGGCCCAATAATATCCATTGGAAAAAGTAGCAGGATTGGCCGTAGCGTTACTATTTCCTGCAAAAAGAAGATTACGATTGGAGAAAAATGCTTAATTTCTTATAATGTTTCAATCTTAGATCATGATCACTATTGTTATGAGTTAAGATCTCCTGTTGAATCCGGATTAACAGATGGTGAAGAGATCATAATACGTGATGATTGTTTTATTGGGGCGCATTCATTTATATTAAAAGGCGTGCAGTTAGGGAAACATTGCGTAGTTGGGGCAAACTGTGTGGTCACCAAATCATTTCCTGATTATTCGCTGATTGCAGGAAATCCTGCCAAACTGGTTAAAAATATAAAATGTCAAACTAGCGAACAATTTTCATGAAAAATATCATTGGCATTTCAAATCGAAATGGACATGGCTTGTCTGGATGGGACTTCCTGGAAATAAAAAATCTTGGATTCAAGAGTTATGGAATTGCTGGTTTAAAATTTTTAAGGCAAGAGGTGCATAATGATACAATGGGAGCTGATTTAGCAACTTCTATTTGATTTTGGCCAAAGCCATTATGGTTTATTGTGGCAGCATTAAGCCAGTTTGCTACCTACTACATCCCCAGTTTAGCTTTTGAATTATTAGTGTAATAAACATTGATCACAAGGATTCAAAAGATTGAAATTAACTTGAAGATATTTCTATTGATGTTGCTATAAATTTATTTATATAATCTGTTGCGATAACTGAGGTCGATACACACGAATTATTCATTCTTCGTCGATTTTTATTATAAATTCATTCAACAAAAAATTTATAAAATTAAGCCTTATCTTTGGATCATTCTTTCTCAAATTTTAATTATTTATATTTCTTTTATAAATAAATTTCCGGACAGTTATATTTATTCTTCGGGAGATATTTCTCAATATTTTAAACATGATTTCATTCAACATGCATTAAGCTATACGTGGTTTAATTTCTTCATTGGCGAAGGCTGGTTTCTAACTTTTTACTCATATAAACTATATTACGCAATATTTTATTTTATTTCGGATTTATTTGGTTTATCTCCTTCCTCGGAATCTATGTTATATTATTTCATTTTCTTGACTATGTCCTTTTGGAGCTTCTTTTTTTCTATATCTTATTTTAGCTTAAATTACAGCATCAAGTATAAATCAATCTTTGCATTGCTTTATACATTCAACATATATACGTTTTATATCTTTTATTATTCATGGGGTTGGTCTCCATTTCTCTTATCATATCCGTTAATTCCTATGATTTTTGGACTTTCTTATAGATATTTTACCAAAAAACCCCCCAGAGATTTAAGAGCGTTATCTATTTTAGGTATTATGTTTTTTTTACTCAACATTAGTAACGGTAACTTTGCTTTTTATGTATCTCTCGGCATCTTATTATCGATTTTCAATATTTTGTTGATAATTATTTCTAGGAAGAATGCATCTCTTTATGAAGCTGCAAAAAAATTAACTTTATACTATATTGTTTTATCCTTTTCTACTGCATGGAGCATAGCTCCCCAAACAATTGAAATGTATAATTTGCTTAGTAGGTTTAATTCTGGTGAATCTGCCTTCAATTTGAAGGATTGGATACTATGGCAAGCATTATCATTTTCAAATTTGTTCTTCATCAATGTAGATATAATGTATTATGTCCAAAATATTTCTCCCGCAGTCTTATTCAGCATTTGCTTATTCCTAACTTTGACACTGACGCTGATTGTCAATAAACATAATAGCTTATCCCTGATTTTCATGTTTGTTCTTCTATTTGACATATTTCTTCTAAATAAGGGACTCGGCTTATTGAACGAAAATACAATTTGGGCCATTTTTAAAAATCCGCCATTAAATTCATTGCGAAGTTATGAAAAAACATCATTATATATTCCGTTTTTTGTAATTATCATAATCGCTAATAATTTAAAGCAAAATGTTTATAAATATAAATATTTATCATGTCTCCTTTTATCTATTAGCTTTATATCAATATATCCTATATTTACAGGGGAAATGCAAACAATCTATTCTTCTAGCTATGACCAAAAATTTGATTATTTATCTGCACCTTATTCGTCACTTGTTAAAATTCCGGCCGACTACTTTGATTTAGCACAAAATGATAGTCAAAATTGCCTAGACTATAAATTGTATTATATGCCATATGCTGTAATAAATTCTATTGGATGGATCAACTATCCCAAATGGAAAGCTGTTGGTGCAGATCCAACGATGCAACTTTTCAATAGACCAGTAATTCAGATGAATACTCCATCAGCATTTGGGTCGTGGAATTACGGCAGTTATTGGAGCAACCAAGACGCAAATAGCTCTCTTTGGATCATGAATTTAGCTTCATTGCTGAATGTTAGGTATATTGTATTTCATAAGGATGTAGAAGATATTTTTATTAAAGAATCTAAAGAAAAGATAAGTTTTTATAATTTACATAAATCATTAATACTCCTAAAAAAGAATTCTTACTTCGATTTGTATAAATTAAACTCTAATTTATTCATTCCACATTTTTATATCCCAAAAATAGTTATTACGTCTAAGGGCGGACTGAAACAACTTCCAGAATTGCTGTCTTTTAATAGATCTTATATAAATTATGCCATTTATTTGGAGAAGCTGAATAAACCAGGATTAATTAACACTTTTGACCGATTTAATATATCACATGTTGATGGAGGTACGCGAATATCACAGGACCAAAATAACCGATGGGATAATTTGTTTATTAATAAAAAATATCCCATGTTTGATAATATCTACTTCAGAAATAATTCTGGCGACAAGATTGTGCTCGAATTTAGAAAAATAAATCCAACAAAATATAGGTTAAGGGTTCATAATGCCACTGATCCTTTTCTCTTAATTTTCTCTGAAACATTTCATTTCGGTTGGGTTATCTACGCCAAAGATTATGAGGAAACGCCGATTGACATAAGCTTCTTATCTAATTATAAATTAGATAATCTAAAAGAAGATGCTCAAGCATCACGATCAGATATAATAAAATTTATTAATAGGGGATGGTTATCTTGCTTAGCAAAATCAAATGAAAAGACTAAAGCAAAAGAAATAGGCCCTGAATATTTTGTTTCCAAGAATATCAGAGGCACCATACAAAATGATAACTTGCCGGATGGAAAATTCTACGAAACATGGTTTAATAGGCCACTAAATAATAATGAAAACCATTATAATGCAAACGGATATGCAAATTCCTGGATCATAGATCCTAAATCCATTTACCGAGAAGGAAAGGCTCACAAGAACACGAATGGAAGTTATGATCTTGAATTAATTGTAGAATTCTGGCCACAACAAATCTATTACATTGGATTATTCATATCAGCTTTGACGATGCTTATTTGTACTATTGTATTTTTTATATTATATTTTGCTTCGCGCTTGAAAAATTCGCTAGGCGTTGAGGAATGACTGCGTGTCATAATGGTGACAAAAGTTTGGATTGAGCCTATTCTCACGTGATATTCCCCCTCACTTTAGATGCGGAACCTCGCAAATGCCTGTTTCTCTCGAATACCAGTAGGACCTATCATCTGTTCTCTGAAAATCAGTTCCAAAATAGAAATTCAGGATCATTCGCCATTCATTTATTGGGGTGATATCTGGGTATAGTATTTCATCACCGCCGTCTGGAAGATAAAAAGCTTCAAAGTTGTTTATAGTATATGATGCAGCATCGACCGAATCCTGATCTAGCGACTTATTTTGATAACATGCATATTTCGCGAATGTCGATCTATTCCTATTAATAGCATCTAACGATGGTTTCTTTCCATGATCTGATAAGACTACAATAACGGGATCTGGGTCAGATTCCTCAAGAATTTCCTTTACCATGGGCTCTACTATCATATTGGTAACTTTTATTCTGTCTACATACTCTGAACCATTTGTAATTGTACCGTCATATATATTTTCCCACCCCAAAATGTGCGCGAACGTGAATTTTTTCCCTCTAATCTTGGGGACCTGAGTCAGATTTTTAAAGGTATCTAATGTGAAATTTCGAGTATATCTGCGATCTGCTTGGACTCTTTCTTCGTCAGATTCTGCCTCTACCCTGGCACGAATTCGCTCCTGCAGGTCCGCAGCCGAGTCAAGAGTATCCCATTTGTTGTTTGGGGATGCGATCCGAAATGTAGCATCATTCTTAAATGGACCGTCACTACCATTTTCAATGTACAACCAGGAATTGCGAGCCCTTATATATTGCCCCGGGAAATTATAAGATTCAATGGATACGGCATTCACATCAGCCAGACCATTCAACACTTTGAATGTGGCATTGGCTTTAAAGAGCTGATCAGGGTCAGACGGGATCTTTTGAAGCGTCACTCTGTTATCCAGACAATAGAGATAGTATCCAGCATAGTTCACAGATTCAAATGATGCATATCGTCTATCTGCCAACCCAGCTACCATCTTAAATGTAGAGTCCTGCCTATCTCGGGAAGAGTTATCGCTTACTCCCAACAATCTTCCTAGACCTTCATTTCCAGCAGTGCGGATATATTGATCGGGATATTGCCATGATTTTATGGACACTTCGTTTTTGGTAAGCAATACATAGTAAATCTTCCCTAAAAGAGTTCTTTCAAAGAACATGATTTTCTGAAAGATAGGATACGAAGGATTGATTGAATGGATATACGGATTCAAAATGATATCTGCATTTTCGTTTTTGTATGTAGTTATCCATATAGAAGGCAGATAGACAAACTTGAACCCCTGGGATTTAAAAAATTTCCAAAGTCGGAAATTCACAATATCATATCCATCCTTAATCGCCGTATCATAATAATCCATATTCACCATGCTTGGAATTGATGAGTCAGTTCCAGCATAATTGCTCTTAGATTCCCTAGGCACTATGAATCCCATCGAGGTAAGATTCTTGATAAAATCACTATTGTTAAATTCATATTCTGCATTTAAGGTATCCGCGCCAGGATATCTGTCTAAAATGATAAAATAGAAATCACGATTATTATTAGGGGCAGTAAGGTCTTCGGCTAAATAGCGCTGGAATCGAGATTCGAACTGACTATCTTTCATATCGCTATTGATTTCCTTGGCATCAGAAATTGCATAAAACCCAAAATTTGCCAGGCCGATTAGTAGCAAAATAGCTGCAATGAGATCCATGAATCTGGATAAATTAGCTGCCTTAGAACGTGAGAGTTTCAAAGTAATTACTATCAAAAGGATCCAAAGCGCGATATATATAAAAGTAGAAATAGCATGATTTAGCCACTTTCCGGCTAATGAATCATAAAATGAATAGTATGTAAAGTTAAGGATAAGTGTGAATGAAATAAATATCTGACCTTTATTCAAATCCCATTGAATATACTTAAAAACGGCCAGAGCGATCCCAATGAGACAAAAAAGGATAATCATGGGCAGGATCATTGTATTAACTGGGAAATAGAGACGGTTGGGTGTATAGATTGATACGCCAATGAAAATGGCGATAAGAAACGGTTGATATGGAATTGACCTTAGACTATGATGCATAACTTATAATCCCACCATATAATAGAGGACCCTATGCGAGCCAGGAAGCTGCTCAGCCCTTATTACCCGAAAGTACTGCTTAAATGTCGATTCAAATGCCTCAATATTGTAGTTCGTGAAGATGTCTTTTCGCGATGATAGGAGAACCTGAACCTGAGGATCCTCCTTTGGGACAAACTCGACAATGAGCCGATTTGAAATGCGTGAAAAGAAGCGGGCTACATAATCCATAGGGATGTTGGCTGCGATGCAAAGGTGATGTATCAGGGCCAACGCCAGCATAAGATCGCAACCGCCACGCTCGAATATGGATAGCCTTTCCTGCAATTCCCACCCTAGTGCAGCGCTCGGATTGACCAAATCCATCTGCAAGGGAAGAATATTGGCTGTTTGTTCCTTTCTGCAATGCTGATAGAGCCTTTCAATGCATTCAGGATCGCTGTCAAAAGCAATGACATGATCACTGTACCTCGCAGCTAAAACGCTGAACTCGCCGGTATTGCATCCGAGATCCCACACAACTGATGGCCGTTGTTCCTGTGCAATTGATGAAATAAACTGCTTCTTGTGATCAAAAGCATCCTGGGAGTAAATGCAGGATTTTTGATAGTAATTGTTCCAGACTGATTCGACCTCTGGTGGATTGATGGATCTGATTGCTTTCTCCAGACTCATGCATAGGCCCAGCATGGACTGCTCGCTGAAGCTTCGGCTAGATTTTTGCATGGGGGGTGCACTGCCAATTTTATTATTCGCAGCCGCTCTACCGGCATGCAAATGAACATGTATCAGAAGCGGTATAGATAGTCTTGTGCGGAGAGGAAGAAGTCCCGAACCGATCTCAAGTGGTATCCCATTTAAGAATTTGGCCAATAGTGTGTTTAATTGTTGGCCACGATATCGCATAAGTGCAAGTGGAATGAGAAAGGACTCGCAGAACTGGCGATATGCATCCCAGGGACCATGCTCCCAGCGATCGAACGAAAGAGTGTCTATCAAAACTGGAACTCCCTCATCAAACTGGATATTGAATCCATGGGCGTCTTTCAGGGTAAAACCATGTGATATGGCCAAGCGCTGAATCTCCAGCGTTGCTAGGGCCGCAGCTTTTAGCTCAGAGAAGCACCACTCATACGGATACGATATAAAGCTAACTTTCTTGGGCTGGATGATCGCATGCCTATCGTCTCCGTCTCTTTCTGATACCTCATCATGTTCGATCAGCAGTCTTTTCTGAATCAATTCTTGAAATAGACCTGAATCCCTGACCTGATGATAAGTGTCTAGATAACACTCATTGATTCTTCTGAATATCTGGTCATCTTTGATGAACACATAGCCTGAAGGATCTTTATATGAGCCCGGTATTTTTCGTTCTACCGTATCCATTTATGCACTCTTCATTAGCTAGATTTACCGATCTTCTTTAGAAACATTTCCTTAATTCGCGCCCAATACTGATGTACGACATAGGCACTCGCTAGCAACAAAGAGAGCACGAACTGCCAGGCCATGCTAGCAGTACCTGGATCGATATAAGCAGATGCTTGGGATATCGACAATAGAAGTCCTACAGTTAATAAAATTAAGAATCGATGCAATGACTTTGGATAATTGTTTGATCTTGCATGTATTATGCGTTTCATATCGCACCTCGGACATCGGAATAATAACTTCTTATGATACTTAAGGCTAACGATTATGTCTCAAATAATTTTTATCGTAATACCTTGATGCTTGCGTCGGGGATAAAGGGCATACGTATCTAACTTCTGGTTGGATCTGCTAACCTGTTCCTAACTTCAAGCGGCGGCGTCTCGTATGCCCCGCTGCCTGCAATACGGTGCGTCGCCGCTGTTTGACTTCACCTATCGTGCACGTTCTCGGCTAGCCCCCCATTGATCCCACATCATCTCCTCCAGCCTCCGCAGATAACCCAGCGCCTCTTCCCCCTTGTCCGTGATCCTGTAAACAGGAATCTCGCCCTCGATCCTCACCACTAGGCCGCATCGGCTGAGCAGCTCCATGTATGGCAGGATGGTAAGAAAATTCAGGCCACTTTTATATACAATTTGTGTCTTGCTTGCTCCCATACCCCCGGCACAAGCTTCGAGAATCTGGCGCAGAATTTGATCCTTGTACCTCTTGCGTCCCATAATGGAATTTAGTTAAGATATTTGATACTTATAAATGTTTCTTATGTTCAGTTCTGAGCTTTGGTAGGGGACTTTTATCCCTTTGCACCCCCCTCAAGAGAGCGCATTTTTTCTGCATTTATTCTTTGTGCCTGCAGCTCTTGACTATGACCACGGAATCGCTTAACGTTCCAGCCTCTTACGTTGGATTTAAATATCCACGCTTCAGTAAATGTGGTTTTGATGACTGAATTTATCATTGTGGGATCCGGACTCCTTGGCCGAGCTTTTGGCCATATTTTGGCAGGTCGTCATCAAGCGGTTTTGACCCATAACTCTCATCCCGTAAAGATCGAGGGGATCGCTTCTCACAGGCTAGACATTCTCGGAGACCTTGACTTAATCAACCAATCTTCTTCAAAATGCATAATTCTTACTGCCGCCATGACTAACGTCGACCAGTGTGAGCTCGACCGCGAAAGCGCCTGGCGCATCAATGCCCTTGGACCTCGTAATGTGGCCCTGGCCGCCCGGAGAGTCGGTGCCAAGCTGGTCTATGTGTCCACAGACTACGTCTTCAATGGTGAGCAAGGCCTGTTCCGGGAGAACGATCCCACCTCGCCCATCAATTTTTACGGAGAGAGCAAGCTGGCGGGAGAGCGCTCTGTGCAGGAGATATGCCCGGATTCCGTTATAGCTCGGACCTCAGTCCTCTACGGCTGGAACCCGGTTAGGCAGAACTTCGTCACTTGGCTCATTGATGAGCTGCGGGAGGGACATAAGGTAAATATCGTTACCGATCAATATACCTCTCCCACGCTGGCTGGCAATCTGGCGAAGATGATTCTAGCAATTATTGATCAGAGCGGCATCTTCCATGCAGCCGGTTCGGAACGCATCAGCCGCTATGATTTTGCCCTCAAAATTGCTCAGATCTTTGGCCTTGAGTCCTCCCTGATCAACCCCATTACCTCAGACAAGCTTCAGTGGAAGGCCAGGCGGCCCAGGGACTCCTCTCTGGATATCTCCAAGATCTCTGGATCCGCAAAACCTTTATCTGTTGAGGAAGGACTGACGGCCATGAGAGAGACTGAGACGGCAAACAAGGGGGGCTACTAATTGAAAGGTCTGGTCCTGTCGGGCGGACATGGAACAAGGCTCCGGCCACTGACGTATTCCCAGCAAAAGCAGCTCATTCCCGTGGCCAACAAACCCATCCTCTTCTACGCCATCGAGGACATCATCGCCTCGGGCGCGCGAGAGATCGGGATCATCGTTGGCCCCAACCGTGAGCAAGTGGAGAAGACGGTCGCCAGCCGAGGGTGGGATGCAAACATAAATTTTATAAACCAGGACTACCCCCGGGGCCTGGCCCACACCGTGATGATAGCTCAGGACTTCATCGGGGACAACCCCTTCGTCATGTACCTGGGAGACAACCTTCTTTGCAACGGAATTGTCGATCACGTCAAAGATTTCTGTGAATCGGATGCCGACGCGTCCATCCTTCTAACGGAAGTAGAGCATCCGGAGCGCTTCGGGGTAGCAGTGTTAAACGACCGGGGTGAGATTGTCAGGCTTATAGAAAAGCCCAAGATCCCTCCTTCCAACCTGGCCCTGGTTGGCGTCTATCTATTCAAGCCTGTGATATTCGAGGCCGTAAACAGCATCAAGCCTTCTTGGAGAAACGAGCTAGAGATCACAGATGCAATACAATGGCTGGTTGATAACGGCTATCGCGTTAAGGCCTCGCTGGTGAACGGGTGGTGGAAGGACACTGGCCGACCAGAGGATATTCTCAGTGCCAACCAGCTCATCCTTGATAAGTTGGATTCGATTTGTTTAGGGCAGGTCCAGGAAGGTTGCACAATTCAGGGCAGGGTCCAAATAGGAGACGGCACAACGCTTGAGAACAAGTCCCTCGTGCGCGGTCCCGCCGTGATTGGCCGAGATTGCAGGATCTCCGGCTCTTACATAGGCCCCTACTCATGTATCGGTGACGGATGCGAGATCCGCAATGCGGAGATCGAGGGCTCCATAGTCATGGATGGGACGAAGATCGATATCCGCCGCAAAATTGTCGATAGCTTGATTGGCACCAACACCCAAATTTATGAAAGCTCGGAGAAGCCCAGAGGATACAGATTCGTGCTGGGCGACAGCTCAGAGGTTAGAGTATGATCGAAGGAGTGGAGACGAAGAAGCTCAGGGTGATACCCGATGAGAGGGGCTGGCTGATGGAGATCCTGCGCCGCGACGATGAGATATTTAAGAACTTCGGCCAAGTCTACCTCACCACAGCTTACCCTGATGTGGTCAAGGCCTGGCACTATCACAAGCTGCAAACTGATAATTTCACCTGTATAAAGGGAACGATGAAGGTAGCCCTCTACGATGATCGAAAGGATTCATCGACTTTCGGAGAAGTTAACGAGTTCTTTGTAGGTGATAGAAACCCGATGCTGATAAGTGTCCCGCCCCTGGTTTACCACGGCTTCAAAGCGGTTGGGGACGAAACCGCCTACTTTCTGAGCATTCCCACCCATGCATATAACTACCAGGAGCCGGATGAGTACCGTTTGCCTCCCGATACAAAGGCAATTCCCTATGATTGGGTCCTCTCACCTGGAAAGAAGCATGGCTAAAACACAAGCTGATACTTTTTCAATGAGTAACGAGGATATCTTATGAGATTATTAATAACAGGTGGAGCAGGTTTCATAGGGTGCAACTTTGTCCGACATATCTTGGAAAGCCACAAAGGCTATGAGGTGACAGTTCTCGACAAGCTTACCTATGCGGGGCGATTAGAAAACCTCCGGGATGTATTGGACAGAATTACTTTCATCCAGGGAGACATCTGTAATCGAGATGATGTCGATAAAGCAATCAGAGATTGCGATGCAGTTTTGAACTTTGCGGCAGAAACTCACGTGGACCGATCTATCATCGACGCAGGTTCTTTCGTTATTACAGATGTATTGGGGACCTACACCCTTCTCGAAGCCGCCCGACGACAGGAGATTGCGAGGTTCGTCCAGATCGGGACAGATGAGGTCTATGGTAGTATTCATGAGGGCTCTTTTTCGGAGAAAGACCCCACCAATCCATCGTCTCCTTACTCGGCCTCAAAGGCCGCTGCCGACCTTCTTGCCAGGGCCTACTATGTGACATATAATTTACCGGTCATGATCACCAGGAGCACTAATAACTTTGGGCCTTTCCAGTACCCTGAGAAGCTAATACCGCTTTTCATACTCAAGGCGATGATTGGAGAAAAGCTACCCGTGTACGGAACGGGTATGAATGTGCGGGACTGGCTTTACGTTGGGGATAATTGCCGGGCCATTGATCTTGTGCTGCATAAAGGAGATGACGGGGAAGTTTACAATATCGGTGGAGGGAACGAGGTTACAAACTTGGAGGTCACTAAGCATATATTATATGCATTGGGCCGTTCCGAGAATCTAATTGAATTTGTTCAGGATAGGCTGGGTCACGATTTTAGATATTCAATCACCTCTGATAAGATCCGTGAGCTTGGTTGGAGACCTCAAGCGGAGTTTGGAAAGGCGCTGGAGGAAACAGTTCAATGGTATGTTGACAATGAGTGGTGGTGGAAGTCATTGTCAATGGCGGCCTAAAAATGCCCGTCTGCCCAGAGTTTAAATTATCCCTACTTCTCCTGCATATTCTCCGGTACAATCCAATGATCCTCCATCATCTCCTCCAGCCTCCGCAAATGCCCCAGCGCCTCCTCCCCCTTGTCCGTGATCCTGTACAGGGGAATCTCGCCCTCGATCCTCACCACCAGGCCGCAGCGGCTGAGGAGCTCCATGTACGGCAGGATTGTAAGAAAATTCAGGCCACTTCTATATACGATTTGCGTCTTGCTTGTCCCACATTCGGCACAGGCTTCGAGAATCTGGAGCAGGATTTGATCTTTGTACCTCTTGCGTCCCATAATGAAATTTAGTTAAGATGTTTGGTACGTATAAATGTTTCTTATGATAGGATCTGATCGAGGCTCAAGCCCACTGACCCTAACAACTGGATTTCCAAGGGCTGGGCACTCAAAGGCCAAGGCAAATACAATGAAACACTCGAAGCCTTTGACAAAGCGAGCAAGAGCGAGCGTATTATCTAGCGTGCGCAGACAAAACAAATCCTTGCAGGCCTATGATAAAGCAATCGAATTGAAGCCTAATTATGCCGACGCCTGGAAAGGAAAGAGCGATTCACTAGCGGCTCTTTAACTCGTAGGATTGCGAAGGACGAAGCGGGAAGTCCCCGGTCTTTAGGCCGCGGGATGAACGCGGAGTCCTTTGCCCAAGATTACTTTCGCGTTGCACTCAAATTATATAAGAAGGGGCAGAGGCATTATAAGTCAAAGATGATCAGCTACAAGTATCCGATATTTCCCGATAAAACAACTCAGCAAAAATTAGCTGAAGCTCTGAATGCTTGCAGGTGGCTCTATAATAACCTTCTTGAAAAGATGAATGACTCCAGAGAGAAAGGCATCAAGCTCAAGACCTATGATACTCAGAACATGATTCCTTCCTTGAAGCTTGAGAATCCGAAGCTGAATCAGGTCTATTCCAAAGTTCTTCAGATGGTGAATTATACCCTTTGGTCTAACATCAAGGGACTCGCAGCGTCTAAGAAGAATGGGCGAAAGATCGGTCATATCCGCTTCAAAGGATATGGCTGGTATAACACCCTAAATTACAACCAATCCGGCTTCAAGATCGATCAAGATCACAGCCTATTACATCTATCCAAGGTAGGAGATATGCGGATCAAGCTCTATCGAAAGATTGAAGGTTGCATCAAAGCCGTCATAATCAAGAGAGAAGGCAAGAGATGGTTCGCCATAGTCCAGACAGATCAAGAGCCTCAGACGTTACCGGAAACGGGGGAAGCAATAGGTCTGGATGTCGGTCTAACTTCTTTCGTGGTTGACTCCAAGGGCAATGATATAGAAAATCCGAGATGTGCAGAGCAATCAGAAGATAAGCTGGCAAAACTGCAAAGAAAGTTAGCCAGAGCCAAGAAGGGATCAAATAATCGCAGAACAATCAAGGATAAGGTTGCTGAACTGCATAAGAGAATCAACTGCCAGCGAGACGATTTCCTGCATAAGTTATCTCGGATGTATGTCAATAACTTCGATATCATTTGCGTTGAGGATCTTGATGTCAAAGGTCTGAAAGAGAAAGGCCATAATAATGGTATGCATCGCAGCATTCATGATGCATCCTGGTCAAAGTTCATATTCATGCTTTTGTACAAGGCTCAAAGTGCTGGTCGAAAGCTGATAAAAGTCGATCCCAGGAACACTACTCAACGGTGTTCCGCTTGTGGAAGCATCGCAAAGAAAGACCTGTCAGTCCGAGTGCATGAGTGCCACTATTGCGGATTCTCGTGTGATCGAGACTACAATGCATCCAGGAACATACTTATCGCAGGGATGGAACAGCCCGTAGCGCCCATAGAGTCGAAACCTCTACATCACGTATCTGTGAGGCAAGTTTTGGCAATGAAGTGGGAAGCCGCGCCCTTCAGGACGCGGTAGTTCACAGGTAAAATCTTCATGTCCCACAAGTTCGTCCTAACCGGCGGCGCAGGCTTTATAGGCTCCCACCTTGCCCAAGCCCTATCCCGAGAGAACCAGGTAGTAATAGTCGACGACCTCTCCACCGGCAAGCTCGACAACCTTGCTGGCATCGATGCCCAGCTCCTTCGCGGAAGCATCACGGACCTGCCGTTCCTGCAAGCCGCCTTCGAGGATGCCGAATGCGTCTTTCATCTGGCCGCCATCGCTTCCGTCAAGAAGAGCGTCGAAGACCCGCTGCGCACAAATGTTGTCGGCATCGAGGGAACCCTGAAGGTCCTGACCGCTGCCAGAGACGCCGGCGTTCGGCGTGTTGTCCTGGCCTCATCCGCCGCAGTCTACGGCAGCTCGCCGGATCTCCCCAAGCGAGAGGAAATGATGCCTGAGCCAATGTCGCCCTACGCCGTCTCCAAGCTGGCCGGAGAGCATTACGCCAGGGTCTTCCAGGAGATCTATGGCCTGGAGACGGTGGCCTTGAGATATTTCAATGTCTTCGGTCCCAAAGAGGACCCGTCATCCGAATATTCCGGTGTCATCTCCAGGTTCCTCTCCGCCCTTCTAAAAGGCGAGCAGCCGATGATTTACGGTGATGGCGAACAGACCCGCGACTTCGTATATGTGGCAGATGTTGTAGCGGCAAATATCCTGGCGAGCCGAAGATTTAGGCCCGGTATTTATAACATCGCTAATGCAAAGAGCACCAGCTTGAACGCTTTGGCAAATACGATCGGTAAGATCCTGGGACAAGAGGTGATACCTAGGTACGAAGCGCCAAGGCCCGCCGACATCAGGCATTCTCTGGCAGATATCGACAAAGCAAGAAGCTCGGGCTATCATCCGGATTACAGCATCGAGGAGGGACTAAAGGAAACGATTCGAAAAAGAATTAAAAGAAGTAAACCTAACGATTGAGAAATTTCATGGAGAATGGAATTATACAATTAAGCCTAATGAAAAGGTCTGAATTTACACGTGTTATTTCGCTACAATCCCTTAGTGTGCAGATGCATTTCTTGCGAGATTTGTAGCGAGCGAAGAGCAATTGATTGATTTCATGATTTGGGCCCCATTTGATATCTCCGGCAAGCTATTAATAGAATTGAGTGGATTCTTATGACCAGATGAAGCTCAAGGCGAAGATCTGCGGCAGCAAGGTCCATGGTGTGGGCTACAGAGTATTTTTGCTGAGGAAGGCATTGGAATTTGGTGCGGAGAGGTTCAACGCTCTTAACTCCGAAGAAGATGGTCTACAAGTTCTCATGGCCTTCATTGAGGGATCAAAGTATATGGTAGAGGAATTTTCCGTTGCTATAAGATCCCATAAGCCTGTGGGGGCGGAGGTTTCCGATATATCTTTTCAAGAGTGCAAGGAATTCGTCATTGCTATAGGCGATTATATGCATTTGCTCCAGGTCGAGCAGCTCAGCAAGGGCATACCTGCGCTGCTGAGTATAGATCAAAAGCAAGATAAGATGCTCGATAAGCAGGACGAGCTTCTGGATGAAGTCAGGGATATGAATAAGAAGTTCGACAAGGTACTGGACAAGGATATCGTCGAATTGAAGAGCGATATGGCCGAGGTAAAAACGGCTCTGAGGGCAAAAGGGATAATTTGAACTATTAGTTCCAGCCATTTTATCTCCCTCAATTGGTTCATCGCACAGGGATTTCAGGCCCGCAATGTGACTGCTGACGCTCTTTTGCACAAAGATGGTACGAGAATGGTCTGTATCCAGAAATTAAAAGAGCCGGATGCGGGCATTCCTGCCGCTTTGGGCCTCTCTTTCAAGAGAATTTTGCAGGAGCTAAATCTGAAGGGCGACGAAAAGGTCCTCCTCAAGCCCAACCTGGTGAACAGCTCTCCCGCCTGTTCGGGCGTGACCACCGATCTTGGGATTCTCTCCTCCTTGGTCAAGCTCCTGCAAAGGGAGGGCATCGAAGAGATCTGGATCGGAGAGTCCTCCATCGAGGATACCGGCCAGGTTCTCCGGGCCCTGGGAGTTGCCAAGCTGGAGAACCTGGGGGCCAGAGTTATCAACTTCGACGAAGAAGGCTGGGTCACCGTCGAATCGCCACTTCGCCTGGCCCTGCAGAGATTCCGTATTGCTCGCTCTGCCATGGACTGTGACCTCATAATCAGTGCCGCCAAGATGAAGACCCACTGCGATACCGGCGTCACATTGAGCATGAAGAACCTGCTCGGCACCATCTCCCCCAGGACCGGCAGGCTGCTCACCGCACCAATATTCACAAGGCTATCGTGGATGTCTACTCTTATTTCAACCAAAACAAACGGGTTGTTTCAGTTGTAGATGCCCTCTGGGCTCTGGAGGGCAGGCGCGGCCCCATCACCGGCACTCCCGTGCAGATGGACCTGCTGGTCTCCGGATCCGATACCTTGGCGGTGGATGCAGCTTGCGTGGAGATCATGGGCGGCTCCGCCGGGGACATCCCGCATCTGGCCCTGGCCCAGCAGCACGGCCTGGGGGAGCTGGATTTTTCTGTAGAGGGCGAGAGCGTAGAAGCCGTCCGGCGCAATTTTGATATGCCGCCGCTGCTGCCCACAGTTCAGTCACGCCTGGCCTCTTATGCCCTAGACCATGTCTTCAGGAAGAGGTCCTATCTTCGTTTTGCGGACAAATGTACCGGCTGCGGTGCCTGCGTTTCTAGCTGCCCGGTTGGGGCAGTGGGGATTAGGGATGGCAGAGCTCTAATATCCCAGGAGATGTGCATCGGCTGTCTGGTATGCATGGAAAGCTGCAAACAAGGCGCGCTGGACTACAGGATGCGCAATGCTCACGCCTTCCAGACGGCCAGGAGTCTGTACCGGCTCTCGAACCGAATTTGACCTGGCTGAATTTAGATGCAAACCTGTTCCAGAGCGAGCAGATTATGAATGATCTGCTCCATATTCAGGTTACGGCACTCTAACACTACCGTCCCGCAGTCTACTCTCTCCAGAAGGCTCATTACTTCGCCATTTTTGGGCTCCCTGTGCAGATCCTTCTCTCCATCGTTTTCGTGGATATGCACCTCTCGGACGTTATCCTGGACCGTTCTAAGGAAATCATTCACTTTGAAACCGAGCCGGGTGGAAGCAATTTTCAGATGCCCCAGGTCCAGAAGCACTCCCACTTCCGGAAAGATCTCTTGGAAATGAGCGAACTCCTCTGGCCGGGTCATCATGTAGGCCTCATTCTTGTGCTCCAAGTTTTCCAGAGCTATCTTGACGCCTCTGCTCTTCGCATACACCAAAACATCTTCTATTGATCTCGTGAACTTGCCAAAGGCGGCATCATAGGAAACAAGATCTTTGCCATGAATCTCAAAATTCAAGTCCAGCGTCTTTTCCACCCTGAACCCGGGATGGAAGGAATAAAGCCTGCAGTCGAACCGAAGACACAGGTCGATCGCCTTCTCGCAGACGGTCACGCTTCTCTCCCGAATCAGTTCATCCTGAGCGGCCAGGTTCATGATGAAGGGCTCTCTTACCGGCGGGAAGTAGTTGTGAATGATAAAATTGAGGTGAGGGTACATCCTAAGGATGCCCTCTACGTTGTCCACGTAATCCAAACCGCCGCTCAGTTCCACATTTCTAATGCCATGAGCGCTATAGATCTTCAGAATCTCCCCAAGATCTCTCATGCCGCTCAGACATGAAGTTGAAACAAAGATCTCTGGCATCTTTTTTTTACAGTGCCTTTTCTTCCAGGAACGGCCAGACCATCGGACCCTTGCCTTTTGCTTCGCTTATCTACTGCCTGATAGCCTTCTCGTACTCTTCGGGCTTCCCGGCGCCAGAGGATTTGTACCACTCAATTGTCCTGGCCAGCCCATCCTCCAGAGACACCTTCGGCTCCCATCCCAATATCTCCCTGGCCCTGGTTATGACGGGCTTTCTGCGCAAAGGATCATCCTTGGGCAGTGGATGGAAAGCTATCTCTGAGCTTGACCCGGTTATCTCCAGGACCTTCCTTGCCATATCCAGGACGCTCGTCTCCAAGTCATTGCCTATGTTCACTACGCTTCCTTTGGCCTCTTCTCTGGATGCCAGCTTCAGCAATCCTTCTATCTGGTCTGTGAGGTAGGTGAAGCTGCGCGTCTGGCTCCCATCCCCGAAGACGGTTATGGGCCTTTCGTGCAGAGCCTGATCTATGAACCTGGGAATGGCTCGACCATAAATCCCGTCAAACCTCATCCTGGGGCCGTAGGTATTGAAAATCCTGGCCATCCTGGTGTCCAGCCCAAACTGGTTCTTGTAGGCGGTAACGTAAGCTTCCCCGCATCGCTTGGCCTCATCGTAGCAGCCTCTGGGACCTATGGCATTGACATTTCCATAATAGCTCTCAGGTGTGGGCACCACCAGTGGGTTGCCGTAGGTTTCGCTGGTGGATGTGTATAACAGTCTGGCTTGACTTCTCTTTGCCATCTCCAGCGAGTTCATCAGGCCAATGGTATTGGCCTTGAGAATCTCAATCGGGAAGTGCTCGAACTCGAAGGGCGAGGCTCGGCTGGCCATGTGCACCACCAGGTCCAGCTTCTCTTCTATGAATATGGGATCGGAGACATCGTGCTCGATGAACCAGAAATTTTCCGCATCCAGCAGGTGGGCGACGTTCGACTTCAAGCCACTGGCCAGGTTATCGACACAAATAACTTCAGCTCCCTGAACAACCAAGACATCGCACATCCAGGAGCCCAGGAACCCGGCGCCACCTGTGATCAGAACCTTCTGGTCCTCGAAGGAGATATCCCCCAGGTTCTTCCCTATTGCTTCTACTTCTCTTTTATAGTCCCAAGACACATAGATCCACTCGTTTGAAGCATTGTCTCATTCCCAATTAGAGTCTTCAGAAAAGCTTTAAGCTCCCCAGAAAACTCCTCTCGCTCCAGGCATAACTCGATGCTCGACTTCATCCAGCCAAGCTTATCCCCTATATCATACCGCCTGCATTTTGTGGCCAGGCCGATGGGCCCCTCCAGCCTCCTCAAGGCATCTGTGAGTTGAACCTCATCGCTGTGGCCGGGCTTGGTATCCTTCAGGAGCTCGAAGATATCCGGAGTGAGGACATACCTTCCTATCGCTCCCAGGTTCGATGGAGCGTTTTCAGGTTTTGGTTTCTCCACGATGTCTTGGATCGAGTAGGCACCGTTCTCAAGCTCTCTTCCATCTATGATGCCGTAGTCCTTGATCTTCGCCAGAGCCACTGGCTCCACGGCTATGATCGATCTCTGATACTTGTTGTAGGCATCTATCATCTGACTGGTGCAGGTCTTTTCTCCACCCAAGGGGATGGTTATCGTATCTCCCAGAAGGACTGCAAAAGGCTCGCCATCACAGTGTCTTTCGGCATGGAGTATGGCATCTCCCAGTCCCTTTTGCTCTTTTTGACGTATGTAGTGGATATCAACCATACTGGAGAGACTTTCCGTCTGCTCCCAGAGTGTCTTATCATCCTTTTGCTTCAGCTTCCACTCCAGTTCGAAGCAGGCGTCGAAGTGATCCTCGATGGCTCTCTTGCTGCGGCCGGTTATTATCAATATGTCCTCTATGCCGGAAAGCACCGCCTCCTCAACCACATACTGAATGACGGGCTTGTCCACCACCGGCAGCATCTCCTTGGGCTGGGCTTTGGTAAGTGGCAGAAACCTAGTTCCCAGTCCCGCGGCGGGTATCACTGCCCTCTTGACCTCTACTTTATTCATTTTATTATCCCTCTGTCACCCTGCATTCGCGTTTTTCGCCTATATTACCAGCAGATCCCCTCAGCATCGTTACAGGATAGAATCCTTCTGCCTTCGATGATAACCTTCGAGCGCATCATGTCGAACTCCTTATCCAGCAGGCTGAACTGAGGCCATTCGGTCATCACCAGACAGGCATCGGCCATCTTCAGTGCCTCAGATGGATTTGCACAATATTGGATATCCGGAATGATCTTGCGCATGGAGGAACAGGCCTGCGGATCGTAGGCGGCAACATCTGCACCCCTTCGCCTCAGTTCCATGATCACGGGTATGGCCCTCGACTCTCTGGCATCATCCGTATCATTTTTAAAAGCCAGGCCGATGATTGCAATCCTCTTTCCCAACAGGTCTCCCACTCTTTTCTCCAGCAGCTCTATCATGCGCATGGGCTGTCGGTCGTTGATCTCCACTACGGCATTGAGCAGCACTGGCTCCTCCCCCACATCTCTCGCCAGGTGCATCAGGGCCGATACATCCTTGGGGAAACAGCTTCCTCCAAAGCCTGCCCCTGCGTTGAGGAAGTGGGGATTGATTCTGTGGTCCAGGCCGACGCCTTTCATGACCTCATAGACGTCTATTCCCAAGCGTTTACAGACATTTCCTATCTCATTGGAGAATGAGATCTTAGTGGCCAGGAACGCATTTGAGGTATACTTGATCATTTCGGCTGCAGTCAGGCTGGTCCTGACCAGAGGTGCCTCCAGGCCACTATAGACTTCTTGGAAAATGTCGCCTGCCTTCTGGTCGGAACTTCCGACCACGATTCTATCGGGGTTCATGAAGTCCGATACTGCCAGCCCTTCCCGGAGAAACTCGGGATTCATGACAAAACCGATATCAGTTGATGAATCTGCCTTTCCAGAGTATTTCAGCACGGCGGGCTTGACCAGTTTCTCGGTAGTGCCAGGTGGGACGGTGCTCTTCACCGCCACAATATGATATCCGACACAGTCTCGAAGGGCCATTCCTATTGACTTTGCGGCAGAGCCGATCATGGAAAGGTCTGCTGCTCCATCTGAACCTGGCGGGGTTCCGACACAGATCAAAGTCACCTTTGCATCAGGTATGCTCTCATAGCTTGATGAAGCCACCAGGTTCCTGTCTGCATGAGCCGAGAGCATCTCATCGAGGCCTTTTTCGTATATGGTCGGTCTTCCTTGGTTTATGGCATTTACCTTCATCTGATCAATCTCTATCAGATTCACTTCATGGCCGAGCTCTGCGAAGCACACGGCCGATACCAGGCCGACGTACCCTCCGCCTACTACTGAGATCCTCATTCTGCATCACCGGAATCGAAACTCTTTTTCCAATACGACTTATTAAAAGGAAGCCTTCTCTTCATTCACATCCCACATCCTCAGGTATAGATATACGAACGCCAGGAACACGGCTGTAGTTATCATCATTATGATAAAGAAGATCTGTCCCACCTCTGGGTCGACCTTCTGCATCTCACGTGCTCCCATAATTCCTGCAGCTGGCAGCACCGCCAGGCTGAGAATCTTGATGAGGATCTCCTTTTGCTTATCCATATTCAGCAGGCTCTTCATCTCCCCAAACCTGATCATAACTCCGGCCACTAAAAGCAGGTAGGCCAGTATGGCCGCGCCATTGGCCAGTTCCTCATTTCTGAGAAGCAGGAATGGAGTAATAGCCAGAGAGATAAGCGCCTCCAGGATGATGATTGAGGAAACGGGCATGCTTTCCAGATTGCTCACGGCAAACCTCCACAGCTTCTCCCGATAGATCCTCCGGTTGTGATGGACCAGGAAGATGCAAAGTAGTCCGATAACGGCCGCAGTTGCCAAGAGCAAGAGCCGCAAAGCGTCTGGGCTCAATATCAGCCAGCTTCTCAGGAACTCGAACAATGCGAAGTATGCGCCGGCAGCCAGCAGTATCCCGATCGTCTCCCTCTTGGCCTGATGTAAATCCCTTGCACCCACATCTTCTCTTTTTTTGATCTTTATTAGACGCAGGATCAAGGCAGCGGCCAGCATCAGATACACAATCAGTGTCACCATGGTAGCCGTGGTCCCAGCATCTATGAGAAGCAGCGGTACGATCATCATGGCCACCAGCGCCTCAAAGATTAAAATGGGCATGCTTTCCTGGTTGCTTAAGAACCCCCACAGCTTCTCCTGATAGACCCTCCGGTTGTGATGGACCAGGAAGATGCAAAGCAGGCCGATGATGGCCGCGGTAGCCACGAGCAAGGGCCGCAAAACGTCCGGGCTCAATATCAGTCGATTTCTCAGGAACTCGAACAATCCGAAGTACGCGCCGGCAGCCAACAGTATCCCAATCGCCTCTCTTTTGGCCTGATACCAGTCCTCTGCATCCACATTCTCATTCTTTTTGAATCTCATCAGACGCATGATCAAGGCGGCGGCCAGCACCAGGTACACAGCCAGCGCCGCCAAAGTGGCCGTGGTCCCGGCATCTATGAGAAGCGGCGGTATGACAGCCATTGCCAGCAGCGCCTCAATGATCAAAATGGGCAAGCTTTCCAGGTTTCTCACGGCAAACCCCAAGATCTTCTCCCCCGGATTGCTTACGCCTCCCAGAAGCTTCTCCTGATAGACCCTCCGGTTGTGATGGACCAGGAAGACGCAAAGCAGGCCGATGATAGCCGCTGTTGCCAAGAGCAGGAGCCGTGAAACGTCCGGGCTCAACATCTGCCAGCTTCTGAGGAGCTCGAACAGTGCGAAGTATGCCCCGGCGGCCAGCAGTATCCCGATCGTCTCCCTTCTGGCCTGATACCAATCCCCTGCATCCGCATCTTCTCTCTTTTTGATTCTCATCAGGCGCAGGATCAAGACAGCGACCAGCACCAGATACACAGCCCGCGCTGCCAAGGTGGCCGTGGCCCCGGCATCTATGAGAAGTGGCGGTATGACCGCCAGAGCCACCAGCGCCTCTATGATCAATGTCGAGGAGAGCGGAAGGTGCTTCCCCAGCTCTCCCTGTTGCTTCCATAGTGTGTCGAGGAAAGGAGTTCTTGAAACGCCGAGGCGCGCTTCCGGTCTCAGCACGACAATGCTGAACATGAGCAAAATCAGCATTGCGATAAAGACATAGGTCTTAACTCCTTCCGCCATGGGAAGGCTGAAGCGCAAGCCCTGCCCAGGCATCTCCGTCGAGGTGACAGAAAGGAAGATTTCCTTTGGTTGTGTATCCTCTATAGTCAGTCCCTGGCCGGATAATTCAGCGTAAACGGGAAAGATAGAAGCCACTGGGTTATATATCACGTTGGAATCGGTTGGTGTGTCAGGCAGGTCCGGAAGCTGGAAGAGCATGCCGTTCCTGGGGTCCCCCTTGATGTCGCCTATGTTGTTGTAGGTGGCAATCTCCATCTCACCCACACTGACCCTCGTATACCCATTGTCACCCTTCTCGATCCTCAAGCTGCCATCATCCTGGCTTTCTGCTGTTAGTATCGCCTCGATCATGGCCGGGCTTCTGTCTTCTGGGGAATTTTTCTTAATGGAGATCTTGCCATTCGCAATAACCGGCTGCGATATGTTCCCTTCTATCTTGGTTACAATTATATCCGTTCCGTCCAGGCCATCCAGGGTTATATCAGTCCATTCAGAGGTTGTCTCCACGGAAAACGGCACAGATATCCGCTTCTCAGGATTCTGATCGCCTCTGAAATCCACAATCGGATAGCTCTGGGAAACGTAAGAATCGGTCTTGCTGGAGTTGGAGAGGAAATAGCTGTTATTCTCTATCCTGACTCCCACGAAGCCAGCATTGTTCTTGCTTATAGTGAGATGTGGTGTTTGGTTAATGCTCAGGTCCAGCTGAACGTTTGCTCTGCGGAAGGCAGTACCATTGTGGCTGTACTGCAGAAATATAAAATTATCTCCGAGGATGCTCGTCTGAAGATCTTGACTATCAATCTGGGTTATCTTGCCCTGGGAGATCTGCGCGCCGTCGAAGTTGATCTGGGCCTTGTTGGAAGTCATTTCTACAGTAACCGGGAGATTCCTGATCGTTCTTTTGCCATTGTTGTTATCGCGATACACATAAGTCCCTATCTGGGCCTGGAAGATTCCTTTGTCTCCCTTTTCCAGGAAAACATAGGGTGTCTCGTTGAAGACGGACGCCCCTACCAGAAGATCTAACCGTACCTCATTACCAAGTGGATTGGTCAGAGAGATGGAGCTTTCCGTTATAACCGGGCGATATGCCGCCCCCCTCAAGTTAATTATGTTGCTCTTTTTGATGACCAATCCATTAAATCCTATCTTGGCCTGGGTGGAGTTGGTGCGAAGGCTTATGGGAATGGTTATAGGCTGGCGAAGATTCTCTATTTTGCCTATGCCGTTGATCTCCGCCGATGCCTGGCCCATCAAATCCTTGGTGAGGAAGAACGTCACCGGGTTGTGGTCAATCCTCACAATGGCCCTTATCTTAGTCTTTCCTGGTCCTTCCATGAGTATGGCATTATCGGAGTGCTTGATCTGGGTAGGTGAATCCAGGTCCTCTAGCCCGAGTATAGTTGCTCCCTCCAGCCTGAGCTGAGTCCAATTGGAGCTGGAGTTAAGGCTTAGATCCAAGGTGGAGCTGAGCTCATTGCTATTCAGGCTCTGATAAGCCACGAACAGCAATGGTAATAAAGCAAGAAGACATAATAATACAAAAGTTTTTATATCTGCCCGAGTCATTATGCTAGATAATGTAGTTCAATACTTAATCCTTTTGCATGTCGTAGCCGATGTGGTCGCATAAATTGAATATAACATTTGCGATAACATTTTGCATTGAACAGCAATTATACAAGTCGAGAGTGGATACGTTCATGCGCGCGATTCTATCTCTGGTCATATAGTTATTCGGTTGTATAGCGAATTTTCTGTAATTTGATAATGAGAATGATTATACCGGAGTTTATAAGATCGTACCTCTGTCCACCTTCTGCGTAGCGTTTTTTCATAGGGTCTAGTGAAAAATTAATAATATAGCTTGTTAATATTTTTATCATTATTAAGAAATAACAGGCTAGAAGATGCTTATTTATCGCAGTTAAATCAAATGATAATTATGAAAAGACTTAAGTACTAACTGGGTCTAATAGTATTATGCATTTCAAGGTCAAGACGATCGCTGGCCGAAAGTACCTTTACCTCATCAAGAACGAATGGAAAGACAAGAAAGTAGTACAGGTAATGCAGAAATACATAGGAACTCCAGATCAAGT